>ERZ773180.1075-NODE-1075-length-14345-cov-2.665360_pt1 | contig 14345 bp, 24 predicted proteins | sample MGYA00511080_ERZ773180 | MGnify/ENA primary metagenome ERZ773180 (study PRJEB29015, sample SAMEA2738175) | human oral metagenome | biome: human oral; feature: human-associated habitat; material: saliva | place: China | collected 2178 ...
AATTTAGTGAGGAGTGGAAGTAAAAAATGATTCAATTTATTTTAGACAACAATGTATTTATCATTTACGTTTTTATGGCACTTTTGCTCATATTTCTTGTAAGGACATATTATCAATATGACCGTGATGGTGAGATTATTATACCTGTGGTAGGATTATTTTGCTCTTTGTTTATTTTTTCCTTCTTAGTTTTGACAACGGGGGCGAATTACCCTGTTTCAGGTGGACCATGGAAACAAATTTACCAAAACAATGTGGATGCGACCATTGAACTTTCCTATACAGATGAGGGTGAAAAACAAACAATTGTGACAGGCAAATCTCCAGTTGATTTTAAAATGCTGCAGGGAGTTGCTAGTAATTATATTTTTCTAGAAATTGAGCTGAAAGCAAAAAGTGGCGACAACACACTTTTTAAGCGAGTGGGCATCACACAAGACAATGTGATAGCTAAAAATGTTGATCCAAGTAATGCTAAAATTGCTAAAATTGAATATCGTCCTATTAAAGGGGTTGCTCCAAAACTATTTGGTAAGCAAGGTAAACCACGCGTATCTGAAAAAGAAGGCGAAATTCGGATTACATTTGAATCAAGCAAAGACAAAAAACTTGAGAAATTATTTGAAGAATAGGAGAGGAACATGCTAAAGATGTTTTTAGATTGGCCTGGTTTAATAATGCTCTATGGACTTTGTATCATTCTTGTTTTGATTTATATTATGTGCCATTTACCTGATAAATGGACGGATAAAACAATATTTAGGGGACCTTTTATTTTTTTATGTTTGTCCATTATTTTTGTTAGCATCGTCTCTACTCCAATAATCTATCTTACAGCAAAACAGCCAATTTCAAACAAAGCGTGGAAACAAGTATACACTAACAATGAGAATGCTTCTGTTGAAATTAGTTTTGAAGATGGGTATCAAGGAAAATATTCTATCAAAGCTGGTGAAAATTCAAGCGATAATATTCAAAAGTTGCATAATAAACTCAATAGTAATTCGGTAGTTTACGATGTAAAAATCACCGTCTCTCAAGGGAAAAATAAACTTACGAAAGTGGTGGCGATAACCAAAGATAATTTTGTGAGAAATAAAGTTGATTTGAACAATTCGCAAGTTGCCAAGGTTGAGTACCGCCCAATCGAGGGATTTGCACGTAAAATGTTTGGTGAGACTGGCACACCTGAAGAAAGTGATGAGACTGGTGAAATTAAGATTACACTAGGTTCAAGTGAAAATCAAAACTTAAAGAAGATTTTTGAAGATTAAAGGAGAAAAAATGACAGAAAAAATCTATCAACGCCCGCCTGCAAAAGAAGAAATCAAAGAATTCTTGAAAAAAGTCAAGTTTGCAATATTCTTTCTATTGATTACTCTAACAGCTCTTGTCTTATTTATTGGAGCCTTCTATTTATTGCAATTCAAATCAACTCAAGATTTAGTTGAACACGCCATTCGAAACCTTAGTATTTTATCTACTCTAATTTTACTTATTTTACTTACGCTAGCTATGATGGTTTGTTCTTATGATGCGGAAATGTCTAGATATTTCATCTATAAGCGTTATCGCTTTGGACATTTTTCTAATATGATGACTTCTTATATTGCGACCTTTGTTTTGCAAGTAATTGCTATTGTTGTAGCTGTTTCATTCAAAGTTGTTATTCCGTTATTAGTTTTTGAATTTTTTGCCAGTATCTATTTATTTATCGAATTAAAAAAGTCAAAAAGTAGTAGGCCTCCGCTAGCACGTCCGCTAACAAGTGAGGAGAACGAATGCCGAAAAGAAGTCATTGATATTTTAATCGATATGACAGAAAATGCGCGTGATGTGGTTTCAAATATGAGCAAGGAGGAAGTTGCTGAAGCTATATCTAATATGCCAGAACGTGAGCGTAATGTGGTTGGGATCACAAGTAATGAATTTGCTTCATTAGCCACTTTTTTAGAAGAAAAGCCTGAAGAAAGTAAATGGCTGTTGACTAAATTTAAAGAACAAGATTATTCTGGAACATCTTTGTTACTTATGCTTTCAGGTGAAATTAATGTAGATAATTTAGATGCGAATCGATACAAAGCGAATTATAATCGCGCCTTCGAATTGTTTCGTAGTATTGTAAAGCTCAAGTCCCCTACACTAACTAATTATCAAATTCGAAAATATTTTTATAACTATTTTGAGTAATTAACGTAAAAAAGTATTAACAATAACTAAAAACGATTGTATGATGTAATCATATAAAAAGAAAAAAAGGAGGTAAACTTATGGCAAATAAAGATGGTTGGCATATGGTTTACGGAAAAAACGTTTATGTAGAAAATGGGAAAGTTATCTTAGGAACAACAAAAGGCGAAAATAATTCAGAAGTCACTTGCTATCCTTACGAGTACAATAAAAATCTTGACTGTTGGATTAATATCTCTAGGAAAGTAACTTTATCGGCTTATAGGGCTGGTTATAAAAGAGGAACTAAATGCATGAAGTAAGTGTGCAATTATTTGCTAAGTTAAAAGGTTATTCTGAAAAAATGTTGTTGCTATAACTACTTTGAAGAAAACCAAGCGCATTCTCCATCCAAGCGAAGTTTTAGGGAAGTGAGTAAAGACTACTAAGCGTGCAGATAATATTTTAAATTACATCAAAAGAAAGGAGGGACCCAAGATGCGTCTTACAAGCTCTTATAAAATGAAATTAACGGGAGATTTAAAAGCTTTAGAAACATCTATTAAACTTTACCGCAAAGCTTTGCGGACACTAATTCCAATTATCAATGATGGTTGGGAAACATTGAGTGAATACACATTTACAAAACAAAAGTACAACTGCATTGAGAATTGGGTTCATAACACGAGAACTAATCAAGCCTTGTTCGATTTTGATAAGAAGTTTCCTAAGTTTCCATCCTATCTCAGACGGAGCGCTATTGGGACAGCACTTGGTATTGTCTCCTCTTGGGAACAAAATCCAAAAGGACAAGCCCCACAACTGAGTTTAACTCATTACGCCTATCCTGCCTATTACAAGGGGAATTTATTTAGAAATTTCGACCCCATTCGTCAAACTATTGAACTCAAGGTGTTTAAGAATGGCGATTGGGTGTATGAAGTGTATCAATTAAAAACCTCTGATTGCACTTATTACCAAACTCACCTGACTGGTAAGAAGCAAAACGTTCCTATCATTCAGAAAAAAGGACGTCGGTTTTACGCAACCTTTTCTTATGAAGAAAACGTTCCTTTGATACCAGAAGAGTCTATTCGTAAAATTTGCGCTATAGATTTAGGTTTGGGAACAGACGCTACTTGTTCGATTATGGACCAAGACGGTACGGTTTACGCACGAAAGTTTATTTCGTTTAGTGAAGAGCACGACCGTCTCCATACGCAACTAGGGCGTATCAAACGCAATCAAAAACGTGGTTCTCGTCATAATAAAACGCTCTGGCGTAAGGTGGCTGGAATCAGTCAAGATATTGCCGATAAAACCGTTAAGGCTATTCTTGATTTTGGGAATGCACACGGTGTAGATGTTTTTGTTCTTGAACATTTAGATTTTAAGGGCAAGAATATCGTTAAACGCGCTCATTTTTGGCGATACAAACGTATTTATAAGGTGCTATCTCATAAGGCCCATCAATACGGTCTCCGTGTTGCACGAGTCAATGCACGGTATACTAGCCGATTAGCCTTTGATGGCTCTGGTTGGTCCAAGCGTGGGCGTGAAATTACGCCAGATACACCTTATGCACTGATGCAGTTTGTAAGTGGTAAAGTTTATAATGCGGATTTAAACGCATCTTATAACATTGGTGCTAGATACTTTATTCGGCACTTATTAAAAACCGTTACGGTGACGCAACGGTTAGCACTTGAGGCAAAAGTTCCTCAAGTAGCTAAGAGGAGCACCTGCACCTTGTCTCACCTCATTAACCTAAGAAGTGAATTTGTTGCTTTAGCAGCAAAAACTCAGGCTTAGGCTGTATGGCGAGAGAAGGAAGTCTGTCATCAGGACGAAGCTGAAACCGCAGAACCTAATGACAGAAGCGCCATCCAAACGAAGTTTAGGTGGTGAGGCTTCACTGATCATAACTAAATGAAAGCAGGAAAAATATGTTAGAAAAATTACTTAATACAAATGAACCTTTTTACACACCTTACACATGAGTTGTAATGGTGGCTTTTCTTGGCATCTTGTACCTTGGTTTGTTATGGACTGATGTATTCATGAAAGATGAAAAGGAAGTCTATAAAAAACTTGCTTATACTTTTATTGCTTTAGGAATTATTGTATTTGGTTCATTAGGAGCATTTAGCACTAAACAACTATTTTCAAGACAACAAAAAATCAATGAAATCAAAAATGGACGTATTGAAAATTATTATAATTTCAAGAAAAAAGGTCAAATCATTGAAATTACCGCAAAATCTTCAGATCTCCTGAAGCAAAATGCAACTGTTAAAATTATTGGTGAAGATAAAAATTCTTATCAGATCCAATACCAGGATACTTTTGATTATGTGCCAAAGAGTTCTGTAGAATAAAGAGGAAAAAAAAGATGATGACATTTTTAGATAAAATAATTGGTCCAGACTATAAAAAGAATTTTTATATTCTTTTTCAAGTGAAATTTTTTCGCTTCTTTGGTTATCTTTTCGAAGCAGCAATATTTTCTTCTATTGTGACTTTGATAGTTAGCTTGATTTGCACGCTTTTTACCAAGAATGAAGGAATTATCAATACGATTGGAATAGTTGTTTTTGTTTCTTTATTTCTAAGTAGCTATAAAAGTAGCAAGGAGCATTTTCTGATTTTTGAGGAGATGTTAAAAAACGCTATATTGAAGGACAAGGATAAAAATAAAAATAAAAGGAAAAAATTATGATGTTTTTTATTACTTGGGCGCTTATTTTTTCGTTTATTAGCTTGACTGTATGCAAAACAACTCGTGGAAGAGACCTTTTTGTAAATTACGCTCTTATTGCTTACATTTGTGCTTTAGCAACTGCTCATTTAGCTAAAACGTTTGTGATGTATTTATACATTGCAGGAATTTGTTTTGTAACTTATATTTTTTATAAGGAGGGTAAAAAGTAACTATGTCGATTATTCTTTTTTATCAAATTGAAAAGATGCCAAAGGAATGTAAAAACTTTGCTTTTTGAAATTGAAGATTCTGGGATTATTGTTCAGAAAGTATTGCAGTAAATAATATTTTTCGATATAATATATTTAGGTTTGAAAATGAACCCGAATTAAGAATTTTGTAGTTTTGCACGTCCCATTTACTCATTTGGAAGCTGGTTACTTCCAAAGGTAATTCTTCTCAAAAATGTCTCGTTTTTGGCACCAGTTCATCTGGTGTTTTTTTACGCCCTAAAAAACGTTGACAAATGGAACATATTGTGATATACTCTTATTATAAATAATTTTTGAAAAGAGAAAAAAAGATGGATATTTTTGATGTTTATAACTTTCAAAACCAGGTTGAAAAAGCTATTGAATGCAGGAATTTTGAAGGAATCTTGAAATTATTAGATATTGTTTATTTTGATGGTAGCCTAGAGAAAGGTAATGAAAACAGAATTATTTTTGAATTTTCAAAAAGTCGCACAATAGCAATCGAGGTTCGACTTATGGAAAAGAAAATACGACTTTGGGGTTGGATAGGGGATGATCAAGAAGGCGACTATTTCTGGAAATATGTATTTAAAAATTATCCTAAACTGAGGCATAAAATTTTAGATTTACTTATAGTAGAATATTTTTCACCTACTGATGTAATTTCTTGCGAAGTTATGTCTTCTGTTAATAGTGACGTATTATATCGTTGGCTAGAAGGTGTTGGAAGGTAATAGTTACAAGAATATGTGATATATTCTTGCTATAAATAGTTTTTGAAAAGAGGAAATAAAAATGGCAGATATTTTTGTAAGTAGTGAATCAGAGCGACTTGTACAGCTAGAGATTGAAAATGTTGACAAACAAATCTACGCTAGAATGGCAATTCCAAATACGGACAAAAAATTGATTATTAAAATTGACCCTTGTAACAACAATTGTTTGGTGGATATTGCCGTAGCTGGAGAGGGTGACGAAGTAGCTAATACAATTGTACATATTGACAATTTTGAACATCCTGATGAACTACTCACTGCAATCTATTCGACAGAAGAAGATGAACCGAAAGCAATTTTCAAACAAGAAATTTAAAATTAAATAAGGTAAACAAATGGAAATAACTCAACTAAATAAGCATTCAGATACACACCTTACTTTTCCTGACAAATTGGAACTGAATAAGACTCTTACCATTGTTGCAGGACCTAATGGTTATGGCAAGAGTAGTTTGTTGATGGAAGTAAAAAGAAGTATTCGAGAAATTTATGAAGAAGAACGCAAGTTTTATTCGACTTTTGAAGTGGAGGCATCTACTCAAAAATCAACTATTGATTCTATTCTTTCTAAACCAACTTACGATCATCCAAACGCTCTTATTTTTACCTATGACGGATACAAAGAGAATGATTTTATGACTATGCTTGGTTTGGCAGGATGTACTTATTCTGTAAAATTAGAGCGAATCAAATATTCGGAGGGGCAATTACGAATTTTGGATTTGAAGCGTATTTTCGATTTAATCAACCACGCGCAACAGGTTGTCAAAAATAAGGATATTCCTTTTGTACTATTGATAGATAGCGTTGATTCAGGACTAAGCCCTGACTTCGCAATCAAAATTCAACAAATAATCCGTCAATTCGTAAATCATAACGCTTCTAGTAATCTAAGAGTTTTGTTAGTATCAAACACTTATGAATTATTCCAAAATTGGGATGAAGATAAAACAGACATTATTGACGCTAGAACATTTGAAAAAGTTCATTTTTCTTTATATGAAGATTATGTAACTTACTGTCAAGAACGGACAAGTTACGAAGAGAGAGTTGTCGGGACAAACATTTATAGAGATTAATGTCATTTTAGTTAATTTACTTTTTTAGAAGGAAAATATAAAAAAATGGAATTGAATAAAATTTTTAGCTACATTGATAAAATTATCAACATAGCCCACTACAAATACAACACCTGGATTGATATTCACGTTGTAAAACACGGTCTTATCTTAGATGCTCCAAGTGGAACGCATTGTCTAAGTTATAAAAGAAAGGAACGGCAACCATTTATTTTATCTTATGATGGGGAAAATGGATTCAAAACAGTTCAGAGCTTCTTTGATATTGAGGAAGTCTTGGATTATATCATGGATTAGGAAGGATAGCTTATATGAGTAAAATTCTAGTTGCCTCTGCTAAAGAGGCTTTTATAGCTGCTTATCATAATCGACCATTTGGAACGGAAGATTACATTATTATTTCTATTACTGATTACAAACGCAAAGAGGACTGCCCAGTTATTTTTCAACCCACAGGGCGATTAAAAGGAGTTTATCGAGTCCCCTTTATTGATATCCCAGAGGTGGACTTAGATCCATCACAAACCGTTTTTGAGCAGACAGGCTTAGATCTCCCCGTATTTTCGCTAAAAGAGGCAGGGGTTATTCGAGAAATTGGGGAGCAAGCTAGAAATAATGGTTACAATATCCTGATCCATTGCGAGGCTGGAGTATCTCGGTCTCAGGCCATGGGCGCGTGCCTTGAACTCTATCTCAATCAAGACCCATCAATGGTTGAGATTCGAATCCATAGTGGAAACTTTCATTATTTCAAGACATTCTTCGAGCAATTTGAAGATAAATGGAGAAAATTAAGTCAGTTGCAAGAACCAATCCATCAAAAATGGAAAGAGAATTCAGAAGTTCTCTTTGGTTGGTCATATATGATGGACGATTTTGAAAAGCACTTGAAGAGACCTGGTGCAAAAGGCCCAGATTATCCTAGAGAACGTATGTTAACACTAACAGACCGATATTTGTTTGAGGAAGTCCTTGGATAATGTAGCAGAAAAAATAGCAGAAGGCAGTGATTGATACATCACGCGCCTTTTTTATCTGCGCTTTTATTTGACTTTATTCCATTTTTCATGATATGCTTTCCTTACACAGAAAATGGAGGCTTTTTATGGGTACCGAATTACAAGATAAGGAATATGATATTCTTCGTGGAAGAGTTACATTCTCCGCAAAATCTAAAACCGCTTTAACTACGTTATTATTTCTTTCTGCTTTCAAAGGTAATGAAGATGTCTATCTTAAAATTGACACAGCAGCAGAAGCCTTGTTGGACTCTCTAATAGCGAATCCTCCTTCATACGAACAAGCCATCTTTGATGCTGATGTTTTAGAAAGGATCAAGCAAGTAGTAGAAGAGCGGAGTGAAACGCAAGAGGACGGTAGTATCACTCATAGTTGCCCTTTCAACATTCAAATTTCAAAAGACCTAAAAGAAAAACTTCCTTTAGATGACATTTTTGAAAAAATACGTTTAGCTTATCCTAATGAACGTGGTAGCATAGAAGATGTGCTAATGGAGTTGGATAACCTTTACGATAGACGATTATTGTTTATTTTTATCTCTGAGGCTTCACGATTTGCAAGTAGTATTGTAGAGTTTGATTACAGAAACGAACTATACAATGATGCGAAAACGCACTTGAAGAAAGTTTTGCCTGAGACTGTATTCACCTTGTTTGTAGACGAAGGGGCTGGTCTTTTGCCTGCAGTTTCAGTTTCTACTAAATTAGATGAAAATGATGAAAATGAAATTACCTTAACAACTTTTGATGACTAAAATCCGCTGTTGTTTTTGTGATTTTATGTTATAATAGATGCATGGGGATCATTTGGTATCCTCATTAGATTACCGCTAAGCTGAGCGTAGGCAGGCTTGGTAATTAAGGATTCTTGATTAAGGTACGTTCGCTAGAAACGCAATAGCAAATTTGATTTGTTCAACGCCTAGAAATCTATTTTAATCAACTCCAATCATGTTAAATAGAGAATGTGAGGTTTTGGAACCATTCTGTTTAACATGGTGCCAAAGGTTATCGCAAACGCAAGTTTAAGCGGTATTTGTTTTGGAACCATTCTGTTTAACATGGTGCCAAAGGGATGATTTATTATCAGATCAATGAATGAGGGTTTTGGAACCATTCTGTTTAGCATGGTGCCAAAGTACATAAGTAAACACAAGTAAAACAGCTAGTGTTTTGGAATCATTCTATTTATTTATTTTTATATAATTATTTCTATTGCAAACTTCTATGTTATTTGATATAATAATTATAGATTCTGAGAGAGTTGCAGAATCGTCATGTTTTTGTATATTTTCATAAAAACTTCCGATTATTTTTGCATCAGCCTCGGCTGGTGTTTTTTTATTCTTCTTTCAGTGTTGACAATTGTATACTATTATGGTATACTTTTATTACAAATAATTTTGAAAAGAGAAAAGATATATGTTTATTCAATCACTTTCGAAGCGTGCCGCTTCTAAATATAAACCTGAAAAACCAACTCTACTTATTTCTATTCAGGATGGTGCGTTACAAGAGTTGCCGTTCAAGCAACGTACTAATCACATCACGCGCAACCGTTATGTCGATTGCCTGTTTTTGTACTTTGATGATATTAACCCGAATGCAATCCCTGGAAAACCTACAATGCCGTTTGCCTTTAGTGATTATGATGCAGATGTGATTATCGACTTCTTAGAACGCCATTTTAGCAATAATGATTTTAAAGATATTATTATTCATTGCCAAGCAGGCGTTTCACGAAGTCATGCCGTTGCTTTGTTTATCGCAAAATTCTTTGCAAAAGATGAAGGGGAATATCAACGCCTCTTGCATCAAGAATGGAAAGTATATGGAGGGAATGCTTACGTTTACAATAAGCTGGTTGAACGATTTACGAGCAAATCAAGCACGCGCATCCTTGTAAATGTCGGCTACGAGTATGCCTTTATTCCAACAGACAAACTCAAAGGAATTGCCTTAAAGGAAGCTGGGAAGATCATTGTTGATGAAGTAGAACATGCGGTGTCCAAAGCAGAGACATTTGCTGAGTCGCAAAAACTAGATGACCTCTTTGATAGTGAGGACATTGAAACATTTAGAATTTAGTAGCAATAAAGAACAAAGAAAAGCCTTTTATTTTGTAAGTAAATAAGGCTTTTTTCTTACTAAAAAACAAGGAAATTCGTTGACAAATGGATACTATTGTGATATACTTGTATTATAAATAAGTCGAACGAGGTTACTAAAAATGGCTAAAACTTATAAAGCAACATTATATTGGACTTCTTCTCTAGCTCCAGATGCTACACCTTTCTTCACAGCAAGTGAATTGATCACAGAAGCGAAAGATCATTGCACACAGACAGGTGAAGAAGATGAAAAGAATATCGTCTCAGTTGATGATGCGATTCGTTATTTAGAAGAACAAGGTTGGTCTCCAATCCATAAAACTGCACAATATTTTACAGAAGAGGAGATTGAAGAATTATGATTAAATATTTAGCGAAACTCATGCACGAATTGCAGAAACAAGGGTACGATTGGAAGAATCCTATTGAAGCGAAACCTGATGTGGTGCGCGTGAGATATGGTGAAATCTGGGAATATGTTTATGACATTTCTCGTAAAGGGGATACTTTTGAAGTTTCTCTTTATGTTGTAAATGAAACTGGGAAGTTGACGGAAGTAAAACCAGTGATACGTGAAACGATTGAGCAGGTTGTTGATTATATTTTGGAGTAATATCATGAGTAAAAATAAAAAATCAAAAAAGAAAAATCAAACGAGATGTGAATATTGTGGTAAGCCCACAACGGTTAAATATGACGATGAATTTTGTTGCCATTCTTGCCACAATGAAATGGAAACAGAGAATGCTTATCAAATCTTGGGGTCAATAGGCGTTCCATTCGGTATGGACGGGGAACCCTTTGGAATTTTGGGGGATGATTGATATATCACGCGCCACTAGAAAAATAAAAATACAGAGGTAAAAAATGGAAAAATTAGCACAAGAACTTTCAAAACTATTCAACGTTAGCATAGGTACGATTGAAAATATTATTCAAAATTACCCAAAATTACGAGGACAAATGGTCATCTATAACATCTTGAATGAGATTTCAGGATTAGCTTTTGCGGTGATTTTTACTATTATTATTGTCAACTTATATTTTATTTTTTTATTTAGTATGACTAAAAAAAGTAAAAGTAACAGCAAAAAGCACTTCAACATTTCTATTGTTGCTTTTGTTGCAGCAGTCATTATCATCTTGATGGTGAATATTTTAGAGTCGATTCTGGCACCTGATTATATGTTTGTGCGAACACTCTTAGATACTTTGAATTAAACAATAGAAAGAAAAAATCAATGGAAAACCATACAAATAAAACTTATCAAGAACGCATGAATCAAACCGCTACATCAAAATTTGGAGTGATCCAACCACATCTTAAGGAGGGGATTAAACTTCTTGACTTTGGTTCTGGCTATTCTCCTGAATTCATTGAGCAGGTGAAAGATGTTGGGGCAGAATATGTTGCTTATGACGTATCCCCAACTGTCCAGGGGCAATTACAGGAAAATAACGTTGACTTTCTAACAAAAGAGCGGTTGCTACAAGTTGAAAATGAATTTGATATTATCTACTTATCAAGCGTTTTTCATGAATTAATGAGCTACCTTAATCGTCAGGAGCGCACAGAAGTGTTTGCTATGATTGATAATGCGCTTAAATCAGACGGAAAAATTATTATCCGTGACTGGGGATACTCAACTAAGAATAAATATTTGTTGGAACTAGCATCAAGTGATGTAGAGGAAGAAGTTCATACTTGGGTTGCGCAGCTTATTACAAACTCTGTTATTCAACCACCTCGGTTGGTTTCAGATAATGATGATAAACCTGTATCTCCTAACATCTATATCACAACAAATTCACATGATATTTATGAGATGATGTTCCATGTGGTTTGGGGGTTAGGTTCTGTTGAACGAGAAGCAAAAGAAACTTATACAGTTACTCCAGAACTTATTGAGAAATGGATTTGTAATCCACTAGGATATTGTATTGAAGAAGTTTCTGAAGAAACTGATGAAACTTATCTTTCTTATCTACAAAAATATTTCAAGATGGATGAAATTCCATGGCCGACAAAGATTATTTATGTGCTAAAAAAGACCAGCAAAAAATAAAATTAAAAAAGGAGAAGAGAGAATGTCTGGAAGAGTAATTAGTAAAAGGGAATGCTTGAAATTAGCGCAAACTATTTTAAAAATGTGGGCAACATTCGAGTATCCAATAAAGAAATCACTTGATGATCCAACCCGTCTGGACGAATTTCTGCTTGATCCTTATGTTTTGTCATTATGGATTAGGAATGAAACAACGCTTATTTTGCGTAATAAGAAAAATGAAGATTGGGAATCGGAATTAGATTCTATTATCTTTTGGTTGAAGAAACAACTTGGATTATCTCTCTATCAAAAAATCACTGTAGAGGCATTTGATGTAGAATTGATTAAAAAAGAGTTGGCTATAGTTAGCGACTGGAGGGCAGCATTAGAAGAAGTTGAGCTTTGTGATAATGGCGAACTTTATAATGTTTCTGATATTGCCCATGCTTTGGATTATGGGCTGTCTAAAGATGATTTGAATGAGCTTGCTGCTATTCATAAAGAGGAAGCAGAAGGTAGTAAACTACGGAATGTTATCCAAGATTTATTAGAATCTATTAATTACCATACTGAGTGTTCAGATTTTGTTTCAGGTAACTATTCTGAGTATTTAGATTGTTAACCTACAAAAGCATCAGTCAAATGACTGGTGTTTTTTGTTTTGCTAAGTTTATAATCCAAATAAAAAAAGAAGGAATAATCCTTCTTTGCTAGATAACATCTTTCTTTAATTTGTAGCCTTTATAATAACATTTGATATTATTTTCTAAGTTAGTAGCATTGATGAAACGGTATTGTTCCAAGTCTAATTTTTCGATTTTTTCAATAATTTTTTGCAGATGGTTTTCAATAATATCTACAAAATTCAATTTACTTGCTTTCACATTAACAAGTAATTTGCCATTTTCAAGATCATGGTACTGATTATCTGCAGAGTGATTGGATAGTCTTACTTCATATTTTCCAAAGTCTTTATAAGCACTATCCTTCATGGATGACAGCTCCCAGCCTTCTAATTCGTCAAAGGCCTGTTCTAGTTCATCCATAGCTTGAGCGTATTTTCTGCGCTGGGTGTCGCTTCGGCTGTAACTCCGTTTTCGATAAGCATTATATCTGCTTTTTCCATAATTCATTTTTTCATTGCTCCTTTTATTTTATGTGTTCATTGTACCATATTTAGCACTATTTGTCAATTCTTTTTTCCAAAATATCTGGTAGGCGAATTTATTTTCCAAGTAAATTCCGCGGACTTCAAAAGGCGCGTGATACAAGGGATTATCTATTTTCCAAGTAAATTCCATAAGATAAAAAATCGGCAAAACTGTTGACAATCGTCTACTATTGTGATATACTTTTATTATAAATAAGTGATTAGTAAAAAGGAGATATACAATGGCAACTTTGCGAAAAATGATAAAAGATACTAAAGACTTTTATGAGGTTACAGTAATTAGTTCAAAAGGTGTTGCTACGCTTATCGGAGTGCATGAAGTCAAAGAACCTGAAACGGATGAATTGACTCAAATTTTGGTCTATAGCTTTGATAACGATTGGGAATTGCATGATAATTATGATTATACTTATGATGATTTGATGAAGTTATTTAATTCACACTTGAATGCCGATGAGCTAAATGCAATTTCAGACATGAGCAAAGTAGAAGAGCATATTAGCAAACTTGCAAAAGAAATTGTGAGGGTTGTAAAAGGTGATGTTGATCTAATTCTAATTTCAAAAAATGGTGAGCGTTATGAACTAGATGTAACATCTCAAGATATTCGTAAAATCTTTTTGTCTTATATTTAGAATGGAACAAACAAGATTTATTTTAGAATTCATAAACAAATAAAAAACGAGGTAATATAATATGGCTAATCTTACATTCGCAACGATCAAAATCGCAACAAAAGAGGACTTGAATAATGTTTTTATTTTTAGTCTTTTTAAGAAGCTGGCTATTGAAAAACCTTTTCGCTTTGTAAACATTATTTTATCAAAAAACAGGGAATATGTAATTGTTAATTACATCCCATCTCTTGATTTTGATATTTATGATTTAATAGAAGAAATTTCTAAAAGGTATTCTTGCACCTTTTCAACTATTGGTCATAGCTATGGAAACATGCAACCGACAACAGTCGAATATATTGTTGCTTACAAAAATGGAGAGGTTATTTTTGAGGAAGAG
>ERZ773180.1080-NODE-1080-length-14316-cov-45.811865_pt1 | contig 14316 bp, 9 predicted proteins | sample MGYA00511080_ERZ773180 | MGnify/ENA primary metagenome ERZ773180 (study PRJEB29015, sample SAMEA2738175) | human oral metagenome | biome: human oral; feature: human-associated habitat; material: saliva | place: China | collected 2178 ...
GCCTACGACCTGACGGACCCGCGCGGCTTCGACATGTGCGTGCGCATCCTGGATCACGTGCGCGAGCGCATGGTCCAGCTTCAGGAGGCCACCGGTCACATGTACAACCTGGAGGCGACCCCCGCGGAGGGCACGACCTACCGTTTCGCAAAGGAGGATCGCAAGCGCTTCGCCGACATCATCCAGGCGGGCACGCCCGACCAGCCCTACTACACGAACTCCTCGCAGCTGCCGGTGGCCTACACGGACGACCCCTTCCAGGCCCTCGAGGATCAGGAGGTCCTGCAAGGCAAGTACACGGGCGGCACGGTCCTGCACCTGTACATGGGTGAGCGCCTCTCCTCGGGACAGGCCTGCAAGGAGATGGTGCGCCGCTCCCTGACCGCCTTCAAGGTCCCCTACATCACGATCACGCCGACCTTCTCCATCTGCCCGGTCCACGGCTACCTGGCCGGTGAGCACTTCACGTGCGAGAAGTGCGCAGCCGCCCGCCCTCACGCCGAGCCGCAGGCCTGCGAAGTGTGGACGCGCGTCATGGGCTATTTCCGCCCGGTCCAGTCCTTCAACATCGGCAAGAAGGGCGAATACAACGAGCGCCAGATGTTCTCCGAGGACGCCGCGGACGCGCACGGTGAACTTGTCAGCGCCTTCCCTCCCGCGGGGAGCCGCTGACGTGAGTCCGTCCCTGAATGACGAGGCCGGGGAACCCCGGGAGGACGCGCTGAGCCTGAGCGGCCCCGGCCTCGTCGGGGGGCGGGCATCGCGCGAGTGGACGCCGGACGACCTGCAGATCGCGGGCCTCGTCCCCATGTCGAGCGTGGATTGGCCCGGCAAATTCGCGGCGTCCCTGTTCCTGCAGGGGTGCCCGTGGGCGTGCCCGTACTGCCACAACAGCGCGATCATCGACCCGCGCATTCCGGGCGTGGTCGCGTGGAGCAAGCTCGAGGATCTGCTGGCGCGCAGGCGCGGCCTCCTGGACGGCGTCGTGTTCTCTGGAGGCGAGGCGACCCGCCAGATCGCGCTTGGGGCGGCGATGGCGCGCGTGCGCGAACTCGGCTTCGGCGTTGGCCTGCACACCGCGGGTCCCTACCCGCGTCGCCTGGCGGACTTGCTGGGCGCGGGCCTCGTCGATTGGGTGGGCATCGACGTGAAGGCAACCCTCGGCAACTACGAGGCCGTGGCCGGTCGGGCGGGTGCCGGGGAGCGCGCGTGGGAGTCGCTGGGCATCGTCCTGGCGCACCCCGAGGTGGACCACGAGGTGCGCCTGACCGTCTACCCGGACGGTCCCGGCGACGGCCTGGAGGTTGCGAAGAAGGCTCGCGCGATGGGTGTCGAGTCCTTCGCTCTACAGCAAGCGCGAAAATTTGGCACACCGGAAGGTTTTGAGGCCTCGCGCGCCGGATGGGATGACCAGGTGCGCGCGCTCGCTGCCGATATTACGGCGCTCAATTTTGACACATTCGTCTTACGATGCGACTTGTAGGTGTTTTGCCAAATGACAGGGTACTATCGTGGTCAGAAAATACCGCAAGTTTTCACCTGTGGCGCGCACGCGCGGTATTGTGTAACGACCGCGTGACCGATGAAGTCTGGAGCACCGATGGCAGAAGAACTGCATTTCGAGAATCCTGCGGCGGCAGCCCAGGACCCGTCGACCGACGCCGAGTCGCTGCGGCAACTGGCGTACCGCTATCCTGAGCTGCGTCCGCTAGTCGCAGCGCATCCCCATGCCTACCGCGGGCTGCTGGAATGGCTGCACCAGTTCAACGACCCGCAGGTCAACGCGGCGCTCGAGGCGCGCGATGACTACGACGGCTACATTGACGCCAACGGCTGCCTGGTCATGCGCGGTGACGTATCCGGTGCCGTCGCTGGGTCAACGATCCGCACCTCTGAGTCCGGCATGTACGTGCTGGGTCAGGGCGGCGTGGACTCCTACTCCCAGATTGAGCGCACGACCCCCTACAGCGCGGTGGCGGGCAAGAACTTGCCGGTCCCGCAGGTGGACAAGCGTGAACAGGTCGTCGCCCAGGTGCAACGCCAGTCGATCATGGGCGGCAAGGCCTCGCAGGATCCCGAGGCGACGGCGGTGTACCCCTCTCCCGTGACCAGTTCGACCTACCCGACGACCGCGTCCTCCGCCACGGCCTCGTCGAGTACGGAATCCACCGCGCAGATGCCGCGGGCCTACACGCCCACACCCGCCGCCCGGCAGCCTGCGCAGGTGGCGCAGCCCGCGGCCGCGACGGCACCGAGCGGGCGTCGCTCGCTCCCGATGATGACGATCGTGCTCGTCAGCCTGGGTGTCGTCGCGGCGATCCTCCTGGGCATCGTCATCTTCGTGTTCACTCGCGGATACGAGGGACCCACGGGCGGTTCGTCTCCGATGTCGTCGGCGTCCCCCTCGGAGAGTCCGAAGCCATCGGCGAGTGCTACCACGACTGAGGCCGTGAAGTACCCGGTACCCGCGGGAGCCGTGAAAGTCGATAGTTTCACGATGCCTTCACGCAACATCACCTGCTCCTTCGCGGATGACGGCGTGACCTGCGGTATTGCAGAGAGCAACTGGGCCGAGGAAGGCTACCCCTCCTGCTCCGGCGGTAAAGTCGGTGTTCTGAAGGCCACGAAGGACTCCACGACCCAGTCGTGCGAGTCCTCTATGCCGTCGGGCGGCGAGACCGTCGCGCACGGCGTGGCCGCCGCGAAGGGCGACTATGCGTGCCGCTCCACTACCGACGGCGTGACCTGCTGGAACACGAAGTCCGGCAAGTCCTTCGCCTTGGCCCGCGCTGGCTGGATGACCGGCACGACCGGTGAAATCACCCCCGCGAATTTCGCATGGAATCAGTAGCCTGACGCACTCGCAGAGACGGACCCCCGAGGAAATTCTCGGGGGTCCGCTTGTCTCTCACGCAGGATGAGGCTGGGGTACGCTCGCCGGCTCGGGTGTGCTTCGGTGGGTCCTCAGTGGGGCGTCCCCGGAGGACACCCGAGGGCTACGCACGGACCCCGGCCTCGTCCCTGGGAGGCTATTGAGCCTTCTCGATGGGTCCCAGGATCAGGTTCGCCCACGCGGCGTGTAGGGACTCCTGGTCGGAGGGCTGGAAGAGGCCGGCGAGCGCGTCGCGGTACAGGCGCGAGAGCTCGTGCGTGTTGTAGTAGGCGCTGCCGCCGCACGCGCGCATTGCCTGCTCGACGGCGCGCAGCGTGGCCTCGGCGGCCGCGTTCTTCGCGGCGGACAGCTGGGGCATCCAGGAGCGGCCGCGGTCCACGCCTGCGTCGATGTCGCGGGCAAGCTCGCGGATCTGCGGGCCGACCGCGTTCATGATGAGGGCGGCTTCCGCGATGCGCCAGCGGATGTCGGGGTCGTTGGAGTAGGTTGTCTGGTTCTTCACCGAGCGGCGCGTCGCCACGTGCTCGGCGGCGACCTTGACGGCGCGCTCGCCGACGCCCTGGTAGGTGGCGGCCAGGAGGATCTCGAAGTGTGAGAAGATGCCGAAAATGACGGGGTCGGTGCTGGGACCCGGGTCCGTGATCGTCAGGATGCGCTCCTCGGGCACGGTGACGCCCCGGAGGAGGGTGGTCATGGACTGGGTGGCGCGCATGCCCAGCGTGTCCCAGTCGTTCTTGATTGAGTAGCCCTCGTCAGAGCGGCGGACGATGCCGAACACGGACTTGGGGCCCTCCTCGGTCTCGGCCCGCCCGAAGATCAGCAGGCGCGTCCACACGGGGGACAGGGACGTGAAGATCTTGGTGCCCTCGAAGGAATAACCGCCCGCGTTGTTCGCGGTTGCGCGCGTCGTGGAGCCGAAGAGCACGAGGTCGTTGCCGGGTTCGGAGATGCCGAAGCCGAAGACCTCTCCTGCGACCGCGTCGCGCAGGATTTGCTCGCCGCGCGCGTTGCCGTGGGCGACCAGGTAGCGCCCCAGGCCGACGATGATCTGGTGCATGTTGATGCCCAGCGCCGTGCCGGGCGCAGCTTTGGCGAGCGCCGTCTGTTCGGCGGCGATCTCGGTCAGGCTCAGGCCCGCGCCGCCGTATTTGGCGGGGACGAACGCGGCGAGGTATCCGGCGTCGCGCAGCTCCTCCAGGTCGGCTTCGGGGTAGGTGTTGTGCGCGTCCGCGTCGGCGGCGCGCTCGTGGATGCGAGAGAGCAGGTCGGTGTCCAGGAAGCTCATCGCGGTCCTCTTTCGTGGTCGGTGCATGGACGAGGCCGTGGCCGCCTCACGCTCGAACCGCACGCCGGGTGGGCGCTCTGACCGCGCATTCGGGGACCCGCGAGGCGGGCTGCGCGGCGATTCTGGGCGAGGACGGGAGCCTGCGCTTAGGGTGTCCTCACTGTATCGCGGAGGCGGGCTAGGGCAAGATGTAACGCTCCCGACGGGGCGTTGTCTGGCCTCAGACCGCCCCTATTCGATAGTGTTGAGACCGTGAGTACACCGAACGAGCCCATCCACACCCTCACTCCGCGTCAGCGATTCCTGCGCGAGCGTCAGGAGCGTCAAAATCTGACGTTCGCGATCGTGAGCGTCGCGATGATCGTCATTGCGGCGCTAGCGGCCCTCGTGTTCTCGGGGATCGTGTCGATTCCTTTCGGTAACAGCTTCTCCGCAAAGGTTAAGTACGCCGAAGTGGGCGATATTCCCTGCCCGACGGCGGATTCGAAGCCGGTGGCCCCCTCTCAGGTGTCGGTCACGGTCATCAACACGACTCAGCATCAGGGCCTGGCCTCCAAGGCCACGGACATGCTCACAACCGCTGGCTTCCAGACGGAAGAACCCAAGAACGATGACATCGAATACACAGGCAAGGTGCGCATTACCGCCGGAGTGAACGGCGTCGACAACGCGTACTCGGTGGCCCGATTCTTCCCGGGTGCCCACGTGCGCCTCACTGAGGCGACGGACTCCACCGTCACGGTCGAACTGGGTACGTTCTACGACGACGCGATGAGCGCCGAGGACGTCCAGCGCGTCCTGAAGTCGACCGACCCCATCGAACAGCCCGCAAAGTGTCGCCCGATGTCCGGCTCCTAAGCGCGGACGCACGAGCAACGCATGAAGGCCGCCCCTCGGGGCGGCCTTCATGCGTCAGAGTGGTCGGGCACGGCTTGTTTCATGGACCGTTTCACGGTCCGGTCCCTCAACGGTGGGAGAGCGGACCGGCTGTGCCCCGGCCTCGTATATTTTCCAGCAGTGCGTAACCGTTCGACCCGTACCAGACGGGCACGCGCTCGGGTACAGTCCACAGCGCGTCGGGGACCATGGCCTCGAAGCTGCCGTGCGACATGAACTGCTCGATCTCGGAGAGAGAACGGATCGCAATTCCGGCCACGCAGTGCGGAAAATCGCGTGCAAACGCGGCGTAGATTTCGGGGTCGCGCTGCCCGTCGTCGCCTACCAAGAGCCAGCGCACGTGCGGGAACATACGGGCCAGGCGGCGCAGTTCGCGACGCTTGTGCTCGGGGCCGGAGCGGAACCAGCCCGTGTTCGACGGGCCGAAGTCCGTCATGAGGAAGCCTCCCGCCGGGTACCCGCTGCGCTCCAGGAACGAACGAAGCGTCGGCACAACGTTCCATGCGCCGGTTGACAGGTACATGATCGGGGCGTGCGTGCCCTCCGGGACCCCCTCCGACGAAGCTGAGGACATCGTCAGCGTCGTCAGCAGTTCCGCCATGCCGGGGACGGCCTCGCGTGAGGAGACGCGATCCAGGAACGCGTGCTTGGCCGCTGTGACCAGTCGCGGGAGCATAGACACCATGACGGTGTCGTCGATGTCGGAGACCACGCCGAAATGCTCGTCGTCGGACACGATGCGTACGCGCACGCAGGCAGGGCGACCGGCGCGGATGCGACCTTTGCGCGGGCGCTCGTACATCGCCGAGGGCGGGGCCGGCAGCGGGGTCGCCGTGCGCAGGGTGGTCGCGAGCTTGGCGGCCGTCTCCTCGGACATGCCGAGCGCACGCACGTCGCCCGCGTGCAGGACTTGGATGGTCGCGTTATGCCAGCCGGGGTCGAGGCCGTGGCCCAGCACCGTGATGTCGACGAATCCACCGCGATCCGCGAAAGCAAGCCGACGCGCGTTGCCGACCGTGACGAGCACGGGCTGACGAGGGACCTGCGCGTTGAAGAACTGGCGCCATCCTCGGCGGGTTTGCAGCCAGGAGCGGGTATCGTCGCCGCGCGCCATGAGGACGCGGCCCAGGATACGGGCGCTGCGCTGGGAGCCGATCCCCCCGAAGCCGACGACGCCCGGGTAGAACCAACCTTTCGACATGGCACCGACCAGCAGTGTGGACGCGAACTCGCCCGCACTGGCGGTCAGTGCCAGGGCGAGCGAGGGAGACTCGTCATCGATGAGAGGGGGATGGAACAACATCAGGCCAATCATAGAGCCAATGCACCGGGGAAGCGCAAGCTCCGGAGCGACGGAGCCGCAGGTACCCTATGACAATCTGACCGCATAGTCAAGACGAGTGTCGTGCGCTAGTTGCGTGCCTGTCCACTGCGGTGAGGGCCTCGTCGTTGAGCAGCTGTCAGAGGGGACGTCATGATGCGGCGTCACGTGTTTGTGACCGCGGTTGTTCGCTTTATGAAACGGAGGTCGGGCACGATTCTCGGGCTGGCGCTCCTGCTGCTAGTCGGTGTGGGGGTGTGTAGCCGCGCTACGCCGCTCAGTCGAGGGGCAGCGGCGGCGTCGGCTGAGCTTCGCTCTTGCGCAGTGCGGGCAGGCCGATGAGCATGAGAAAGACCATCGCCCACCCGGCACCGGCCATGGTCAGCAGGCCGCCGCGCGCGCCGATCGAGTCGATTGCGGGTCCGGCGATTGCTGTGCCGAGGGAAGTGCCGAGGTTGATCGAGGTGGACATCCAGGTCAGGCCCTCCGTGAGCTTCGCGGGGGACACGGATTTCTGAATGATGACGTTGACGTTCGTCATCGTGGGGGCGCAGGTGAGGCCCGTGATGAGGATGACGGCGGCCATTGTCCAGATGTTGAAGGCCACCGGGAAGAAACTCATGCCGATCGCCATCAGGATCACACCGAACACGAAGAGCTGCCAGGTGGGGCGCCTCCACGTGCGGGCACCGTACACGAGCGCGGCAGACAGCGAGCCGATCGAGAAGAGCGCCAGGAGGATGCCGCCGAGCGCGGGGACCCCCAGCTCCTCGGTGAAGCTGACCATCGAGACCTCCATCGCGCCGAACGTCGTGCCCATGCCAATGTAGGTGGCTGCCATGACGAGGACGACGGGCTTGCGGATGACGGACTCGCGCGGGGCATTCGGGTCGTAGGGAATGATCGCGGGCTCGGAGGAGCGCCGCGACAGGAAGAGCGTGCCGCCCACGGCCAGGGCGACGATGGAGATGGCGAGGCCGGTGCCGGGGTGCAGGGCAGTGCCGAGGACCGTGGAGAGCACGGGACCCACGATGTACACGAACTCGTCGACTGCGGACTCGAGGGCGTAGGCGGTCGTCAGCTGGCCCGGCTTGTGCAGGATCGTCGACCAACGCGAGCGCACGAGGGCACCGGGCGCACCCCACGTGGCACCCGCGAGGGCAGCCGGAATGAAGAGCAACCATTCGGGGGCGTGCATGAAGACGGCTGCGACGAGGCCGCACATCGACAGGGTCGCGATGACCCACGCGGGACCCATGACGCGCAGCTGCCCGTGGCGGTCGACGCGGCGCGCGAGGATCGGCGCGCAGATCGCCATGACGATGATGTTGACGGCTGAGACAGCGCCGGCCAGCGTGTAGTTGCCGTACTCGGCGCGCACCATGAGGATTGTCGACAGACCCACCATGGACATCGGCAGACGCAGAACCAGCCCGGCAGCAGAAAACTTCCAGGCCTGACGGTAACGCAAAATGTCGAGATAGGTACCCAGCATCCCACCATTTTATCGTCGGTCGGAGGACGGCAGCGCCGGTCGCGATGGGGCGTAGCTAACCCCCTTCCGCGCGTGAGAGTGGGACGCAGCCCCGGCCTCGTCGAAAGTGGACGAGGCCGTGGTCGGGAGAGCGAAAAGGCTCAGTCGCTCACCTCGAAGACGCCGGTCTGGCCCTTTTCCGCCAGGGAGAGAGCGTGGTTGACGAAAGAGTAGTGACCGGCCTCCAGCGGCGTGAACTCGACGAAGCCGCCCTCGGCGGCACCCAGGGAGAGGACCTGTCCCCAGCCGCCACCGCTCCCGCCGCCGCGGATCACGTAGGCGCCCTCGCGCCACACGGTGTCGAACTGGGTGCCCACGACGTGGAAGGTGGTCGCCAGGTTCGGACCCGCGTCCATGACCCACACGCGCACGCGCTCGTTGGTCCTGATCTGGATGGGGTGGGCCTTGTACTGGAAGGGCACGCCGTTGAAGGCCATTGCGTTGGGTTGCAGGGCCGACAGAAGTGAGGCGTCGGCGCTCTGCCCGTCCGCGCCCAGGTAGAGCTCGGAGGCGACCATGACGTACTCGCGATCAACCGTGTCCAGGTCGGTCGGGTCGATGACGACAGCACCGAACATGCCGTTCGCGATGTGCATCGACATCGGCGCGGTCGAGCAATGGTAGAGCCAGATGCCCGCGTTCTTCGCGACGAAGGTGTACTCAAGGGTCTGCCCGGGCTCGATCGAGTGCATGACGTTATCGGGAGCGACGAGACCCGCGTGGAAGTCCAGCGAGTGGCTCATCGTTCCGTTGTTCACGAGCGTGATGTGGAAGGTGTCGCCGATGTGTCCGCGCAGAATTGGTCCGGGGGCGTCCCCGTTGAAGGTCCACGTCTGGCGGGTCAGCGTGTCGGTGACGTTGGTCGTCTGCTCGGTGACCGTGAACGTGTAGTAGCGCTCGGTCTCGCTTGTGGCCGGCGGTAGGACCGGATCGCGCGGGGTGATCGTTGCCGCGTAGTCCGTCAGGGCCGTCGGGCTGGCGGGTCCTGCGGCGGCCTCCTGGCCGTGGTCGTGCCCCGCGTGGCTGCCGTGGCTACCCGAGGCCGTGGCCCCCGAGGAGGAAGCGCCCGCTGCAGCGCCCGTTGCCTGCACGTGCAGGGTCATACCCATCTCGCGGTGACCCGGCAGGGAACACCAGCCCTCAACGTCCCCGGAGATGATGCCGAGGTCCAGCTCCTTCGTCTCGCCGGTGGCGAGCGACCCGGAGGATACGCCTGTCTCGAACACCAGATCGTGACGCTGATCCCCCGAGTTTGTGAAGTCGATGATGAGGCGGTCGCCAGCTGGCACCTCGATGTGGTTGGGAGTGAAGGTCATACCTTCGACGCCCACCGACACACGGGTCGTATGCCCGGTCGGCGTCACGGACGAGGCCGTGGCCGCGGTCCCCGTTCCCGTGCCCTGCGTGGTGGGTGCGGTGGGGTTGGACAGGAAGATAGCGAGGGCAAGCGCCACGACGGAGACGACACCGATGATTGCGCCCGCCGTGCGGCTCACGGGCGAGTGGTCGCCCGCAGGACTCATGCGCAGCTTGGGGACTCCCGTCGCACCGCCCTTCGACGCTGATGCGTTCGGGACGGACGTCTTCGGGTTCTTGCCTCCCGACGGCGACGCAGACAGGTTCAGGTCAGCCACGGCGGCCTCCTTGCGTGGTGGTGGGGGATTGGGCGGCGCGCTTGGCACGCGCCTGGGCCACGCCACAGCGGGCCATAAGGACGATGTCGACGACGTAGGTGGCCAGCAGGACCACCCACGCGGCAACGGTAAGGCGCTCGGCGGGGATGCCGCCAAGTGACACGACGGAGAGGGCGAACACTGCGGCCACGTTACGCGCCGCCTCCCGGATGGGAGCCCCGGCCTCGAGCACGCCGACCCCGACGCGCACTGCGGACGGACCACCGCCGATAACGACGGGCATCAGGTAGGTGAGCGCGCCGACGAAAAGCTGGCCCAGCCCGGCCGCGCCGAGGATTGGCAGCCACGGCAGGAACGCCGCGCGCAGGCCGGTCGCATCCACGGCCTCGAAGGCGCGCAAGGACGCCCCCGCGCCCGCGACGAGAATCCAGGCGGCACCCAGCATGAGGGACCACGCCCCGTACTCGGCCGGACCTTTCACCAGCGCCACGCGAATGAGCGGAACACCCACGCCCAGCGCCGCCGCACCCACAACGATCAACAACCCCACGGAGGCCACGCGCATCAACCCGGTCGCAGCTCCCGTTCCCGCGACGAGGAGGGAGGCCACCCACAGGGGCAGGGCACTCGTCGCGAAAGACACGGCCAGCGGATCCATGCGCGTGCGCATCGCGGTCGGTCCCAGCGTCACCAGGGTCCCGCCCATCGTCAGGCCCACCCAGCCGGCGACACCCGCCAGCGCATGGGCGACCGTCAGGCGATCCCGGGCCTCGGCCAGCCACGCGGGAGCATCCGCGTCAAACATAGCCACCGTCACGAAACCAGCCAGCGTCGCGCCAACCACCAGGAAGAAAGCCGCCGCAATGTAGTAGCGAATAATCACCGCGAAACGCGACGCTAGGCGCTCGCGGGACGCGGTGAGCAGCGCCCACCCGTGCCAGGCTGCGATCACGCCGACCGCGGTCGCGCCCGTGATGGTCAGGTACCATAGACTCGACCACATGCCGCCGATGAGGAGCAGCAGGGAAAGGTTGAAGGCCATGATGCGCACGGTGTTGTCACGCCCGGCGCGCCGATCATCCGGGGCCAGGTGCGCGAGGGCACGCGTAAAGTACCAGGACCACTGGAAGATCCCGTTCGACAAAACGCCCAGGGTCACCAGGTGGATCGTTGTCCACAGGTTCTGCGGGATGCGGCCTCGTGCGACGATGGTGACCGCAGCGGCAACGGCCGCCACGCACATCCACACCGTGGTTACACGGTCGGTGCGGGGGACGCGAGGCTTGCTCATCGAACCCCCGTTCCGCCCGAGGAAGCGGGAACAGCGGAGGGGGAGCCGGCCTCGTCGATGATCCTGCTCTCACGCGAGGCAGCGCGCGCCCGGCGAATCGTCACCGTCAGCGTCGTGGCGACGAAGAGAAGCACCCCCACGACCCCGAGCGTGCCGCCCAAGCGCCACGGGTAGGCGGCCTCGCGCGCGCCCGCGAGGAGGCGCAGGAGGAGGGAGACTTGCAGGAAGGCGAAGGGGACCCACATGGCGACGTGGTAGGGGACCTCGCGCCGCGCGACCGCCGGGATGATGACGGGCGCGTGGGCCAGCAGCATGGAGACGACGAAACCAATCGTGATCGCGTGGACTCCGGCGTCGTACCCGTATCCGTCGAAGGCAGGGGGAGCGACGACCCACATCAGTGCGGGAACGAGCGCCCACGCATACCCGCTCAGCATGCACGCGGCGGCCAGGCGCGGCAGGCCGCTCATGCGCACGGTGCCGCGCGCGACGTCGTGCCACGCGGTGTCGGCCATCAAGATTGCGAGGCTCAGGCCGATCAGCGGATACCCGACCGTGGGGGAGTAGAGCGCGACGGTCAGGCCCACCATGAGGGCGGTACTCTCGGCGGTGATGCGCCGCTCGGTGGAACCCGACGCGAAGGCGAGACGCGCGAGTTCGACGCGCTCGCCGATGATCGTGACGATCAGGAAGGCCAGCCACCACGGCACCGCGCGCGGCGTCTCGAGGCCTCGCCACCACAGGAGGACGCCGCCCAGCCCGATGAGCGCGCCTATCACCTGGATGAGGACCGCGTGGGTGGCCTGCCTGCGCGCCCACACATAGCAGTAAATGGCGCTCAGCGCCGCCATGCCGAGCGTGATGAGGAAGCCGGGCATCATCCGCTCGGGCGCAAATCCGCTCAGATGGGCGGCCAGGAAGCGCGGGATCGGTAGGCTCGTGAGCGTGGCGCGCGCGCCTTCGTTCACGGAGATGACGATCGCGCTGATGCCGCCGGCCCCGGTCAGCAGGGGAGCGGCGTACGCCCACGCGCGCCGCCCGTCGGATTGCAGGGCGACCGCGCGCTCCAGGCAGATCGCGGTGCCCAGGAACCCGTAGATCATGAGGAGCCCGTGCACGGTCCCCAGGCTCGTCGAGGCGATGGGAGCGAGCGCTCCGAGGCGCACGAGGGAGGCGTCCAGGCCAGCGAGCAGTGCAATACCTGCGAGGAGAAGGAAAGCCAGGCGCGCCTTGGGAAGGGAGGGGTTCGGCGGACTCGTGCGTGGTTTGCTTGACGAGGCTGGGGCGTGCTCGCGCGATCTGCCGTCGCGGGCGGCAGGGCTGGGTGCCTCGCTCATGTGGGCGCTCCTGGTGTCGGTGGGCGGCGTCGGCTCACCGACGCGTCGAACTACCACCACGGTAGCGGCCCGTGCCCCATATTTCTATGGGCAATCGCCGTGAAAATTCTCCCCGCTCGCCTACTGAGCCCAGCAGATAGCACGAAACCCCCAACCCACAGGGAAGGGGGTTTGCAGGACGTGACTTCAGCTTGCCGCTCACGAGTGAGCTATTACGAGGCCCTGTTTTGTCGGGTTTCGCGGTCACCAACCACCCGAAGATGGAAGGCCCATGTCAGCCCTTGTCCTGCCCGTCAGTTTAACAGGCCGGATGGTGCCATCGCGCCTCGTAGGCTCAGCGCGTTTCCCCTGTGATTGCGTGGGTTCTGGCGTGACCGTCGGCGGTGGAGTCGGCGCGACATGACAACGGGGGTGGCGCTCACACACGTGAGCGCCACCCCCAGCAACCCGCGTGAGCGGGCAGCGTCAGAGAATCAGCCGTTCAGGGCGTCAGACACGACCTTCTTCGCGGCCTCCTGGACCTCGGCCAGGTGCTCGGCACCCTTGAAGGATTCCGCGTAGATCTTGTAGACGTCCTCGGTGCCCGACGGGCGAGCCGCGAACCATGCGAACTCGGTCGTCACCTTCAGGCCACCGATGGGCGCGTCGTTACCGGGAGCGCGCACCAGCTTCGCGACAATCGGGTCGCCGGCCAGCTCAGTCGCGGTCACGTCCTCGGGAGACAGAGCCGCGAGCTTCGCCTTCTCCTCGCGGGAGGCGGTAGCGTCGATACGAGCGTACGCGGAGGCGCCGAAGCGCTCCACCTGCTCCTCGTGCAGCTGCGACGGGGTCTTGCCGGTCACGGCCAGGATCTCCGAGGCGAGCAGCGCCAGGATGATGCCGTCCTTATCGGTCGACCACACGGTGCCATCCTTGCGCAGGAAGGAGGCTCCCGCGCTCTCCTCGCCGCCGAAACCGACGGCACCGGACAGCAGACCAGGCACGAAGTACTTGAAGCCCACTGGCACCTCGATCAGCTCGTGGCCCATGGAGGCCACGACGCGGTCGATGAGCGCGGAAGACACCAGGGTCTTGCCCACGGCCGCGTCCTTGCTCCAACCGGGACGGTGCGTGAACAGGTACTCGATGGCCACAGCCAGGAAGTGGTTCGGGTTCATCAGGCCGTCGGGGGTGACGATGCCGTGACGATCCGAATCCGCGTCGTTGCCGGTCGCAATGTCGTAGGGGGTGTTGCCCTCGGCGTCGGGGGTCATCGCCTCACGCAGAGACGCCATCGCGTAAGGCGACGAGCAATCCATGCGGATCTTGCCGTCCCAGTCCAGCGTCATGAACGGCCACGCCGGGTCCACCTCGGGGTTGACGACCGTCAGATCCAGGCCGTAACGCTCGCCGATGGCCGCCCAGTAGTCGATGGACGCGCCGCCCAGCGGGTCAGCGCCGATGCGCACGCCCGCCTTGCGGATCGCCTCAATGTCGACAACCTGGTCCAGCTGCGAGACGTAGAACTCCAGGTAATCGAAGGGTTTGATGTTCGGGTCGTGCAGCAGCTCGGAGCCGGTGACGCGCGGAACGTCCTTCCACTCGCCCGAATCCAGCAGCTCGTTCGCGCGCGCCGCGATCCAACCGGTCGCGTCCGTGTCCGCGGGGCCGCCGTGAGGCGGGTTGTACTTGAAGCCGCCGTCGCGCGGCGGGTTGTGGCTGGGGGTCACGACGATGCCGTCAGCCAGGCCGTCGCCCTCGGTGCGCAGATTCGCCGGCGCGCCGTTCGCGCCCAGGATCGCGACAGACACGGCCGGGGTCGGCGTGTAGGAGCCACGCGAGTCAATGCGCGTGTCGATGCCGGCGGCCGCGAGGACCTCCAGGGCAGTACGCCACGCGGGCTCGCTCAGGGCGTGCGTGTCACGGCCGATGAACAGCGGTCCGTTGATACCCTGCGACGCGCGGTACTCGATGATCGCCGCGGTGATGGCGATGATGTGCGCCTCGTTGAACTTAGCGTCCAGCGAAGCGCCGCGGTGGCCCGACGTTCCGAACGCGACGCGCTGTCCCACGTCGGTCGGGTCAGGGACGATGTCGTAGTAGGCGGAGATGACATCGTCGACGTTGATGAGGTCTTCTGGAAGG
>ERZ773180.1082-NODE-1082-length-14312-cov-54.510837_pt1 | contig 14312 bp, 12 predicted proteins | sample MGYA00511080_ERZ773180 | MGnify/ENA primary metagenome ERZ773180 (study PRJEB29015, sample SAMEA2738175) | human oral metagenome | biome: human oral; feature: human-associated habitat; material: saliva | place: China | collected 2178 ...
GACGAGGGTGCTTGCGGTGACCCACAGGGCGCAGAGGGTAATCAGGATCATGGGCAGGCGCGAACCGAAGCGGCCGCGGTAGAAACGCAGGCCGAAGTAGGTCATGCCCGCGGCGATAAGCACCTGGAGTACGCCGCCCACAATCGCCTGGGCGGTAGACATACCGCTGACGATAAAGGGGTAGAGGATACCGCGAATCAGAATGTATGCCGCGAAGGTTTCGGTCAGAACGAATGCGTAGATGACGTTGAACGGGCGTGACGGCACGGTGGGCTCCTCAGGGGTAGTGTTGGCGGCAGACCGGGGTGTATTCGATCCGATGTGCTGGTATGTTTCCGCTGCGCTAGTGCATTAGCGGGTGGGCACTCCCCCGTCTCGGGTTCACCGCCTCGTCATCGGTGCGGTATGTCGGGGGTAGGTACCGCTTTATATTATGCCTGAGGCGCCGCTCACCCAGCCGCCCGCGTCTCGCCTATGAGACGCAGCGCAGAATATGCGTGTCAGCATGCGATTCCCCACCCCCTCAATTAGACAAAGGTTTACCTAAGTGATAGATGCCTCAGTGTAATACTGAAGTTTTTAGAGAAAAGTACTTGTCACATCCGCTCCAACATGCGAAAGTTGATAAGTCAATTTTCACCCTAACGCTGGGTGAGCATCCCACCAGCGGATGTGGTTGACACGCACACAGGAAATATAGATGTGTCTTGCCACCGCGTGAGACCGTAAATCATGAAGGAGGTCCACCGTGGATTGGCGTAGTCGTGCAGCTTGTTTGGACAAGGATCCGGAGCTGTTCTTCCCCGTAGGAAACACCGGACCTGCCCTGTTGCAAATTGAAGAGGCCAAGACTGTCTGCCGCTCTTGCGAGGTTGTAGACGTCTGCCTGAAGTGGGCCATCGAGACCGGCCAGGACTCCGGCGTATGGGGTGGCACCAGTGAAGACGAGCGTCGTGCGATGAAGCGTCGCGCAGCTCGTGCCCGCCGTGCATCCTAACTTCCGGAGTATTCAATAGGGCATCAAAAGCGTGGTGCAGTGATTCAATATCACTGCACCACGCTTTTGCCATATACAGAACCTATCTAGACAGCAAACTGCCGCCACCCCGTGCTCGGGGCGGCGGCAGTTCTACACGCCACACGAGAAGGGGCTTAGACGAGCACCGCGGTAATCACCACGCGGGTACCGGTCGGCTCGTTAGCCTCCCAGCGGATCGAGCCGTTCAGCTCGCTCGCCACCAGGGTACGCACAATCTGCATGCCCAGGCCTTCCTTGCCGGTCACCGGGCGGTAGGCGTCCGGGCCGGACTCTTCAATCTTCTTATCGCCCATGCCCTTACCGTCATCGGTAATCACGACGGTGAGGATATTCTCGCCCTCATCGTTGGTGCCGCGAATACCCTCGAGGGTCACGGTGCCGGTCTCGCCGTCCAGGCCGTGCTCCACGGCGTTTGCGACAACCTCATTAATGACCAGAGCCAGAGGGGTAGCGAACTGGCTCGGCAGCGCGCCGAAGGAGCCAATCAGCTTGGTGGAAACATGCTGACCGGGGGAAGCAAGCTCAGCGGCAAGGTGGAACTGACGCTCAATCAGCTCGTCAAAGTCAACGTTCTGGGTCAGACCCTGCGAGAGCGCCTCGTGCACGGTAGCAATCGTTGCCACGCGGCGCATCGCCTGCTCCAGGCCCTGACGTGCCTCATCAGTGGTCATACGGCGCGACTGCAGGCGCAGCAGAGCGGACACGGTCTGCAGGTTGTTCTTCACGCGGTGGTGGATTTCGCGGATGGTCGCATCCTTGGTCATGAGCTCCAGCTCGCGGCGGCGCAACTCGGTCACGTCACGGCAAAGAATCACGGCGCCTTCACGCTCGATACGGGCGCGCCTCTGTGCCAGCAGCGGGATGGAGCGCATGGTCACGCGGGCACGAGCAATAACCAATTCGGTGCGCAGGTCACTACGGCCCGCCAGGACGAGCTGCAGGGTTTCATCCGCCTGCTCACCGGCAGGCAGCATTGCTCGGGTGACATCGGCAAGGTTTCGCTTTTCGAGGTAGCCGGTCATGCCCATGCGGTTGTACATGGAGTTCGCGTTCGGGGAAGCGACGACCACACGGCCGGAGCGGTCGAGCACAATAATGCCGTCAATCACGCGGGGGTTGCCCTGGGTGTTGTTGCCCTGAGCGAGGGGGTCGGGCCACAGGCCGGAGTGCACCATGGAGAGCATGGTGTCAGCGGCGAATTCGTAGACCTCGTCGCTGATGGAGGGGTAACCATTGGGGGTAGCGATCTTGTGGCTGGTCAGCAACGCAATGGTGCGGTTGTTGCGCACGATGGGCACGAAGGTGACGTTCACGCGCGGGCGGGCGCCAACGCCTTCACCGCTTCCTTCGTCGGTGTAGGTGCTGATGTTCTGGTTGATCCAGACTCGGTATGCTTCGTCACGGATGCCGTCTTCCATGTCATGGTCGATGATGTCGTGGTGGAAGAGGGTACGGACATTGGAGGGGCGCACGTGCGCGAAGGCACGGAAAGTACTGGTTTCGCTGGGGCCGGAGACGGCATCCGGAGAACTGCCGTCGGCAACGATGTAATCGGTGGGGAACCATAGAACCAGATCGCTCTGAGCGATATCAGAGATGACCTGCCATTCACCCATGATGAGGTGAACGCGTTCAGTGTCGCCGGGACCGAAGTCGCAGGCGCTCATAATTCCTTCTGCAAAAGACATATGTTTGTGTGCTTCCCATGAGTTCGGGTAGGTTCAACTATTTTACGGTTTGCTCGCCGCAATTCCCATTCAAACGGCAATACCTGGAATAGTTTACAGAGCATTTCTTGAAGCATGCTTTTATTCCCAAATATGACGCTGTGAGGTGAGATAAACCCCTCAATTTTGAAGTGAAATATTCGCACTACTCCCCTACCCTAAATCCGCTTGAGACGCAGAAAACCCGACCTGCCGGAGCCTCTGAACGGGACACCCCAACAAGCCGGGTCTTTGAGCAGCGCTAGTTTTATCTGCCGGGCTTACGCGCCGGGGCGTACCGCGTACATACCCTCAAGCATCGCTTCCAGGGACTGCACCACCGCGTGGCGGGGCGCGACCTCCAGCAGCGCTTCACCGTTGCGGCGCAAACGGTCCATGACCTTACGCTCGTACGGAATCACGCCGGTGAGCGGAACCTGCAGGTAGCGTGCCCAGTTATCGCGCATCTTCGCCTCGGGGTTGAACCCGGCGGCTTCGCGGCGGCTGCGGTTGAGCCAGTACTGCACATCCGTTTCGGGGGCGAAAAGATCCGGGCGAGACTGCACCTCGCGGGCGAGGTTAATCAGGCGCGGCAGACCGATGACGTCCGCTTCGCCGAGCGTAATCACGCGGTCGGCACAGGCGAGCGCGGTGAGGGTCGCGGCGTTACGGCGCGGTGCCGGGCCGTCAAAGGTCAGTTCCTCGTCGACTTCGATGGGGGCGGCAACATCGCAGATGACAAGGTCGTAGCGGTGCTTGAGCCATTCGAGTACTTCGGAGAAGGCGCGGGCGCGCACCTCGGGCCAACGCGAGGAGGAGGTGATGCCGCTCAAGAAGTCGAAGGTGCCGTTTTTGAGGGGCACGCGCTCCATGATGGCGCCGGCTTTTTTCTCGTCGAGCTGGGCGCGGTCGGCGTCCGAGCAGAGAATTGCCAGGCCGGAGCCGGTATCCTCGAGCGCCATGAGCGCATCCAGGCTGGGCGCGTAGGTGTCTGCGTCGATGAGGCAGACCTGCTGGCCCTGCTGCGCCGCGAGGGCGGCGAGGTTGAAGGCAATGGTGCTTCGACCGGGCGCGCCGTGGGTGCCCCAGACGGTCACAATCTTGCCGAGGCGGTGGCCGGGCTGGTAGCGGGAGGGCGCCTCAGGGTCCTGGTTGATGTCCGGGTGCTGAGGCAGGGTGCCGTCGTTATTCTCGTTCTGCACGTGCAGGGTGTAGTCGCTGCCGGGTGCGAAAGAGTCGACGATGGCGGCGGCCTGGCTGAGCACGGATTCCTCGTTGCTGGGCACAACGGAGGAGGCTTCTGCCTGCTCGTGCGCGCCGGAGGCACCGGGTGCGTTTCCAGCGGGTGCTGCGGGGTCGATTCCGTAGCTTCCGTAGTCGGCGCCGTAGGGCGCGGCGGTGTTTGAGGCGGCGCCGGCGGCGGGGTCGTAGCCGTACCCTGCATCGTAGCCACCCGCCGCATAGCCAGCAGCGCCGTTATCGTAACCGTACCCTGCATCGTAGCCGTACCCTGCATCGTAGCCATAACCGGCGTCCTGACCGTAGGCAGCCTCGGGGTGGTGGGCAACGGGCTGAACGGGCGGCTGAGCCGGAATCTGCGCGGGCATACCGTAACCTGCTGCGGGTCGGGCGAGCGCCGCATCCACAGCCTGTTCGAGCGAGCCCAGGATTTCCTCGAGGGCAGCTTCGGGGCGGATGCGGTGCGCCTGCGTGGGCAGCGGCAGATTGTCCGGGGCGATAACCGCCAGGAGCACTTCGGAGGCGGCGAGCGAATCCACGGTGGAGACGCTCATTTCGGCGGGCACGTGGGCGCAGAGCAGTACGCGGGCAATGCCGGTGTGCGCCATGCCGACGGCTTCGCTGAAGTCCTGAACGGTGCGCGCCACGGAGACGCGGCCGCGCTGGGATTCGATGCGGTTCAGGAGCGAGCCGTCATCGCCGTAGAGGATGACGGGGATGTTCACTGGCCCTCCCCGTAGGTGCCGGGGATGAGGCTAATCTTGGAGTCGCTATTGCTTTCCTTCACGAGGGCGGCGAGGGCTTCTTCCTTGACCCACAGCTGCACGGTTGCCTTGCCGTTGGCGCCGAGCACGCCCTCGTCGACCGTTACGGCGACGATTTCGGCGTTGGTGACGATGGCGCGGGCACCGTTTTCGGTGCGGTTATCGCTCTTGGTGTCGGGGTTGCGCGGGCCGGAGGTCCACACGTCCACGCGCTCGCCTGCCTTCAGCGCGGAGGCGGCGGTGCGGTCAATGCTGACGGTGGCGAGGCGGCGGCCCGGGGAGGTTTCGGTGCCTACCGATTCTTTGCTGATGAAGTTGCCGGCGGGGATGCGCTGGGTAGCGATTTTGCCGTTCATCTGTGCGGCTTCGGCGCGGGTGAAGTACTTGTCTTTGGCGGAGTCGATGTTCGCTTCGACTCGGGTGAGTTTGTCTTCGGTAATCTTCTCGCCCAGGCGGATTTCGCTTTTGGCGGTGTAGTACTCGGTTTTGCTGTTGTTGGCTTGCACGTAGAGCTGCACGCCGGTGATGGAGACGAGCACGAGAAGTACACCGAGGATGAATCGCCAGTCTTTGATGGTGGGCCTTTTGAGGCGTTTGGCGTGGGGCTCGGTGAGGGTGGAACGCTTCGTCGCGTTCTGTCGTATGCGCATGATGTGGTTGTGCCTTTCGGTGCGGAAGCCGGCGGTGATTCCGGTGTTGTTCAACTGACCGATGAGCGAGTGGTGTGTTTTCGATAGTGCTTTGGTTGAGTCTGACACTAACCCTAACAGCATATTTCATTTAGTACTCTCTCTCAACAAGAGTCGTGTTTATGAAATATTTTTGAGTCTTGCCCCTTTTGAAGGGGTAATTAGATAACTTTTCAGCTCATATAAGGCTTTTTGTGAGCAAATTTCACGGTGATGGCATATACTGAAAGTACTCAATAGATGTTCTGTATGGACTCTATGCAAAAGGCCGCTAACGGTGGCTAGGGGGCCCAGGATTTCACTCACGGAAAGGAATAATTCGATGACTGCACCTCGTTTCCTCACTCTGAGCGACGTTGCCGAGGAGCTGCAGGTTTCGCTTTCGCAGGTGCGTGCTCTGGTGCGTAGCGGCGAACTTCCCGCCATTCAGATTGGTGGACGTAACCAGTGGCGTATTGAGCGTTCTCGTTTTGAAGAGTACATTACCGAGCGCCACGAGCAGACTCTGGAGGCGATTGCTTCCGGCAAGCTCACCGCAAAGGCTAAGGTTGATTAGTATTTCAACATGCACCTCGCGGGCGTAATGCTCGAGTGCTTTAAAAGGTCCGCTCCTCTCGTTGAGATTTCAACGGAGAGGGGCGGACCTTTTTGTGTTTATTGTCGCTTTCATCAGGGTATTTATGGTTGTCGAGGCGTTTCTGCGGGCGTGCCCACGGAGGGCACTGCCCGCTATTTGCCCTGTATTTTTAGCGTGAAATACGGGCGATGACTGCGCTAATACGAGCCAGCGGGATGGTGCGAACGCCAGCACCGCCAGGTGCACGGGAGTAGCCGGCGGCGGCGCCCTGCCCGTAACCAGCCTGCGCGTAACCTCCCTGCGCACCGTAGGCTGCACGCGCGTGCTGGTCGCGTTCGTAGATGCGCGGGTACTGGCCGCCATTGAGCAGGCGCAATTCAAGGAAGTCGGCGCCGACTCGCTCGATCACACCGTCGTAGCTGACGGTGCCACCTTCAAGGGAGAGACGGACGGGTTCGCGCGCCATGGCGAGGGAGCGCAGGGCGAGCTGGATTTTCATGCGGTAGCGTTCGGGGCGGATATCAGCGCGACCGGGAGCAATGCCGCCTTCCCACCAGAGCATTCCGCGCAGGGGAATGATGATGTTCTCACCGCGCGCTTCGATGCTGACCCATTCTTCGCCGACCATTTCGAGCTTGCCTTCGTAGGTTTGCATGTCGGTGGCGCAGATGCGGATGGGGCCGCCGACCTGTGCGAGGAGGCGGTCGTCGAGGGTGATGGTGGAGTACTGGACGCGGGCGACTTGGCGGGCATCCTGTTCCATATCCCAGGCGCGTTCGGAGGCGAGGCGCGCCTCAATGTCTCGTAGGAACTTTTCCATGCTCATACTATGACCCTACCCGAGGAGGGGTGCGGATACGAACCGGGGCGTTTTCTGATCGGATGATGATTCTCGAACCTGATTCTTGAGCCTGATTTTTGAAGCAAATTCCACCAAATTACATGTTTTTCATACATTTTGATGCTTTTTGCTTCATTTTTGGCGCGACTTCCTGTATAAATGAAGCAATACCAAAAGCTATCAAACACACCGTTTGGAGGTCATCGTGGACCATCTTTCCACTCCGGGCTCAGCCCCCGCAGCCTTCGCTTCACGCCGAGCCACATTGGCTTCACACCCTGCCACCTTCACTTCAGCCCCCGCGGCCGCGCCTCGTACTGTCGGTGCCGGGATAGCCAGCACCGGGGTAGCCGCCGCAGCCGGCTCTGCAACCGAGTCCGACGCTAGGGCAAACTACCAGGATGCACTGCTCTTCATCGCCCCTCCCCTGCTTTCCGCGGCGGTCTTGGGCGCGTTGAGCGTGAACCTGCACCGCATCCCTTCGGCGCATCCTCTTGCTGACGCTTCGTTGCTCTGTGCTGGCGCGGCGGCACTCCTCATTACCGCCTGGTGGTTCATCAGTTTTATCTACGCGCTCTTCTACGCTCGATCTTTGCGCGTTTCGAGCCGCAACGCTGACCGCGCGGTGCTGAAGGTTCCGGCGTTTTTCCGTCCGCGCTTTATGCGCCGCATCGTTCTGACGCTTGGCGGCACGGCTCTTGGAGTGGGGGCGGTCTTGGCTCCCGCGCAGGCTGCGGTGGCTACGCCCAGCAACGCCGGGGTAAACGGCACGGAGGGTCTGCCGCAGACGACCATTTCGGCGGTCATGACCGCCGATTCAACAGGTACCGCGGCGGCAGACACCAGCCCAGATACCACCCCAGCCACCGTCTCAGATGCGGATTCCGCCGGTACCGCCACGGACAGTAGCACCGCGGACAGCACCACCGCAGATTCCCCCTCCGCTCCCCTGGCCCTCTCTGCAGAGATTCCCGATATTCCGCTGGCTCCTCAACCCACGGAGGCGGCAGGCTCCCTGCACGATCGCAGCCCGTTCTTCTCCCCTCCCCGCGCTGAGGCGGGCACCTATTCCTACACGGTCCAGGCGGGCGATACGCTCTGGTCTATTGCCGCAGAACAGCTGGGTGAAGGCACCGACGCCTCCACCATTTACAACTACACTCTCGATATTTACGAGGCGAATAAGGACGCTCTGGGCCAGAACGCCGAGCTGCTCTACGCGGGGCAGGTTCTGCAGATTCCCGATCAACCCGTTCAATAGCCTTCTCTCGTCCGACAGCTTTTCATTCGCTCAACCCACCTCACACATCCTTCTGCACCGAAAGGAGCCGTCATGAGCTTCGCCAACCTTCTCCCCCGCGCCCCGTGGACGCCGCCGTATTCCCCGGCTACGCAGTATTCTCAGCCTGCCCAGCACTCCCCGGCTACGCAGCGTTCTCAGTCTGCCCAGTATCCTCAGCCTGCGCAGCCCGCCTCCCGTAACGATCAGCCTGTCGGCCCGTATTCAAAGCGTCAGGTGGCACGCACCTCCCAGCCGGTGGCTCAGCCTGTGATTGCAGAGCAGATCGCTCCGCTACCGGAGCAGGGGCAGGGCACCATGGCACTGGTGCAGAGGCGGAACAGCCCGTCGGTCTATTCGCTGTTGCCGCTGCCGCGTTATGAGCAGCATTCGGCGCAGCGCCCGCCGGTAGCGAGGAGGGGCCGCCCGTTGCGTCCTGCGGATGCGTTGGCTCGTCAGTTGGAGGGTCGTTGCGCGGGTGTGGCGATTGCTTACCTGGAGATTATGTCGGCTCGTCGTTCGCGTCAGCAGTTGGCGCAGTGGGTGTCGGCGGATTGTTTCCACCGCCTGCTACCGTTCTTCCCGAAGAACCCGCGCCAGGTGCGTAAGGAGATGCTGTTGACTCTTCCGCCGGTTCTGTTGCGGGTGCGAGCGCAGAAGGTGCACGAGGAGCTCTACGAGGCGGTGGCGCTACTGCGTTGTGCGGATAAGGTTCGCGTGGTGACCATGCAGATGCGCCTGATTCACGGTATGTGGCTGATTACCTCGATCGAGCAGCCGCAGAGCCGAGTGGACGAAGACTAAGGTTTCCCGTACATAACGCGCGCACAGACATGCCCAGACACTCTCAGACATGCGCAGACACGCAGAGAGGGTGCGAATCCGGTATTGGATTCGCACCCTCTCTGTTGTGCTTCATGCTCGCAACACGTCAAGCGTGCGGCGCTTCAGTTTTTTACGCTGAGGCTAGCTTTCCTTGGTGCGCTCAACGTGAACCTGCTCGTGGCCGTCCTCATCGGGGGCGGAGTACTGCAGGAACTTCGGGCGCGAAGGCTCAGCCAGGCGCACGGCGGAAGCCTGAGTGCGTTGCTTGGACAGGTCCAGGTTGAACAGGTAGGTCACGGTCTCTTCACGAATCGCGCCGAGCATCGCCTGGTACATGTCGTAGCCTTCACGCTGGTACTCGACCAGCGGGTCACGCTGAGCCATCGCACGCAGACCGATACCTTCCTTGAGGTATTCCATCTCGTACAGGTGCTCGGGCCAGCGCTCACCAATGACGGACAGCATGACGCGGCGTTCAATTTCGCGCATGCTCTCTTCGCCGACGCTCTTTTCACGCTCATCGTAGATGAGGTGTGCGTCCGCCAAAACTTCCTTCACGATCTGGTCGCGAGTAATCTTGGTGCGGTCGCCGGCGTCTTCTGCCAGGTCGTCCACGGTGATGGAGATAGGGTACACCTGCTTGAGTGCGTCCCAGAGCTCGTCGAAGTCCCAGTCCTCGGCGTGGCCTTCAGAGACGCGGGCGTCAATGATGGTGGTCAGTACCTCGTCCACGAAGCCGGAAATCTGTTCCTTCAGGTCGTCACCGTGCAGGATGCGGCCGCGGTCCTTGTAGATCGCTTCGCGCTGGCGGTTGAGCACGTCGTCATACTTGAGCACGTTCTTACGCTGCTCAGCGTTACGGCCCTCAACGTTTGCCTGTGCGGTGGCGATAGCGCGGCTAACGATCTTGGAGTCCAGTGCGGAGTCCTCGGGGGCTGCCGCCATGAGGCGGGTTGCCATGCCGGTGTTGAACAGGCGCATCAGTTCGTCGGTCAGCGACAGGTAGAAGCGGGACTCACCCGGGTCGCCCTGACGGCCGGAACGACCGCGCAGCTGGTTGTCGATGCGGCGGGACTCGTGACGCTCAGTGCCGAGCACGTACAGGCCACCGAGCTCGGTGACTTCCTCGTGCTCTTCCTTAGCGGCGTCTTCGCAGGCCTTCAGGACCTCGGGCCAGCGTGCCTCGTACTCTTCGGAGTTGGTGTTCGGGTCCAGGCCGAGCTCACGCATCTTCTCGACGGCCTCAAATTCGGGGTTACCGCCGAGCATAATGTCGGTACCGCGACCAGCCATGTTGGTTGCCACGGTGACGGCACCCTTACGGCCCGCCTGCGCAACAATAGCTGCCTCACGCTCGTTGTTCTTTGCGTTCAGCACCTCGTGGCGCACGCCTGCCTTCGCCAGCTGGCGGGACAGGTACTCGGAGTTCTCCACGCTTGCGGTACCCACCAGGACGGGCTGGCCCTTTTCGTGGCGTTCCTTAATGTCCTTGACGACCGCCTTGAACTTGGCGATTTCGTCGCGGTACACCTTATCGGGGTTGTCGATGCGCTGCACACCCTTGTTGGTGGGGATGGGCACCACGCCGAGCTCGTAGGTGTTCATGAACTCTGCCGCTTCGGTTTCCGCGGTACCGGTCATGCCGGCCAGCTTGTCGTACATGCGGAAGTAGTTCTGCAGGGTCACGGTCGCCATGGTCTGGTTCTCAGGCTTGATTTCGACGCCTTCCTTCGCCTCAATCGCCTGGTGGATGCCGTCGTTGTAGCGGCGGCCCGGCAGAATACGACCGGTGTGCTCGTCAACAATCAGGACTTCGCCGTCAATGACCACGTAGTCCTTGTTGTTGGTGAACAGCTCCTTCGCCTTAATGGAGTTGTTCAGGAAGCCAATGAGCGGGGTGTTCTTGGATTCGTAGAGGTTCTTCACACCCAGGTGGTCTTCCACCTTGTCAATGCCGGATTCGAGGATGCCGACGGTGCGCTTCTTCTCATCTACTTCGTAGTCTTCACCGCGCTTGAGCAGGGTTGCGGCAATGCGCGCGAACTCTGCGTACCAGCGGTTTGCCTCACCGGCTGCGGGGCCGGAAATGATCAGAGGGGTACGCGCCTCATCAATCAGGATGGAGTCCACCTCATCGATAATGGCGAAGTTGTGGCCGCGCTGAACCTGCTCCTCCACGGTCCATGCCATGTTGTCACGCAGGTAGTCGAAGCCGAACTCGTTGTTCGTACCGTAGGTGATGTCTGCGGCGTACTGCTTACGACGCTCGTCAGGTTCCATGGAGGAGAGAATCACGCCGCACTCCATGCCGAGGAAGCGGAACACACGACCCATAAGGTTCGCCTGGTACTCAGCCAGGTAGTCGTTCACAGTCACAATGTGAACGCCCTTGCCGCTCAGCGCGTTCAGGTATGCGGGCAGGGTCGCGACGAGGGTCTTACCCTCACCGGTCTTCATTTCGGCAATGTTGCCCAGGTGCAGTGCAGCGCCACCCATAAGCTGCACGTCGTAGTGGCGCTTGCCCAGGGTGCGCTTGGATGCTTCACGGACTACCGCAAAGGCCTCCGGCAGCATAATGTCGAGGGATTCGCCGTCCTTGACGCGCTCGCGGAACTTGTCGGTCTCTGCTCGCAGTTCCTCATCGGTCATAGATGCGAAGCTGTCCTCGAGCGAGTTCACCGCCTTGGTGTACGCTTCGAGCTGTCGCAGAACCCTCTTATCGCCGGTTCGGAGGATTTTCTCCAAGAAAGATGCCACTGAGCTTCTACTCCTTGCTTGTTTCGGTACCCTCACCAAGGGCGCGCGAAAGTGCGCGCGGTGAGGCCTTCCTACATATTGTATGGCAGAGCCGCCTAATTCGCCCGTCCGAGCTATTTTTTACGCTGTGCGCCCACGAGGTGACATTTGGTGACGCTAGAATCTTTCACCTTCCACTTGAGGCAGAGCCGCCCCATCCGGCTGAAGGAACGAGTGTGCAGGCTGATAGAACGGACGCGTAGAAGGCACAGAAAACCCGGGTACCTCAACAGTACGCAGAGTACTGTCGGAGGCACCCGGGCCCTGAGCCTGCTTACTGAGCATGCCGCCTGAGATAGTCATGCACCTCAGCAATCAGCAGGTACGTTGGTTTTACTCGTTGTCCAGAGTGATGATGCCGTAGCTCCAGCCCTTACGACGGTATGCCGCAGCCGGTGCGCCGGTCTCGCTGTCAATGTACAGGTAGAAGTCGTGACCGACCAGTTCCATACGGTCAACAGCTTCTGCGGGAGTCAAACGCTCGCCCTTGAAGCTCTTGCGGCGAATCTCAATGGGAGATGCTGCCTCATCGGCGAGGGTGACCTCGCTGTTATCGAATGCTGCTTCTTCCACCGGAACATCCGGCAACAGAATCTCGGTAATTGCTTCGGTGACCACGGGAATCGAGCCGGTAGCGTCCGCAACAGAGACGGGGTGCTTGCCACCGCGCTTGTACAGCTTGCGGCGGTCACGTGCACGGCGCAGACGCTCCAGGAGCTTGCCGTAGGTTTCATCGAAGACCGCGAACTTGTCGTGACCCTGGGCTTCGGAACGGAGGACAGGGCCGGTACCAACAACGGTAATCTCAACGCGGATGGACTCGCCACCCAGATGACCGTCCTTGCTGAACTTGACGTCAATGTCCTTCACGTTATCGCCGAGCTGAGCGAACTTCTGAACCTTCTCGCTCACGTATTCTTCCAGGCGTTCGGTGACCTTGATATTGCGGCCGTAGATGTTGACTTCCACGATCATTCCCTCCAGGTTGGGGGCTTATACCGCGTCCGGTTGGACCCGGTACGGGGGTTCGACTCCAATGCCGTTCCCTTGTATATATTCTAGTACGGAACATGGTTTATATCACTAGATATGACAAATATTTAGCCCAAATAATAGCTATTTATTCGTCTGCGAACTTTAAAAGCTAAAAATCGTGTATCTCTTGCAACTAACTACAAGAAACGCTATGTCAGCATTCTTTTCGGTACCGCAGCAACCGCGCACACACCCAGCACCCGCGAACCCGCATCCTGCAGCACGCGCACCATCTCAGAGGCGGTCGCGCCGGTGGTCACCACATCATCACAAATAACGCTGAGCCGCCCCGCGCACAGGGCAGGCTCCAAGACGCGCAAAGCACCGTGCATCCGCTCGGCACGGCCCACAGCCCCCAGGCTCTTCTGCTCGTTCTTTGCCTCAGAAGCACCTAGAAGAGAAGACACACGAGAAGATAAGGAGGCGCCGCTGCCCCGCCGATTACGAGGCGCATAACCGATAACATCCACGGCGCGCACCCGCACCGATGCGGGCAGACGCTGATTGAGCTGACGCGCCGCCTCCTGCACCAGAAGATTCGCTGGCGCATAGCCGCGGCGGCGCACACTCTGCGCCGAGGACGGTGCCGGAATCAGCAGCACCTCAACCGGTGCGGCGGAGGTACCTACAGAAGAGATAGAAGACCCCGGCGCGTTCTGAAGCTCCTCCCGGTGCGCCCGAAGCAGCTCATACACGCTACGCGCCAGACCCTCGCCCAGTAGCGGCAACAAGTCAGTGCGACCGGCATTCTTCAACGCCAATAGGGCACGCGGCATCATCCCCACGTAACGGGACGCCGCACGCACCTCAGGAGCAGCCGCGCCCTCAAGAGGCTGCAGAACCTGCACTCGCTCCACACGCGCCAACGCCAAACGCAGCTGCGGCAGGCATTGTTCACACAGCGGCGAGCCGGAACCGTAGGCGACCGGCACTGCACAGCACGGACAGGTACGCGGCATCAGCACCTCACCCAAAGCCCCGCTGGCGCTCTTGAAAGCACCGGCGAGGCGGGTCAAAGGCTCGTTCAAAGATTCGTTCAAGGGCACGTTGCTAGAGGGCACGTTATTAGAGAGCGCATTGTTTGAGGGCGCGCCCAAGGAATCGTTCAAACCCGGCTGTTCTGAACTCACCGAAAGCACCCTTTCTCGCTCGCGCCTGCCCGAGGCTAACCGGCGTAACTAATCTCGTGCAGAGTCGTATCCAGACGAATCCAGCCGCGCTCCTCCATCAGGTAGCACGAACCGTCAGAACGATGAGCAATAATATTCGACGTATTATCCGCCGTCGAAATGGTCATCACACCATCCAAACGGTCCAGCTTCGTCTCTTCACCGCTGAGGGAAATCACCTCAGACTCACCATTCTTCACGTTCACCACCACGACGCTCTGGTCGCCAGCCCAACGGGCATTACGCGGAGTCACAGAAGAGCTCAGACGCACCATCTCCGTCAGACGCAGAGGCTTACCGGCATCATCACGCACAATGCCGGAAATAATCACAGCCGACGCACCCTCAGTAGA
>ERZ773180.1084-NODE-1084-length-14303-cov-45.858156_pt1 | contig 14303 bp, 9 predicted proteins | sample MGYA00511080_ERZ773180 | MGnify/ENA primary metagenome ERZ773180 (study PRJEB29015, sample SAMEA2738175) | human oral metagenome | biome: human oral; feature: human-associated habitat; material: saliva | place: China | collected 2178 ...
TCGCATAATGACGGCTTCAACATTGGCATGAATCAGGGCAAGGTGGGCGGCGCGGGCATTGCTGATCACCTGCATCAGCACATTCTGCCGCGCTGGAGTGGGGACACGAACTTCCTGCCGATTATCGCTCACACCAAGACCATGTCCCGCACGTTGGACGATATGCGTGTGGCTATTGCGGAGGGGTTTGCTCGCCTCAGCTAGACAGGCTGGCTAAATATCCCGGACTAGATAGCCCGGCGACCCGGTTGGCAGGCTTGGTGAGTTTGAAAATCTGCGCTCACTACTTCAATTTGCCAACCAGTGCAGAAAAAACTTGCTTCATAAATGCGTAGATTAGGCGTTTAACGCTCATTTGAATGATGTTACGGCCGCTATGTATGGCAAAGTTTTAACTGCAGCGACGCTGCGGGGAAGCTTCTAGCTTCCATGAACACCGCACAGCTCACCGAAAAATAGCGGTCACCGATCGCTTTCGGGCTTGGCAGGGGAAGCACCCTGCATCAACCACAGAGGTCAGCGCCTCAACTGAGAACCCACCCCGCCATGCGTGAACGCGCGGCAACACTGCGAGGGGTGCGGATCAGAGTGAAGGCTGCTGGCCTCTTTTTGCGCCCCGAGGATGTGTAGCGTGGATGCGCGGCGGGAATGCATGGAGCGTCTGGGATACCTCTCGCCAGCTGCGCCGTGAACCCGCCAGAGCCGTTAGAACCGCCAGCACTAGATGCGCCAGACCCGCTAGAGTGGAATGCTATGGACTATCCCAACCTGCTTGAGACTGCTTTCGACGAGTTTAGTGCTGCGCCCGCCGCCGGTAATGATGCCGGTGCCGTCACCGCCGGTGATTCTGCAGGCGCGCCGCAGCTGCTCATCTGGAGGCAAATCCGCTGGTCCAATCGCCGCCCGCTCATTGAGGTGGAACCGGTCGTGCCCGGTGGAGCCGTTGGCGGGGCCGCTGAAGGAGCTCATCACCGGGCATCTCAAGTGGCGGGGGAGAGTGCTCCTATTCAGGAAAGCGTGCCCGAGCAGCTTGGCGTTCCGAGCGGGGTGCGCATCCAGATTCCGCTGACCCCCGGCGCCTACCTGGGGTTGCGTATTCCGCGCGATAGCGAGGGTGAACTCTACCGCTACTGCGCCGGCTACACCACCGGCGTAAGCGGTGACGCCGCCCCCGACACCGCCCCCAAATCCGGGGGAGCCTCCGCCGGAATCCGCCGCGTACCCTGCCCCGAGGGCACCCGCATCCAGCGTGGCCAGCAGTGCCCGCGCTGCACCGTCCGCGACGAATTCACCGCCCTGCACAGCGCGCACCTGTACCCCGGAACGCTCACCGAATCCATGCGCGCCTACGCCATGCTGGAGCATCGCCTCTACATCGCGACGTTCCCGGACGGCACGCACAAGGTTGGCACGAGCTCTCTGCATTCGACCCCGCGCCGCCTGGATGAGCAGGCGGTCGCTACCGCCACCTACATTGCTCTCGCGCCCGACGGCCTGGCCATTCGCCGCGCCGAGGATGCCGTGACCGCCCTCGCGAAGATTCCGCAGGTCAAGCAGGTGGCGAGCAAGTACCGCGCCTGGACGAACCCGCTACCTGGCGCGCAGCTTCGCTCTGCTCATCAGGAGGCGGTCGCCCGCGCCCGCGAAACGCTCGCCGAGCTGGCGCGCACCGAGCCGGAGGTGCCGCTCACCGCCCTGGATGAGCCGTGGATTCCGTCGCTCGCCATGAACCGCCCGTATGCGGCTCTGCGGGCGCAGTCGCCCGAGCCTCTGGCACCCTGCGATTCTGGTCTGGGTGATTCCGGCACCGAGAGCGGGGCGGTTGGCTTCTTCTGCACGGGTGCGGCGGGCCAGTTTTTGAGCGCCCACACCGGCGATGCTGACGCGGCGTTCCTGGTGAATACTGCCGCGTGGAGGAATGTGCTGGTGGAGCCCGCGCAAGAGTTCACGCGGGTGAGGGTACAGGGTTCGCTGTTCTAGCTACCCCCGTCGCGTCGCTTTAGCCGGAGCTACCATTCCAAAACCCCGCCTCGCACCAAACCTCCGCCCCGTCCGGCTGTAGCGAACGAGTCCCGGCGGACCATTCAGCCGTTGGCGTGCGTGTACTAAAATGGTAAGCATGTCCAAACCCCTCATTCGTCTTCTCGGCCAGGGCGTACGCGCCGCGACTAAGCTTCGCGGCGGCGGCTCCGCCTTCCCCGGCCTTGTCATGGAAAAATTGCACCCCGACTTCGTCGCTGAAGAGCTCGCGAAGCTGCCCTACGGCGTGGTTGTTGTCTCCGGCACGAACGGTAAGACCACCACCACGAAGATGGCTGTGCAGCTGCTTGAAGCTCAGGGTCTGAAGGTTTTCACTAACCGCACCGGTTCGAACTTTGTGCGCGGTGTTGCCGCGGCACTGCTGGGCGAGATGACTCTCGGCGGCAAGCTTGATGCTGATATTGCTGTGCTTGAGCTGGATGAGGCGCACGCCGTGCACTTCGTCAAGGCTGTCAAGCCCGATTACGCTCTGCTGCTGAATGTTCTGCGTGACCAGTTGGACCGCTTCGGTGAGATTGACACGACCCGCCGCATGCTGGCGACCGTCGCCTCCGCAACGACCGGTACCGTGGTGCTCAACCGTGAGGATCCGCGCATCCGCTCCCTCGCTGAGAACGTGCAGCCGGGCGTGACCGTCAAGTACTACGGCCTGGATGAGTCCCTGCGCTCGTACTTCCCCTCGGATGATGAGATGCGCGGCGGCACCGTCGCGAAGGCAACCCTGCCCGATGCAGACGTCACCCTGACCGCGTTCTCCGGCACCTCCGCAACCTTCGACCTGGCGGGTGTGGAGCGAGTCGGCGAGATTAACCTTTACGGCATTTACAACATCTTCAACGCGGCTGGCGCTATGGCGCTGACCCGCGCCGTCATGGGCGAGAAGCTCAACGAAGATAAGCTCATTGCGGAGCTGGCGAAGATTACCCCCGCCTTCGGTCGCGGTGAGACCCTGAACGTGAACGGCCGCCCGCTGCAGCTGCTGCTGGTGAAGAACCCGAGCGGTTTCCGCCTGTCCCTGGCGAGCGCGAACGCTGACGACTACGCCACCATGATCACGATTAACGACCAGTACGCTGACGGTCGTGACGTGTCCTGGCTGTGGGATGTTGACTTTGACAGCTTGAAGAAGACCGGCGTGCAGATGGTTTCGGGTGTGCGCGCCTGGGATATGGCGCTGCGCCTGGAGCATGACGGCGTGAAGGTTGACGAGGTCAATGAGAACCTCGCCGATGCGCTCAAGGGCTTCATCGCCTCCAGCGGTAACGCGCCCATGCGTATTTTCTGCACCTACACCGCAATGCTGGCTCTGCGTGAAGAGCTCGCAAAGATTACTGACGTTGAGAGGGTCTCCTAATGACGGCAACTCACACTTTTGAGGGCACCCCCGCCTCCGGCCCCAATAACGGTAAGACTCTGCGTATTCTGCAGCTGTACCCGCTCGACATGAACATTTACGGCGACTGGGGCAACACCCTGGCGTTGGCTCGTCGCGCGCAGGCACACGGCTTTGACGTGCAGATTCTGGACCACAACCCCGGTCAGCCCTTCCCGGAGGATGTTGACATTATTCTGGGCGGCGGCGGTCAGGATTCCGGCCAGTCCGTGATTCAGGACGATCTGCACGCTAACGGTGACACGCTGCGCTCGCTGGCTGAGGCTGGCGTGCCGATGCTCGTCATTTGTGGCCTGTACCAGCTGTTCGGCAAGGAATTCCGCACCCGTGAGGGTGAGGTGCTCAAGGGCATCGGAATTTTTGATGCGCACACGGTCGGCGGCGATGACCGCCTGATTGGCAACATTGTTGAGGAGTCTGAGGAGTTCGGCACCGTGATTGGTTTTGAGAACCACTCGGGTCTGACCTACCTGGGCGCCGGATGCACCCCGCTGGCTACCGTCACCAAGGGCGAGGGCAACAACGTGACCGACTCGCATGAGGGTGCGCGCGTGCACAACGTGATTGGCACCTACCTGCACGGTTCGCTGCTGCCGAAGAACCCGAAGATTTCGGACTACCTGATTGAGCAGGCGGCTAAGCGTAAGTTTGGCGAGTTCACGCCGAACACGATTGACGACTCGCTGGTGGAGAAGGCACGCGCTTCGGCTGCGTCTCGCCCCCGCTAGCATCCTATTCCGGGCGGTGGCGTGCACTTTCTGAGGTGGTGTGCGCCTCCGCTACGGTATAGTTATGTGAGTACAGTACGGTGCGTGGGACGTTTCGCCGTGTCCGCACAGAGGTTTTGACTAAGGGAGATACGAATGTCCGGTCACTCTAAATGGGCGACTACTAAGCACAAGAAGGCTGCTATCGACGCTAAGCGCGCGAAGGCTTTCGCGAAGTTCATTAAGGCAATTGAAGTTGCAGCACGTATGGGCGGCGCTGATATTGCTGGTAACCCCGCTCTTGACCTGGCTGTGTCGAAGGCGAAGAAGAACTCCGTTCCTAACGACAACATTGACCGCGCAATCAAGCGTGGCGCTGGCCTGACCGGTGAGACCATTGACTACACCGAAATCATGTACGAAGCACGCGGCCCGCAGGGTACCGCTCTGTACATTGAGTGTCTGACCGATAACCGTAACCGTGCGGCGTCTGAGGTTCGCCTGGCTGTGACCCGTAACGGCGGCACCATGGCTGACCAGGGTTCGGTTGCGTTCCTGTTCGAGCGTAAGGGCGTTGCTGAGGTCACCAAGACTGACGGTCTGACCGAGGATGACGTTCTGATGGCTGTTCTGGATGCAGGTGCCGAAGAGGTTCTGGACGAGGGCGACGTGTTCACCGTTGTTTCCGCAGCGACCGACCTGCCCGAGATTCGTAAGGCACTGGACGAGGCTGGCCTGGAGTACAACAACGACGACCCGGTCTTCCGCCCGACCATGCAGGTTGACCTGGACGCTGAGGGTGCTAAGAAGTTCATGAAGCTGGCAGACGCTATTGAAGAGCTCGACGACGTTCAGAACGTCTACTCGAACGCTAATGTTTCTGCTGAGGTTATGGCAGAGCTGGAAGCTGAGTAATCGCTCGGATTCTGATATCTGATGCTTGAAGAAGCCGCTCCTTTAACCGAGCCGCCGTAGGGTGGCTGGTTGGGGGAGTGGCTTCTTAGCGTCTTGGGGTGTTCACACGTGGTGACTGTTCTCGCGGTGACTAATCTCGTGGCGTGCCCCGGTGCCGGGTGCTAGGATTCTGAAGGGCTAGAATCTAGAGATTCTCTAGGGAGTTTGTCGAAAAGGGGAGATGATGGCAGCCGCTCAACCTGCCGCACGCGATAGCATGCGTGAAAACCACGCCGCCACCGCCGTGGAGCGTGTGCCGGGTGCCACCCGCATCATGGGTGTTGACCCCGGCCTGACCCGCTGCGGCTTCTCCATGCTCGATATGACCGCCGACCGTAAGGCGCACTTCGTGAACGTGGGTGTTGCCGGTACGATCCCGGCGGAGTCCCTGGACCAGCGTATTCTCTGGATTTTCAACGCCGCCTCCCACTGGCTGGACACCTACAAGCCGGATGCTCTGGCGATTGAGCGTATCTTCGCGCAGGAGCAGGTGAACACGGTGATTGGTACGGCGCACGCTTCGGGTGCGGTGATTTCTGCGGCGGCGATGCGCGGTGTGCCGGTGTTCTTCCATACCCCTTCGGAGGTGAAGGCGGCGGTGACCGGTAGCGGCCGCGCCGATAAGGCGTCGGTGGGTCGCATGGTGACCCGTATTTTGGGGCTGGATTCCATGCCGAAGCCCGCCGATGCTGCCGATGCCCTGGCTATTGCGATCTGTCACGGTTGGCGTGGCGGCGGCATCGGTTCGGGTATTAATATGTCCGCTCAGACGCAGACTCACCAGGGCTCACGCCCGGCGCAGGCGCCTCGTGGTGGGTCGTTGACTCCGGCGCAGCGTGCCTGGATGGAGGCGGAGGCGCGCGCTCGCCGCTAGAGGTGCCTGTGTGTGCCTTTGCGCCCCTCCTGCTGGTTCGCGTATATTCGCTAAGAAGTTCGAATATATGCTTGATTTCAGAAGAAATATTCTAATATACTTGTAGTGTCTCCCCGTCGAACTGGGGGAGTGCGTTCTGCGGGTGCCGGAGTTCCCGGTGTCCTCACACTGCCGCGAGCCTCAATCCCGGGGGCGCGGTGTTGAAAGGTGGAGAGAAATGATTGCATCCCTGACCGGTCGTGTGGCTCAGGTGGGCCTTGATCATGCGGTGATTAATGTGAACGGTTTCGGCATGCTCGTGTACGCTACCGCGCGTACTCTCTCCAAGTTGCGCACCGGTGAGGAAGCTACCGTGCTGACCACCATGATTGTGCGTGAAGAGTCGATGACTCTCTACGGTTTTTCGGAGCCTGCCGAGCGTGAAGTGTTCGATATGATGCTTTCGGTTTCCGGTATTGGTCCGCGTATTGCTCTGGCGGTGTTGAGTGTTCACACTGCCGCTGAGGTGGAGCGCGCCGTGGCGACCGGTGACGATAAGGCGTTCACGAAGGTTCCCGGTATTGGCCCGAAGGGTGCCCGCCGTATTGTGCTGGAGCTTGCCGGCAAGCTGATTCTCAGCGATGGTCAGACCGATGAGCTGCCGCTGAGCCAGGGCATTGTCTGGAAGCCGCAGGTGCTTGATGCTCTCACCTCCCTGGGCTGGAGTGAGAAGGACGCTTCCGCCGCTATTGACGCTTACGTGCAGCACAACTCTGCCGCAGAGACCGAGCCGGTGGGTGTGGCTCTGCGCGGTGTGCTCGCCTCCTTGGGTACTCAGAACACGGTGGGCCGCCACTAATCGGCGCGCCCTGTTCGTTGTATCCCACTCAAACTTTTGTGAAAGAAGAATTCTATGAGCCAGAATCCCTATGAGCCGCAGCCCGCGGCGTCCCTGGTTTCCGGCGGGTATTTTCCCGGTCAGGTGCCCGGCACTCAGGCGTCTTCAGCTCCCGCCCAGCGCCTCGTGGCGATGGAAGAAGAGCCTGAAGAGAAGATGATTGAGGCGGCACTGCGCCCTAAGTCCCTGGATGACTTTGTGGGTCAGCGCCGTGTGCGTCAGCAGCTGTCCCTGGTGCTGGAGGCTTCGAAGATGCGTGGCCGTAGCGCCGACCATGTGCTGCTGTCGGGCCCTCCCGGTCTGGGTAAGACCACTCTCGCAATGATTATTGCGGCAGAGATGGAGGCGCCGCTGCGCATCACCTCCGGTCCGGCGATTCAGCATTCGGGTGATTTGGCGGCGATTCTGTCTTCGCTGACTCCCGGTGAGGTGTTGTTCCTGGATGAGATTCACCGTATGAGCCGCCCGGCTGAGGAAATGCTCTACATGGCGATGGAAGATTTCCGTGTGGACATTGTGGTCGGTAAGGGCGCGGGTGCGACCTCCATTCCGTTGGAGCTGCCGCAGTTCACCCTGGTGGGTGCGACGACCCGTGCGGGTCTGCTGCCCGGGCCTCTGCGTGACCGCTTCGGTTTTACCGGTCACCTGGAGTTCTACTCGGTGGAGGAGCTTGAGCTGGTGCTTCGCCGTAGTGCGGGTCTGATGGACATGCAGATTACCTCCGAGGGCTTTACCGAGATCGCCGGTCGTTCCCGCGGCACGCCGCGTATTGCGAACCGTCTGCTGCGCCGTGTGCGTGACTGGGCGCTGGTCAACGGCGTGGATCGCATCAATGCGACCGATGCCGCAACCGCGCTGGACATGTACGAGGTGGATTCGCGCGGCCTGGACCGTCTGGATCGCGCCGTGCTGGAGGCGCTGATTCACAAGTTTGGCGGCGGCCCGGTGGGTCTGTCCACCCTCGCCATTGCGGTGGGTGAAGAGACTGAGACTGTGGAGACGGTTGCCGAGCCGTACCTGGTGCGTGAGGGCCTGATTGGTCGTACTCCGCGCGGTCGTGTGGCTCTGCCCGCGGCGTGGGAGCACCTCGGCTTGGAAGCACCCGAAATTCAACTCTAGGCCCGATTCAGCTCTAGACCCGTACCAGCTGATAACACAGCAGGTGATGACACAGTAGTAGCCCGTGGGAGGTATCGGCCTCCCGCGGGCTTCTCTGTAGGCGCTGCCGGGCTTCATTGGGGACAGAAAATTACGCCGAGAGAGTCCAAAACTCAGGTTAACCTCACAAAAATGCTGGTTCGGGTCACTAAAGCTCAAGCTCTCGCGTAGGATGGATACGTACTGTATCTACGATTCCACACCTTCTGGTACGCTCAACCCTCGCGGTGAGCGGCACGGGTGCGGATGTGAAAGTGAGACCATGGATTTTAACCTCCTGATTATGATTGCCATGATGGCGCTGCTGGCATGGATGATGTTCTCTGCGCAGAAGCGTCAGCGTAAGCAGATGGAGGAGCTGCAGGCAATGCGACGTGCGCTCGTCCCTGGTGATCAGGTGATGACTGCTTCCGGCGTCTATGGCACCGTTGTCAGCACTGACCTTGAGAACAACAAGCTGCAGCTTCAGATTGCAGAGGGCGTTGTGATTACTGCGTCCATGAACGCGATCCTGAACCTTGTTGAGGATGAAGCCCCCGCAGCGCCCCTGACCGAGGACGTGTACGAGGCTACCGCATCCGAAGCTCCCGCTTCCGATACCTCTTCTGATACTGCTAAGTAATTCAGAGCGTATGAGCCCGGCGCCCATGAGCGGCGTCGGGTTTTCGCGTTACGGAATCTGTAGAACACTCAATACTATTCACACGAAGAAGGAACATTATGGCTAAGCGTTCACCGCTTGCAGCCGCGCGAGGGGCGCTCCTCTCGATGGTCCTGCTCATGGTTGTTATGGCTGCCGGTATTTTCGGCAGCACCTACTCGGGAGGTTCTTGGGCACCGAAGCTCGCCCTGGACCTTTCGGGTGGTACTCAGATGATTCTTTCTCCGAAGGTCAATGGCTCTTCGGATGGGAACGTCACCCAGGAGCAGTTGAACCAGGCGGTTGAGATTATTCGTCAGCGCGTTGATGGTGCCGGCGTTTCGGAGGCGGAGGTTACCACCTCCTTCGGCTCGGGTAATAACGTGGTTGTTTCGGTTCCCGGAACGATTAGCGCTGAGACTCGTCAGCTGATTCAGGCGTCTGCAAATATGACGTTCCGCCCGGTGCTGCTGTCTGGTGCCGGTACTGCGGTGGCTGAGGATGCCCGCACTGCGGACGATAAGCTGCCCAAGCCGTCTGCGGAACCGACTGATGGTTCGGACCGCAACTGGATTACTGCGGACCTGTACAAGCAGTACGAGGCGAAGGACTGCACCGCGGCACGTAATGAGGACGCCGATAGTGCGGACCCGACTAAGCCGATGGTGGCGTGCTCCACTGACGGTCGGGAGAAGTACATTCTGGGTCCTGTGGAGCTGAGCGGTAGCGATATTTCTACCGCAAGCCACTCGCAGGAGACGAGCGGTCAGGGCGTGACGACGGGCCGTTGGGCTGTGAACATTCAGTTCAACGATGAGGCTCGTGAGAAGTTCCAGAACATTACTTCTCGCCTGAACGCGATTCGTGCGAAGAACGCAAATGATCCGCGTGCCCGCTTCGCAATTCTGCTGGACGGCAAGGTGCTGTCCTCCCCGGTGTCGCAGGCAGTGATTTCTGACGGCAAGCCGCAGATTACCGGTAACTTCACCGAGCAGGAGGCGAAGGCTCTCGCCGACCAGCTCAAGTACGGTGCCCTGCCGATTAGCTTCACGATCCAGTCGGAGCAGCAGATTTCTGCGACCCTGGGTTCGGAGCAGCTGCGTGTGGGCCTGCTGACCGGTCTGATTGGTCTGCTGCTGGTGTTCGTGTACTCGCTGTTCCAGTACCGTCTGCTGGGCTTTGTGACGATTGCGTCGCTGATTGTTGCGGGCATCATTTCGTATGAGGCGATTGCGCTGCTGGGTTGGGCGTTGAACTACCGCCTGTCCCTGGCCGGTGTGGCGGGTCTGATTGTGGCGATTGGTGCTACGGCTGACTCGTTCATCGTCTACTTTGAGCGTATCCGTGACGAGATTCGTGCGGGCCGCACGATCCCGTCGGCGGTGAACCACGGTTGGCAGCGCGCATCCCGCACTATTTTGGCGTCGAAGGCTGTGAACCTGCTGGCTGCTGTGGTGCTGTACGTGGTGTCGGTTGGTTCGGTGAAGGGCTTCGCGTTCACCCTTGGTTTGACTGCGATTGCTGACCTTGTGGTCGTGTACCTGTTCACCCACCCGATGCTGACCCTGCTGGCGAATACCCGCTACTTCGGTGAGGGTCACCGCCACTCGGGCCTGTCGCCTGAGTCGCTGGGCGCTACGCCGCTGTACCGTGGTGCCGGTCGCCTCCGCAGCCCGGAGGAGAAGCAGTTGAGCATTGCTGAGCGTCGCCGTGCAGAGCGTGCCGCCGCTGAGGCTGACGAGTCTGCTTCTGATGAGAAGAAGGAGAGCTAAGCATGGCTACCGATGTGAAACCTAATGCTTTTGCCCGCTTCGGTAATGACCTGCATTCGGGTGCCCGCTCGTACCCCTTCGTGGGTAAGCGCCGCCTGTGGCTGCTGCTGGCTACTGTGCTGATGGCGGTTTCGGTTTTGATTCCGGCTGTTGGTGGCGGCTTCAACCTGGGTATTGATTTCCGTGGCGGTTCGGAGTTCGTGGTCTCGAAGACCGCGCACGTTGATACTGCTACGGGTGAGCGCATTATTCACGAGAAGGCGAAGGATGCTTCGGATGTTCGCGTGACCAATATTGCGCCGGGTACGATTCGTGCCCAGATGAGCAAGCTCAGCGATGATGAGACTCTGCAGGTGAAGGCGGCTCTGCAGGAGGGTTACGGCGTCTCTGAGAATGACGTGACCTCCTCGTTTGTGGGCCCGACCTGGGGTGCGGATGTGACCCGTCAGGCGTTCTGGGGTCTGGTCGCGTTTGTGGTGCTTGCGCTGATTGGTATGGCGTTCTACTTCCGTACCTGGAAGATGTCGCTGGCGTCTATTGCGGGCCTGTTCTTCACCGTGGTGGTGACGGTTGGCCTGTACGCCGCGTTCGGCTTCGAGATTACTCCGAGTGCAATTATTGGTTTCTTGACGATTCTGAGCTACTCGCTGTACGACTCGGTGGTGGTGTTCGATAAGATCCGTGAGAACACCGAGGATGTGCTGGAACGCCGCGACACGACCTTTGCCGAGCAGATTAACCTGGCGGTGAACCAGACCCTGGTCCGTTCGATTAACACCGCTATTGTGGGTGTTCTGCCGGTGGGCGCGATCCTGTTCATTGGTGCGTTCATCCTGGGTGCGGGTACTTTGCAGGACCTGTCCCTGTCGCTGTTCGTGGGTATTCTGGTGGGCATGTTCGGCACGCTGTTCGTGTCTGCGCCGCTGTATGCTTCGCTGCGTTTGGGTGAGCCTCAGATTCGTGAGCACACCGCGAAGGTGGAGAGCGGCAACTTCAAGGACGCTGAGGATGCTGACGAGATTGAGGGTGACTCTTCGGAGGAGCCCGCCGAGGCTGAGAAGGCTACGAAGTCTGAGGAGTCTGCTGACAAGGCGACCGAGGACGAGAAGGCAACCGAGAAGCCCGCTAAGAAGCCGGCACGTGCAACCATTGAGATTCACCGCGTGAACCTGAACGGTTAGCCAGCGTTCCGCCAGCGTTACTGGCGTTGCTAAGGATAGGGGAGTCGATACCGAGAGGTGTCGGCTCCCCTTTAGCGTGCCCGATTATTTCCCACACAACGCGCTCTGGCGTGTTAAAACGTCGCATAGTTTGGCGCGTTCCAGGCCGCTGGGTAGGATAAGAAGTGAAGATACTGTGCGCTCGCGTTTGAGCCAGCTGAGCGGGCTAGGGGCCGGTTTGGCCGGTGTAGCCCTCAATGATGAGGAACTTGAGTGTGCGGCTGATTATCTTGAGCCCGAAGGAGCCTGGAATGAGTGCAGAACCTGCCGTGAACACCAACGCTGAGAACCCTGCAGGGACCGCCGAGAAGCCCGCGGTTCGGCCCGCTGGCCCGATTCCTCTGCCTGAAACTGATTCGTCTGACGCAAAGAAGAAACGCGGCTCGCACCGCGTCATGGCTGCTGGCGGACGCGTGCCCAACCGTCTGGTCTTCGGCAGCCGCAGCAGCAAGATGGAAGCCTCCGACTCGCACGGCGGCACCATCCGTTTCTCCCCGATGATCGCGCCAGTCGTACGTGCCGTGCGCCGCTACCACCCGGATGAGGACATTGAGGTGCTGCAGCGCGCCTACGAGGTGGCGAACCGCTGCCACGAGGGTCAGAAGCGTAAGAGTGGCGACCCGTACATCACCCACCCGGTCGCTGTGACCGCGATTCTTGCGGAGATGGGCGCGACCGGCCCCGTGCTCGCCGCCGGCCTGCTGCACGACACGGTGGAAGACACCGACTACACGATGGAGCAGCTCACCGAAGATTTCGGCGAGGAGGTCGCCTACCTGGTCGACGGCGTGACCAAGCTGGACAAGATGACCTACGGCGAGAACGCCTCCATTGAGACGATCCGTAAGCTCGTGCTGTCCATGAGCAAGGACATCCGCGTGCTGCTCATCAAGCTTGCCGACCGCCTGCACAACGCGCGTACTTGGCGTTTTGTGCCGCAGGCTTCTGCCGCGAAGAAGGCAGAAGAGACCCTGAAGATTTACGCGCCGCTCGCGCACCGCCTGGGCTTGAACACGATCAAGTGGGAGCTGGAGGACCTGTCCTTCGCCGCCATGAGCCCGGAAATTTACGCCGAAATGGTGCGCATGGTCGGCGAACGCACCCCCGCGCTCGAAAAGTTCCTGAACGAGGCGCGCACCAAGATTAAGGAGCGCCTGGCACAGGTCGGTATCGAAGCGACCGTGACCGGCCGCCCCAAGCACTACTACTCGATTCATCAGAAGATGAAGACGAAGGGCCGCAGCTTCGACGAGATTAACGACATCCTCGCCGTGCGCATCATGGTCGAGGAAGAGGCGGAATGCTACACCGTGCTCGGCCACGTGCTGTCCCTGTGGCCGTCGATGACTGGTCGTTTCAAGGACTACATTAAGAACCCGAAGAACAACAACTACCAGTCGCTGCACCTGACCGTGTACGGTCCGGGTAACCTGCCGCTTGAGATTCAGATCCGCACCTACAAGATGCACGAAGAGGCCGAGTACGGTGTGGCGGCGCACTGGCGCTACAAGGCGGCATCGCGCGGCGAGAAGGTCGCAGCTCGTGGCGGCGCGCCCGCGAAGGACCCGAAGGAGCCGGGCACCCAGACCTCGGCGATGATGAACGTCGGCATCCTGCAGTCCATTGCGGAGATTTCGAACTCCAACCCGGAATCGGAGAAGTTCTACGAGTCGCTCGCCGACACCCTCGACACCGACGAAATCGTCGTACTCACCCCCAACGGCGAGGCAATCGCCCTGCCCAACGGCTCCACCCCCGTGGACTTCGCCTACGCCATCCACAGTGAGGTCGGCGACCGCACCGTCGGCGCGAAGGTCAACGGCCGCCTGGTACCGCTACACACGGTCCTGCCCACCGGCGCCACCGTGGAGATCATGACCACGAAGAACGAAGACGCCGGACCCAGCGAGGACTGGCTGAAGTTCGTTCGCTCCTCGCGCGCTCGCACGAAGATCCGCCAGTACTTCGCGAAGGAACGCCGTCTGGAGGCGTTGCTCGCCGGACGCGAGATGCTCACCAAGAGCATGCGCAACAGCGAGCTGCCGCTGCAGAAGATGATGAGCCCGGAGATTATGACTCAGGTGGCTCAGCTGCTGCACAAGAACGATGTGGCGTCGCTGTACCGTGCGATTGGTGAGCACGAGATCGCGCCGAAGCAGGTCATTGACACCCTCGTTGAGGTGCACCGCGGCGACGAGCCGGCACCCGAGGTTGAGGTCAGCGACTTTGACGAGACGCTGCTGAAGTCGACCCGCAAGGCGATTGGCGATAACGGCGTGATTGTGCCGGGTGCTGAGGGTGTGCTGACGAAGATTGCGCGCTGCTGCACCCCGGTCCCGCCGGATGACATTATCGGCATTGTGACCCGCTACAACGGCATTTCGGTGCACCGCCGCGACTGCCCGAACATGCGTAACGCTGACGAGGAGCCGCGCGTGACTACGGTAGAGTGGGCGTCTTCGCCGACCGCTACGTATCGTGTGCAGATTCAGGTGGAGGCACTGGACCGTAAGGGTCTGCTGAGCGACCTGATTCGCGCAATCTCTGAGTCGGGCGTGAACATTCTGGATGCGCGCGTGCACACCTCGGAGGATCGTACCGTGGTGGACCGCTTCGCCCTGGAGCTGGGTGACCGCTTCATGCTGGAGCACGTGCTGAACGTGGTCCG
>ERZ773180.1090-NODE-1090-length-14247-cov-46.423337_pt1 | contig 14247 bp, 7 predicted proteins | sample MGYA00511080_ERZ773180 | MGnify/ENA primary metagenome ERZ773180 (study PRJEB29015, sample SAMEA2738175) | human oral metagenome | biome: human oral; feature: human-associated habitat; material: saliva | place: China | collected 2178 ...
GCCCGCATTGAGCGCGGCGCCCCGCAGGTGTGCGTGGCAAGCTTCTACGATGAAGAAGTCATCACCCGAACCGTGGAAGAAACCGGGTCGGGTGAAGCCGGCCTGGTCGAGAACTACCGTGTGGAGGAGTACGCGGAACTGGACTTCCTCAACGCCATGGACCGGCAGGTGCGCTACGTGGCGGTCACCGCCGCCGTGGGGGAGCCGCTGCTGTCTGTGCTGAACGAGAAGAGCGCGGTGCCCAATAGCATTCCCGACCCTGCCGCTTTTGCGAACGGTGCGGGCGCCTCCCGTTTTGAGGGGAATGCCCTCCCGGATATCCGCAGCGCCGCCGTGGTCGGTAAGGGCCTGCGCACCGTCAACCACCGCGGCATGCTGCCGGTGTTGGATGTGCCGAACCGCACCGTGTGCGCGGTGATTGACCTGTATAAGCAGCGCATCTGCGTGCCGGGTGTGGGTATTCCGCGCGGGCTGAGCGTGGAGGATGAAGAGCGCACAATGCAGCTGATTTTGAGCGCCCTGAACGGGTACCTTCCGCTGACGAACCGGGCGCTGATGAGCCTCGCCGGAGCCACCGTGGAGGTGCGCTAAGGGGGGGGGAACGTCCATACTTGACTTGCGTGGCAGAATGCTTCTGTGTAAAACTAGTCCCAAGGGTAAGCGTTTGGCCTGAGGATGCACATGTGCAGGGTATATGGTCGACCCACAGCGGGTATAGCCTCAAAGGCAGAAGTTGTGGACCCCCAAAAGAAAGAGGCCTTACGGCCTCTTTTTTATTTACTTCTGCTAATCTGTATCGAGTACGCGGGAGAACCCCTCAATAATCTCATAGAGCTGACTATCTTCCAGATCTCTTCTGGCGTGATGACGGAAAGTGATGTGCGCGATTGCATCAGGAATCCAGAGGAGATGCTCGCCAGCAGGACTGATGTGCTTATATCGAATTTTGCGAGAATTATCCCGAGATTGGTTTAGTCGCTTAATGAGGCTTCTGTCCAGGCAATTGTCACACCGGCATCGACTTTTCTGAGATTTGTGGCCCTTTACTTCTTCAAAGAGTACGTAAAGAGACGTCATAAGCGTATCGCTTACGGCAGGAAGGAGCTTTTTGATGCAACGGTCTCGTGCACTGCGAGCGCACTCATCGCGATTGGGATGACTCTGTCCTTGTGTGATTTTTGTGTCGATGGATGCAAAGACTTGAGCTTGCCCTCTTTCTACTGCTTCTCGAATAATTTGCAGCATCTTCGCATTTTCAGTCTTCTTCTTGTCGCGACCGATAAAAATATTGCTGCGATCCTTCCCGTTGGCGTGGTACCAATCTCCGAAATTGTCGGCTACTTTTTTGCGCAAATCCATCAGGCTTTCCTGTTTGATAGTGACAGCTCCCAGCACATAGTAGAAATTACCATTGGCGTCAAAATCATATGACTCATCCACAAAAAGGATTTCCTTGGAATCTGCATAAATCTTGTCAAGCTCAGTCGAGATTCTTTTTGCTTCTGCCGGGATGGAATCGGGGGTCATCTGGGAGGTAATAACGGCGTGCATAGACTTTTTCTCCTTATTGTCAGTGGGAGTGTTGGAAGCGGGGGCATTAGCTGTGCGCGGTGATTGGAAGCTGGTAACAGCGCCAAGTAACTTCGAAGAAGCTGATGTATCAGAAGTATTACCCCGATTTTGCGCTTTCGGTGTACTGGTCATGAGATTTTTCCTGTCTTCTTCTGGATGTCAACCTGTAGCTCACATCACAATGTTGGGTACAGTTGCTGAGTTGCACAACTTATATTTAGTGTGGTACTCTATATTTGAGTTATTGTATCCAGGAATAAGTATACTGCCTTGTGGGTTGGTGTACGAGTCTTTAGGCTAATTTAAGTAGATAATGCCCGTAATTATGCTTTCAGCAAATTACGGGCATTATCTCTATCAGGTATAAGAAAAATGGGGTCTTAGGGCTGGCATGAGCCACGGTGGAAGTGCGCTAAATTCTTACCCGCTAACTGCCCCACTGGTGTGTAGTCACCGGTGGGGCAGTTAGCGGTAGGGTAGTTAGCGGTGAGGCAGTGGGGGTCATAGCGAGCGCATTGCGCGTCATCGTATTGCGCCAGTAGAAAAGGGCGACCAATCCGGGCGCGCATCGGGCGGCTTTCCCCTAGGATGGATACATGAGTTACGCACCCCAGATTAACCGCGTCGTCGCCCCCTTTGAGGTCATTAGCCCCTTCCAGCCTGCCGGTGATCAGCCGAAGGCTATCGCCGAGCTCACCGAGCGTGTGCAGAACGGTGAGAAGGACATTGTGCTGATGGGCGCTACCGGTACCGGTAAGTCCGCGACCGCAGCCTGGCTGATTGAGGCGGTGCAGCGTCCGACTCTGGTGCTCGTGCAGAATAAGACTCTGGCGGCGCAGCTGGCGAATGAGCTGCGCGAGCTGCTGCCGAATAATGCGGTGGAGTATTTCGTCTCCTACTACGACTACTACCAGCCTGAGGCGTACGTGCCGCAGACCGATACGTTCATTGAGAAGGACTCCTCCATCAACGAGGAGGTGGAGCGTCTGCGCCACTCGGCGACGAACTCCCTGCTGACTCGCCGTGACGTGGTGGTGGTTGCGACCGTGTCCTGCATTTACGGCCTGGGCACGCCCGAAGAGTACATTGAGCAGATGGTGACTTTGCGTCGCGGTGAGGAGATTGACCGCGACGAGCTGCTGCGCCAGTTCGTGGCGATGCAGTATGCGCGTAACGACATGGACTTTCACCGCGGCACGTTCCGTGTGCGCGGCGATACCGTCGAAATCATCCCCATGTACGAGGAGAACGCGATCCGCATTGAGTTCTTCGGCGATGAGATTGAGGCGATTTACACCCTGCACCCGCTGACCGGCGAGGTGATTCGCGAGGAAGAAGAAATGTACGTCTTCCCCGCAAGCCACTATGTTGCTGGCCCGGAGCGTATGGCGAAGGCTATCACCTCCATCGAGGATGAGCTGCGCGAGCGCCTGCAGACCCTCGAATCCCAGGGCAAGCTGCTGGAGGCGCAGCGTCTGCGCATGCGCACCACCTACGACCTGGAAATGATGGAGCAGATGGGCTTCTGCAATGGCATTGAGAACTACTCGCGCCATATTGACGGTCGTGCCCCCGGTAGCGCCCCGAACTGTCTGCTGGATTATTTCCCGGATGATTTCCTGCTGATTATTGACGAATCACACGTGACGGTCCCGCAGATTGGTGCCATGTATGAGGGCGATATGTCCCGTAAGCGCACCCTGGTGGAGCACGGTTTCCGTCTGCCGTCGGCGATGGATAACCGCCCGCTGAAGTGGGAGGAGTTCCTGGAGCGTATCGGTCAGACGATTTACCTCTCGGCGACCCCCGGTAAGTATGAGCTGTCGCAGGCTGATGGTTATGTGGAGCAGATTATTCGCCCGACCGGCCTGATTGACCCGGAGATTGTGGTCAAGCCGACCAAGGGACAGATTGATGATTTGCTTGAGGAGATTCGCGTGCGCGTTGAGCGTGATGAGCGTGTGCTGGTCACGACCCTCACCAAGCGCATGGCGGAGGATCTGACCGAGTACCTGCTGCAGCACGGCGTGAAGGTGCAGTACCTGCACTCCGACGTTGACACTCTGCGCCGTGTGGAGCTTCTGCGCGAGCTGCGCCTGGGCACCTTCGATGTGCTGGTCGGTATTAACCTGCTGCGTGAGGGCCTGGACCTGCCCGAGGTGTCCCTGGTTGCGATTCTGGATGCCGATAAGGAAGGCTTCCTGCGTTCGACCACGTCGCTGATTCAGACCATTGGTCGTGCGGCGCGTAACGTGTCCGGTCAGGTGCATATGTACGCCGATAAGATCACGGATTCTATGCGTGTGGCGATTGATGAGACGAACCGCCGCCGCGAGATTCAGCAGGCGTACAACCGTGAGCACGGCATTGACCCGCAGCCCCTGCGTAAGAAGATTGCCGATATTACGGATGTTCTCGCCCGCGAGGAGGAAGACACCTGCGAGCTTCTGCAGCTGCGGAAGAGCGGTAAGAAGGGTGCCCGCACGGTGAGTGCGGGTGCGAAGACCGGTTCTGCGACCTCGTCGAAGATTGCCACGAGCACCCCGGAGTCGGAGGAGCTTCTCGCCCGTGCGGAGGCGCGCGTTCGTGCCGACGGCCTGGCGGCGGCACCCGCCGAGGATTTGCTGGATTTGATTGAGCAGATGAACGAGCAGATGCGCGTGGCGGCGGAGAACCTGCAGTTTGAGTTGGCGGCGCGTCTGCGTGATGAGCTTGCCGATTTGAAGAAGGAGTTGCGCCTGATGAAGGAGGCGGGTCACGCCTAAACCCGGTGTTTAGGGGGCCGACTTGGGTTTTTCGCCATGAGATAATTCATTGCTCGTGAAGTTCCACTGAGTGCAGATACATGCTGTACACTATCAAAGTGTTTTACGTGTCAAATAACACCGTGATGCTTCCGAACGATAAAGAAAAATCTGTGACTATTTCGAATAACCCTTCAGACGCACACACTACGGGAGCTCGTTCCGTTACCCGCCGCAACCTCACCCGCGGCGCGCTTTGGGCTGCGCCCGCTATTGCCGCCTCCACGGCGGTGCCCGCATTCGCAGCCTCGGCTGATGATTGCAAGACGGTTAAGGGCCCGGACTTTACCCAGGTCGGCGGCTGGATGATTACCAACCCCGCCAGTGGCGCCCTGCAATCGCGCACCAAGAACAAGCCCGTGACTGCGCCGGTGACCGGTCAGGCGTGGTGGTCCATGGAGAATGCAACCTCCCCGAACCCCGCGACGATCCGTCTCATGTCCGTGTACGAGGCGACTCACGGCCCCGAGGGCGACCTCAACCTGAACTGCGGCGAGTTCGTGATGACCTACAACGTCTCCGCAGTGGAGGCGACGGCCGGCACCACGCACCTGCACCCGTCCATGGACATTTACCTCTTCTCGCCCGAGGGTGAAATCATTGACCGTCAGGTCTTCACGACCGACCCGACCGGCAAAGCAACCGTCATGACCCGCAACGGCAAGACTCAGACCGTTCAGGGTCAGGTCATTCCCTTTGCATCGAGCGTGAATGATCAGGCGACCGGTATCTCTGCGCGTTTTGCGCTGCGTGGCGATAAGCTCATGGAAGGCATGTACCAGTTCGAGGTGGTTATCACCGTGCCGACGATTCATGAGAACGACAAACTGGATACGAACAAGCAGGTGAACGCGATTGCTTTCACCCCGCCGACCTTCAATATGACGACCTCCTAATTGAATCTCCTCATTGAATGATCCTCACTGAATGAAAAAGTAGCCCTCCCCGTAATAGTTCACGGGGAGGGCTACTTTGATGTGGGCTTGCTACGCGGTGCCGGTCTGCAATGCGCCTTTTTATACTGTGCCGCTCTACGTAGCGGCGTTTGCGTGTCCGCTGCTCCTGCAAACCCTCCGGAGAGGCTCCTTGCGAAAACCCCAACCTGCTGTATAATCGTTCACCGAGCAAGGGAGTATCCCACCAATCGACTCATCGTCAGCACGTTAGCCGAAGGCGCCTAACCGGTGAATCGGGCCGACCTCCATTCAGGTCGGCGGGAGAGACTTGTGGTCCTGTACGCACACCACAAGAAAGGCTCCCCATGGAAGTTACCGGGTTGCAATGGTTGGTTACTATTCTCATCATCGCGGGTCTGTTGGCCTTCGATTTCGTGTTCCACGTTCGTAAGGCGCACGAACCCACCGTCAAGGAAGCGGCCATCTGGTCGAGTATTTACATCAGCATCGCGATGCTGTTCGGTCTGTACATTTTCGTGACGAACGGCCCCTCCGCCGCCACCGAATTCTACGCAGGCTACATCACCGAAGAAGCTCTCTCGGTCGATAACCTCTTCGTCTTCATGATTATTATGGGCACTTTCCGCGTCGCCCGTGAGAATCAGCAGAAGGTCCTGCTCTTCGGTATCGTCTTCGCGATTCTGGCGCGCGGCACCTTCATCTTCGCCGGTGCGGCAATCATCAACTCCTTCGCCTGGGTGTTCTACATCTTCGGCCTGGTTCTGCTCATGACCGCAGGTAACCTGCTCAAGGACGAAATCACCGAAGGCGACGGCGACGACGAGGCAGACAACATCATGGTCCGCCTCGCCAAGAAGTACCTGAAGACCAGCGACCACTTCGACGGCGACAAGCTCTTCACCATCGAAAACGGCAAGCGCGTCATGACCCCCATGATGCTCGTCATGGTCGCTATCGCCGGTTCCGACCTGCTCTTCGCGCTCGACTCAATCCCCGCGATCTTCGGCCTCACCCAGTCCGTCTACATTGTGTTCACCGCGACCGCGTTCTCCCTCATGGGTCTGCGCCAGCTGTACTTCCTCATTGACGGCCTGCTGGACCGCCTCGTCTACCTCTCCTACGGCCTGGCGACCATCCTCGCGTTCATTGGTGTGAAGCTCATCCTGCACGCAATGCACGAGAACAACCTGCCGTTCATCAACCACGGCGAGCCCGTGCACGTCATCGAAATCAGCACCGAAATGTCGCTGATGGTCATCGTGGGAGTTCTGATCATTACCGTGCTTGCCTCGCTGCTCAGCCCCAAGGGCCGCGCACTGCAGACCATTCAGCGTGTTCAGGCGCTCTCCGAGAAGTACCTGGCACTGCCCGAGGATGCACCCGCCGCCGAGCGTGCGGACATCACCGCCCGCTGGCAGCAGGAAACCGAGAAGCTCAACGCCATTCCCGCCAAGCTGCGTGAAGAGCTGATCGAGAAGGAAGACGAATACCACGCCCTCGTGATGCGTGCCCGCACCGCACAGGATGCGCACGCTTCCTCCAAGTAGTAGTTTGAGCTACTGAGCGTGCGGCCTCACGAGGCTGAGCGCTCACACTAAAGCCCCTCACACCGGATTAACCGGGGTGAGGGGCTTTAGCTATATCAGCAATATATTCGGGGATATACCCGGGGCAGAATGACTACCCGGCGAAGAATTACTGGTTGTGAACCTCAGCCAGCATGTTCTTCAGGTGACCCAGAATGGTCAGCGAGTCAGAACCGAAACCGTCGTGGTGGTGGGTCTTCGAGGTCCACACCTGAGTGTTACCGACCCAGCGAGCGGTCTCCATGGAGTGCTCAAAGTCCACGTACACGTCCGGGTTGTACGCCGCAGCCACCACGGGAACCTCGTTCTTGTGCAGCTGTGCGTGGTCGTACAGGCGACCCCAGTCCTTCTTCTCAGCCAGCAGGTTAGCAACCTCAGCCAGCGGACGCAGCGAGGGATCCTCCTCGTAGTACCAGGGGAAGATGTGCTCGCCGGTGAAGAGCAGACGGTCCGCATCCGGTGCGAACTCGGGGCGGGAAGCCGCCACGCGAGCAGCAGACCAGTTGGTCGGCGCGGGGGAGGGGGACAGCTCGTAGCCGGGGATGCCGGGCAGAACGCCGTCAGCGGGGCCGTCAGCGTAAATGGTCTCGTGCATCAGGGCGTACAGCGGGTTCGCCTGGAAGGTCACCTCGGCACCCATAGCAGTCAGGAACTGATCGGAGAGGTGGTCGTTACCCTCAGCGAAAGCGGTCTCCAGGAAGTAGTGCAGACCGCGCTCGCGCCAGCGGCCACCCAGGAAGTGACCAGCCATCTGGAAGCGGTGATCGGTCAGACGCTCACCGGTGGGCAGGTACTCCTTGTGGGTGCGCAGGTGCTCAGCAATGCGGGTAGCGAGCTCAGCGTCCTCGGGGAACCAGCTGTAGTACTCCTCAACACGTTCCTTCATGCGGTCGAAGGTGTGCTGGTAGACGTTGTCCACGGAGGTACGAATCGGTGCCAGACCTGCGGTGATGCGGCAGTCACGCAGCGACTGAGGTGCGAACGACAGGTAGGACAGGGTCAGGAAGCCACCGAAGGACTGACCAATGGTGGACCAGCGCTTGTCGGCACGGTCAGCCAGCAGCACCTCGCGGACAGCCTCCGCGTCAGCGATGATGGAGTCCGCACGGAACAGCTCAGTGTACTCAGCCTGAACCTGCGGGTCACCCACAGCGGTGATGTTGCGAGCAGACAGCGGGGAAGACATGCCGGTACCGCGCTGATCCAGAAGAACCACGCGGTGAGTCTTCGCCAGCTCAGCAATCCAGCCGCCAATGGAGCCGGTCTTCGGCGAACCGAAACCGGGGCCGCCCTGCAGGTACACAATGTAAGGACGCTTATCAGCCGAAACGGTCAGAGTCTCGTTGGTGCTCACAACCTCGCGGGCGAACACGGTGATGGTCTGGTCCGCGAAACGGGAGGAGAGAGCGGCATCCTTGCCCTTGGAGAAAATCAGACCGTGGGTCAGGGGAACCTGGAACCAGTGGTCGGTAATCTCGTAGCCGTCGTGCTTGACGACCGAACCCTTGCGGTACTCAACCTTGGGAAGCGAAGAAACGGTCAACGGTGAACCTTCTTTCATTCAAATAGATAGATACTCTGTATTCTAGCCCACTACGGGCAACATCTGGGCGGAGCCTTAGACGGAGTCTCACGTGGAGCCTCGGATGGAGCCTGGATAGACCCTCGGGAGGAGCCTTAGAACTCGCCCACGCTCAGGATCTTCAGCACCGGGTACCCGGCCTCATCGGAGGCCGCCAAATCAACCTCGGCACGAATACCGAAGTCAAAGTTATCTTCGGGGTCGGCGAAGCTCTGCTGAACCTTCCACACGCCCGGATGCGCGGCGGTGTCCTCATCCATGCTGACCAGGCGAGGCGAGCGCGCGTCGGCGTCCGTGTAGATGTCGTCGTAGGTGTCGAAGTAGTCGTCCATGGCGTCCGCCCAGCGGTCGGCATCCCAGCCGCACCATTCGTCCAGCGCGCCCAGGGCGCGGTCACGCTCCTCAGCGAAGAGCTCCACACGGCGGAAGAGGGCGTTGCGCACCATCACGCGGAAGGCGCGCCGGTTCTTCGTCACGGCGGGAGGCTCCTCCTCCTCGATGGAGGCGTGCTCGGCGGCAATGGTCGCGGTGTCTTCGCCGGCAGCCAGCTTCTCCCACTCGTCCACCAGGGAGGAGTCGGTCTGGCGCACCAGTTCGCCGAGCCACTCGATGATGTCGTCGAGCTCGTCGGTCACGGCAGAATCGGGGATGGTGTGGCGCAGCGCCTTGTACGCGTCGGAAAGGTAACGCAGAAGCACACCCTCGGCACGTTCGAGCGAGTAGTACTGCACGAAGTCGTTGAAGCCCATTGCGCGTTCGTACATGTCACGCACGATCGACTTGGGGCGCGGCTCAAAACGTGCAACCCACGGTGCGGACTGCTTGTAGGTCGTGTACGCCTGATCAATGAGCTCCGCCAGAGGCTGCGGGTAGGTGACCTTGTCCAGCTCGTTCATGCGTTCGGTGTAGTCCACACCGTCCGCCTTGAGCTGTGCAGACAGCTCGTTCTTCGCCTTGCGTTCCTGCGCGTACAGCACCTGGTTCGGCGATTCCAGGGTCGCCTCAATGAGGGAGAGCGCGTCCAGCGCGTAGCTGGGGGATTCGGGGTCGAGCAGTTCCAGCGCGGCGACCGCAAAAGCGGACAGCGGCTGGTTCAGGGCAAAGTTATCCTGCAGGTCCTCGGTCAGGCGCAGGTAGGAGCCGTGCTCGTCCGGGGTGTTGGTTCGCTCAATCACGCCGCCGGTCAGCAGCTCCTTGTAGATGCCGATTGCCTTGCGCAGTAGCTCGCGGCGGCGTGCGGGGCTCTCGTGGTTCTCCTGGATGATGCGGTACGCGGCAATGACCGGGTTCTCCGGGCGGTGCATCAGGTTCAGCAGCATCGAATGGGTGATATCGAAGGAGGAGGTCAGCGGCTCCGGGGCGGCCTCTACCAGCTGCTCGAAGGTCTTCTCGGACCAGCCCACGAAGCCTTCCGGCGCCTTCTTACGCTTGGAGGACAGCGACTGGTTAATGCGCTTGGTATCGTCACCGAACTTCGCCTGAGCCTTAGCCAGCAGGCGGGCGTTCTCAATATCGTGCTCGGGTGCCTGAACCACCACGGTGCCGGCGGTATCAAAACCGGCGCGGCCGGCGCGTCCAGCAATCTGGTGGAACTCGCGGGCACGCAGACGGCGGCTGCGGGCACCATCAAACTTCGACAGCGCCGTAATCAGCACGGTACGAATCGGCACGTTAATACCCACACCCAGGGTGTCGGTACCGCAAATCACCTTGAGCAGACCCTCCTGAGCCAGCTGCTCCACGAGGCGGCGGTACTTGGGCAGCATGCCCGCGTGGTGAATACCGATACCGGCACGCACCAGCTTATTCAGCGCCTTACCGAAACCCGGACCGAAACGGAACTTAGCAATCAGCTCGGAGATGCGTTCCTTATCTTCCTTCGAAGCAATAGCCACCGACAGCAGCGCGTTCGCCTGCTCCAGCGCCGCCTTCTGCGAGAAATGCACAATGTAGACCGGAGTCTGCTTGGTCTGCACGAGCTCCTGCACCGTCTCCTGAACCGGGGTGGTGGAGTAGTAGAAATGCAGCGGAATAGGACGCTCAGAATGCGCCACCAGGTCACTCTCACGGCCGGTCAGCGCCGTCATCTCCTCCTGGAAGCGAGTCGTATCGCCCAGGGTCGCGCTCATCAGCAGGAACTGCGCCTGCGGAAGCTCCAGCAGGGGAAGCTGCCACGCCCAGCCGCGCTGCGGGTCGGAATAGAAGTGGAACTCATCCATGATGACCTGGCAGAGGTCCGCATCCTTACCCTCGCGCAGGGCGATATTGGCGAGAATCTCCGCGGTGCAGCAGATAATGGGCGCCTCCGTATTGATGGCGGAGTCGCCGGTAATCATGCCCACGTTCTCGGCACCAAAAATATTGATCAGGTCAAAGAACTTCTCAGACACCAGCGCCTTAATGGGGGCGGTGTAGTAGGAACGCTGACCGGTCGCCAGGCCCGTAAAATGCGCGGCAACAGCCACCGTGGATTTACCCGAACCGGTCGGGGTTGCCAGCACCACGTTATGCCCGGCGGCAATGCTCAGAACAGCCTCGTCCTGCGCGGGGTACAGGGTCATGCCGCGGGTCGAAATCCACTCGGTGAACGCCTCATAGATTTCTTCGGCGGTGAGGGGGTTGCCCTTGAAATCGCGTCGATTGTAGTCGCCGGGGTTCTCGCCCAGCGAGGGAGAAAGAAAATTCAAAATACTCATGAGAATTCCAGTCTATCGGGAATAGGGCGGGCGCGGGGGCGTTATCGTTACGAGGGAACAACTCGGTATTGGCGCGAAGGCGCGTGCTCTAATGCGGGAAACCGCAAAGTTCAGGTAGGGTAGAACAAAGCGCTTTAGGTGCAGGCTAGGTGCAGCGATGCACAACCCTGCACTCAGAAAGTCTGCGTTCAGAAGGTTGAACGCACAGGGCTCCAGGCTGTAGGGCTACACCCCGTAGGGTTCTATGCCGCAGGGCGCCAGGCCGCATCAATGACCGCGTAGGTTCAAGTCCGCCGATTGATGCCGGCTTATATTGCGCGGTTGATACACGCCCCAGATACGTTGCACAAAATAACGACACGCCCCACTAATGCACTCATAGTGTTGCGTGCCACATTGATAAAGGAATAGGGTAAGAGAAAGGAGAGACGTTGAATGACTGAATACAACGCTGACAAGGCACAAGAAAACGCTGCGCGTGAAGAAGCTACGCATGAAGAATCCATGCATAACAAAACCACGCAGGAAAAAGCCGCGCAGAAAAAATCTGCACCGGAAATAACCGGTAGCGAACTGCGCAAGGCTGAAGAAGAAGCCCTCAAAAAGCGCCTCGCCCTGCGAGTCACCGCGCCCGGACACAAATACCCCTGGCACCGCTGGGCAATCCCCATCGCGGGTGAAACCACCGCAGGCATCGGCGCAATCATGATCCCCGTCATGGTGGGTCAATTCATCAACCAGCACATCGCTGGCAAAGCCCCCGACGCCTGGCCCATGTTCTGGGTCGTCGTCGCCGCTATCACCTTCATCGTGATTAACGAGTTCTTCGGCTGGGGTACCTCCATGACCCTCAGTGCGGAACTCGGCCGCGACTGGCGCATCTACATCAACCGACTCATGGGTAAAACCCGCGCCGGCGTAGACTCCGGCGAAGCGGTCACTGTCATGAACAAAGACGTACGCCGCATCACGGACGTCTACTTCTCACTGCCGCTATTCGTTGACGCCATGATCATCGCGATTCTCGGTGCCGTGCAGCTCTGGCTGATTAACCCCGTCACCGCGGTTGTGACCCTCGTCGGCACGCTCATTGTGGTCGGCGTGATTGCCTGGTACTCGTCCTTCCTCGAATCGAAGATTGGCGAATACCGCGAAAAGGACGGTGAAGCCTCCTCACGCGCCTCCGACATCGCCACCGGTCTGCGCACCATCGCCGGCCTCGGCGCGGAAAAACAGATGCGTGAACGCTACCACCGAGCCACCGACGAAGTTTTCGACAGCTACATGCGCTACGAAAAGACGCACCGCTGGATGTACCTCATCCGTGCGCTGCTCGGCGGTGTCGTGACCCTGCTCGGCCTCGGCTTCGCCCTCACCGGCCACGTCGAAAACGGCCGCTGGGTATCCGACACGCCCGCCGCGTCCCTGGTGACCGTCGCCTCCATTATCGCGATGATGGGTGGCCCCATCTGGATTACCCAGAACTTCCTCACCTCATGGCGATACGCCAAGATTGCGCTCGCCAAGGTCGCCCGACTCGAAGGTCACGCGGGCGTGCGCCAGGGCGTGCTGAAGAGCCCGCGCACCGACGAAGAAATGGCGCAGCTGGCACGCGCCGAACAGGCAGTTGAGGCGAGCACCCTTGAGGTGCCCGTACCCGTCGCCCCCGCCGGTGCCAGCAACCCGCGCATCGTGTACGTCAACCCGCGCGACTACAACCTCACCGCGCAGGACTACGCCGAGGCACTCGCCCGCACCCTGCGACGCGGGGGAGAGGACCTCAAGGACGCCTCCGGCCGCCGCGTGCTGCTGAGCGAACCGAACCCCATGATTTTCGCGGGAACCCTGCAGGAGCATCTGCGCCTGGGCACTGTGCCGAACCCCGACGAGGAGCTGGCACAGGCAAAGGACCAGGAGCTGCTGAAGATTACCGACTCCCGCGAAATCGCCTACCGCCTGGGCGGACGCAACCCCGAAGACTACTTCGCCGCCCGCATCACCAGTGAAGGTGCGAACCTCTCCGGTGGTCAGCGTCAGCGTCTGGCACTCGCCCGCGCGCTCGCACAGGATGCGCAGGTGCTCATCCTGACCGAGCCGCTGAACTCCGTGGACGAACCCAGCCAGCGCTACATCTACGATGCGATGGAAACCCAGATCGGTAGCGACCGCCTGCCCGTCGGCTACCCCGGCCTGCTGCAGGATTTGGAGCAGGTCTACGTTGTCTCCACGACCGCGGAGACGACCCGCCGCATGGAACGCGACGGTTACCCAGCCGCCGACTCGGGAACTCCCTCAACTACTCAGAATCAGGAGGTGAACTAGCATGGCAAAGCAGCTCCCCATCGAAACCCCCGCCTACGTGGCACGCCGCATGTGGAACTACCTCGCGGCGCATAAGGGGCGAGCCCTCTACACCTTCGTCATCTACATGGTCAGTACCCTCATGGGTGCGGTGGTGCCCCTGCAGATTGGTGCCACCGTGGACGACGTGGTGGCGGGCAAGTTCTCCAGCTACCCGTGGCAGCCGATTCTGATTATCCTGGCGGCGTTCATCGTGCAGGCGATAACCCTCATGGTCTCCTCGTACAGTGCGGCGCGACTGGGTGCGCTCGTCACCCGTGACGCCAACCAGGACACCCTCGACGGCACCCTCGACCTGGATGCACGCACCGTGGAAGAAGCCGGTAGCGGCGACCTGCTGACCCGTGTGACCGACGACCTCTCCTCGGCTGCCAAGTCCGTCAGCGAGGACCTGCTTGGCGCAATTTACGTGCTGCTGTACTTCCTGATTTCCACGATCTCCCTGGCGTTTGTGAGCCCGGCAATGGGTCTGATTATGCTGCCCATGATTGCCGGTCTTGCCCTCATCATGTCGAAGATGCTGCCGCTCATGGCGGCACGCAACCAGACCGCCCAGGAGCGCGTGAGTGACCTCAACAGCGTGCTGACCGAGAACATTCGCGGCACCTCCACGATCCGTGAGCTGGGTGTTCACACCGCCCGCGAAGACGCCTTCGCCGGTGAGAACAAGCGCCAGTTCGCCGCGCAGCTGGGCATGGTGCGCATCCGCCAGCTGTACTTCACCGTGGA
>ERZ773180.1094-NODE-1094-length-14234-cov-3.597010_pt1 | contig 14234 bp, 10 predicted proteins | sample MGYA00511080_ERZ773180 | MGnify/ENA primary metagenome ERZ773180 (study PRJEB29015, sample SAMEA2738175) | human oral metagenome | biome: human oral; feature: human-associated habitat; material: saliva | place: China | collected 2178 ...
TACAACCTATTCCTTGTATGGCAGCCTTAATTCATGAAAAAATAGCAAAAGGAACTTCTATTCCTGCACTTGATATCAATACTACTTGTACAAGTTTTATAACAGCTTTAGATACTATGTCTTATCTTTTAGAAGCAGGAAGATATAAAAGAGTCTTAATTGTTTCTTGTGATGTTGCTTCATCAGCATTAAATCCTAATCAAAAAGAAAGTTTCCAACTTTTCAGTGATGGAGCAGTAGCCTTTGTTGTGGAAAAGTCTGATGAAGAAGTAGGAATCATAGATTCTACATTAAAAACTTGGTCTGAAGGAGCACATTCAACTGAAATTCGTGGTGGACTAAGTAACTTCCACCCTAAATATTATTCTGAAAGTACAAAAGAAGAATATATGTTTGATATGTCTGGAAAGAGTATTCTAGCTCTTTGCATCAAAGAAATCCCTAAGATGTTGAAAGAATTTTTAGAAAATAATAAGATGAAAGTATCTGATATTAATATGGTAGTTCCACATCAAGCCAGCGTTGCTATGCCAATAGTTATGCAAAAATTAGGAGTAGCTAAAGGTAAATTTATAGATGAAGTTAAAGAATTTGGTAATATGGTTTCTGCCTCTGTCCCTATGACTCTTGCTCATGGATTAGAACAGCAAAAAATTAAAAATGGTGATATAATACTATTAATTGGTACTGCTGCTGGGCTTACTACAAATATGATGTTAATAAAAATCTAAAACATATAAAAGGGAGATTTAATAATGTTAAGAGAAGATGGGAGAAAATTTGACGAAGAAAGAAAAATTAAAATTACTAAGGATGTAAATATCTATGCAGAAGGTTCTGTTCTGATAGAAGTAGGAAACACAAAGGTTATCTGTACTGCCTCTGTAAGTGAAAAAGTTCCTCCATTTTTAAGAGGAACAGGAAAAGGTTGGGTTACTGCTGAATATTCTATGTTGCCTAGGGCTACAAACGAAAGAAATCAAAGAGAAGCTAGTAAAGGAAAATTAACAGGTAGAACTGTTGAAATTCAAAGACTTATTGGTAGAGCTTTAAGATCTGCAATAGATTTAGAAAAATTAGGTGAAAGACTTGTAACTATCGACTGTGATGTTATCCAAGCTGATGGAGGAACAAGAACAACTTCAATAACAGGTGGTTATGTTGCTCTTGCTCTTGCTATAAAAAAATTATTAAAAGATGAAATTTTAGAAGAAAATCCTTTAATAGCTAATGTTGCTGCTATAAGTGTTGGAAAAATAGATTCTGAATTGATGGTAGACTTAAAATATTCAGAAGATTCAGCTGCTGAAGTGGATATGAATGTCATTATGAATAAAAAAGGTGAGTTCATTGAAGTTCAAGGAACAGGTGAAGAAAGTACATTTACAAGAGCTGAATTAAATGGTCTTTTAGACTTAGCTGAAGCTTCTATAAAAAGAATTATAGACTTACAAGATAAAGTTATTGAACAAGAAAATTTAAAAATATTTCTAGCAACAGGAAACAAACATAAAATAGAAGAAATATCTGATATTTTTTCAGGTATAGAAAATATTGAAATTCTTTCAATAAAAGATGGTGTAGAAATTCCTGAAGTTGTCGAAGATGGAGCAACTTTTGAAGAAAATTCAAAGAAAAAAGCAGTAGAAATTGCAAAATTCTTAAATATGATTACTATTGCAGATGATTCTGGTCTTTGTGTTGATGCACTTAACGGTGAACCTGGAGTATATTCTGCTAGATATAGTGGAACAGGTGATGACCTAAAGAATAATGAAAAACTTATTGAAAACCTAAAAGGTGTAGAAAATAGAAAGGCTAAATTCGTCTCTGTAATAACTTTAGCAAAACCTAATGGAGAAACTTACTCTTTTGAAGGGGAAATTCTTGGTGAAATAGTCGATAATCCTAGAGGAAATACTGGTTTTGGATATGATCCTCATTTCTATGTAGAGGAATATCAAAAAACTTTAGCTGAATTGCCTGAACTTAAAAATAAAATTAGTCATAGAGCTAAAGCATTAGAAAAATTAAAGAAAGAGTTGAAAAATATCCTTTTATAATAAGTATTCTCAAATAATAATATCTTTATATATTTTGATTAAAAAAATAATTGACTTATAGATATATTTATTATAAAATATGTAAAGAATAATTTATTTAGGGGGTACTACTATGAAAAAATTTTTACTTGCTTTAATGTTAGTAGGAGCTGTTTCAGCTGTTGCTGCAACTAAATCTGCTCCAAAATCTCAATATCCTGATGGAACTTATAGAGGATTATATATTTCAAAACAAGATACTGAGGTTGAAGTTCAATTTGATTTGAAAGATGATGTAATTACTAAAATTACTTACAGAGCTTTACATTACAAAGGTCATGACTGGTTAAAAGAAGATGAATATATTGCTAAAAATGATGGATATATGAAACTTCTTGAAAGAATAACTAATAAAAAAATACAAGATGTTATGCCTACTATGTATAACTCTGAAGAAATAGAAAAAGGTGGAGCAACTGTAAGAGAAATGAAAGTTAGATCTGCTCTACAATATGGTCTAAACTTAGGACCATTCAGATTACCTAAAAAAGAAGCTAAATAGATCTTTATAAAAGCTAATGATTTCCTAAATAAAAATCCCTTTATTATAGAGGGATTTTTATTTTACTCATTTTGTAAAGAATATGTTATAATAAAATAAAAATCAGATTAAGGAATTATTTTACTTATTATTTAACTTACAAATCAATATTCCTAATTTATAAATATTAAAATTTTAGATGGAGGAGCAGAATGACTAAGAAAAAAATAGTTATAGGTGTTATTGGTTCAGACTGTCATACAGTAGGGAATAAAATAATTCATAATAAATTAGAAGAAAGTGGCTTTGAAGTAGTAAATATTGGTGCTCTATCCCCTCAAATAGACTTTATAAATGCTGCTCTTGAAACAAATTCAGATGCAATAATCGTTTCTTCAATCTATGGCTATGGAGAATTAGATTGCCAAGGTATGAGAGAAAAATGTGACGAATATGGATTAAAAGATATACTTTTATATGTTGGTGGAAACATAGCTTCAAGTAATGAAGATTGGGAAAAAACTGAAAAAAGATTTAAAGAAATGGGCTTTAATAGAATATACAAGCCAGGAACTCCAATAGAAGAAACTATAAGTGATTTAAAAAAAGATTTCAAACTTTAAAATAGCTAGATTACTTGCCAGCCTATAATGTTTCTGGAGCTCCACAAAGGCTCCTTCAACATTATAGGACGTCGCAGTAATCTTAGTTTGAAACTTTTAGTTCTATTATAATAAGGAAAGGTGTTAAAAATGAGTAGTCGTATTTATCTCAGTATAGATTTTGGTAGTACATACACAAAATTGACTGCAATAGATTTAGACAAGGAGGAAATTATCTCCACAGCAAGAGCAACAACAACTGTTAAAACTAATGTTTTAACTGGTTTTAATATGGCATTTGAAGAATTAACAAAGGACTTAAAAAATAAATTGAAAGACTATGAAATAGTTAAAAAAGTAGCTTGTTCCTCTGCTGCAGGAGGATTAAAGATCATAGCTATAGGTTTAGTTCCTGAACTAACTACTGAAGCTGCTAAAAAAGCTGCTTTAAGTTCAGGAGGAAGAGTTGTAAAGACTTATGCTTTTAGACTAAGTCCTGAAGATATGGAAGAAATATCTTCTCTTGACTACGATATTCTACTTTTAACAGGTGGAACTAATGGTGGAAATAGAGAATATATCTTAGATAATGCTAGAACTTTAGCAGAAAATAATATTAAGAAACCTATTATAATTGCAGGTAATGAAGAAGTTAAAGAAGAAGTAGAAAAAATATTTAAGTCTCATAATATTGAATACTACAGTAGCGAGAATGTTATGCCTGTTGTAAATAAAATCAATGTGCTTCCTGTTAAAGAAGTTATAAGGGAAGTTTTTATGAACAATATAATCAAGGCTAAGGGTATGGAAAGTATCCAAAAAATTGTTGGTAATATAATAATGCCAACTCCTACTGCTGTTATGATGGCTGCTGAAGTTTTTTCACAAGATAATGATGACACTATTGTTATTGATATAGGTGGAGCAACAACAGATGTACATTCAATTGGAGCAGGTCTACCAAAAGCCAATAATATTCAATTAAAAGGTATGGAAGAGCCTTATTCAAAAAGAACTGTTGAAGGCGATTTAGGAATGAGATATTCAGCCCTTGCTCTTTATGAAGCCACTAGTTTAAATAAGGTTAGAGAGTATCTAGGAAGCAAGGACTCTAAAATTAATATAAGAGAAAATTTTGAATTTAGACATGAAAATCCTGATTTTGTATCTGAAACTGAAGATGATATAATCTTCGATGAAATGATGGCTATGCTTTGTACTGAAATTGCTATAGATAGACATGTTGGTACTTTAGAATCTATTTTTTCACCTATGGGAACTCTTTTTGTTCAAAGTGGGAAGGATTTAACAGATGTAAAATATGTAATTGGAACTGGTGGAATAATTAACAATAGTAGAAATCCTAAAAAAATATTAGATTTGTGCTTATATGATGAGAATAATCCTTTAGATTTAAAACCTAAATATCCAAAATTTTTAGTGGATAAAACTTATATTATGTCTGCTATGGGTTTACTTGCTAGTGATTACCCTGACATAGCATATAGAATAATGAAAAAATATCTTGTAGAGATATAATGGAGGAATTTAAATGTCTATAACATTTAAAAAAATTGATATAGAAGATTTTTTCGAGATGAGAAAAAAATTTTTAGAAAATTATAAAAGCTTAGATGACTTTGATTTAGATACTGCTATCAGATTTCATAAATCATTGCCAGACTATAAAAATTTTCAAAAGATGCTAGAAAAATCTATACAAGATAATAAAATTACAATTGAGGCATATAGTAAAGAAACTTTGTTAGAAGATTTAATAAAAAATTTAAACTCTCTTCATAGAGTTGGTCAGGCGGATTTTCTTTCAGTTATTATTGATTCTCACACTAGAGAAAATCATTATGAAAATGCTAGAACAATATTAGAAGATTCTATAAAATCCAATAAGTCTCTATTAAATGGCTTTCCTTTAATAACTTATGGGACTAAACTTGCTAGAAAAATTATAAATGATGTAGAAGTTCCATTACAAATAAAACATGGTTCAGCTGATGCAAGATTACTAGCTGAATTCTCTTTCTTAGGTGGTTTTTCGGCTTTTGATGGTGGAGGGATTAGTCATAATATACCTTTTAGTAAATCTGTGCCTTTAAAAGATAGTTTAGAAAATTGGAAGTATGTAGATAGACTTGTTGGATTTTATGAAGAACATGGAGTAAAAATAAATAGAGAAATTTTCTCTCCACTTACAGCTACACTTGTTCCACCTGCAATTTCTAATTCTATACAGATTTTAGAAACTTTACTCGCTGTCGAACAGGGTGTAAAAAATATAACTATAGGAGTTGCTCAATATGGAAATATAACTCAAGATATTGCTTCTTTACTAGCTCTTCAAGAGCAAATAAAATTTTATTTAGATACTTTTTCTTTTAAAGATATTCACATTTCAACTATCTTTAATCAATGGATAGGTGGCTTTCCAGAAGATGAATTAAAAGCTTATTCTTTAATTTCATACTCTGCAACAGTTGCTTTGTTTACTAAAGCCAATAGAATCTTTGTTAAAAATATAGATGAGTATACAAAAAATTCATTAGGAAATACTATGATTAATTCTTTAGTTTTAACTAAAACTATCTTGGATATTGGAAATAGCCAAAATCTTACTAACTATGAGGAAGTAAATTTAGAAAAAGAACAGATAAAAAAAGAAACAGCTCAAATATTAGAAAAGATTTTTTCTATATGTAATGGAGATTTAAGAAAAGCAATTGTTGAAGCTTTTGCAAATGGAATAATTGATGTTCCTTTTGCTCCTTCAAAATATAATCTAGGAAAAGTTATGCCTGCAAGAGATAGTGAAGGAATGATAAGATATTTAGATATTGGAAATCTCCCTTTTGAGACTATGATAGAAGAATTTCATCATAATAAAATCAAAGAGAGAGCTATAAATGAAAATAGAGAAATAGATTTTCAAATGACTATTGATGATATTTTTGCTATGAGCCAAGGTAAACTAATAAATAAGAAAAGTCGTGAATAAATCACGACTTTTATATTAATTATTATTTTCTTAACTATTAGAAGCTAATTCTCATACCAGCCCAAGCAGTTGGTTGCCATCTCCAGTTTTTAGCTACTGATTCACTTTCAACTGCCCAGTTTCTATATTCAGCTCCAGCTCCTACATATAATTTTACGAAATCTGTTGCTTTATAGTTTAATTGAACATTTGGTAACATGTATAATGAGTAACTTCTCTTATCTGTATATTTACTTACAGATTTTGTTCCTCCTGGTAACACAACTTTATCTCCATTTGAGAAAACTTTGTATTGACGGAATTCATAACTGTCATATCCACTATAGAATAAGAAATCTAATTCAAAGTTACCTTTTTTATAAAGAACTGTTTTTTGGTTTAAGTATAATTCCATAGCACCAAAGAATTGTCCTTTTTTAGTTTCTCCATCATTTCCTACTCTAAATGCTTTTCTATGTCTATCATATCCTGAATATAAGTTTAAGTCAGCACTAAATCCTAAAGGTAATTTATAAGATGATTCAAAGTCTAAAGTATATCTATTAGCAGTTCCTGAACTAAATGATTGTCCTTCTACTCCACTGTTATGTTTATACCATCTATGAGTATATCCTGGTCTTAATCCAAAAGTTTCTACTTTAAAGTATTCATTTGATGGGAAATAATCTGCAAAATCAAAGAATACTGATGCTCTTGCTTGTTTTAATCCTTCATCACCTTTAGTTTGGTTATATTCTAATCTTGATGTTGCAGTAACTTTAGAATTACCAAGTTTTCCAAAATTATAGTGATGTCTAATTCTTAGGTTATCACTGCTGATTCCAGCTCTTTTACTTTCAGCATCTCTAAAAGCATTGTAAGTTCTTGATCTTATATTTAAGTTTTGTTTTTCTGTGAAATTTACATTTACAATTGTTTGTAATCTTCCAGAATTTGATCTTCCTCTTGCCCAATCTCCATCAGTATCTTCACCAGGATTTTTATTTTCAGTTTCTCCATACCAACTATATCTTAAATCAACTGATCCATTTGGTCTCCAAGCTGGTTTAACTTCTCTGTCTCTGTAAACTATAACTGGTTTTTCAACATATTCAATTACTTTTTCTGGTTCTGGAGTAGGTGCAGGCATAACTTCCTTTGCTGCTGCTACAGAACTAACTACTAATAATGATCCTAATAATAATGCTAATCTCTTCATAATAGGTCCCCCTTAAAATTGATTTTTTATATAGTTTTCTTTTATAACTTTACTTAAATTTATCCTATTATAACATATCATTTTTTAATTACAAGTTTTTTTTTATTTTTTTTATTCTTACTGTACTATTTTAAAACTTTTATCGCATTTTAAACATATTAATTTAGCTAAAGAGTTATTTTTAAAATTTATGAATTATGCCAGAACACTTGCGACTCTAGCACTCGTAGGGTGTCAGTCGTGAGAGGTTCAGTCAAATAAAAAATGAGGATAATATCCTCATTTTTCTCAATTATTATTTAATTTTATTTTTTAATTCATCAGAAACTATAAAGTCTGCTTCTGTTGTTGCTCTTATATCTTCTAGAGAAGAATAAGGAGTTATTTCTTTTAGAACTAATCCTTTATCTGTAACTTCAAAAACAGCTTTTTCTGTTATTATTAAATTTACAACTCCAACCGCTGTTAGAGGTAATTTACATTCTTTTAATATTTTTATTCCACCATTAGATGTATGTTCCATTGCAACTATAACGTGTTTAGCTCCAACAACTAAATCCATAGCTCCACCCATTCCAGGGACTTTCTTTCCAGGGATCATCCAGTTAGCAAGATTTCCTTTTTCATCAACTTCTAAAGCTCCTAATACAGTTGCGTCAACATGTCCACCTCTGATTATTCCAAAAGAATAAGCTGAATCAAAGAACATAGCTCCTTTAGCAGCAGTTATAAATCCTCCTCCTGCATTTACTAAATAAGGATCTTCTTTACCTTTTTCTGGTGCAGGCCCTACACCTATACAACCATTTTCGCTTTGAAAAATAACATCCATATCTCCAACATAGTTAGCAACTAATGTAGGAAGACCTATACCCAAGTTTACAACATATCCATCATGAAATTCTTGAGCGACTCTTTTTGCTATAACTTCTCTTACTAAATTTTTATCCATTTCCATATTCACTCACACCTCCATTATTTACTTTCAACTATGTAGTCTACGAATATTTTTGATATATCTAAATGTTCAGGACTTAATGAACCAGCTGGTACAATTTCTAAAGCTTCAACTATAACAAGATCAGCAGCTGTTGCCATTAATGGATTAAAGTTTTTTGTAGTTTTTTCACAGATAACATTTCCTTGTTCATCAACTTTTGAACCAAATAATACTGCTACATCAGCTTTTATAGGTTTTTCTAATAAATAGTCTTTTCCATCAACATTAATAATTGATTTTCCTTCTTGAACTACAGTCCCAAGACCTGTTGGAGTTAATACTCCCCCTAGCCCATAACCTGCTGCTCTCACTCTTTCTGCTAGAGTTCCTTGTGGAACTAATTCAACTTCCATTGTTCCATCATGCATTTTTTTACCAGTTTCTGGGTTTGTACCTATATGACTTGCTATTACTTTTTTTACTTGATTATTAACAATTAATCTTCCAACTCCTCTATCAACAAATCCAGTATCATTGCAAACTATTGTTAAATCTTTTACTCCTTTTTCTATAAGAGCTGTAACTATATTTTCTGCAGTCCCACAAGCTAAAAATCCTCCAAAATGAACAGTCATTCCATCTTTAATGTGAGATATTGCTTCTTCCATTGAAACTATTTTTTTTCTCATAAATTTTCCTCCTTAATCTTAAATATTTAATTCTAAATTACTTATAACTATATATTAACATTCTAAACCTTATGTAAGTCTTATTTTGTAATTAGAATAATAAGAAACCTGTACAAATAAATAGACCTGAAACTATTGTTACTATCAAACAATATCCCATTATATCTTTAGCCCCAAGACCTGCTATTCCTAATGCTGGTAAAGCCCAGAACGGTTGTATCATATTAGTCCAAGCATCTCCCCAAGCTATAGCCATAGCTGATTTTGCAGCAGATACTCCTATTGCTTGTCCTGCAGGCATCACAATTGGAGCTTGAACCGCCCATTGTCCTCCACCTGATGGTACGAAGAAGTTTACTAGTCCAGCACTTATAAATGAGAATACTGGGAATGTTCTTTCTGTCGATATATTAACAAAGAAATTAGACATAAGTTTTGCAAGAGACATTCCGTCTGCATCTGCCCCTACCATTATACCCATAATTCCTGCATAGAATGGGAATTGTAGCAATATTCCTCCTGCACCTTTTACTGCTTCTGCTAGTGCATTTAAATATCTTCTTGGAGTTCCATGTAATAAAATTCCTAAGAATAAGAATATAAAGTTTACTATGTTAAGATTTAATGCAAAACCTTTAGTATATAAATATTGCCCTATATAAGCAAATCCCATAATTGAAAGTAGGATAGATACTATTTTACTATTTTCAATTTTTTCTGCTGGTGTCATTTTTGAAGGATCTAATTCTACTTCTTCAGGTTCTGCTAATAATCTTTGATCAACTTCAACAACTTCATCTTTACTTGGGAACATTGCTGTATTTAATAAAGGTACTATTATTAATAAACCAACAACTATAAATATATTCATTGGTGAAAACATTGTTTGACTTGTTGGGATAGCTTCTGAAACAGCTCCTGCTGTTTGTTTTGCTAATGCTTCTCCTCCACTTGCAAGTTGTAGTGGAATAGAACCTGAAAGTCCTCCATGCCACACTAAGAATCCTGTATATGCTGAAGCTATAAGAAGTCTATAGTCTACACCTTTAACCTTTTTTGCAATTTCTTTTGCAAATAAAGCTCCTATAACTAGTCCAAATCCCCAGTTTAAAGCACAAGCTATTCCTGAAACTATTGATACAGTAAATATTGCTTGTTTTGGTCCCTTTATCCCTGAAGCAAATGTTGATAACATTTTTTTGAATAATTTTGAACTTGCTAAAGTATGTCCTGTTACTAGAACTAATGCCATTTGCATTGAAAAAGCTAATAACGACCAAAATCCATCAGCCCAAAATACTACTACATCTAAAGGAGTAGCTTTTGTAAAAAATACAGCTCCTAAAAATACTAAAAACGTTAATAAAGCACAGAATATAAATGGATCTGGCAACCATCTTTCCATAACACGTACACACATTGAAGTGAACCTTTTAAAGATCCCTTTTTTTTCTTTTACACTTTCCATAAATTTCCCCTTTTTTATAAAAATTGAGTTTCAAATTCTCTTTATATATTTTAACTTGTTTATTACTTTATGTCAACTATAAAGCTTACTTTTTTAGTACAATATTTTATTAAATGAAATATATGTTTTAAAATATAACTTAATTTTTTATTTAAAAAATATATATGCAAAAAAAACCGTGAGATAACTCACGGTTTTTAAATTATTATTTTGTAATTTTAACCTCTACCTAAACTAGATTAGAAAGAAACTTTCATACCAGCCCAAGCAGTTGGTTGCCATCTCCAGTTTTTAGCAGTTGAATTAGCTTCAACAGCCCAGTTTCTATATTCAGCACCAGCTGCTGCATATAATTTTACGAATTCAGTTGGTTTATAAGCAACTTGGAATGTTGGTAACATATATACGCTATAAGAAGCTCTTTCACCTTTTCCTGAACCATTATCTACAACTTTATGTTGATGCCATGCATATGGATCATATCCACCTTCAAAATCAAATGATAATTCTAAGTTATTTGTTTTGTATAATGGAGTATGTTGATAGATATAAGCTTCCATTGCTCCATAGTATCCATGTTTTTTGTCAGCTCTATTTGTTATACCATATTTTTTATTATGCCAGTCATATCCATTGTAAACATTTAATTCAGCACTGAATCCTAATGGTAAAGTATATTCTGATTCAAAGTTTAATATAGCTTTATTAGAAGTTCCTGAACTAAAGTTTTGTCCATTTACACCACTTGAGTGTCCAGCCCAATCATGAATATATCCAGTTCTTAAACCGAATTTTTCAACTTTGAAGAAGTTGTTTGAGTAGATGTAATCAGCAAAATCAAAGAATACTGATGCTTCTACGTGTTTCTTTCCAGCGTCTCCATTAGCTTGTTTATATTCTAATCTAGAAGTTGCATTAACTTTAGAAGAACCTAATTTTCCAAAGTTATAGAAGTGTCTTAATCTTAATTGATCATTTTCTGCATTACTCTTATCACTTCTTAAAGTGTGGAAGTTTCTTGTTCTGATTTCTAAACGTTGTTTTTCAGTAAAGTTTATTTTAGTTTCAGTTTGTAATCTTCCAGCGTTATTGTTATCTGGATTTGCCCAATCATTTTCACTTGGAGTTTTGTTTTCAGTTTCTCCATACCATCTGTATTGTACGTCTACTGATCCGTTTGGTCTCCAAGCTGGAGTAACTTCTCTGTCTCTGTAAACGATTACAGGTTTTTCAACATATTCAATTACTTTTTCTGGTTCTGGAGTAGGTGCAGGCATAACTTCCTTTGCTGCTGCTACAGAACTAACTACTAATAATGATCCTAATAATAATGCTAATCTCTTCATAATAGGTCCCCCTTAAAATTGATTTTTTATATAGTTTTCTTTTATAACTTTACTTAAATTTATCCTATTATAACATATCATTTTTTAATTACAAGTTTTTTTTTATTTTTTTTATTCTTACTGTACTATTTTAAAACTTTTATCGCATTTTAAACATATTAATTTAGCTAAAGAGTTATTTTTAAAATTTATGAATTATGCCAGAACACTTGCGACTCTAGCACTCGTAGGGTGTCAGTCGTGAGAGGTTCAGTCAAATAAAAAATGAGGATAATATCCTCATTTTTCTCAATTATTATTTAATTTTATTTTTTAATTCATCAGAAACTATAAAGTCTGCTTCTGTTGTTGCTCTTATATCTTCTAGAGAAGAATAAGGAGTTATTTCTTTTAGAACTAATCCTTTATCTGTAACTTCAAAAACAGCTTTTTCTGTTATTATTAAATTTACAACTCCAACCGCTGTTAGAGGTAATTTACATTCTTTTAATATTTTTATTCCACCATTAGATGTATGTTCCATTGCAACTATAACGTGTTTAGCTCCAACAACTAAATCCATAGCTCCACCCATTCCAGGGACTTTCTTTCCAGGGATCATCCAGTTAGCAAGATTTCCTTTTTCATCAACTTCTAAAGCTCCTAATACAGTTGCGTCAACATGTCCACCTCTGATTATTCCAAAAGAATAAGCTGAATCAAAGAACATAGCTCCTTTAGCAGCAGTTATAAATCCTCCTCCTGCATTTACTAAATAAGGATCTTCTTTACCTTTTTCTGGTGCAGGCCCTACACCTATACAACCATTTTCGCTTTGAAAAATAACATCCATATCTCCAACATAGTTAGCAACTAATGTAGGAAGACCTATACCCAAGTTTACAACATATCCATCATGAAATTCTTGAGCGACTCTTTTTGCTATAACTTCTCTTACTAAATTTTTATCCATTTCCATATTCACTCACACCTCCATTATTTACTTTCAACTATGTAGTCTACGAATATTTTTGATATATCTAAATGTTCAGGACTTAATGAACCAGCTGGTACAATTTCTAAAGCTTCAACTATAACAAGATCAGCAGCTGTTGCCATTAATGGATTAAAGTTTTTTGTAGTTTTTTCACAGATAACATTTCCTTGTTCATCAACTTTTGAACCAAATAATACTGCTACATCAGCTTTTATAGGTTTTTCTAATAAATAGTCTTTTCCATCAACATTAATAATTGATTTTCCTTCTTGAACTACAGTCCCAAGACCTGTTGGAGTTAATACTCCCCCTAGCCCATAACCTGCTGCTCTCACTCTTTCTGCTAGAGTTCCTTGTGGAACTAATTCAACTTCCATTGTTCCATCATGCATTTTTTTACCAGTTTCTGGGTTTGTACCTATATGACTTGCTATTACTTTTTTTACTTGATTATTAACAATTAATCTTCCAACTCCTCTATCAACAAATCCAGTATCATTGCAAACTATTGTTAAATCTTTTACTCCTTTTTCTATAAGAGCTGTAACTATATTTTCTGCAGTCCCACAAGCTAAAAATCCTCCAAAATGAACAGTCATTCCATCTTTAATGTGAGATATTGCTTCTTCCATTGAAACTATTTTTTGTTTCATAAATTCTCCTCCTTAATTTTTAATATTGAAACTTTTACAATCAGTTATCATTTTTTATATTACTACTGAAATATACTATCTAACTTAGATTATTTTAATTTCAATAATATAACTTATTAAAAAATTTAAACTTTTTACAAGTATTCTTTATTATATAAAACTTATTTTCTAATGAATTATATTAGAATAATAAGAAACCTGTACATATAAATAATCCTGATACTACTGTTACAATCAAACAGTAACCCATTATATCCTTAGCTCCCAATCCTGCTATTCCTAATGCTGGTAAAGCCCAGAATGGTTGTATCATATTTGTCCAAGCATCTCCCCAAGCTATTGCCATAGCTGATTTTGCTGCTGTTACTCCTATTGCTTGTCCTGCTGGCATTACTATTGGAGCTTGAACTGCCCATTGTCCTCCACCTGATGGAACAAAGAAATTTACTACTCCAGCACTGATGAATGAAAATACTGGGAATGTTCTTTCAGTAGAAATATTTACAAAGAAATTAGACATAAGCTTTGCAAGAGATATTCCATCAGCATCCATTCCTACCATTATTCCCATGATTCCTGCATAAAATGGAAATTGTAATAAAATTCCTCCTGCTCCCTTTACTGCTTCTGCAAGTGCATTTAAATATCTTCTTGGAGTTCCATGCAATAATATTCCTAAGAATAAGAATATAAAGTTTACTATGTTAAGATTTAATGCAAATCCTTTTGTCATTAAATAATATCCTATATATATGAATCCCATAATTGA
>ERZ773180.1095-NODE-1095-length-14230-cov-15.357743_pt1 | contig 14230 bp, 9 predicted proteins | sample MGYA00511080_ERZ773180 | MGnify/ENA primary metagenome ERZ773180 (study PRJEB29015, sample SAMEA2738175) | human oral metagenome | biome: human oral; feature: human-associated habitat; material: saliva | place: China | collected 2178 ...
AACACACCTCGTCAGAAAGGGAATGGGGTAGGTATTTCTCTTGGTGCCAATAAACAATGGGCATTATCAGGCGGAAAATACATTGTGTTGAACACGGGAATGAATACTAAATATTATTGGAATAATAAAAATTATAATGATTTAACAGGTGTGTTTGGTCTTGGTTTAGGATATTCTGATGCTCGATTTAATATAGAAGTACAACCTTATGTTAATAAACGTTGGTATTCTGGTGGTGTGAATGGCTCAGAAAGTTTAAAACAATATTATGATACCTATGGTGTATCGCTTTCCACTTCCTATTGGTTAAATCAAAGCTTTAAGTATTCATTTTACTACGATTATGGATATGAGAAATATAAACAGGAAAATTATGCTACTCAATATCAAGGCGGTACGCATTTAATTAGTAATAGTTTGATGTATGTTCCTTCACCAACCCAATATTGGGCATTATCTTTAGATTTAATGATGAAAAATGCAAGAGATAAAAGTAATTCCTTCTTAAGAGAAGGTGCGCGCTTAAGCTGGGGACAAGAATGGCCTTTAGGTATTTCTACTAATACATCCTTTGGTATTGCAAAAAGAAATTATAAAGAAGCGTCTTTCTTAGGAAAACAAAAGAATAATGAATATAATGCTTCCATCTCCATTTGGAATAAAAAAATTCATTATGCTGGGTTCACGCCGCGCTTAACGTGGATTTATACTAAAACGAACAGTAATATTTCTCTATATACATATGATAAAAATCAAATGGTTATAGAAGCGACGAGAACATTCTAAAAGATAAAGTTTGAATTATCAGAGTAGATTTGTTTGATCTGCACCTTACACATTGGCGCTGAGTCAAGCTATGTAAGGTGCAGATTTTTTTATGCGTATTTTGTCTGCCGTAGGGCGTGGAATCTATTCTGAAGCTCAGAATGCTTCTTTTCGGCATCCAAAAAAGCGCCATATTCCAACGGCAATGACGGTGGCGACGAGGTAAACTGTGAGATAACCAAAGGCATGCGCGAGGCGGAGGGAGATAAAGCCTGCTAGGTAGGCGCCGAAGAGGGCGACGGAGAATTGCAGTGCACTGTCCAGCGTGGCGTAAGTTTGAGTGGATTTGTCCATAATCATGGCGAGCAAGCAAGGCACAAGTAATGCGTAAGTAATACTTAATAATAAGATTGGTACGGCGATAAGATAAGGAAAATCCGTGCCGACATATTCAAATAAAATAAATAAGCAGAAGGCAAAAATTTGGCTAAATAATACCCATTGGGTGACGGATACTCGAGAATATTTTTTGAGTAATAGACCACTTAGCGGAGCAAAAGCGATAGCACAAAGGGGTTCGAATACTGAAAGTAATAGCCCAATGTGTTGGCTGCTCCAGTCCAAGGCATTTAGACGCGGAATAAAACTGCTGACCACCATGCCGCTAGGAATAAACACAAATAACAATAAAATCAACCAACGAAATGAAATGTGCGGTTGTTGCCAAAAGTAGAAAAAGCGTGTGAATAAAAAATGCAATGGCGGATTTTGCGGTTCAGCGGCAACTGTAGGTTCGGAATATAGGGTGATTTGCAGAATCAATAGTAGTGCAAAAACACTGATTAAATCCACCGCACTTTGCCAGCCGTAATGATGATAAATCAGTAACACCAAACCGCCGCCAAGCATTTTACCCACGCGTCCTGCGATCACCTGAATGACACCACCAAAGCCACGTTGCTCAAAAGGCAGGATGGCACAGGTTAATCCTAGCGTTGCACAACCGAAAAATAGACTGCTTAGGTTCAATAGCACACACGCCACCATAAGCAGTGTAAAATCCCGTTGCGGTTGGATGAAATGCAACATGAATAAGGCAATAAAAATGATTATCGAGGAAAGACATAACCAGCCGCGAAATTGCCCGATACGCTTAAGACGATAGCGTTCAATTAACGGCGAAACGATGAATTTCGCCATTTCCATCCCACCAAGCAAATAGAACCAACTAAGCTGTTTAAGATCGAACCCCATCTCTTTTAACATGGTAATGAGGCCAATCATATAAAACGCCACTACGCAGAATTTAAAGCCGGCGGTCGTAGCAAGGATTGCCCAATCCTGTTTAGTGAGTGATGTTGCCTTGTTGGCATTGCCAAAACGCTGCATAACGTCCTTTTTGTTCTAAGAGTGTTTGATGCGTGCCTTGTTCGGCAATGCTGCCGTTTTCTAACACATAAATGCAATGCGCGCCCACAATAGTGGAAAGTCGGTGCGCAATAATCAACACTGTTTTGTCTTTAACCAGCTGATCCAGTGCTTTTTGCACTGCCAGCTCATTGCGGGTATCCAACGATGCTGTTGGTTCATCTAAAATGAGAATCGGTGCGTCTTTTAAAATCGCGCGGGCGATAGCAAGTCGTTGCTTTTCACCGCCGGAAAAATTACTCCCAATTTCATTAACTTGCGTTTGATACCCTTGTGGTAATGCCTGAATAAAATCATGGCATTGGGCAAGTTTACAGGCGTGAATCACCTCTTCATCGGTGGCATTGGGTTTTGCCATTCGGATGTTATTTAATACGCTGTCTTGGAATAAATATACGTCTTGAAACACCACAGAAATTAATCTCATGAGCTGTTCTTGGCTAACATCCCGAATATCGATACCGCCGATCGTAATTTGCCCTGATTGTGGATCAGCATAACGCAATAACAAGCGGAGTAATGTTGTTTTACCACAACCGCTGGTGCCCACAAAAGCATTGAGGCTGTTAGGTTTTATGTCCAGATTAATGTCATTTAGGATAGTTTTTTCGGCATTGTAACCAAAGCATACATGCTCATAACGAATGCGATAATCTGTAGGTAATCTGCTGCCATTATTTTCCATCAATTCAGGCAATGCCATCAGTTTTTCAAATTTTTCACAGCTGATCACAAAAATTTCTAAGAGTGAAGACATTTGCACAAAGAAGTTCAATACATCAGAAATTCGTGCAATTAAAATCAGTACCGTGGCTAACAATACCCAATGGGCGCTACCAGAAATCACCCAAAATGTGCCAACAATTAATACGGCAATCAGGCTGAATTGAATGCTTGAGGTAATAATCAAATTCGGACGTTCGCCTTTTTTAGTACCGATGCGTTGAATGTTTGCCACATCTTCAATCACACGGTTGAAAATATGTTGTTTGTTTTCAGTCTGCCCTGTCGATTTCAGAATTTCCAAGCCTTGCACAAACTCAATGGTTTCGCCTTTAAGTCGCTGATTAGCTTCTGCCAAAATACTAAATCCACGACGGAAAGCTTTTCTACGCCATAAATAAAGTGGCACGATAAGCGGAAAAATAATGAAGATCAGCAGCCCAAAGCGGTAATCAAAGAAACAAAGACAAAGGGCGGCAGACATCGGTGTTACGATGCCGTAAATTAGAATACTAATTAAACTGAAAGCGTAATTTGTGGCTTCATTAATACTTTGGATGGCAACGGCACTGAGTTCGCCTGCACGAAATCCACTGAGGACAGCAAGAGATACGCGGCGGAGTTTTTCGCCCAGTTGACGTCTTAATTGATATGTTGCCAAAAATGAATCGCCTTTGGTGTCATAATATTCCGCCCAAATACGGAAAAGGAGACTGGCGACTAAAAGCACGCCACACAAAATACTCCAAAAAATGACCGCACTTTGTCCTACTTCAGTTTGTTCTAATGCCAAAAGCAGCGGATACAGCAAGCCGATAGCTACGCCGAATAAGGTTGCAGACAGTGTCGCGAAAGCGAGACAGCGTAAGAATGCGCTTTGTTGCTGTTGGGCGGCGGCAAATAAGGCGTGATAAGTTTGCCACAGGCTTTTTACGCGTTGAGTTTCGGGATTAAAGTAAGATTGCATAACATTCTCTAATGTATCGTCCAAGATTTTGCCTGTTGATATTCTGCCCAAAGGGTTTGATAGGCGACATTGGTTTGCAACAAGGCTTGGTGGTTGCCTTGAGCAATGATTTTGCCGTTCTCTAAATAAATAATTTGATCGGCTTGGGTAATGCTAGACAGGCGATGCGCCACCATGATCACTGTTTTATTTTGCATCAGCGCATGAAATGCCTGCATTAAATCCGCCTCGTTTTTCGCATCGGAAAAGGCAGTGGGTTCGTCTAACAATAAAATCGGGCGATTTTGTAAAAAGGCTCGGGCTATACTGATGCGTTGTTTTTGTCCGCCTGACAATAATTGTCCGCGTTCACCCACTTTCGTTTGATATTGCTCCGGCAAGGTCATAATAAAGTCGTGAATACGGGCTTGTTTGGCGGCATTGATAATCGCTTCCTCCGTTACATTTTCTATGCCATAAGCAATATTTTCGGCAATAGAGCAAGAAAATAAGAAATTATCCTGAAATACGACCGAACAATATTTCATGAGTTGATCCTGTTCCATATGACGAATATCCGCACCACCTAAGGTGATTTTTCCGCTATCAACATCCCAAAAGCGCAACAGCAAATTGAGTAAAGTGGTTTTGCCGGAGCCTGAAGTGCCAATAATGGCAGTAAAACTATTTTGCGGTACGCTGAAGTCAATATTTTTCAGCGTCGCTTTGTCGGCATCATAGCTAAAATTGACCTGTTCAAATTGAACCGCATACCCCTTCGGCGTTTGTAACGGCAAAAGTGCGGTGGCATTTTCCAACGTTTTTATTTCGTTAATGCGTTCAATGGCGGCGCGGGAGCGTTCCAACAAATGAAACAGCCCCATGTACGGATGCATGGTTTCAATTAACCCAGCGGCTAACACTAAAAAGGCAAAAAAGCCAAAGGTGGAAAGCAGCGCAAGCGAGTGTAAATACACGCCTAATACGATCAAAAACAACATGATCGGCATTGGCGTAAAGAGCGAACGGGCAAGACGTGTTGGTGCGCCCACTTTGGCTAAAAAAGCGAAGATGACCTGATTAAAATTTTCCAATGCGGTGCTAAAACGGCTGTACGAACTTTGTCCCGCATCAAAGGTACGAATCGTGCTCATGCCTTGAATATATTCAATAATAGCACTGTTGATTCGGCTCACGGCAGCACCGTAATCACGATAATTCAACCGACTTTTTTGCATTAAACGTTGCAGAATCGTAAACAACACGACAAGGAAAATCACCACAGCCAATGCCATTTGCCAATTTAACCAAAACAATGCCGCCAACACGAAAATCGGTGTGGAATAAGCCTCCGCTTTAAGAGGGGGCGCATCGGCAACAAAGGTGTGCAATTCGTTTACGTCATCGCACAGCACTTTCGTTAAACCGCCTGAACCGATTTCATTGACTTTGCCTAACGATAATTGACTGATTTTTTTTGCAAGCTGTTGGCGTAGCATTTTTTCCAATTCAAAGGCAGCATAATGAGATTTATCGTGCGCTTTAATTTTGCAGGTGTAATACAAAATAGAAATGGCAAGCAGCGAGAAAATCTGCCAATAAGGAAACGTAAAAGATTGGCTGACGGTGAACACAATGTGGATCATCAAAAGCCAAATCCCGATTTTTAAGCCTTGGGCGAAAGTTGCCAACCACATTGAGGCACGTAATTGTGCAGCAACAGGTTGACAAATTTGTTGGTGTTGCTTACTCATTGCTTAGAATCTTAACTCGGTGGATAGTCCAATTTGACGTTCCGGCTGACGGGTAATGTCACCAGAGCGTGGTACGAGTAAGATATCTTTGCGTGAGTTAAGCACGTTGTCGGCATAAAGCGTGATTCTGGCATGCTTAAAGTCGTACGCTAAATAAACATCAAGTTGGTCATAATGTCCTACTTTACCATTGGCTAAGTTGTCGGCAGTGGAATAATAACTACTGTTATAGCTGTAATTGGTGCCAATTTCTAGGTGGTCAAGAAGACGATAATTAGCCCCCACTTTTCCACTAAAACTTGGTGCACGAGCGAGTTTATTCCCTTCAATGCCGCTGTTTGGATAACGTTTGATATCGGTTTTTAGCATCCCTATGCCCGCATTAAGTACCAGTTTCTCCGTGGCCTGCCATTCGGTATTAATTTCCGCACCATAGGTAACGACTTTATCGGCATTGCGGATCACGATGGAGTTTGGACCAAGTGTGAACGGTAACTGCATGTCTTTGTAGTCGTTATAGAATAGGTTGCTGTTAATGCGTAGGCGTTTATCTGCGGATGTCCAACGATGATAAAGTTCGTAGTTCCAGACATATTCCGCGTCATATTCATAGCTGGTGTACGGCACACCAAAAGTCACACCGGCACCACCTGGGTTGTAACCTTTGCCTACTTTAAAGCCTAAGCGTTGATCATCGTTAATTTTCCATGCAATGTCTGCTTTTGGCAGGAAGACATTATATTTTTTATCCCGATTGATGGAAAACATCGCACTTTTGCCTTTACGCTGATGATGTTCCTGTTCATAGCGAGCAGAAAGCGTCAATTCAAACGGAATATCAGGTGTAAAGGTAATTTCACCAAAGGCTGCCTTGGTTTTTGTTTTATCATTAAAATTTGTCGTAATCGGCGTGCGAGCAATGCGTCCATTGAGCATCGTAACACTTTCATCTTGTTTCGCATTGAAATAGAACAAACCGAATAACCCACGGTATTTTTCGTTTTCGTATTTTACAATGGGTTCAATTTGGAATTCATTGCCATCAACACGAGCCGGAACACCTCGACGATTTGGCGGCAATGCGGTGTTGAATGGCGAAGTTGTTTTTCTATCGTGAATAAAGTGGGTATAAACCAATTTATTTTCCCATTTCCAATGCTCTGAGAGTTGATAGCCAATGTCCCAAATGGTGCTGGCAGAGCGAGTTTGGAATACCGGGCGTTCCGGCGTGTAACGTGGTGAATTAGGTTGTAATTCCGTTTCACTTTGTGGCGCTCTTGCGTTTAAATGATTGAACGTTAAACGGCTATAGAGATCCGGCAAGGCAGACGGGGTCCACAGTAATTTGGCGCGGGTATTGGTGGCTTTAAACCAACGTGGGTTACCAACGGGATCATAATGCGGTAAATCAACGGAGGTTTCCCGTTGTTGATGATCCACGCTTAAACGAAACGCTAATTCGTCTTTCACCACAGGGCCTGAAATCAGGGCTGCGGTTTGCGTCAATCGATGATTACCCATATTCAATTTGGCCGCCCCTTCCCAATCTTGTGTTGGATCGTTGCTGGTCATCACCACGGCGCCGGCAATAGCATTACGCCCTTGGGCATAGCTTTGTGCGCCACGATAAATTTCTACCTGTTTCATATCCCATAGGGATTTTGTACCGAATGCTAATTCGTTATAACTGGAGGTTCTGCCGTCAATTTGCATATTCAAACGTGGGCGCGAACCCGCAAAAAATGCCACGGCACCTACTGCCGGGCCTGACCCGTCAACGCCGCGCACAGTAGGTAAGTCATTGCCTAAGCCGGTATCTAAAATATTCACATCACGTTTTAATAATTGAGTAGCGGACATTAAATTGGCTTCTCGTTTGAATTGATCATCAGTTACCACAGTTGTGCTTGAACCAGTCGAAGATTGACTACGTTCAAATTTCTCACCGGTCACTGTGATTTCGTCTAGTACCGTGGTCTGTTTACTTTCTTCGGCATGAATAGAAACAGAATAGGCACTCATCAGGCAAAGGCTAATGAGGCTGAGTCGAGGGGATAACTTGTTCATGGGTTCTCCTAGGCTTTATTTTAGTTTAAAGTTTACACTTTTGTGATTAACTGATTAATAATGTAAACCTAACATAATCACAATACGAAAGTAAATAAGAATTTTTCTCAAATTTGATATTTGACAATTAAAGGCTTTCGGCTATGTTATTGCCTCTTAAGGAGCGGATCATGAAAAAAGATATTTTTTTGAAACAGGTTGCCACTGAACTGTTTTATCAACAAGGCTGGAGATTAACTTCTGTTGCAGAAATTTGTCGGGCAGCAGGGGTGAGTCGAGTGACGTTTTATAAATATTTCCCCACCAAGCAAGATTTAGTGAAATGTATTTTTGAAGAACAAAAAAATAATATGCGGTGGGAATTTGACAGACTGCTAGCCACGGAGGCAGATTTAACCACGGTGATTCAGCAAATTTTGACGATGCAGCAAGAATCCATGGCCACGTTGTATTCTGCCGCCGTATTACATGATTTAAATCATGATCAGGATGAAACCTTACAGGCTTTTTTTCGGCAAATGGCACAAGAAAAATATCACTATATGCACTATTTTTTCAGTACGTTACAAAAACGCAAGATTATCCGCGATGATTTTCCTGTCATGTTAATCGATCTCTTTATTCAGAAAATAGATGAAATATTAAATTCTACCAGCCTCCAATCCTACTATAAAGGAAGGGAGCAAAAGCTTTTTAAAGATGTATTACAACTTTTTATGTGTGGTATTCGATATTGATAGATGATTGTTTTTATATTTATTTGTATTTAATCTAAAAAGAAACACGGAATTAACCGTGTTTACCTTCAAAATTTGAAATATTCTTGGACAAATCATCCAACATTTCATAACGTTTTCTGTACATGGAACGTTTTTTGCTGGCAATTTCTTCCAGTGGTTTGCGGGCGCTTTCAAGCGGTAATTGCCAATATTGACCATTTAATTGCCCTTGGTTTTCTTGCCAGAACTCATCGTAGTTGAATAGAATTTTACTGCGTGCAGATAAACGGTATTTACCTTGTGAAGTGTGAGGGATACCGATTAATTCACATTGCCATTTTTCAGCTAACAAGCGGAAAACATTCATCAACATAAACATCGGGCGAACACCGTGTAATTCTTTTGTGGCTTGTTTCACAGCTTCTTGCGCTTCTTCATAAGAAGGGCCTTGAATTGAGGCAATAAGTAACTTATTTGGCTTTAAGAAGGTGAAAGAAGCATCATAGATACTATGTCCATTATTATCTTTTAAGTTAATAGAAAAATACCCTTCAAAAGGATCAATCTGATTGATATTAAAATAAATACCAAGTTGATCCGTTAATTGTGCTAATAAAAGGGATTTTTCTTGTAGCAATTTTTTACAAAATTCAACGCCCATTTTTTCTTCAAGCATAGACAGGTTACCAGTAATGGCATTGAGTCGATCGGTTGCAGAAAAACGTTTGTCACAATAGGTCGCGAGCAATGCATTAAAACGATATGGATTTTGTTGAAAAAGCGGAATCCAGGTTTGATTAGTATTTAAAAAATCAACCAGTGCATCACATTGTTTTTTAAATAAAAATTTTCGTCCATAATAACGGGCTTTATCCCTTAATTGTTTTTTTAATGGATGATTACAAGAATCAGGCAGTAATTCTTGAAAGGTCGCGAAAGTAATAGTTTGTTTTGCTGTCATAATGGATAAAGTGCGGTTATTTTTTCAAACGTTTTTATTAGGTAAAATCATGCTGATTTTTGACCGCACTTATTGTACCTGTATTCCATGGTTTTTCCAATTAAGCATCAATAAAGGTGGTTCTTTACTTGCCTATTTTTCGATTTATCCTTAATATGCCAAATCCCACCTTGAATTTATGCAACTCATCCCCATATTCAATAAAATTATAGAATTGATGTAAGAGAGATAATTATGAACGCCAAAAGAACTCAACAACGTACACTTCCTGTATTGCCATTACGGGATGTTGTCGTTTTCCCTTATATGGTGATGCCACTTTTTGTTGGGCGCGCAAAATCCATTAGTGCTCTTGATGAAGCCATGAATGAGGGCAAACAATTATTATTGGTGTCACAAAAGCAAGCGGATTTAGAAGAGCCAACTGTTGATGATGTATTCGATGTTGGGACGATTGCGAATATTATTCAATTATTAAAATTGCCAGATGGCACAGTGAAAGTGTTGGTGGAAGGTCAACAACGTGCCAAAATCAATCAATTAAATGATGGTGAAGACCATTTTTCTGCGGAAATCACGCCGATTGAAACGACGTTTGGTGATGAAAAAGAATTAGATGTGGTGAAGGCAGCTGTTTTAAATGAATTTGAAAGCTATCTGCAACTTAATAAAAAAATCCCTGCAGATGTTTTAGGTGCGCTTCAACGCATTGATGATGCTGATCGTTTAGCGGATACCATGGCTGCCCATATTCCAGTGACCGTTCGCCATAAACAAAGTGTGTTAGAACTGGCAGATGTGCAAGAGCGTTTAGAATACTTGCTCGGCATGATGGAATCTGAAGCGGATATTCTTCAAGTTGAAAAACGCATCCGTGGCCGTGTGAAAAAACAAATGGAGAAAAGCCAGCGTAACTATTATCTTAGCGAACAAATTAAAGCGATTCGCAAAGAAATGGACGAAGGCGAAAGCGAAGACACCATTGATGAAGTTGAGCAACTTCGTCAAAAAGTTGAAGCGGCAGGTATGCCAGCAGATGTGCGTGACAAAGTGGAAAGTGAGTTACAAAAACTCAAAATGATGTCCGCGATGTCTGCTGAAGCGACGGTGGTGCGCAGTTATGTTGAGTGGATGCTTCAAGTGCCATGGCATAAACGCACCAAAGTGAAGAAAGATATTGCAAAAGCACAACAAGTCTTGGATGCGGATCACTACGGTTTAGAACGTGTGAAAGAACGCATTTTAGAATATCTTGCGGTGCAAGCGCGTTTAAACAAAATCAAAGGTCCAATTCTTTGTTTAGTGGGACCACCAGGGGTGGGTAAAACCTCACTGGGTCAATCTATTGCGAATGCAACAGGTCGTAAATATGTGCGTATGGCATTAGGCGGGGTACGTGATGAAGCAGAAATCCGCGGTCACCGTAAAACCTATATTGGTGCATTACCGGGTAAATTGATTCAAAAAATGGCAAAAGTTGGCGTGAAAAACCCACTCTTCTTGCTTGATGAAATCGATAAAATGTCTTCGGATATGCGTGGAGACCCAGCATCAGCCTTGTTAGAAGTGCTTGATCCAGAACAAAATACTACCTTCAATGATCATTATCTTGAAGTGGACTATGATTTGTCTGATGTGATGTTTGTGGCAACCTCAAACTCCATGAATATTCCAGGTCCATTGCTAGATCGTATGGAAGTCATTCGTCTTTCTGGTTATACCGAAGATGAAAAACTCAATATTGCGATGCAACATTTGTTACAAAAACAAATTGAACGTAATGGATTGAAAAAAGGCGAATTAACCATCGAAGAAAACGCCATTTTAGATATTATCCGTTATTACACCCGTGAAGCCGGTGTGCGTGGATTAGAGCGTGAGATTTCTAAAATCTGTCGTAAAGCAGTGAAGAATTTATTGGTAAACCCAAAAGTGAAATCTATTACCGTTAATTCAGACAACTTGCATGACTATCTTGGTGTGAAACGTTTTGAATTTGGTAAAGCAGATACCCAAAACCGTGTGGGCGAAGTAACAGGCCTTGCGTGGACTGAAGTGGGCGGTGACTTACTGACCATTGAAACTGCTTCAGTGGTAGGTAAGGGTAAATTGACCTTCACCGGTTCATTAGGCGATGTGATGAAAGAATCTATCCAAGCAGCGATGACCGTAGTCCGTGCGCGTGCTGAAAAATTGGGTATCAATTCTGAATTCCATGAAAAACGAGATATTCATATTCACGTGCCAGATGGCGCAACACCGAAAGATGGTCCAAGTGCAGGTATCGCAATGTGTACCGCATTAGTTTCTTGCTTAACGGGTAACCCAGTGCGTGCCGATGTCGCGATGACCGGTGAAATCAGCCTACGCGGTAAAGTATTACCAATTGGTGGATTGAAAGAGAAATTACTGGCGGCACATCGTGGTGGCATTAAAACCGTATTAATTCCAAAAGATAACGTGAAAGATTTGGAAGAAATTCCAGATAACGTAAAAGAAAATCTTGCGATTCATGCGGTAGAAACCATTGATGAAGTGTTAGGCTTAGCGTTAGAGAATCCACCAGAAGGCATTGAATTCGTGAAAGTGGAAACGAAAGCGAAAGCACCACGCCGTAAAGCTGCGACTAAAACAGCAAGAGCGGTCAATTAATGACTCATTTTTAGGGCTTGTGAAAACAAGCCCTTTTGACTTTTAATTATGCAAAAATTTCCCCCTCTTTCCCTTTATGTGCATATTCCCTGGTGTGTGCAGAAATGCCCTTATTGTGATTTCAATTCGCATGCACAGAAAGGCACAATTCCTGAACAAGAATATGTGCAACATCTGATAGCCGATCTTGAGGCAGACTTAGAGAAATATCAGGCTAGTATTCAACATCGTCCACTTCATTCAATTTTTATTGGTGGTGGCACGCCGAGTTTATTTTCAGCGGAAAGTATCAAGTTGTTATTGGCAGAAATTCAACGCCGCATTCCTTTTTTAGAGAATATTGAAATTACTATGGAAGCTAATCCAGGCACTGTGGAAGCGGAGCGTTTTAAAGGTTATGTGGATGCTGGTGTCACACGTATTTCCATGGGCATCCAAAGTTTTAATGACGATAAATTACAACGTTTAGGGCGCATTCATAATGCGGCGGAAGCTAAAAGTGCGGTCAGTTTGGCGAAAGTTTCGGGCTTGAAAAGTTTCAATCTGGATTTAATGCACGGCTTGCCAAACCAAACGCTTGGGGAAGCTTTAGATGATTTGCGACAAGCTATTGAGCTTGCTCCACCACACCTTTCTTGGTATCAACTCACCATTGAACCCAATACCATGTTTGCTTATCGTCCGCCTACATTGCCGGATGATGATGAGCTTTGGGATATTTTTGAGCAAGGCCACCAGCTTTTAACCGAAGCGGGTTATCAACAATATGAAACATCCGCTTATGCGAAACCGGGTTTTCAATGTCAGCATAATTTGAATTATTGGCGATTCGGTGATTATTTGGCGATAGGCTGTGGTGCACATGGGAAACTCACTTTCCCAGATGGAAAAATTTTACGTTTTTCTAAAACGAAGCATCCAAAAGGCTATTTGCGTGGCGAGTACCTTTATGAAGAAAAAAACGTGGAAAAAAATGACCGCGCTTTTGAATTTTTCATGAATCGTTTTCGTTTATTGGAAGCCGTGCCAAAACAAGAGTTTGAAAATTACACGGGGCTTTCGCAAAGTGCGGTCAAAAATCAAATTGATTTTGCGATCCAGCAGAATTATATTGTGGAAACACCTGATTTTTGGCAAATCACCGAACATGGGAAATTGTTTTTAAACGAGCTGTTAGCGCTTTTTTTAGATGAATAAAATTTTTTCATCATGACAAATAAATTTTTACACTTGTTTATTTAATAGGGTCGTATTAAAGTAAAGCAAACGTTTACGTTATTATTCAAAATTTAAAAGGGACAGAGAAATGGATCAACTGGAAATGAAAAAATTAGCTGCGCGCGCAGCGTTAAAATACGTTAAACCCGATACTATTGTTGGTGTAGGAAGTGGCTCAACAGTGAATTGTTTTATTGAGGCTTTAGGCGAATTAAAAGATCAAATTCAAGGTGCGGTAGCGGCATCTAAAGCTTCGGAAGAGTTATTACGTAAACAGGGTATTGAAGTATTTAGTGCTAACGATGTATCGAGTTTAGATATTTATGTGGATGGCGCAGATGAAATCAATCCACAAAAAATGATGATCAAAGGCGGCGGTGCGGCACTGACGCGCGAAAAAATTGTGGCCGCTTTAGCGAAAAAATTTATTTGTATCGTGGATTCTAGTAAACAAGTGGATGTGTTAGGCAGCACATTCCCATTGCCAGTAGAAGTGATTCCAATGGCTCGCTCACAAGTCGGTCGTAAATTAGTTTCTCTTGGCGGTGCGCCGGAATATCGTGAAGGCGTGGTAACGGATAACGGTAATGTGATTTTAGATGTACATAATTTCGCCATTTTAAATCCAGTGGAAATGGAAAAAGAATTGAATAACGTAGCCGGTGTGGTAACAAATGGTATTTTTGCCTTACGTGGGGCGGATATTGTGATTGTTGGTACACCAGAAGGCGCAAAAGTCATTGATTAATAAAAATAAGGAAGCAAACATGACAAACAAAGTGTCACTCGACAAATCAAAAATTAAATTTGTGCTATTAGAGGGCGTGCACCAAAGTGCATTAGATACCTTACATGCTGCAGGCTACACTAACATCGACTTTTACAAAAAAGCCTTAGATGGTGATGAGCTAAAAGAAGCGATTAAAGATGCCCATTTTATCGGCTTACGTTCTCGTACTAATTTGACTAAGGAAATGATTGAAGCTGCGCCGAAACT
>ERZ773180.1099-NODE-1099-length-14219-cov-15.281982_pt1 | contig 14219 bp, 10 predicted proteins | sample MGYA00511080_ERZ773180 | MGnify/ENA primary metagenome ERZ773180 (study PRJEB29015, sample SAMEA2738175) | human oral metagenome | biome: human oral; feature: human-associated habitat; material: saliva | place: China | collected 2178 ...
AAGCGTCGATCTGGATGGCGTTGGTGACGACCAGGTCGGAGGACGCCTGCGTCTGGTCCTGCGCGGTGGAATCCTCGTCCATGGAAACCTCGACGGGGCGGTTGAGCGCGGATACGATACCGGTCGTAACCGTGTTCGACAGGCCCAGCGGCGCGCCGATGGCCATGACGGGGGCGCCGACCTGGAGGTTCTGCGAGCTCGCGAAGCGCGCGACCGTCAGGTTCGACGGCGGATTTTCCAGGCGGATGACGGCCAGGTCGGTGGTCTTGTCGTGGCCGACGATGCGCGCGGCGTACAGGCGCCCGTCCGCCAGGGTGACCTGAAGCTGGCCGCCGTCGATTGCCGGGGAGATCACGTGGTAGTTGGTGACGATGTCACCCTGGGCGTCGTAGATGACGCCGGAACCGGTGCCGCCCGAGGACGCTCCCTGGCTCTGGATGGTGACGACCGCGGGGGACACGGCCGCGGCGACTGCGGTCCAGTCGGCGGCGTCGCTCGACGCGGGCACGGTCGCGACGGTGCCGTTGTTGAGGTTCTCCGCCGTGGCGACGCGCAGCAGCTCGGGGCGCACGTACAGCATCGCGCCCAGGGTCAAGCCGATCGTCAGGAGCATTGCGCCCAGCAGGGCGACCCACCCAGGTCCGCGCTTCTTGATGATGATGGTTTGTCCGGGTTCCGGGGACGAGGCCGGGGCCGCGTATCCGATAACCGGCATTCCTGCGGGGGGCGCGTAGGTGCCGCCCGAGGCCTCGCCGCGTTCTGCGCCCGGCGCGGAGTGCGCGGGGGCGGCGGGGGTAGCAGGTGCGGCGGGTGCCGGGATCGTTGTGGCCGCGCGCATCTCCTGAGTGGCGTCACGCTCGGTCTGCGCCTGCGCGGCGGCCGCTCCACCCACCGTGGGCCTGGACGCGGCGTCATGATCGGCTTGCGCGGGTGCCGGGATCGTTGTGGCCGCGCGCATCTCCTGGGCGTCACGCTCGGTCTGCGCCTGCGCGGCGGCCGCTCCACCCACAGTAGGCCTGGACGCGGCGTCGTAGGAGGGGCGCTGGTAGCTGGGCGCGGGCTGGGTGCCAGAGCCGGTGTCGGGGGCTGGAATACGAGGCTCAGTCATGGTTTCCTCTAGTGTCAGTTCATTAGTTATTCACTAGTATGAGGCGTTTCTTCCAACGAGCACTGGAAGCGCCCTGTGAGTTTCCTGAATGATGGACCCGCGCATGCGGCGGGTACCATTGCGCGCACGAACGGAGGTCCCCCCAAATCTCGCACGTAATTCCCTTACTACAACTTTCAACCAACCCCGCAAACGTTGCAATTCCAACAACTCGATTTCAAATCTTGAAATACGCACGCGGGAATTACGTGCGACATTGTTGGGGAACTGTACCAAGGTGGAGCGGTGCATGGAGAGCGCGGACGGTAGAAGCCCTCAGGCCCGCGCACACGACCTAGGAGGCGTTCAACGCGTTGCGCGCCTGCGCGTACAGGTGGGCCGCCCGCTCGACGGGCGCGTGGATGAGGCGCGGCCCGGCCGGCGGATCAGCGAGAACCGAGGCAAGCTCGCTCGGGGTGGCTGCGCGCGCAAAGCCGACGCCGTAGGCGGCGGCGAGCGCCTCGTAGTTGACGTGTTGGGCGACGCCAAACCAGCGGTCGTAGGCCTCGGGAGTGGCAGCATTCCCATGCTCGAGGGTGGCGAAGATGCCGCCCCCCTCGTCGTCGGCGACGATGATGTCAAGCTCGGCCCCCGTGGCCGCCGCGAGCGCCAGCGAGGAGGCGTCGTGGCACAGGGTCAGGTCGCCCATGACGGCAGTAACGCGCGAGGCCTGGGCTCGGCCGCGAGCATCGTCGCGCGGTTCGCCAGCTCGGTCAGGCGTGGCTATGCGGGCGCTGCCCAGTCCGGCGGCGATGCCGACGGCGGTGGCAATGGTGCCGTCGATGCCAGCTTGGCCGCGGTTTGAGAACACGGGTCGGCCCGCGAGGGATTCAACCGCCAGGTCGAAGGCGCGCACGGGGTTAGAGGCCCCCAGCACGAGGGGCCCGCGAGTCGCCGAGGCGACGGCGCGCGCCAGAGAGAGCATGGTGCGCCCAGACCCCGCGGCCAGGAGAGCGTCGATGCGCAGGCCTGCCTCGTCGGCGGCAGTGCGCACGCGGGCGGCCCACTCGGCGCCGCACGTCGGCCGCAGGGGCGCGGCCAGGGCAGCAACGACGACGGAGGCATTGCCGGAGATGTCCACCCAGGGTGCGTGGGCGTTGACGACGACCACGCGCACGTCGGGGCGCGCGAGCAGCGCGTGGATGGGCCGCGACAGGGTGGGTCTGCCGGTCACGACGACGGTGTCCACCTCGCCCGCCAGGGGGGAGGAGACGATGGCTTGTTCGTAGGGGGTCACTCCCCCGCCCGCCCACGCCCCGGAGGCGGGCTCGGCCAGGAGCGGGAACCCGGAGGCGCGTGACCACTGCGCTGCGAGGGGCGACGCTCCCTCGCCGGCGACGATCAGCCCGGCGCGTGCGGCCCCCACGACGTCCTCCCAGCGCTCGGGCGCGGCGCTGGTGGGCTGCACCCGGGTCGGGCGCGGGACGAACGAGGCCATGGCCTCGTCCTGCGAATCGCCCGCGGCCCCGGACACGCGCGACTGCGGCGTGAGCGGATCGCGGAAGGCGATGTTGATCTGGACGGGTCCGGGCGTGCCGGTGGGCGCCCCGCACGCGGCAGCGACGGCGCGCGAGAGCTGGCCGACGAGCGCGCGCGAGGGTTCCTGCGGTTCCAGGTCGACGCAGGCGCGCGCGTGCACGCCGAAGAGGCCGGACTGGAAGGTGGCTTGGGATGCGCCGACGCCGCGCAGCTCGCCGGGCCGATCGGCGCTAATGACGAGGAGGGGCAGGCGCGCGTGGGAGGCCTCGAGGACGGCGGGGGTCAGCTCGGCGACGGCGGTGCCGGAGGTGACGATGACGGCGGGCAGCGCGCCGGTGCGGGCCAGGCCCACGGCCGCAAAACCGGCGCCGCGTTCGTCGAGGACGGGCATGGCACGCCCGCCGAACGCCCCGGATTCGAGGGCGTAGGCGAAGGGCGCGCTGCGCGAGCCCGGGCAGTACAGGACGTGCGTGAGGCCCAGGTCATCCAGGGCGGACAGGATCGCGCGGGCGGTGTCGACGGAGGACATAGGCCCAGCCTACCGGGATCCCGCCCCCAGGTGCTCAGCCATGCCTTCGAGGCGCATTCCCCAGCGGCTCACGAGGTCGGAGTCCTGCGGGCCGCGCCCGATGAGGTCCAGGTCGGGTTCGAGGCGCCCCACGGGCAGGCGGCCGCGCTCGGGCACGAGGGGGGTGGTGACGTCCGCGACGAGCAACGAGGCCGTGGCCAGTCCGGCCGCCCGGGGGATGCCGGGCACGGCGGCGGCAGCGGCGACGCCGACGGACAGGCCCACGGACGTTTCGAGGGCGGAGGAGACGACGACGCCGAGGCCGCACTTGCGGGCGACCTTCAGGGCGGAGCGCACGCCTCCGAGGGGCGCGACCTTGATGATGACGACGTCGGCGGCTTCCTTGCGGGCCACCTCGAGGGGGTCTTCGGCGCGGCGGATGGATTCGTCGGCGGCGATGGGCACGTCGACGCTGCGGCGCACCTCGGCGAGTTCGTCGACGGTCAGGCAGGGCTGTTCGACGTATTCGATGGGGACGACGCCGGCGGCCTCGGCCATGGCGGGGATGGCGGCGCGCGCCTCGTCGACCTCCCACGCGCCGTTGGCGTCGAGGCGGATCATCGCCTGCCCGCCCACGGTCTCACGCAGGGCGTCGGCGACGGCGGCGATGCGCGCACAGTCGCGCGAGATGCTCACGCCGGGTTCGGCAACCTTGATTTTCGCGGTCGCGCACCCGCCGGAGGCCTTGACTCGGTCGTAGGCCTCTTCGGGGGAGATAACGGGAACGGTCACGTTGACGGGCACGTACTTGCGCCGGGGCACGGGCGGGAAGCGTCGCGCGGACTCGAGGGCGGCGCCCAGCCAGCGCGAGGATTCGACGTCGTCATAGTTCCAGAAGGGGGCAGCTTCACCCCATCCGGCGTGGCCGTGAAGGAGGAGGCCCTCGCGGCGAGTCACCCCACGGAAGCGTGTGGTCATCGCTACCTTGTACACGAGAATGTCGTCGACACCTTCGAGGGCGTAGCGCGTCTGACGACTCAACTGACGCATGGGAATACGCATAAGCGTGGCGTACTGCGAAGCGTTCATCGCTCCCCTCCTTACATATCGGTAATATTGTCGCGCATGCTGCCCTCAAGCTCAACTGCTTCACGCTACCACTTGTAAGACATTTTGCGCTAACTATAAATAAGTGACAGACTCTCAACACCTACCAAACACCTGGCAAATAAAGACATCTCACACCTCACAGGAAAAGTGACTAGTTATCACCATCTAGACACCCTCTCGCCTTTCGGTCATTCCGTGCGGTTAGCTTGCCACCAGGTGCGACGCGCAGCTGCGCAGGCGACCTCCTCGGTTGGACACGCGGCCCCCCACCCCCTTCCCCAGCCGACTGCGAGACCCGGCCCGGTGCCGAAAGCCCGCCCCGGCCTCGTCCATTAGAATCCGAGGCATGAGTGCTCTTCCTTTTGTCTCCGACACCTTCGACCCGACCCGCTGGCGTGAGGTTGAGGGATTCGACTTCGCTGACATCACCTACCACCGCGGGATTTCGCGCGGCCCCGCGGCCGACGGTCGCCCCGAGGGCGCGGACATGCCGGTCGTGCGCATTGCCTTTGATCGCCCCGACATTCGTAACGCCTTCCGTCCGGGCACGGTCGACGAGCTGTACCGGGCGCTCGACCACGCGCGCCAGACCTCGTCGGTCGCGGCCGTCATCCTGACGGGCAACGGCCCGTCGGCGCGCGACGGCGGCTACTCGTTCTGTTCGGGCGGGGACCAGAGGGTCCGAGGCCGTGATGGGTACCGCTACGAGGTCGAGGGGGCGGACCCGGAGGCGGCCACCGCGCAGCGGCGCGAGCAGATCGACCCGGCGCGCGCCGGACGCCTGCACATCCTGGAGGTCCAACGACTCATCCGCACGATGCCCAAGGTCGTCATCGCGGCCGTTCCCGGCTGGGCTGCGGGCGGCGGTCACTCCCTCAACGTCGTGGCGGACCTGTCGGTGGCCTCCATCGAGCACGCGGCGTTCATGCAGACGGACGCGAACGTGGGGTCTTTTGACGCCGGCTACGGCTCGGCGTTGCTGGCCCGTCAGGCCGGGGATAAGCGTGCGCGCGAGATCTTCTTCCTGGCCGAGCGCTACGACGCCGAAACTGCCGAGCGGTGGGGCGTCGTCAACCGCGCGGTCCCCCACGCCCAGCTCGAGGAGACCGCCCTGGAGTGGGCCGCGACCATCGCGACGAAGTCCCCGCAGGCCATCCGCATGCTCAAGTTCGCCTTCAACCTGGCCGACGACGGTCTGGCCGGTCAGCAGGTCTTCGCGGGCGAGGCCACGCGCATGGCGTACATGACGGCCGAGGCGCAGGAGGGGCGCGACGCCTTCCTCGAGCACCGTCCCCCGCGCTGGGAGGACTACCCCTACTACTACTGAGGCCTGGCCCGCCGGGCGACTGTGCCAGGAGGCCTCGGGATCGCGGACGCGACCCCGAGGCCTCCTCTATGCGCCCCCTATTCGCGGGCAGTGAGCGTTATGCCCGTGATCGTCTGGTGCCTCTCATCGTCATAGGTGACGGTGACAGTGCCCGTGTATGACTCGGCCATGTCGGGCGCTGGGTTCGGGACATACAGCCTCTCAATCGTGAAGGTCGTCGGAGAGTCAATGGTCACTCGAATGTCGTAGTACCTGACTTCGTGACTGAGGTCAACCTGCTTGACTCTCGGTGGGGCGTTCTTGGTCGCGTCGGGGCACAGATCGGATACGCTTCCCTGCGTGTCGATACACTGCGCGATGATCTCCGCGAGCTCGTACTCTATTTGCTTTTCCAAGACAATAGCATCGAAAGTGAAGGGCCTCACCGTCGTTGCGCCGGTACTCGACAGCTCAACGTTGAACAGAGACCGGACTGCGCGATACTCGTCATCTCGATAGAGCTGCTGAAGCTTGCCAGGCAACGAGCTCAGGCGCGCTTCGCTACTGAATGAGCGCGCGCCGATCTCATACATCCCCGGGTAGAGGGTCAACGTGAGGGCCCGTCCTTTGACCGGCCACTCCGCCACGGGGTTAAAGGAAGCGATGGTAGCACCGTTGAAGAGAACCTCGGTCGTGGCGGCGGGCAACTCGACCGTCACAGTCTGCGCCATGCTCGTAGCGATCATCCACGGCGCATCCAGGCTCTCACGGCGCGCCACCATCTCGATATGCTCAGGCGCTACCGTCCTGACGAAAGGGGTACTCGTAACATTAAAGGTCGCTGTGAGCCTGTCGGGCGAGAGCGTCCCCTCAGAGAGGCTGACCTGATAGACCCTTCGAGCTGCACCCCTCAAATCAGCACCCGCATCGGTGAGCATCCACTCCGGGTCCGTCGAATCGGCGAGGCCATCCAACGCCGCCGCCTCATCAACGTTTCCCTTTAGGATCGCATCGCAGTAGGCATTCACCACGCTGGTCGCACCGGCCAGCGCCTGAGCATCCAGCTCCCGCTCAACCCGCTCAACGTGCGAGCGCCACGCCAACACCGAGGCGACCGCCCCAACAATGAGGACGAGAACCGCAACGCTCGTCAACCAGTACCGCTTTCGCGCAAAAAATACCGGCGGCGACACAGACCAACGCAGCCGAGCCCGCACCCAGCGAGCATAAAGACGGTGATACAGAGTCCGCCCGTTCACGATACCTCTCTCCAATGCGAGGAAAACCTAACCACGTGCCATCCTACCGGCCAACACGCGCTCGACAAACCCCTACTGTCACCTCGCCAGTCAGACCTTGCGAGCGCCGACAGCCACTTGTTCCGCGCCCCTCCCCTTTGGTAGCTTTCCTATACACCTACGTAAGGAACCCCCATGCCCCAGCCCTCAGCGACGAGCACACCGCAAGACCCCTCGCCCACCCCCTCCTCGCGGCGCAAGCGCTTGATCGCCACGGCCTCGTGCGTGGCCCTCGTGGCCGCCGCGTCCGGGGCGGGCTACTGGTCGAACTACGTGTACCTGTCTGACGTGAGCGCGGAGGATGCTGCTGCTCGCTTCGCCTCGCTTATCGCGGACGGCAAGTACGAGGAGGCTTTTTCACTCACGGACGGGAGCAACCCGTTCCACACGGACGGGTTTTCCACCGAACTGCTGACGGATCGCGCCCACACCGGCGCTCCGCAGGTCAGTGACGTCAGCACGCAGGCCTCAAGCACACGTTCTGAATGGTTTGACACCACCTTCGTCTACGACGATTCCTCGGAGCCCGATACTCTTTCCTTCTCATTGAGAAGTACCGAGAGAAGAAACGGCTCGCTTGGCATGTGGCAAGCAGACTTTGGAGGGGTGACTCGAAGCGTTTCTTTCTCCGGCATGCGCGACGTGCGCGTAGGTGACGTGGCCGTCTCTGACCCCGACGCGCGGCATCTCCTCTTTGCGGGACGGTATCGCATGGCGGCGCATGCGGATCACGAACCCTACTGGAAAGTGGACTTTACCTACCCGCTCGGCGACAACGTGGGGGAACTACGCACGGCCGGTCCGCCCTCGTTCGAGGTGGTCGCCAGCGACGAGCTGAAGGATTGGGCCAACGGGGCAGCCCAGGCTTTCATGATGGACTGCCGGACCAGTTTCAGCCCTTCCATGCCTTTCCTCTATCCTGCTGATGTGCAGAAATGCGGTGTCCTGGCACTGCGCTCTGATGCCCCCGCCCTCCCACCTGTTGACCTCATCAGCTTCGAAGTGCATCCGACTTGGTTCGGGTTCTACGTCGACATGGGCGAGACCATCCTCAAAGAGGGCTACCACATCTCGACTGTTTACGTTACCTGTGACATCAGCTTCCCTGATGCCTCAGACTCACCCGACGCCTCATGCACGGTGGGTAAACGACGCCGATAGTTCTGACGGCCCCGGCGCCGCGCCGACCTGGGTCTAGCCGCGCCGACCGTGGGCTAGTGGGCATCTGCGGGAGAGTCAGGTGTCGCTCGGGGTGAGGGTGATCGCGGTGATCGTTTCGTCACCGTTCTCGTCGTAGGACATGGTGCCCGTGCCCTTGTAGTACTGATGGACGCCCGTGTCCGCGTTGGGGAGACTCAGCGAGTTGATAGTGAACGTCGTTGGAGAGTTGATGGTGACGGAGATGTCGTAGTACTCCTTTTCCCGACGAAGGTCCCTCTGCTTGACTCTCGGTGGGGCGTTCTTGGTCATGTCGGGACACAGATCGGATACGCTTCCCTGCGTGTCGATACACTCCATGACAATCTCCACGAGCTCGGTCTCTGTTTCTTTTTCCAAGACAGTAGCGTCGAAGGTGAAGGGATTTACCATCACGGCACCGGTACTCGACAGCTCAACGTCGAACTGAGACCGGACTGCGCCGTAATCGTCATCTCGATAGAGCTGCTGAAGCCTGCCAGGCAACGAGCTCAGGCGCGCTTGGCTACTGAATGAGCGCGCGCCCATCTCATACATCCCCGGATAGAGGGTCAACGTGAGGACCCGTCTTTTCACCGGCCACTCCGCCACGGGGTTAAAGGAAGCGATGGTAGCACCGTTGAAGAGAACCTCGGTCGTGGCGGCGGGCAACTCGACCGTCACAGTCTGCGCCATGCTCGTAGCGATCATCCACGGCGCATCCAGGCTCTCACGGCGCGCCACCATCTCGATATGCTCAGGCGCTACCGTCCTGACGAAAGGGGTACTCGTAACATTAAAGGTCGCTGTGAGCCTGTCGGGCGAGAGCGTCCCCTCAGAGAGGCTGACCTGATAGACCCTTCGAGCTGCACCCCTCAAATCAGCACCCGCATCGGTGAGCATCCACTCCGGGTCCGTCGAATCGGCGAGGCCATCCAACGCCGCCGCCTCATCAACGTTTCCCTTTAGGATCGCATCGCAGTAGGCATTCACCACGCTGGTCGCACCGGCCAGCGCCTGAGCATCCAGCTCCCGCTCAACCCGCTCAACGTGCGAGCGCCACGCCAACACCGAGGCGACCGCCCCAACAATGAGGACGAGAACCGCAACGCTCGTCAACCAGTACCGCTTTCGCGCAAAAAATACCGGCGGCGACACAGACCAACGCAGCCGAGCCCGCACCCAGCGAGCATAAAGACGGTGATACAGAGTCCGCCCGTTCACGATACCTCTCTCAGTTAGCATGAGGAGACTTTGACCAATTCACATACTACCAGCTACAACAACCCGCTTCACACAGGTCCGATGTAACCAACACTGAAATACAAACCCTACTAAATGCGAAGCCATCACACGAAAACAACACGAAACATCACCTTGGGCAACCCGAGCCATAGGGGCAGCGCGACTAGCCACTTTACACCAATCACGACATCGAACCAAATGAACCAACGGGCCCTTAGCACTCATTGTCACAGGTCGTAACGGAACCAAGGATTTCGATCACGGGCAATTTTGTCATTAGCGGATGAATCCATCTCAGCCCTCACTGTGGAAGCATCAATCTTGTACCGTGAAATTAAATCGACCTGTTTACCTTCATTGATCAAAAAGGCATTAATTGTCGCAAGGAGATTCAACGCACAATCATCAACTTCTGTACTCAAATCGCGAAGAAGATCCCGAATTAGGAGCTGCATTTCAAAAACATCACTGGCAGGGCCTTTCGGACTCATTGAGAACTCACCGGTTCGATATAGCGGATCAGTCAAATTGAGCGCCATCAAATCCTTCTCAATACCACGTAACGCGTCTGCAACGTCAGGTAGATGAGAGTTAGCAACATCTCTTGCCTGAGGCACGTTTTGAATCGTAAGATCACCATCAAGATCACTAGAGATGAGCGGCTCAAGATCTATCGCGAACTTCTCTCGATTACTCCGACTGGTCACTGCAGCAATGGTGTCAGATAACGCAAGCCTATTCGCCTCCTCCAATTCATAAGCATCTGAATTAATTTGCTTCACCGCCGACTCGAGCTCAGAGATGACAGCATCCACACTAGCAAAGGGATTTTCGAAGAAAGACTTAATAGATCCCTCAATCACCTTATCCGAAAGGACAAATAATAATTCGTCCGCAATAGAGTCAGCAAGCGTCAATCCACGGGCCAAATTTGTCGCACCTTTTGCACCCAGGATCGTTTGCACAACTGAGATAACGTTTGAAATAATCTTTAGAGTAACAACCAGGTTACCCGCCTCAGACTTGGCCATTAGCGCCTTACAACCTTCAATGGCCGATGAAATACTATTTTTGACCGCCTCATGCGAATCTTCCATCACCTGCTTCTCCGCCGTAAGCGCAGCCAACAGACAACCACTTAATGCACGGTACGCCAAAATCGTATTGATCGTCTCCGGGACCTGTTTTCTAAAATTATCAAACGCGACTCCATTGAACAAAGTCTGAGCAGCAGTACGAGCCGCATGAAGGGCGGGGCGCATTCCACTAGGATCCTTTCCATCTTCCCCTTCTGCCGCCACATTCAAGCGCACGACTATACCCTGAAGCCCTTCACACGCAGAATTAATCTCATCAGGCTCTGGAATATTATGAAAAGGCTTGAGGGCGGTCCGAACCCTACTCCTAATTGTATCAAAAGTTGGCTTATATGTATTGGTAATAGATTCAGGAGTCGTCGAATGATCACTCACACGCACGCACGTTCCCCCACCATTCCCATTTTCACCAGGAGCACTAACCACGATTGATCGCATAGCCCCAGGACCCGCAGCAGTTGAGTTCGAAGGACCGGTTTGAATATACTCATTCCCCACTTTTTGAAAGTGACACTTATGCATATACGCATCAATGGCTACAACAATCAGCTCATCCTCGAGATGATAGATCTCATTGATAGGAAACATGGCACTCCATTCATTGATTATACCAGTTTGAATGTAGCTATACTAAAGCACATTGACTAAACTATCAACCCTTTTCGAGCAACGATGTGGCGGCGGTGTCATAGGGTGTAGGCAATTTGTGTGGTAGCAGTGCTGTTGGAGGGGCTGGTTGTGAGCTGTCGTCGGATGTTGAGTGTTGAGGATCGTGCGGCGATTATGGTGGGGTTGGAGGCTGGCTTGTCCCAGGTGTGTATCGCTCGTTTGATTGGGCGTAGTCCCTCGGTGGTGTGCCTTGAAATCGCCCGCCACCGCGGTCCTGATGGGGCGTATCGGGCCCAGGACGCCGGGAGAGCGGCGCAGGTGGCCAGGCGCCGCCCCAAGAAGCGGCTCCTGGACCGCGACGAGGTTCTTCGCCGCCGCGTGCTTGCTGATTTGTCTCAGGGGCGCACGCCCCGCCAGATCAGCGGGCGCCTGAGCATGGAGGCAGGTGGCACAGTGGCTCCTATGGACAATTCTCCGCACGCCCAGGGCCATACGATCAGCCACGAGGCGATTGACACGTGGATCTACGCCCACCTCAACAAGACGCTGATCGAGCATGGCATTTGCCTGCCATCGCGCAGGTGGATGCGCAAGAAACCCCCTGCAGGGGAGCGCAAACCACCCATTGTGGCTCTTCATAGTTGAGTGTGGGTGAGCGGGTGTTGGTCGGGGGGTGCGGGTAGAGGTCGAGGTCCTTGATAATGAGCGGATTTCCTGCTTCGCGAGCGTGAAGGATCTCGGTCGGTGTCTCCCCCCACCTGTTGCTACTCCGCTTCGCTTGAATGTTGTCATCGATGTGAGCATCTAGCCGGTCTGGAGGGCTTCCACGTGATGGGTACAGCTCGCAGCCAGAATGCTCCGCGCTCGATGTCGAGTCGCGCAACCAGATGGTGGGTGTGGGGCAATTTCTCGAGGGCACGGGCGTGTGGCGGTGGAGGTGATCGACGCGCCTTGGGCTGGGATACCGATGGCGGGATTCTGGGGTGGTTACAACGCGCGTTGTACCCTGCGCACCAGTTCGAGGCGCTGCTTGGGCGTGTCCGAGGTCAGTGTTGCGCGGGGACGAGCGTGATGCCGGTGATCGTCTGGTGCCTCTCATCGTCATAGGTGACGGTGACAGTGCCCGTGTAATCCTGAGTGTTACCAGTTGCCGGATCGCGTGCTTCCAGCGACGTCACTGAGAACGAGGTGGGCGAATCGAGCGTCACCGCGATATTAAAGGCATCCCGCGTTGAATTAAACCTATTGCGCGGCACCGGGTCGTAGACGCCCTTCGTGAAGTCTGGACACAGATTACTGTCCTTAGTCTCGCCATTAATGCAAGAAACGAGGACGGTCCCCACGTTCAGAGCTGTTTCTTGTTCCAATAGCGTTCCATCCGATGAGAACGGCGAAAAAGCAACGGCCTCGTCCCCGTCGCCAACAGGCACACGGATCAATGACCCGACAGTCTTATAACCATCGTCATAGGGAAACTGGCTGCTTTCAGGAACCGCGACGATAGTCATGGCGGTAGAGAAGGAGCGCGCACCAATCTGATAGAGGCCCGGATAGAGCGTCAGAGAGACCGTGTGCACCGCCTCGGGCCATCCTTCACTCGGATCGAACGTTTCAATGGCGTCATTATTGAAGAACGCGGCGGAAGTGCCGGCGGGGAACGTGACGACCACGCGGCGCGCGAGGCTGGTGGCGATCGTCCAGGGAGCATCGACGCTGTCTCGGCGCGCCACCATCTCGACATGCTCAGGCGCACTCTCGCCATACTTGCGAGTACTGGTGATATCAAAGGTCGCACTCAGCCTGTCCGGCGAGAGCGTCCCCTCGGACACCTGCACGGACAGGTACGACCTCGCCTCGGCTCTGAAGTCCTCCCCCGCATCGCTCAGCATCCAATTGGGGTCCGTAGAATCTGCGAGGCCATCCATCGCGGCTGCCTCGTCAACGTTTCCCTTTAGGATCGCATCGCAGTAGGCGTTCACCACGCTGGTCGCACCGGCCAGAGCCTGCGCGTCCAGTTCCCGGTTCGCCCGCTCCACGTGCGAGCGCCACGCGAACACCGAGGCGACCGCGCCGATCACAACAGCAACAGCCACCATCGTTGAGAGCCAGTACCGCTTACGCGCAAAAAACACCGGCGGCGACGCAGACCAACGCAGCCGCGCGCACCACACGCGCGTACAGGCGGTGATAAAGCTTCTTCGCCGTCATAACGCCTCTCTCACGTAGGAGCGAAAAACCTGACCGCTCCACATACTATCGAACGACAGCACCCTCCGTAACCCACCACACCACCAAGACCCAGGAGGGGCGCGACGCCTTCCTCGAGCACCGCACGCCCCGCTGGGAGGATTATCCCTACTACTGAGAGCCTGAGCGGCTGTCGGGTGCTTGCGTCACCGATCGTCCACTTGCTACCTTTCGATGTTGCACACCCTGGGAGGATCCATGACACGCATTGAAACAGCAAGGTATGACGCTCAGGTAGCCTCGCCGACGCGCCCGTCGCGGCGCAAGCGCTGGGTTGCCGCCGCCTCGTGCGTGGGCCTCGTGGCCGCCATCGCAGGAGGGGGATACTGGTCGAACTACGTGTACCTGTCCGACCTGACCGCCTTGGATGCGTGGAACCGCTACATGGACCTCGTCAAAGACGGGAAATACGACGAGGCCCAGAGATACTTTCCAGAACAAGCGCCCCTCTTCGACGGCGAAGACTCGCGCGACTTCCTCACGGATGCCGCACACGCGCACGCCCCCTCGAAAGTCACTTTTGAGGGGCGCGCAGTTCCCAACAACCCGTCGGAGATCGAGGGCACGGTTCGATTCAACGCCAGCAGAAGTGACGCCCACTACTTCAACATGCATTTCGATGAGACCACGAGGAGGAACGGTCAGCTCGGCATGTGGAAGATCGACGCCTCTTCGTATGATTCGATGACCACGTTGATCGACACGGACGGCCTGCGCAGCATTCGCGTCGGCGACGTGATGGTCAGTAACCCCCAGGGTTGGTACTACCTTTTTCCCGGCAGCTACCGCATGGAAGTCACCCCCAAGAACCCCGACTACTGGACGATCAACTACGAGCACCCCCTGGCCGATGGGGCAGGGGAAATCCGCACCAACGTGCGGACCACCCCCTTCACAATTGAGCCGAGCGAGAAGCTCACCCAATGGATCCAAACCGAAAGCGAAGCCTTCGCGGCATCTTGCCGCACCGGCACGCCAGACCCCGCGCGACAACGCA
>ERZ773180.1103-NODE-1103-length-14193-cov-4.023554_pt1 | contig 14193 bp, 14 predicted proteins | sample MGYA00511080_ERZ773180 | MGnify/ENA primary metagenome ERZ773180 (study PRJEB29015, sample SAMEA2738175) | human oral metagenome | biome: human oral; feature: human-associated habitat; material: saliva | place: China | collected 2178 ...
TTTTTATATAGAAGTATGATTAGAATAAAAAAAGATAGATTATTTGCCTTTTTATGTTCTTTTATCTTATTAAGTACCTTTATGTTTATAAAGTTAGGTGCTGAAAATAGTTGGGATATTTATACTTATTCTTTTGCTTTTTGTGCCTCTTTAGCTTTTTATATGTATATAAAATATGGAGAAAGAAAAAATTTATATAGGATGGGGATTTTATTAATATTATCATTTTTAAGCAAAGGACCTGTTGGATTTTATTCATTATTTGTTCCTTTTCTACTTGCTCATTATATAATTTTTCCAAGAGAATTACTTAGAAAAAAAACTTTATCTGTAATTTTTTCATTAATTATATCTATTGCTATTGCTTCTATTTGGGGAATTTCAATGTATTTTAATCATGGAAATTATTTCTTAGATGTAGTAAAAAATGAAATTTTAGCTTGGTCAACAAAACATAGTCGTAGTTTTATATTTTATACAGATTTTGTTGTATATATGGGTTCTTGGTTATTTTTTTCTATCTATGTACTATTTAAAGTTCCTAAGGAAAAAGAAAGTAAAATTTTCTATCTTTGGACTATATTAGTTTTGATATTTATAACATTGATAAAAATGAAAAAGAAAAAATATATTAAAATAGTTATTGTGTTAATAATTGGATATTTAGTGTTAGAAGTGATGTTTAAATAAGGGAGGAATAAAAAATGGAAAATTTTAATAAAACTGTGTTAGATGTGATGATTGAATCAGGTGCGATACAATTCTGGATAGCTATAGTTATTGGAATGTTAATGATAGGAATATTAGTTATGATACTTGAAAGTAAAAATAAAAGAATTGAAAAAGTTAAAAATTATATTAGTGAAAGTGTTAATGAAATATTTGGAGAAGATAAATAATAAATTTTAAAAATAATAAAGGAGAAGTGATTTAGATGATGAAGAATATATTAATAGGTGCGTTAGTTGGTATTGGTATTGGAGCAATTATACATAAAATTAATAAAATGAAGGAAGAAGAAACAGCTAGCTTCTTAAGACAAAGTATGGATATTCATATGAGAAATCATATGGATTTCGTTAATCAATGCAACATAAATAACATGATGTAAGAGAATACGAGGGAATATCAAATATTAAAGGTATTCCCTCATTTATAATTTCAAATAATATAATTCAAAGAAAAAAGGAGAAGATAAATATGTTTAATGAAGTTAGAGAAGTAAAAGAAATAAAAGGTAACTTATGGGAAAAAGCTAGTAAAGACAATACTAAACTATCAGAAGAAGTTTTAAAAGCTTTAGATAGAAAGATAGTAGTTGCAAGAGAGTTCGATTCGATAAATGAAGAAGTTATAAATAAAGCTGATGAAGTTAAAGATTTATGGAGACTACAATTTATTATAACTGATGAGTTGGAATATAAATTATCTATATTTAATAGAGATAACTTTGGTAAAAGAACAGTAGAACTTGATAAAATTTCAATTTTGAATATAAAACACAAAATATCAAAAGATGACTATAAATTTAATTTAATAGTTATGTATAAATTAGTTAAAAAAATAAATAGCAAGAAAGATGTAACAGATCTTAAAGATAAAATTGAATATAGATATGCAGTGTTAATGAATAATGATATAGCTGGATTTGTAGAATAAATAAAAAAAATAAATTTAAGGAGGAATAAAAATGAATAAAGGATTATTATATGGAATTGGTGGAGTTGTTATTGCTGGGTTAGGTTATGGAATTTATAAAGTTTTAAATAAAAAAGAGGATAAAGTTGAAGAAGTACAAGAAAATGTGACAGAAACTTCAACTAAAGATAATGACTTTATGGATAAAATGATGAAAGAGTATGAAGAAGATTCTAAAGCTACTGAAAACTGGGATAGAAGAAGTGAAGCTTGTAAAAAAGAAATGTCTGAAAAGAAATCTATAAAAGACGTGGATGTATTTGAAGATAAAGTATCTGAAACTTCAGAATTTGAAGCTTTAAATACAATGAGAGAAGCTTCAGGAAAAGAACCTCTTAAAGTAAATGAAAAATTCGAGAAGTTCTTAGGTAAAGATTCTGAGAGTAAATCAATAAAAGAGTCTTTAGATAATATAGCTGAAGGAATCAAAAAGGATCCAAAGCTAAAGAAAAGTATCCTTGATATATTGCAAGAATAAATAAACTTGGGAAGCTTTCGAGCTTCTCATTTTTATTTTTATTTTATCATCATTCAACTTCTGACTGGACTTTTGTTGTTCGTCTGTTTTAACTTTCCGATAATTACATATACTAAGATAGAAATAAAATGATAATTATTTTAATAAACAATAATATTTTTAAACATCATCATGTCATTTTATTTTTAAAATATGAAAGGAGTGCTAAGTATGGACAGAAAAGACATTGATCTTAAGTTGCAAAAAATTCAAGAATTTAGAGAAAGGGCGAAATCTAAATTAAATCATAGTAATGTATCAATACCAAAATTTAAAGCACCTTATGGTCATAGAACACTTTTAGAAATTACACCTAATATGCTAGAATCTTTTCAATACTCTCGTAACTGGATACCATTTGCAGATCATAACTCTACTCAACGTAATGATATGTCAATATCACAAGAAAAAGCAATGGTTGTTCCATTACATACAGAAGTACCTCTATGTGCATCTGCAATGTGTATGGATATGTTTGAAAAATCTTCAATTATTGAGAGAATACGGGGGAAAATTATTAAATTAGCAGAAATAACATACCAAAGTCAACGTATTATCGTCTATAAACATAATGGGCGTATAAGTTTATTAGACACAGATGGTACACATGATAATGGTGGTTATATGGTGTATGAGAAAACTGATTTAGATCTACTTAAAATGGGCGAAGAGTATGATATTAATTCAGATGACTCAAATTTCACATTAAGATATCCTCACTGTTATAATCCAGTTAATTCCATGATGACTCGTGGTAATAACTTCTTAACAATGATGGATATTAATACAGATATGCAAGGAGATTCAATTAAAGTAAGTGAATCATTCTGTAATAAGATGACATTTGCTAAAATCTCTAGAATTTCTATTGATCTTAAAGATAGAATAATCATATCTAAATATAAAAATATTTTTCCACCACTTAAAACTATACTAGAAGACCCAGTTGTCTTTAAAATAGTTGAAAATGAGGGAGAAATAACAAAACTTACTCAGACGCACGATGTCCCTATATCTGAAGAGGAAACTCAACTTATAGTTCATCCAAACTCTTATATTAATCGTATTAGAGTTATATGTAATGAACCTATAGAAAATCCTATATTGGAAAGCTATAGACAGGAATATATACAATTCCGTAAAGATGTATTTAATACTCTTAATAGAATTGTAACCCAGTATAGAGATATATGTGATGACAAGATTCTTCGTTATCTAGAGAATTTTAAATACTTTGATAAACTTAGAACGTCTGATAAAGTAATAAGCAAACCTTTTATAACTATTGATGTTGTAACATTTGTGAGACCTGGAATAGGGGCTAAAGTAACTAATTCCCATGGGGCAAAGGGAACTATTGAAAAAATATATCCAGACGGAGAATATAAAGACCCATCTACTGGGCGTAATATAGATGTGCTTTATAGTAGTCTTACATTTGTAAACCGTACAATTATGGGATTTTGTGAAGAACATTTCTTATCTGCTGTATTTTATTGCTTTGTAAATGCTGCAAAGAAAATGAATGCTGAGACATGTTTTAAACATTTTATTAATATTTGTACGTTATGCAATATCAATTATGATTTTCAAAACAGATTCACTCCAGAAGAAATTCATACATTATGTCAAAACTATGAAACTCTTCCAGTTGCAGTTATGCCATGGAGTAATGACTTCAGTCTAAAACGTGTTTCTGAAATAAGGGCGTATGCAGTTAAACACTTTGGAATGGCTGAAACAGATATAGAAGTTCAACATCCAGAATACGGAGATTTAAATCTTACAGTAAAACATTTACTAGGTTATACATATCAGCATATAGACCATCATGATACTATGTTTGGTAATAGTAGTACATCACAACCAGAAACAGATACGAAAGGTCTTGCAAAGGAAAAGAATGATGAAAAAGTTAATGCAGAGTCATTAAGATCAAAGAAAGCTTGTAAAGAAGATGTACAACTTACATATAATATTACAGGTTTACTACTAAACCATGACCTTAAAGCTGCTACAGTTAATGATGGAAATCGTGTTTATATTGTAACAGAAGAACTTCGTGCTATAGGTGCTGATATTTATTTTGAACAAGAACTTAAACCTAAAGAGGAGGATTAGATAGATGTTTTTAAAATATAGTAATAATAAAATAGGAAAATCAGAAACATTTATCCCTAATACTACACATATGCTTAGACTACCAGATGGACAAATATTAACATTAGACTCTGATATAGGAATAAGAGTAGAATCTAATGGAGATATATCTTATAAAGATGTAGTCTATAAAAAAGATGATATACAAGTACTTCCATTATCAGAAGTAAGTAATCATCTAGAAAGACCTGGAACTATAACAAGAGCAACAGAAGTAGTATTAAATGATTTCTGGAGAAAGAGAACTAGTTTTCCAGACCCAGAAACAGTTAGTGATGATATACCGTTCACTAAAGCAATAATTAAAGCAATAAAAATAATGAGTAAACCTAGACCACTAGACCAGAAAGCATCTGATAAGCTTCTTAATGATGTTAGAAATCTTAACAGTTGTGTAGACAATAATAAGGAAATATCATTATCAGTCGCGTCTAGATTACTGTGGTCATTCGGTATTAATTTTAAAGATATATTTAATGATAAAATAAATGGAGGTAATTAATATGTTTGGAAGAAGAGACAGCATAAGAAACGGAGTATTTTCAACAGTAGGTGGTTATACAGGAGCAGCTGAACAGTATACTCAGCCAGCATATACAGTAAACTATAATAGTGCAATTAACACTACACAACCAGTATATTCATATACACCAACTCCAGTTGCTAATATAAATGTAAATGATCAAGAAGCTAAAAATAGACTTCTTGATGCAATATATGATAATATATTAATAGATAATAATAATAGAGATTATCTTGCTAGACTTGCGTATATTGTAAATAATAACCATATAATAGCTAGAAAAGCAGAAGTTGTTACTCTTATAGATAAAATTGTAGAAACTAGTACAAATACTATCTTAAATAAAATAGGGAATGGTCCTTATGGAGATGAATATATTGCAGGACTAGCACAAAGAATTAATCAAGGATTAGATACTCAATTATCTCAATTAGGAGTAGATTGGAGAGTTTATCAAAATCCAATAACTGCAGACAGTGTTACAGTTCATAAAAATACAGTAACTGCTGCAGCAGGTAATTCTACTACACAAATGTTCAATTCATTAGGTGGAACTACTGTTGTTAATAGTGTAACTGGAGTTGGAACACCAGTTCAACAAAGTGTTAGAATTAATGAAGCTATTCAAAAGCTTAAGAAATTAGTTCAAGATTGTGGATTTACAGATATGGATAATGCAAAGAAACTTAAAAAGTTCTGGGATGCAAACTTTATAAGAAAATATAAAAACTTTGCCGATATAGAATTTAGTCAAATATGGCAAGCATTAAGTCTATAATAATTAAAAACAAGATAATTACATATAATAAGGTAGTATAGAAATATACAATATTTTTATTTTTAGGAGGAATAAGATGAATACATTCAATTGGAAAATCGTAATGGTGCATTTATTAATTGGGAGTTTAGTTAATAAGGCAAGGGTTATCTCTATAATGAACCAAGATAACTTTGTAACTGGTGTTGAGATTTATTATAGCGAACCAGAGGTAATTGATAAAGCAGGAAGATATGGTTCTTATTCATTATTAGTTATAATTGATAAGAAGAAATCTACTACAATGTTAGATATGTTAACTGGTAGTAGAAATGCTATTATGTCTAAGTTGCAAGAAATACACGCATCAATACCAAATTCTAAATTAGCTTTAATACCAACTGCTGAACTTTCTAATGAATTTAGAACAAATCTACAATTAAACTCAGAAGAAGCTGCAAAGACAGATGCAACTAAAGCAATGGTATTTAATGAAGTTAATACATTCTATAACAGTGTAAATACATACACTGCGTCACCTAACCCATTAAAATCAATTGGTAGTATAATAGAGTCAGATATGAATAACTGTATGAATACAGTTGCAACATTATCTACTAAATTTGCTAATGACCCAGGGTTAACATTAGAATATCTAAATAGTGCAACTACAGACGTAGATGATGGTGTATTGGAAAAAGGTGTAATTTCATATTATAGTGGATTTGAAATTAGACCTCAACTAGTTATGGACCAATATAGACAAATATCTTGGAATATGATAGTTAAACCAGGATATACTCTAATGAGAGCTGTTAAAGATGATACAGCATACTCTAATATAGGGTGATTTTATGGAGAAGAAGACATCTGGTGTAGTTCTAAAGAAAAGATACAATGAATCAGATCCTAAATTAGAAACTGTTTCATCATTAATGAAGTCTGATGATACACCTACAGTAGATAATAGTAATATAGCGGATACTTTGAGAGACATTTATAATAATATAAATGGAAAAGTAAACGTAGAATATTCAAATAATAAACTTAAAATCAACGGGATAAATAATCCCGTTGAAATAGGTTTGAATCTTATTGGTAATATTATCAATAAAGATAAGAAACCAGTTGAAGATATAATATTTAATAAAACCAATACGGTTACTATGGATAGTAAGAATATTTATGAAGAACCAGTAAAAGCAACTGAAGTTATGATTACTATGGGAGATATCAAATATTATTTAATGCCAAAAGATATTGTATTAACAACTGGCCAGCTCAAAGCTGTTCATAAGTTGGAATATATTAATAAATCCAAATGGCCTCATATGTTAGCTGATGTTATAAGAGATGCATATAGCGTTAATGTAGTAGAATATAGTCTTATGATTGCTACTTTAAATCTAGATGATGAAGAAATATACATGCCAGCTGATAAAATTCTGGAAATAGCAGTAGCTAATGGATTTATAACAATAAATAATGAATAAAGAATATTGTGGAGAACTGAGTTTCTCCACTTTATTTTTATTATTTTAAAGGAGTAGAGTAAATATGAAATTTGAACGTGATGTATCAGTACTAGACAAAATGTATAGCAAATTTGCTAATGCATTTCAAAGAACTGGATTCTTAAATAACGATTTATTTAATATTAATCGTGATATTAAGGATTATTTATTTGAAGATGTATTAATAGACCCATATACATCAAATAAATATGAGGAAGTTCTTATAGCTTATAAAGAAATTCCATACAATGAAAGAATACTGCAAAATATTGTAATGATAAAGAAACAAAATGAAAATGCTCTTGACATTCCAGCAAATATGGACATATGTGCATCATTAGATATAATGAATGTACGTTTATATAAATGTATATTCAGTAAACCACCTATAGATCTTAATATGGAAAAGGGTATAGAAATACAAGAAGTTATAGAAAAGATTGAGTATTTGCGTAAAAGAGGTTATGTTATTATAGAAAGTGTTGAGAAATTCTATAAAACACAAGCTAAAAAGCATAAATATAATGTAGAACGTATTACAAAACAATCTATAATTGAAGATAGTATCGCTGATGATAGTGTTATATTAGTAATTCCAATACCTGAGAAGAATGGAAGCTATAATATAAATGGTCAAATTAGGCAACCATTTATGACTGAAGCTTTTTATTATGAACGTGCTAGGTATGGATATACACCATTTACATTTAAAGATCGTAAAGGTAAAAATCGTAATAAAGTACGTAAACAAACTGCATACTTTATTCATGACATATATACAAAAGATGGATATAATAAACCTATATTCCATTTAAAATTCTATGCTAAATACTTCGTAAATGCACTAGCTGTATTTGAAGAAAAAGAAGCAGAAGATATAGTAAAACAAATAATGGAGCTTGATATATCGGACGAAGTAAAAGATATTACTCTTAATACTTATGAATGTTATCTTATGGACCAAGAAATGAGAAAGAAATCTGGGGATGCTATCCCAAACATTTACCAATGGATAGAAAGATCTCATGACGTAGGGTTTAATAAGAAACGTGAAAAGATGATAGCTTCTGGTGAAATTGATGAATTTCTAGATAATTCAGAGATTCCGGAGGAAGATGAAGATGAAATATTCGCAAAGAATAATAGTTTTAGATTAGATCGTAGAATGATTAATGCTAATACTGTTATAAAGCTTATAGCTGGATATAGTAAGAAACACTTCTATGCATTATACCCACACCTAGGTGAAGAACTATTACGTATTTCTGATACTAATAAATCTGTAAAAGAAAAGACTTCTGATAATGCTGTTAAATATAGTAAAGCATTTATAAAACCAATGAGTCTTGAAATATATAAAACTATAGCTTCAAATAGTGCATTATTCAATACATTTAATAATACGAACTGTTTTGATTATAATGCATGTCTACAATACAATAAATACCGTTATTTAGCTGATACTAACCCTAATAATAAAGATAGTCGTGACTCTACAGATATATTACCACGTGAAAGATTCTTGAAATGGGGAGTAGATTATGGACTTGTAGATGCTGTTACAGTTAAATCTGAAAAATCATCAGGAACACAAGCGTTAGTAACAGGATTACAAATTCATGCTAATAGAATATTTAAAAAGAGGTAACTATGATAATATACGAATTAGAGTTTGAAAATCATGTCAAGTTAGGTAATTTTAAAATACAGCTTGATAATCCTATCGTATCTATAGTTGGTAAAAATGGTTCTGGTAAGAGTTTTCTCTTATCAGAACTTCATCCATACCCTTCTTCTAATAGATATAGTAGTGCGTATTCTATTATTAAAGGTGTTAGTGGATATAAACGTATAATATATAAAGATAATGATATATTTTATGAAATAATCCATGAGTACACTCCAAATAATAGAGAAGGACATAGTGCAAAATCCTATTTTAATATAATTAAGAATGGAATTACAGAAGAATTAAATCCTACTGGAAATGGGAACTTTTTTAAAGATCTTGTAAAGAAGTATTTGAAATTTGACCATAAAACATTTAATTCTTCTCATATCAGTTTTAAAACTAATGGTCTTACAGAAAGTTCTGCTAAAAATAGAAGAGAATTATTATCTGATATAGTTGAAACTAGAGAAGTAGAAAATATGACTAGAAACTGTATAATAGAATATCGTACAGTAAATAATATGCTTAATAAGATTAAGGATGGTCGTAGCGGAGATGTTAGTGGAACTATTGATGAGCTTAAAGATAGACTTAAAAAGTTAGACTTTGAAGAATATGAAAATAATACTCAAATAGAAAAAGAAAAAGCTGCTATAGAATTAGATAAAAATGATTTAATTAAATTTGAAAAACTTAAAGAAGAATATGGTCAAATTGATATTATTAAATCATGTGTAGATGCTTTATCGCTATTTGATAAAAATGATACGGTTATAAGTAGGTATAATATACATATATCTAATATAAATGATATCAATAGAATATTTAAAGAGATTTCTATTAGAAAAGATAGATATTATAAAGAAGTATCATTATATCAAACAAAACTTAATAAAGAAGAATGGACTAATAAATGCGATATAACGCGTTTAGAGGTATCTAATAAACGTTCTAATCTTAGCCTATACGTTAATCCTAAGTATATGGAAAACGTCTCTATTAGCCTTATAGAGCCTTTAAATGGCATTATAGACGCTATAAATAGAGTTAAGTCATGTATGTATAATTATAGTAGTAAAACATTGTCTGATATTATGAAAGAACAGGAAGAAGAAAAACATGTATTAGAGCATTTTATATCTGAATATAATAAAAAGTATAATAATTCTGAAGGTGGAAAAGAATATGAAGTTGAACCTTGTCCATCTAATTGTGAGCTATACCAACGTTATGTGACAGATGCTAAATGGGTAAATGAAAATGCTGCTAATATGAAAAACTCTCAAGAGAATTTAAATATTATAAATAATGATATCGAATTACTAAAGCCAATAAAGTTACTATACAATCAATTACATATAATAGATAAATATAGTAATAAAACTATGAATGATCTTCGCCTAAATAAAGGTGAAACTTATTTTATTAATAGTTTAACTGATGGTGAATATATTATATCGGTATATAATTTAAAAGTTAATATGGAAGATCTTATTAATAATATATTAGCTCTTGAAGATAATATTAAAGATTATGAAATAAAACTTGATAGTATTAAAAATATTAATCTTGATATAGATAATCCAGATATTTTATTGGAAGAGATTAACAAACTTGAAAAGGATTTAAAACATATTAAAGATTCAAGTGTACCATTTAATATCGACCCAGAGTTACTAAATACAAAATATGCTTCTATGACTAAATATGCACTAGATGTACATTATAATGATTTAATGTATAGTCGTGATAATTACCAGAAAAAGAAGAATTCTATATTAGTTCGTGATAATACGATTAAATCATTGGAACAACGTAACTACGCTATAATATCTGAAAGAGTAAATATTCAGCGTACTATAGAAGATAAAGTTAAAGTTGAAAGTGAATTTAATGCATTGGATAAAGATAGAGTAGCACTTTCTAGGATAAGAACTATAATGGAAAAGGAAATTCCATTAATAATGTTAAATAATGTATTATCTTTCTTAGAAAAGCAAACTAATATTCTATTAGATGAAAATAATATACCGATCAATATAGAAATAACAGTAGATGATATAAATATACTTATATCTGCGTCTGTTAATGATATAGAAATACCAGATATATCGCAACTATCTTCTGGTGAGCTATGTTTAGTTAGTTTAATAATGAATGCATGTGTCCTTACCTTGTCTGGATATAAAGTATTCTGTTTAGACGAAATAGATGCAAACCTTGATATAATCAATCGTAAGAAGTTTAATCAAATAATTGATAGTCTTCTTGCAACATTAGAAATAGACCAGATTATATGCATATCACATAGTATAGAGTCTTCTAGTGATACAGCGCATAGAATAGTAATAGGAGATATTGATGGAATATCTTTGAATGGAGCTAGAACTGAGTATAAAATATAATATATAGGAGAATAGTATGGAAAATAAGATGTTTTTCCTTAAAAAAGGAAGAGGTATTGAATTTGAGAGTATTATAGGCGGTAAAAGTATACCTTGTATTCGTAGCAGTAGTTCAAATAGTACGAATATAATTAAAATTGTAGAAGGACTTAATCATTTCCTAGAATATTTCTATATTAATGATAAAGCCGAATACTACAAACTAGGTCAATTTCTATTTAGAAAGATAGTAGAGATGTATAATGATACTAGTTTATTAACTCGTAATGCTGATGAAACATTTAATGAGAAGTTTTATGAGTTAATTGAAAAACATGTAACATTTGACGAATATATCGTTGAATGTGTATGTAGATATGTGGATGCTATATCAATAGATAATATTGATGATAAACCAGCAGAAACTGAAGTAACTTTGGATAATTTAAATTGTAGAATTATCCATTGTCTTAATATTCTTATTAAAATTGGTTATATATTTAATGGTATATTAAATAATACTAATAATAAGAAAGAAGACGATTATTTACAATTCATAGATAAGATACTTGATAATCTATGTAATGTATACGCAAGATGTTTTCCTATTGATAGAAGTATAGATGAACTTAAATCAGAAATACATCATTTCTTTACAGAGTTCTATATTAATCAATGGACTAAAGAAAATACGGAAAACTTTGTAATAAAGTTTAGTGAATTTGGGATGAGTGAGCAAAGACTTGCGGATGATGCTAGAAAGATTATCTGGAAAGCACTTCGTAAATATACACCACCACTTAAAGATCAAAATGATGAAGAACTTGCTAAGAAATATAGTGTAACACTTAAAGATATGAATAAAGTCGTATATAATATGACTTGTGACTGGGATGATTTTAAGTTTGCTAATAAAAACTTATCTAAATTTATAACATCTGTATATATGAACATTGTAAAAAATCAAGATAAGCGTAAGGAAATACCAGAAGTTAATATGATAGACATAGTTCAAGACAGTTATTCTGATACTAATAAGGATATTGCTCTTTATAGCGATAGAACCGCATTTCTTTATAGTACAAGAATAAAGACTGCTAGAGAGCTTATGGATAAGTTTATCATGGAACTTGCTACTATATATAAAAATTTATTAGATACTCGTGGTTTAGAAACTGCTGAGAAAATGTCAAATTTTGTAAAAAATAATATTGTAATAAGTAAAGATCATTTATTTAATCAACTTATTATTAATAAATGTTTACTAGCTGTTATAGGAGAGTATAAAACTTATACAAATCTTATATTTGGTACTAGTAATCAGAATATACTTGCACTTTTCTATTTTAGAGTAATGGAAGACCCAGAACTTGAGTTCTTACATAACCTATGTAGAATAATAACAATGCAAGATAGTAAAATACAAGTTACAGGACTTAATGATGCTAGTATAATGGCATTATTAAATAGTGGAGAGTTAGAAATAGGTTTAGAAGATTTTAAATCGTTAATGAACATGTATATGGGAGATGTGGATACCTATTCGCCGAATATACATGAGATGTACGATATGTTACGTTTATTAAATAGTCCAAAAATGTTACGTAATTTATTATTTCCAAAGCAATATCCTATCGAGTATGATGACTCTGATGAAACTAACCCGTATGAAGAATACACTGATAGGCCTACTGTTGTTAATGACTTATTTAAAGAATTTGTGGGGTAATACATGACTTTAGACGAAGCTTCAGAATTATGGTTTAAATTTATGTATGCCGAGCTTAATCCTAGAAAGAGTCAAAATGGATGGTATAAGATAACTGGTGATAGAATATGTAGTGAATGTCCTAGACATAAGAATAGAAGTCTTTATATCTGGTATCAAAAAGATAAAAGACCATTCCTTAAATGTTTTAGAGCCAGTTGTACCATCAGACGTTATATAACAGTAGAAGACTTTACTGATTTTGGTTTTGATAATAAAGAAGCTATACTTAATTTACTTAAAGCATCTAAAGTTGATAGTAATATTAAAGAATGGCAACTTAAAACTAAACCAGTAATAGTCCAGGATAAAGTTCTATCAAAATATCAGAATGATTATCTAATTAAAAGAACTGGCATCAGTTTTAGTCCAGCATTGATACAATTTTATAGAGTGGTACCAAATTTAGCTCAAACAATCAATGACACACTGGATGAAACTGACGTTGATGAATTATCAAAGTTCAATGTATTAGGTATTCGTAATGATAAACGCGGTATAACATTTGCAACACGTGATTATAGAATGTTTATGTTTAGAAGTATTTATGGTAATTATAAAGTTAAATATGCTTTAGAAAAGGATTATGGGTACACATTATACAGAGGTGTTCCAGATCATGTTAATACAATTGTAATAACAGAAGGTATATTTGATATAATAAATATCTATAATTATTACCATAAGAATAAAAATACTCTATATATTGCATCACTTGGTGCGGAGTCTATGATAGAATGTTTATCTTATTGGTATAGACAACATGTGGAGACAGTTAAAAATATCATTATTTACGCAGATAGTGATGTTGTGGAAGAAAATAATAAATTTACATATAATGCTAACTTTTATAAAAGGTTTATAGACATTATAGACAGGAAAATTGGACTAGATAATATAAATAAAATAACTCTTTGCTATAATAGAAAGAGTAAAGATTTTGGAGATATCTCACTCGAGATAGAAAAGAAAGAAGTAGTTTTATATGAAAATAATGTATTTAAAAAGGAGAATGATTAAGTATGGTAAAATTATTTGATGTTGACCAATCTGTAGAAATGAAAAACTATGATTATTTGAGAGTAGTACCAAGATTAAATGTGAGAAAAATGAATTTTAGATTAGACCAAAAAGATTTTGAGTCTACTAGACAAATCCGTTACTATTTAAATAAGTTAGTTAATAAGTAACGGATTTGTC
>ERZ773180.1110-NODE-1110-length-14167-cov-42.229734_pt1 | contig 14167 bp, 15 predicted proteins | sample MGYA00511080_ERZ773180 | MGnify/ENA primary metagenome ERZ773180 (study PRJEB29015, sample SAMEA2738175) | human oral metagenome | biome: human oral; feature: human-associated habitat; material: saliva | place: China | collected 2178 ...
TGCCTTCCCTCGCTTCAAGTGAGCCTAGGCAACTAGCCGCATAGCTCCGCGCGGGTCCGCAAGGGTCCGCGCGGAGCTTTTTCGGCGTGGGGCTGAGCCAAAGACGCCAACTTAGGGCACGATAGAAGAATGGCTAGCCGTCGTCCTTCTTCCCGTCCCTCCTCGCGTCGTCGCTCCTCCGGTTCGGAGGCCGCGCGTACGACGCGTGAGATTAACGCGGAAAAGTCACGCCAGCGCAGGGCAGCCGCACAGGCCGCAAAGAAAGACGAGGCCTCGGCGCGGGGAAAGAAGAAAGCCACCAAAGCGGATCGTAAGAAAGCCGGGCGTACTCAGTCGGATTCCGCGAAGGCAACCGCGTCCTCGGCCCGTGAGCGACTGGCCGCACGCACTCGTGAACGCAACGCGAAGCGAACGCCGCGCGAGAATGGCAACATCCTATCGATCGGCGGCTTGGATGTGTCCACGCGACTTGTCGTCGTCCTGATCGTTGCGGCGATCCTCTCGGTTATGCTCGTGCCCAGCCTCTTCCAGTGGTGGCAGCAGGAACGCGAACTCGCGCAGATCAAGTCACAGGTCGCTGAGCAGCAGAAGAAGAACGCCGACATGCAGCGTCAGCTTGACCTGTGGAACGATCCCGACTACATCTCGACGCAGGCACGCGAACGCCTGGGATACGTGCGTCCGGGTGAAACTCAATACACGGTGGTTGATCCGGGGCCGCAATATCAGGACTCCGCCATGGCTGCTGCGGCGACGCCCACCGGACCCGCACGCCCCTGGGTGCAGCAGGTCGCTATCCTAGTGGGGAAGGCGGACCAGCCGCCCACCTCGAATCCCATCCCGTCTGCTGATACCGGCGAGTCGGGACAGGAGAACACCACCGGCGAAGAAAGCGAAGAATGAGCCTCGTTAACACCACGGACGCCACCGAAGCGGACCTTGAGGTCCTGCGCGACCAGCTGGGCCGCGTGCCCCGAGGCGTCGTCGGTATCGCCGCGCGCTGCGTGTGCGGGCGTCCCACGGTCGTCGCAACGGCTCCGCGCCTGCCCGACGGGACTCCGTTCCCCACGACCTACTACCTGACCCACCCGGCCGCCGTCAAGGGCACCTCGACGCTTGAGGCCGAGCACGTCATGGAAACCCTCAACGAGGAACTCGCCGCCGACGAGGAGCTGCGAGCCGCTTACGCGCGCGCCCACCAGGCCTACATCGACGCGCGCCTGACATTGGGCGACGTCCCCGAGATTTCCGGCGTCAGCGCCGGCGGCATGCCCACGCGCGTCAAGTGCCTACACGCCCTCGTTGGCCATTCCCTGGCCGCGGGTCCCGGCGTGAACCCCATCGGAGACCGGGCACTCGCAATGCTGGAAGAACGCGGCCTTTTTTCGACCGCTCGCTGCTCCTGCTGACCGCGCCCACCGAAGCTAGCCCCGGCCTCGTCCGGGACGACACACACGAGAAACGAAGCGATGACCCGCGTAGCTGCCATTGACTGTGGAACAAACTCAATCCGATTACTTGTCGCCGACGCTACCGTCGGTGAGGACGGTCGCACCCGCCTCGCCGATCTGACGCGCCAGATGCGTATCGTGCGCCTGGGTAAGGGGGTGGACGCACGCGGCTACCTGGACCCGGGCGCGATTTCACGGACCGTGGAAGCCACCATCGAATACCAGCGGATGATCGAGAAACTTGGTGCGACGCACACCCGCTTCGTTGCGACGTCGGCGACGCGCGATGCTTCTAACAGCGCCGAATTCGTCCGCCAGATCAAGGCTGTCATCGGCGTTGAGCCAGAGGTTATCGTCGGCACGGAGGAGGCCTCGCTGTCCTTCCGCGGTGCCGTCGGCGGGCTGGGGGGCGGCGTGCGCACCCCCATGCTGGTTGTCGACATCGGCGGAGGCTCAACCGAGCTGGTGCTGGGGTCGACGAGCGTCAAGCAGGCGATCTCCATCGACATGGGTGCCGTGCGCGTCACGGAGAAGTTTTTCGCCCACGTGGATCCGTCCGGAGGCGTGCCTGCCGAGGACCAGGCTCGCGCGATCGCATGGATCGACGAGCAGCTGGACGGTGCCGAGAAAGCAGTGGACCTTGCGCGCGTGCGCTCCCTCGTCGGGGTCGCCGGGACCGTCACGACGCTGACCGCGCAGGCCCTGGGCTTGACCTCCTACCAGCCCGAGCGCATTCACGGTGCCCGCCTGAGCGCCGCTCAGTTCGACGAGGCCGTGCGCTTCATGGTCGACCAGCCGACCTCCGTCAAAGCATCCCTGGGCTTCATGCCCGAGGGCCGCGAGGATGTCATCGCCGCCGGTGCGCTCATCTGGAGCCGGATCGTGACCCGCGTCCTCGCGCGCGCGGAGGCGGCCGGGCACCCCATCAGCGAAATCATCACCTCCGAGCACGACATCCTCGACGGTATCGCGATGGCGATGGTCGACCAGGCTTGATGCGCGCGCCAGCCTCCCGTAGGCTGGTAGCGTCCCGCCCCCGTGGCCCAATTGGCAGAGGCAACCGACTTAAAATCGGTGTGTTGTGGGTTCGAGTCCCACCGGGGGTACTGTCACGTGTGCCTCATGGACGAGGCCGTGGCTCCTTGCGCGTGTGCGCGCCACAGGCGGAGGCCAGTTTCGTTGTGCGCATAACGGTACGTTTCCCTCCGCGCGTGCCTCCGTGCGAGACTAGAAGCGATACATCACTGAACAAGGAGGAGATATGGCCAACCCGGTGATGAACTCGATCGTCAAAGACTGGTCTACCCAGCAGACAACCCCCGCCGGATACCCGACCATGCCCGGCTACCAGCCCGCCTCGCAGCAGGCTCCCAACCCGTACGCCGGACAGGCGAACCCGTACGCGGCCCAGCAGGCTCCGGCGTACGGTCAGCCGACCGGTTACGGCAATCCGCAGGCCTACGGCCAGCAGCAGGGTGCTTACGGCGATCCGATGGCCTCCTATGAGGCTATGATGACTGCCCCCGCCGCCGATGCGGTGGATCGCGGTCGCATGACCTACGACGATGTCGTGGTCAAGTCCCTCATCTGCTTCGGCCTGCTCCTGGCAGGTGCGACCGTCGGCTGGATGATGGGTCTCGTGTCGCCCTTCATCGCGGTGACCAGCATGTTCGTCGGCTGCCTCGTGGCCCTGGGCCTCGGCCTGTTCGTCCAGTTCTCGAAGAAGGTGCGCCCCGGCGCAATCATTGCCTACTCGCTCATTGAGGGCGTGGTGCTTGGTGCGCTGTCCTGCTTCTTCGAGATCGTGTACCCGGGCATCGTGGTGACCGCGGTCCTGGCGACCCTCGTCGTCATCGGCGTGACGCTGGCGGCCTTCAGCTTCGGCTTTATCCGCAACTCGGGCACGGTCACGCGCATCGCGACCATCGGCTCGATCTCGTTCTTCTTCTATTACATGATCAGCCTTGTCCTGTCTCGTTCGGGCGCGGTTGACATGACGGCCGTCAACAACTACAAGGTGTTCGGCTTCATCCCGCTCGGGGTCATCATCGGCGTGATCGCGATTATCATCGGCGTTCTGTGTCTCGTGCGCGACTTCGACGCCGTCAAGGTTGGCGTGAACACCGGCGTGCCCGTCAAGTACTCGTGGCTGTGCACCTTCGCGATCATGACGGACGTCATCTGGATCTACCTCGAGATCCTCAAGCTCCTGTCCTACTTCATGCGCCGCGACTGACGGCCCTCCCTCTCAGCGACCCCTACACTAACAAGGAAAGACACCATGGAGAACATTTCTGTCACCGGCGAATTTGGCCGCAAGCCCGCCCTCGCCTTCGAGGGCACTCCCTCCGACGAACTCGTCGTCGAGGTCCTGCGCGCGGGCGACGGCCAGGTGGTCGAGGCCGGCGACACGATCACCTGCCACTACTACGGCGCGGTCTTCGGCTCCGCCACCGACTTCGACAACTCCTTCGATCGCGGCGGTGCCCTGTCCTTCCAGATCGGCGTGGGTATGGTCATCCCCGGCTGGGACGAGGGCCTGGTCGGCAAGCGCGTGGGCGACCGCGTCCTGCTGTCCATCCCCGCTGAGCTTGGCTACGGCGCGCGCGGCGTCCCGCAGGCAGGCATCCCCGGCGGCGCAACCCTCGTGTTCGTCACGGACATCCTGGGCGTGAACTGATCACAGCTGACAAACGGGGCGGGCCAGCACTGGTGTGCTGGCCCGCCCCGCGTGCGTGAGGCGTCCTCCAATTACTCGTAGGGAAGCGCCGGGCAGGCAACCCCGGTGCGAGCGTGGCACTCGTAGCCGCCAGGATTCTTCGCCAGGTACTGCTGGTGGTACTCCTCGGCGATCCAGAAGCGGGCATTCGACTCGGGCGAGGGAGCCGGAGATATCACCGTCTGGATCGGGCCGAAGTCGCGTGCGGAGAGGATCTCCTGGTAGGCCTCGCGCAGGGCCTGCCCGACGCGCAGCTGGTCGGGGGTGGTCGTCCAGATCTGCGAGCGATACTGGTCGCCGATGTCGTTGCCCTGGCCACCCACCTGCGTGGGGTCGTGAATCTCGAAGAAGAGACGGATCAGGTCGACCGCGCTGGTCACCGACGTATCGAACATGACGCGCACAGTCTCCGCGTGACCCGTCGAATGCGAACACACCTGCCGGTAGGACGGATCGGGGGAGTGCCCGCCCATGTAGCCCACCGCTGTCGAGACGACACCGGGCGCATTCCACAGTGCCTTCTCGACACCCCAGAAGCACCCCCCAGCCAGGAAGATAACCTCCTGGCCGGCCCCGGCCTCGTCAATGAGAGGCGTACCAAACACGGCGTGTACGGAGGAACGGACCCCAGTCCGTGCCAGACGAAAGAAAGCATCCATGTCTCACATTTGACCACCGCCACCCCCACATGCGCCCGATGAGAGCGTGAAGACGGGAAAAAGTGACAGGCGCGGGTAGTCTTGGGGCGTGAGAAAAGGAGAACCAGTGGCTACAGCACCTAAACGACCGCGCTGGAATCTGTCGGGCCTGATGGGGCGGTTGAACGCAGCGCTACCCGAGAAGAACGTTGGAAGAGGAGCATTCTCCGGCGAGATGCATGCTCCCGCTCCCGTGGTTCTCTCGGTGCGCGAGGAAAACCACGATGAACTTGATGCCTCCGCCTTGGTGCCGCGTACCCTGCGTGTCGCCGCGGCCTTCTCGTGGCGCACGCTCGTCGTCGTCGGGCTGGTCACCGCTGTTCTGTGGGCCGCCGCCGGACTCACGCTCGTCATCATGCCGGTCGCGATTGCCTTGACTCTCGCCGTGCTGCTCGAACCCCTCGTTTCATGGATGCGGCGCAAGCTGCACCTCCCTTCGTCCCTGGCCGCAGCCGTCGGCCTCCTCGTTTTCTTCTTCGCCGTTGCCGGGGCGCTGAGTCAGGCAGCCGCCGAGCTCATCCAGCAGGTCCCACAGCTGGCCGTGCAGGCTGCAGAGGGCTTTGGCACCCTCATCCAGATGATCTCGACCAACGACTATCTGAAGAATGGTCCGCTCAAACTCGACACGACCATGTTGAACCAGGCGGCCAATCAGATGCGCAGTGAGGTGATGAACTGGCTCAACACGAACAAGGAAACGCTGGCGACCGGTGCTCTCAACATCACGTCGTCGGTGGGCACGCTGGCCACATCCGGACTGACGATGCTTTTCTGTCTGTTCTTCTTCCTGAAGGAAGGGCGCTCGATCTGGCTGTGGTGCGTGCGCCTGCTGCCCGCCCCCGCCCGCGTTCCCGTCCACGAGAGCGCGATCCGCGGTTGGGCGACCTTCGGCTCCTACGTTCGTACGCAGATCCAGGTGGCGGCCATCGACGCGGTCGGCATTGCACTGGGCGCGTTCTTCCTGGGTGTGCCGCTCGCTATCCCGATCGGTGTTATCACGTTCTTCGCGGCATTCGTGCCGATTCTGGGTGCCTTGACCTCGGGTGTCATCGCGGTGATGGTTGCTGCGCTGAACGGCGGTCTGTCGAAGGCGATCATCATGCTGATCATCATCCTGGTCGTCCAGCAGATCGAGTCCAACATCTTGCAGCCCTTTATGATGTCGAACGCAGTGTCCCTGCATCCCGTGGCCGTCATGCTGGTTATCACCGCGGGATCAGCGATCGCGGGCATTGCGGGCGCGGTCTTCTCCGTGCCGATTGCGGCCTTCATTAACGCGACGGTCATGTACCTGCACGGCTACGACCCAATGCCTGAGTTGGCCACGGCGCAGGACCGGCCGGGAGGCCCCCCGGGAACGCTCGAGAAGCAGATCGCCGCGACGTACGCTGGTAAGCCTGATACGCGTCCCTACACGTCGGTCCTCGAGGCCGATGGGGACGAGGTCGTGGCATCCGTGGACGCTCACGCCGAGGTTCGCGTGGAGCGGGAGGCGCCCGCCCCCTCCGGTGCGGTTGCCGAATCTGCGGGGGAGAAGTCGGGCGAACCCCCGACGCCCCACGTGGAGGCCTGATCCTCCCCTTCGAATACGGAGACGCGAGTGGGTCCCACCTGATGGTGGGACCCACTCGTTTCGTATGTAGCACTCGGCAGCGTGAACGCTGCGCGCAGGCTCAGCCTTCGAAAGGCTTGGCTTCGATGATCTCGACGTCGATCATGCGGCCGGTGGGAGCCTCGAAGGAAAGCTTGTCGCCTGCCTTGTGACCGATGACGGCGGCACCGAGGGGTGCCTGCGCGGAGAAGACCTGAATGCCCAGGTCGCCTCCGGCGTCACGAGAGCCGAGCAGGAACGTCTGCTCGCGACCGGCCACGATGGCGGTGACAACCATTCCGGGTTCGACGATGCCGTCGTCGGCGGGGGTGTCGCCAACCTCGGCGTGCTCGAGCATCTCCTGGAGGACCTGGATGCGCGTCTCGTTCATGGACTGCTCGTTGCGCGCGGCGTGGTAGCCGCCGTTCTCGCGCAGGTCGCCTTCCTGGCGGGCTGCATCGATCAGGCGTGCGATCTCGACTCGCTTGACCTCGATGCGTTCCTTGAGTTCGTACGCGAGCAGGTCGTACTGGGCCTGCGTAAGCCATTGAGTGTCGGCCATGGTTCCTCCATTGACGTGTGTCAGTCGATTGCGCGCCGACACGTGGGTGTCGGCGCGCACGGTGTTGAGTGTAGCAACAATGTGCACGACGACGCGGTCGGCATGCACGGTCGTCTCGTTAGGAACCTAGGACTGCCAGGTAGACGGCGATGCAGTGGCAGGCCCACGCGGCGACGGTGAAGGCGTGGAAGATCTCGTGGAAGCCGAACCAGGTGGGGGAGGGGTCGGGTTTCTTCGCGCCGTAGACGACAGCTCCCAGCGTGTAGAGGACACCGCCCGCGACAATGAGCCATACGATGGCGGGGCCGCCTCCTGCCCACAGCTGAGGCAGGTACCAGACGGCGACCCAGCCGAGGGCGACGTACACGAGGGTGCTGAGCCAGCGCGGTGCGGTGGGCCAGAAGAGGTTGAGAAGGATGCCGACGATCGCGCCTCCCCAGACGACGGACAGGAGGATCGTGGCGTCGGGGCGGCTTAGGAGCGCGATGGTCAGCGGCGTGTACGTGCCCGCGATGAGTAGGAAGATGTTGGAGTGATCCAGTCGCTTCCACATGATCTCCCAGCGCGGGGCCCAGTAGAAGCGGTGGTAGGTCGCGGAGACGCCGAAGAGAATGAGGGAGCATGCCAGATAGACGGCCGACCCGATTTTGGTCGGGGTCGTGGGGGCCAGGCATACGAGCACGATGGACGCGGCCAGCGACAGGGGGGCGGCTGCCAGGTGGAGCCAGCCGCGCAGCTTCGGCTTGATTTGGACGAGCTGTCCGGACGCCCATTGCTTGGGCGTGAGCGATGCGATCTTCATCTCTTCACCTCATCAATTTCTTACGCTACCGTAGGCTACTATGGCGTAAATTCCAGGGTTTGGCCTGTTCTCGCACTGCGAGAGTATTTCTGTTTCTCCGTGACGAACGGCGCGATACCCTTACTGTCATAAGAGTAGGCCGCTTCGGCCTGTGCGACACGAAGGAGAGACGACATGGGCCAGTGGAACATGCTCTACGACATGTACGAGCGTCGCCTCAAAGCCGAGCTGTCCGATGCAGCAGTCCCCAAGCACATCGGTGTCATCCTGGATGGAAATCGGCGCTGGGCGAAGTCGCTGGGGGCAACCGCCTCGCAGGGACACCGCGCGGGAGCCGGCAAGATCGCCGAGTTTCTCGATTGGTCCGAGGACGCTGGGGTCTCTATCGTCACGCTGTGGCTTCTGTCTACCGACAACCTGGCGCGCGACGAGGGCGAGCTGGGTGAGCTGCTGCGCATCATCTGCGAGGCTGTCTCCCTCCTGGCTGACCAGGGACGCTGGAAGCTGGCCGTCGTCGGCGACCTAGCTCTGCTGCCTGAGCAGGTGAGTGAGGACCTGCGTACGTCCGTCGCACGCACCGCAAGCGTGCAGGGTATGACCGTCAACGTCGCGGTCGGCTACGGTGGGCGCCACGAGATCACCGAGGCCGTGCGTTCCATGATGCGCGAGGCCTCGGCAAAGGGACTCACCCTCGATGAACTCGCCGACTCTTTCACCGACGCGGACATCACCGCCCACGTGTACACGAAAGACCAGCCCGACCCCGACCTCGTCATCCGAACCTCGGGAGAACAGCGTCTCTCCGGTTTCATGCTGTGGCAGTCCGTGCACTCCGAATACTACTTCTGTGAGGTCTACTGGCCGGACTTCCGCCGCGTCGACTTCCTGCGCGCCCTGCGCTCTTACGCCCAGCGTGAGCGCCGCATGGGCAAGTAGCCGCGCCCACCAACGAACGAGGCCGGGATCCCATCACGGGACCCGGCCTCGTTGGTGAATCTGGAGGTGCCAGACGGCACCTGCTCAGGCGAGTTCGTGCGCCCAGGGCGGATTTGCGCCGCTGCGTGACACGGTCACGTCGGAGACGGCGCTGGCGCGGTCGATGATGGCGCGCACCTGTTCCTCCGGGAGGATGCGCAGTGCCTCGCGTGCGCCGGTGCCGCGCAGTCCCATGCCCCACAGAGCGTCAATCATGCCGCCCATGAAGGAGTCGCCCGCACCGACCGTGTCGACGACCTTGACGTCGCCCGGCGTCTTCGTGAAACGCAGGCCCGAGGCCGTGGCAACCAGGCAACCGCGCTTGCCGCGCGTGACAACGATCAGGGAGACACCCAGGCCCAGCCAACGTTCCACGACCTCGTCGATGGAAGCCCCGCCCGTCAGCCAGTCGATGTCTTCGTCCGACACCTTGACGATGTCGGACAGAGCGATGAAACGCTCAATCGAGGCGAGTGCCGTCTCGGGATCACCCATGATCGAAGGGCGCGCGTTTGGGTCGAAGCACACGAGTGCATGCTCGCGTCCGCGCTCCAGCGCATCCAGGACAGCCGACGCGCCCGGTTCAATGATCGCCGAAATGGAACCGGCCTCGAGAATCTGAGCTGTCTCGGAGACCTCGATGGGGGCGGTGGGTGCCCACTCCAAGTCGAAGGTGTAGGAGGCCGCACCGTTTGCGTCCAGGTGCGCCAACGCGGACGACGTGTGCGAAGCGCCGCGCGAGGCGTCGGTGATGTGCACGCCCGAATCGGCCATATGGAACTCGATGAGGCGTCCACGCGCGTCCGAGCCGATCCACGTCGCCAGCTCAACTGGCCGTCCGAGCCGCCCGAGGGTCAGCGCGACGTTCGCAGGGGATCCACCCGGGATTTCCACGGGGAACTCCGGCTGATCGTGCGTGATCATGACATCGATGAGGGCTTCGCCGATTGCGAGCACGTGGGGGATGGGCTGTGTCATCTGGTCTCCTCGCTTGCGGTCCGAAAACGTCCGGAAACTAGCCTAGCGGGCGTCGACCGCCTGCGTCCCCGTGCGCTCCGCCAGGCGAGACTGTGCCCCGTCGAGGATTTGTGAGCAGCGAGCCGCCAGCGCTTCCCCGCGCTCCCAGAGTGTCAGCGTGTCTTCCAACGGTGCTTGCCCACTTTCAAGTGTCTGGACAATACGCACCAATTCGTCGCGCGCGGCCTCGTATCCCAGGGACTGGGGATCGGGAAGCTGATCGGTCGGGGTCATTGTGTTGTTCCTTACGATTGATGGGCGGGTGGGACGAGGCCGGGGCTGAGGTCCCGGGTCACGATTCGGTTGGAGCAGTGGGGGCGGTGGCACCCACGACCTGGGCGACCATGCGGCCAGACGCGAGGATGCCTTCGATGAGGTCCCCCTTCTTCACCTGTGCCGAGGAAGTGATGAGCTGGCCTGACGGGGTCTTCAGCAGCGCGTAGCCGCGATCCAGCGTCGCCTGCGGGGACAGGGCAGTCAGCGTGGCGCGCGCACGGGTCAGGCTCTGACGCTCCGACGCCAGGCGGCGCTCGACCGCCGTACGCAGCGCGGTCACGCGCTGGTCGAGGGCCGCGCGATGCCCATCGACGATGGCCCCCGGCCCCTGGAGAACCGGCCGCGACGTCAGGAGCGACAGGTGAGATCGCTCCGCCATGAGGCGACCGGCCAACGCTCCACGCATGCGGGAGACGGCTTGCGCGACACCGTCGCGCTCGCGGGCACGGTCTGGGACGATGCGGCGCGCCGCGTCCGTTGGGGTTGAGGCGCGGTAATCCGCGACGAGGTCCAGCAGGGGAGAGTCGCCCTCGTGTCCGATGGCGGACACGACGGGGGTGCGGGCATCCGCGACCGCGCGCACGAGGCGTTCGTCGGAGAAGGGGAGGAGGTCCTCGACCGCTCCGCCGCCGCGTGCGATCACGATGACGTCCACGTCGTCCATGGCGTCCAGCTCGAGCAGTGCTCGGCCCACCTCGGGCACACAGTGATCGCCCTGGACGGCGACCTCACGAATCTCGAAGCGCGCGTCTGGCCAGCGATCCGAGGCATTGACAACCACGTCGTCTTTCGCCTTCGCGCCCCGACCGCAGATCAGGCCGATCATGCGTGGCAGGAACGGCAACGGCTTCTTACGCGCGTCCGAGAACAGACCCTCGGCGGCCAGGCGGGCGCGCAGTGCTTCAATCTGGGCCAGCAGGTCGCCCACGCCCTGCAGGTGAATCTCCGCCGCCTGTAGGTTGAGCCGGCCCGAGCGCTCCCAAAACACGGGCTTTACGCGCGTCACCACGCGCGCACCCTCGGTGAGCGGCGTGGAATCCATGACGCCCGCCCACGCGGTCACCGTCATCGACGTGTCCGTCTCCAGGTCGCGCAGCGTCAAAAAGTGCATCTTCGCGCCCGGGCGCACCTTGTACTCGACGACCTGGCCCTCCACCCACAGGGGACTCATGCGGTCCACGTACGCCTTGATGTTCTCCGTCAGCCTGCGCAGCGGCCACGGATTATCCCGCGTCGTGTCGGCAGCTTTCGCGGCGGGCGGACGCGCGGGAGCGTGCGCGGTCCCCGCTGTGGGGGAGGAGGGGGCATAGGGCGAGGTCACTCCCACAGGATGCCACACGCCGTCCCCGTCTGCGTCCCTGCGTCCGAGCGTGTGGGAAGTCGGAAGCGTGGTCGCGCCCAGGCCTCGTTCTGGAGGTGACAATGTGTGATTCCCGCGCCCCCGCGCACGCCCTCGCCCTCGGGCGCTAGGGTGGACGCATGAATGAAAACGTCGACCTGCGAGCCAGCGCCGAGACCCCCCTGCCCGCCTCCCACGGAGAGGGAAGCGGTCGCATTCTCCTTGCGGCCCCCCGCGGATACTGCGCCGGCGTGGACCGCGCGGTCGACGTCGTCGAAAAAGCCCTCGAGCTCTACGGCGCACCCGTGTACGTGCGCAAGGAGATCGTCCACAACAAGTTCGTCGTCGAGTCGCTGACCAAGCGCGGCGCGATCTTCGTCCAGGAGACCGACGAGGTGCCCGAGGGCGCCCGCGTCGTCTTCTCCGCGCACGGCGTCTCCCCGGCCGTCCACGAGGCCGCCGCCACCCGCCACCTCGCCACGATCGACGCGACCTGCCCGCTCGTGACCAAGGTGCACCGCGAGGCCGTGCGCTTCGCGAAGGAAGACTACGACATCATCCTTGTCGGCCACCAGGGGCACGAGGAAGTCGAGGGCACCTTCGGCGAGGCCCCCGGCCACATCCAGGTCGTCGGCACCCCCGACGAGGTCGACAACGTTGTCGTGCGCGACCCTTCGCGCGTCGTGTGGATCTCCCAGACCACGCTCTCCGTCGACGAGACCCGCGAGACCGTGGACCGCCTGCGCCAGCGCTTCCCGCAGCTCATCGACCCGCCGTCGGACGACATCTGCTATGCCACCCAGAACCGCCAGGGTGCCGTGAAATTCATCGCGCCCCAGGTGGACGTCATGGTCGTGGTCGGCTCGGCGAACTCCTCGAACTCGGTGCGTCTCGTCGAGGTCGCGCTCGAGGCCGGGGCGGGGTCCGCGTACCGCGTCGACAAGGCGGAGGAACTCGATGAGTCCTGGTTCGAGGGTGCCCGTACTGTGGGTCTCACCTCCGGCGCGTCCGTTCCCGAAATCCTCGTGCGCGACGTCATCGAATGGCTGCAGAACCGCGGATTCCCCACCGTCGAGGTGGCCCGTACCGAGACCGAATCGACGACCTTCGCACTGCCCCGCGACCTGCGCGCCGACCTGAAGAAGGCCGGCATGGCACCCGCTCGCCCCCACGCACCCCGCGTCGCTGGACCCGACCACACCAGTTGAGACCGCCACCTCCGACCGTCTGACAGTGCGGTAAAGTGGCGTGCAAGGACGAGTATTCGTCGATTGTCGAGCCAACGCGGAGGTTGTGCATGGATCCCATCGAACGAGTCAGCAACTCTGTCGCCGCCCTGGCTGGGCGTGACCTGACGCTCGAGGACTACCACCAGTTCCTCCTGGATGCAGCGGCCCTCCTCACACCCGCACACCCTGTCATCGTCGGCGGAGGCAGGTACGGGAGCGAGGTGCGCTGGCGGGTCGGCGGGCGCACGCTTGCGATCAGCGGCGGCGACAGACCCGACATGCCCCTGGTGTCGGTGAGCTTCGTGGACACCGAGCACGCCGAGGACGAGGAGTTCCGCGAGGTTAAGTGGGGCCTCATGCAGGACACGCCCTTCCACTGGGCGATTCTTCTCGGCCCCGAAACGCCGGAAGATGCCTGGGTTAAGCGCTGCGGATGCCTGTGCTACAACTGGGAACTCTTCGACGAGGTCTTCGATCCCGTCTTCCGGTCCTTGCCCCACGACCTGGCGAAACTCCCACCCGCGTGGCGTCCGCAGATCGTCTACCAGTGGGACATGAGTGTCACCGCCCTGGGCGTCGTCACCGTGCGTGCCACCGTCGACGGGGTCCAGATCTCCAGTGACGTCACCGGCGACTCCGTTACGCTGCCGCCCGGCTTCCAGATGGGAATCGGGCGGATCCTCGCGGGCCTCGCGCAAGGGGCACCGCTGCGCGACGTACGCTTCCTGGAATCCCGCGGCTTCAGCATCGGTCCCACAAGCCTGACGGGACGGGAAACCCCCGAACTGCTCCAACAGATCGCGTGGATGGAAGAGCACAACTGGGACGAGTTTGGCCCCGACACCGAGCACAACCGATGTCCCGGCCTGACCTTCGACGACCTGCGTACCGCCGTTGCACTGGCCGCGGGCGACGCTGAGGAGGAACCCAGGCCTCGTACCACGCGGGACAACCCCGTGCCCATGCGCGCAGGCCTGACGACCGAGCAGCTCCAATGGCTCGTCCAGCAGTGGCTGGGCGGTGCGCCCATCGCCGACCTCCTGACACGCGGACTGGGCGGGGAAAACGGCACCTACCTGACAAAGCAGGCCATCGTCTGCACTGATTGGGCGGCCTACCAGCCCGAGCACAACGGCGAATGGGCGATCATCGTCTCCCCCGCCGAAGGCGAGGAGTGGAACGACGACCAACAGGTGGCGGGTGCCGCCTGGCAGCTGTGTACCACGCTGACAAACATGGTCGGGCCAGCCTTCGCGGGGCGCACCACCAGTCATTTCGCCTACACGCGATTCTTCCGCGTTGGAGAGCGCGCCCTTAGCGTCGATACACTCCTCGGGCTGCGGCTCCGGCTCGGAAGCTTCGAGGAAATGAAGGCTTTCTACCCGCGCGACTAGCTCGGTGTGCTGCCCTGAGCGTCGGCGTGACGTAGCGCGTGGGTGCTACGCCGTCCGGCCTGCTCCGATAGGATGGGGGCGTGTCTCTTACTATCGGTATCGCTGGACTGCCCA
>ERZ773180.1111-NODE-1111-length-14151-cov-35.362159_pt1 | contig 14151 bp, 10 predicted proteins | sample MGYA00511080_ERZ773180 | MGnify/ENA primary metagenome ERZ773180 (study PRJEB29015, sample SAMEA2738175) | human oral metagenome | biome: human oral; feature: human-associated habitat; material: saliva | place: China | collected 2178 ...
ACGCGCCCTCGTTGAGTGACATCGCGATCACCAGGTCACGCTCGCCGAAAATGCGGCGCAGCCTCTCCCCCGACGCCGTCACTCGGTCGCCGTCCAGAAAACCGAGGCGCTCAAGGACCGCGCACACACGGTCAAAGTGGGCCGCCACCGAACCCGTCTGGGAGTCGATGGAGCGGCGCAGAAGATCAATCTCGCGCCCCAAGCGCGCCCACTGGGCACCCGCACGCGCATGCTCCTCGCGGTGAAGGCAGCGGTGCACGGGGTGGGCACGCATGGCCGCGCGCAGCTCCCCGATCGTGTCCGCCTCGCCCGAGGCCTGGGTGGGCAGCGGGTATCGCCCCTTGGCCGCACCCGAGCGCAACTCTCCAGCGATGCGGGTACGTTCCTTCGTGCGTCGCAGGGCCGAACCGCCAGGGATCGACATGTGTCCGACGACGGCGATACCGCCGCGCACGTCCTCCGGAGCTAGCGCCCGCCAGGTGGCGTCCTCGGCGATGACGGAGACCTCGGCGCGGCCCGAGGCGGACGTCGCCTTCGCGCCGACGACGCACAGGCGTGTCTTACGCCCGCGGATCAGGGCGAGCACATCTCCCGGGCGTACGCCCGCAAGCACCCGACGAGACTCATCGCGCGTCTCGCGCTTACGGGCGCGCGCACCCGACTTTTCAGCCTGGCTGATGCGATCACGCAGCATGAGGTACTCGCCGACATCGCCCGCGGAACAGGTCAGGTCGTCAGCAATCGCGTGCTGCCGTGCCTCGAGTTCGGTCAGACGCATGGCCAGCTGCACAACGGCCGAGTCAGCCTGGAACTGTGCGAACGAGGACTCCAAGACCTTTCGGGTCTGCGTGCGCGTTGAGCGGGCCAGCAGGTTGACGACCATGTTGTAGGTCGGCGTGAACGCAGAGATCAGCGGATAGGTACGTTTGGACGCGAGCGCCGCGACCTCCTCGGGTGCCACTCCCCCGCGGTGGGAGACGACAGCGTGCCCCTCGGTGTCGATGCCTCGGCGTCCCGCGCGTCCTGACAGCTGCGTAAACTCGCCGGCGGAGAGCGACACGTGCGCCGATCCGTTCCACTTCGTCAGCGATTCGATGACGACGGTGCGCGCAGGCATGTTAATGCCCAGGGCCAATGTCTCGGTCGCGTAGACCATCTTGACCAGCCCCTGGGAGAACAGGTGCTCGACGGCCTCCTTCATGAGGGGCAACATGCCGGCGTGGTGGGCGGCGATGCCGCGCATAAGGCCACGCTTCCACGCTTCAACACCGAGCACGACGGCATCCTCGGGGGCGATCAGGGCGATGACCTCGTCGACGTAGCGTTCGATCTCGGCCGCCTCCGAGCGCGTCGTCAGCGTGATACGCGTGAGCAGCACTTGGCGCACGGCGTCCTCGCAACCCGCGCGCGAGAAAATGAAGGTGATCGCGGGCAGCAGGTGGGCGCGATCCAGCGAGATGAGCGTGGAAGGACGCGACTCCCGGCGCACGCGCACGGGTCGATTCCACGAGCGAGATCCGCGCCCGCCGCGCATCCTCGAGTCGTTCGTAGCGGCCACCAGCTCGGGGTTGAGCTTGCGCTTGCCGGTCGGCGCGTACAGGTCGAAAATGTCCTCCCCGACGATCATGTGCTGGTAGAGGGGCACCGGACGTTGCTCCGAGACAATGATCTCGCAGGACGAGCGCACCTCGCGGATCCACGCCCCGAACTCCTCCGCGTTCGACACGGTCGCCGACAGAGCAATGATCGACACGTGCGCGGGCAGGTGAATGATCACCTCTTCCCACACAGGTCCGCGCATCTTGTCGGCCAGGTAGTGCACCTCGTCGAGGACAACGACGCCCAGATCATCCAGGGATGCCCCCGCGTAGATCATGTTGCGGCACACCTCGGTCGTCATGACGACGACCGGAGCCTGTGAGTTAATCGACGTGTCGCCGGTCGCCAGGCCGACGTTGTCCGCCCCGTAGAGATCGCACAACTCGAGGTACTTCTGGTTGGACAGGGCCTTGATGGGCGTCGTGTAGAAGGCACGCATGCCGCGCTGCAGGGCCACGTAGGCACCGAACTGGCCGACGATAGTCTTGCCCGCGCCCGTGGGTGCCGCCACCAGGACGGAGTTGCCCGCCTCGACGGCGTCGAGCGCGTCAAGCTGGAAGGGATCGGGAGTAAAGCTCAGTCCCGCCACCCAGCGTCCGCGCAGGGACGAGGCCGCGCGGGCGTGCTCCTGGAAGGCGGCATAGCGCTGGGCCGCACTGCCCTCGCCGACGCTCGTGCGTTCCTCGGTGCGTTCGCCCCGTTTGTCGGTGGCGCGGTGTCGGCGTCGTTTCGGGCTCACTATTGGTCCTCCTGGGTCCACACGTCGATGACGGTGCGGGCACGTGCCCCGGCCTCGGCCCGGCGGTCGGGAGAAACCGCGCGCACGTGGGCTGCGATGTCAGTGAGGAGGCTCAAGCCCCACTCGTCGTTCCATACGGGTACGTCGATGCGCGCTCCGCCCTCGCTCAGCTCAGCGACAATGGTGCCACCGTACTCGTCAGCGATCCAGCGGGCCGGGCGATCCACGTCGAGCCTCCACGCGGGTGCGTCGTCGCGCACCCGGCGCGGCGCCTGCAGGCGCGGGCCATTCACCCTCACATCCGAGATTGACGTCACCGCGAAGGTGCGCGGAGCGCGGGCCGTATCACACCAGCCGCGCAGCAGCCAGCCCGTCGCCGAGGCCTCCAACGACCACGGGTCGACGACGCGATGCGAGACCTGGCCGCGGGTCGACACATAGTCGAATGACACGCGCTCACGCCGCTCCAGGGCATCACGCAGCGCCTCCACGATCCTTGACGAGGCCGACGCGGGCGACGCGTCAATCGTGCCCGAGCCGCCCGCCTCCCCCAGCCCACCCAGCGCGGAGATGACGAGAGCAGCGTGAGGCAAGTGTGCGGCCACGTCCGGCGCCAGAAGCGGCGCGATCGCCGAGAGTCCAATCAGGAGAGCCTGAGCCTCAACCTCGGACAGACGCAAGGGCGTACTCGCGCCCAACGTTGAGCGCAGCGACACGCGCTGCTCCTCCTCAAAAAGCCCCCAGTCCACCTCGAAAGACTTACCGGGCAGAGAATCACCGACCGATGCCAAGTACTCAATGTCGCGGCGTACCTGGCGGCGCGTGCGGCCAAAATGCGCGCCGATATCGTCCACGTGCACGCCGGGATGCTCGGCAATCCACGCAACCATTGAGGATAGACGCACGACAGCAAGGGACACATTCTCAGGCATCGCTACCTCCCCAGGCGGCCGCCGCGCGCAAACGCTCCAACATCGCCTCTCGAAGCACCTCGGGACCCACCACGACAACGTCGGCAGCCACCGGCAGCAGGCGGGCAATCCATGTGCCCAGCTCACCATCCTCCAACGCCATGGACTCCCAGCCCTCCAGTGGAGAACGCTCATCGACAGTCTTAGCCACGGCCTCGTACCCGAGGAGCAGCGAACGCGCCGCGCTGCCCGAGCGCACCCACACGAGCGGAGACACCAGCGACGAGACACGCGGGGCCGAACCTGAGGGCGCGACCGACGCATCGCCGCTCTCCCCCAGGAACTCCACACCCGAGCACACCCTCGAAACACGGAACGTGCGCTGCGCGCACCGATCCAAGTCCCACCCCCACAGGTACAGCGCCCGCCCCTGCACGGTCAGTGCCCACGGCTCCACCGCACGCTGCGTCAAACCCCCCGACCCCGGATACTCAAAGCTGACGACGCGGCGCTCGCGGATCCCGCGCGCGAAAGCAGTCGCGGCTTCTAGCCCCGTCAAACCGAGCCGGATCACGGGCGCGGACACCTCCTCCTCCGAGGATGCTGCCGCCTTGGCATCAATGGAAGCGGCCAGAACGTCCCCGCGGTCCCACGCGCGCGCCGCAAGCGAGAGTAGCGCGCGATCCGTGGCCCCCACCTCGATGTCGGGGGCAAGAGAATCCCGGTCGATGCTGTAGTGCTCCCCCCGCCCGATCCTCAGCAGCACGCCGGCGTCGCGCAGCGCATCCTTATCACGCTGAAACTGAGTCTCGAAGGCGTCATCGGCGAGGCCTCGATAGCCGGGAAGTGCGCGCAGCTGGGCCTTTGTGCGTCCCGGTTGGGCACCGAGGAGCTCGACAAAAAGCTCAAGGACGCGCACGTTCGCGGTAGGGGCGGTACTCACCCGCCTACCCTACGTCCAAACGTGCGCGTCCTTCGGGACGGCTCACCGCCAGGAGTCAGGACTGTGGTTCCTCGGCGGGACTCACGTAGTCATTCGTTGCCACCGACGCGGGATCCACTGGGCCTTCCAGCTCACCGAGCGAGTCCAGGAAGGTCACCATTTGCGCCCACGTGGTCAGGTCCTGCATGCCGGTCGCGTGACCGGACGTGCCCAGCCACAGGGGCACAGTCGCCGCGAGCACCGCGTTCGCGCTCGCCAGGGAGTCCTCGCTCGCCAGCGAGTCATCCCAGGGCTTCGTGGCGTCGATAGCGATCTGCGGGTCAGCCGCAATCGCGTTCATCGCGTCGGTCGTCGCCTTCACAACGGCGCGCGCCTGCTCGGGGTGTGCCTGCGCCCACTTGTGCGTCGTGATGATCGAAGCACTCACGAGCGGAGTGTGGGAAGGATCGAGCGGAATCTCGCGAATCTCCAGACCAGCCAGGCGCATCTGAACGGCATCGTTGTTGGTGAAGCCGACGACCGCGTCAACCTGACCCGATGCGATAGCAGCCTGCTGCGTGTAGCCGATCGGCGAAATCGTCACGTCCGACTCGGCCAGGCCAGCCTCCTGCATGGCCGAGCGCGTCGCGTAGTAATTCGCACCGTGCTCGCCGGGGATACCGACCGTCTTCCCCTTCAGGTCAGCCAGCGTCGTAATCTCAGAGCTCGCCGGGACGATGACCGTCCCCGGGTAGGAGGCGTAGTACTGACCGATCGAGACGATGTCCAGGCCCTGTGCGGCGGCCGCGACGGCCTCGTCACCAGAGGCAATCACCACGTCCTCCTCGCCGGCCAGGAGCGCCGTGAAGAAGCCCTCGTGCGAACCGTGGTGGCGGATCGTCGCGTCGATACCCGCCTCGTTGTACATGCCCTGCGCGTCGGCCACGTACACGGGCGAGAACTGAATATTGGGAATGTAGGTTAGGCCGATCGTGACGTTCGAGGCGTCCTTGGAACCCGACTGAGTGGCCGACCCACCGGGGGCGCACGCCGCCAAGGCAAGCGAGGCGCACGCGCCGAGGGCAACGAGGCGAAGAGCGTGAGACGTGTTCAAGGGGTTCTCCTTCACTGCGTGATGTCGTAACGCTTGGACCGCTCGATCCGGTACACGATCGTGTAAAGGAGGGTCGCCATCGTGCACAAAATGATGATGATGACGAACATCCCGGCGGTGTCGACGTTGTTTCTCATTTGAGTGAGTACCTGCCCGAGGCCGGTTCCGCCCATGACCATCTCCCCCACGACCGCACCCGTGACCGACAGCGCGAAGCCGTTGCGCAGGCCACCCAAAATGGCTGGCGCGGCGAGGGGTAGCTCCATGTGCCAGGCCATCGACCACCCCGTGGCCCCATCGAGCGCGGCGGCTTCAAGTAACTCACGGTCAATATGACGCAGGCCAACCACCGTGGAGACGAGGATCGGGAAAAACACCATGAGGGCGCACAGAACGACGATGGCGACAAAGCCATAGCCGACCCACAGGACCAGGATGGGCGCGATAGCGATGGCGGGCAATGCCTGCGTCGCGCCGAGGAAGGGTTCGACCGCAGCGGCCAGCAGCCGCGAGCGGTAGATCGCGTAGGCCGACGGCAATGCGACGGCTGATCCGAGAAGACACCCCGCAATGGCCTCAGCACCCGTAATCCGAACCCTCTCCCACGTCATCGGGAGGGCGAGCACGAGACGCCCCTTGACGACGACGGACTGAGGGGTAGGCAGACGCCAGGCTTCGATGCCGGTCAGCGTCGTCGAGAGCCACCACCCCGCCAGCATGAGGGCGAGGAAGATGATCGGTGCTGCCACGGCGAGAGCGCCGTGAGGCTTGTTCCGAGATGCCACGACTAACTTTCCGACACCGGGGGCACGCGTAGCACAGCAGGCGCACGGATGCACCTCATGCACTCCTCCCATCCGGACTGTAACCGTCGGTGCCGGAATTTCACCGGCTCAACCGCCCTAATCTGTGAGGGCGGGTCGCGGACTATCACCGCCGGTTCGGACTTTCACCGACCCCGGAGTACTCGCCAGCCATTGTGCCACGTGCACCCGTCACGTGCGACACGTGCTCGCAGGACAAGAGCGGGACGAGGCCTAAGCCTCGTCCCGCTCATCCGTACAGGTGTGCGCTCAGTGCGTATGAGCGTTAGCGAGTTCGCGCAACGCCTCGACCTCGCGGTTGGCGTCCTCCGCGCGGAAGACGGCCGAACCCGCGACAAAGTTGTCGGCACCCGCCATCGCTGCGCGCTCGATGGTCGCGCGCGAAATACCGCCGTCCACCTGGATCGAGACCTCGAGTCCGGCAGCGTTAATCGCGGCGCGGGTGCGCTCAATCTTGGGGATCATCTGCTCGATAAAAGACTGTCCGCCAAATCCCGGCTCGACCGTCATGATGAGGATCATGTCGAACTCATTGAGGATATCGACGAAGGGAGCGATGTCCGTCGCCGGCTTGAGGGCCAGGCCGGCCCGCGCTCCCAGACGGTGCAGCTCCCGGGCCAAGCGCAGGGGCGCGGCCACGGCCTCGGCGTGGAACGTCACCGAATGGCAGCCGACCTCCGCGTACTGCGGTGCCCAGCGGTCCGGATCCTCAATCATGAGGTGGGCGTCCACGGGCAGAATGCCCGACTTGACGACGGCCTCGGCGACCGGCAGACCCCAGGACAGATTGGGCACGAAATGGTTATCCATGACGTCGACGTGGGCGACGTCGGCACCGGCGATCTTCGTGAGTTCGCCGCGTAGATCGGCGATATCGCAGTTCAGGATCGACGGGCTAATCGTGGCGCTCATAACGCATATGCTAACGCTTGCGTAGGCACGCCACAAACATAAGATCGGTGCCAAACCGGTGGTCCCACAGCTGCAGAGTACGTCCTTGCGTCCCCGAGATGCGGCCTGCCGCGGGTGGTACTTCGAGGGGGTAGGGCGCGCACTCGTCAGCCAGGGCAACGGTGTCAATGAGTTCAACCTCGCCACGCTCCAGGAGACGGATCACCTGGTCGCGGGTTTCGGCCGCGTGCGGGGAACACGTGATGTAGGTCAGGACGCCGCCGGGACGCGTGAGGGCGACCGCGCGGTCCAACAGCTCGGCCTGGAGCACCGTCAGTTCCTCGACGTCACCGGGCGTGCGATTCCATCGGGATTCAGGGCGTCGGCGCATCGATCCCATGCCCGAGCAGGGGGCGTCAACGACGACTCGGTCGAAGGACGCTAGCGGCCAGGCACTCTGGCCACCGCCGAAGGTCCGCCCATCGCCGCTGACGACCTCGATCGACTCATACAGGCGCGTCGTGCGTTCAATGAGGCGTGCACGGTGCTGGTGAACCTCGTTGGCGGTCACGCGTGCTCCACGCTCAGCGGCCAGCCCAGCGAGCATTGCGGCCTTGCCGCCCGGGCCGGCGCACAGGTCGAGCCAGCGGGCGTCCTCTCCCCCGTTAACGGGGGCCTGCGCCGCAATCATCGCGGCAAGCTGGGACCCCTCATCCTGGGCACCCGAACGCCCATCGCGGATCGAAGGAAGTCGGGCGGGGTCACCCGACTCGAGCAGAACAGCGCGCGGGGAGACCGCGCCGAGTGCGACGCGAGTATCCAGGATGTCCTCAGCCTCGTCTGCCAGTTCGTCGACGTTCATGAGTCCCGGGCGGGCCACCAGGGTGACCGTGGGAACCTCGTTGTCGGCGGCGAGAAGATCCTCGAGTTCGTCGGTCGAGTAGCCGTGCGCCTCCAAAGCCTCGCGGAAGGCACGGACCATCCACGCGGGGTGCGAGTAACGCACGCCTAGGGCTTCGTCTTCATCTTCGATAGCGGCCAATGCGGCCTCGCGCTCGGCATCCTCCTCGCGGGTAATCGAGCGCAGGACGGCGTTGACGAAGCGAACCGGACCATCGGTCAGGTGCTCGCGCGCGACGTCGACCGTCGCAGACACGGCCGCATGATCGGGCACGCGCATATCGAGGAGCTGGTGTGCGCCCATGCGAGCCAGGACCAGAACACGCGGATCCAGGTCAGCCAGCGGACGATCCACGTGGCGGGCGATCACCCAGTCGAGGCGACCGATGGCGCGCAGCGTGCCGTGCACGAGCTCGGAGGTAAAGGCGGCATCCCGATCACTGAAGTGACCCTCTCGGCGTGCCTGACGTAGCGCTTTGGGCAAGACGATGTTCGCGAAGGCACCCTGGGTGGCCACCTCGTGAAGCACCTCGTAGGCGATACGACGGGGTTCGTCGGCCCGCCGCAGCTTACGGTACCCGTCGGAATAGCGACGCTCACTCATCGTGCATCCTCCAGCTCTCCGCCAAGGCGCATCCCGGCATCGGGCCGTGCTCCCCTGGCCCACGCGGCGCCATCCATCCACGACTTACCGGCGGGGGCAACCTGCCCGAGGACCAACGCGCCGCGTGCGCAGCCGACGGTAACCTGCTTCTTGGTGACCTCCAGCTGGCCCGGCTCCAGATCGTCGCGCTCCACGGGGGTGGCCGCGCCGAGCTTCATGCGCGCGCCGCCGAGCAGCACTGTGTAGGCTCCCGGGTTGGGGGTGACGGATCGGATGACGCGGTCCTCGTGCGCGGCATCATGGGTGAAAGACACGTAGCCGTCGGCATGCTCAAGGCGTCGTGCGTGTGTGATGCCCTCGGTGCTCTGAGGGATCGCCGTCGCGCTGCCGTCCTCGAGCGCATCGACCACGGCGAGCACCTGGCCAGCCCCGGCCTGTGCCATCGACGTCAGCAGCTCACCTGCGCTTTCACGGCCAATGGGAACCTCCACGCGAGAGTAAACGTCACCCGTGTCCAGGCCCTCCTCGAGGGTGAAGACACACGAGGCAGTCGTGGGGTCACCCTCGCGGATTGCCCACTGCACGGGCGCGGCCCCCCGCCAGCGGGGCAGGTCGGAAAAATGTAGGTTCACCCAGCCGTGGGTGGGCATCGCAAGAACGTCGGGAGGAACCAGGCCACCGTAGGCCACGACGACGCCGAGGTCAGCGCCGACTTCAGCGAGACGCTCACCGATCTCGGGGGTCTTCAGCGTCGTGGTCTCGAGCAGCTCCACACCGGCCTGCGCGGCGACCTCGGCGACCGGGGATGGGTACATGGCCTTGCCACGTCCACGGCGGGTCGGAGGGCGGGTGATGACCAGGGCGACCTCGTGGGAAGAAGAGAGCAGGGCACGCAGCGTCGGGACTGCGGTTTCGGGGGTTCCAGCGAAAATAATGCGCACGAGCGCCAGTTTACGGCACCGGGCGGTCTCGGAGTTAGAAGAGCTCCGGTGGGTTCACGCTCATTTTGACCGGCGTCATCTTGCGTGCGGCGCGCGAGCGGCGGATGTCGGTGAGCGTAGCGAGCATCGTGGCCGCATCGGCCAGGGGCGTGCGCACGAGCGTACGTACCTGGCGTTCCTCCCCCTCGCGCGTGACCGGAAGTGCGACGGTGCCCACTAGCTCAGCCCCTCCCTCACGGACGACCTGGTCGGCGACTTGACGTACCTGCGCAGGGGTCCCGTCGAGGGCGACCATCGTGCAGGCAGGGAAGAAGCCGAGGGCCTCGCGTTCATCGAGGAGACGCTGGGCGTAGTCGGTCGGAGACCAGCGTACGAGCATCTGTCCCAGGGACTCGGGAATTCTTCCCACGACGAGGCCGGGGTGACCCGGGCGCACGAGCGAAAGCGCGTCGAGCCACCGGCGGGCTGCCTCCTCGGGTGCCCACAGCTCCGCTCGACCGGCGAGCGCGACTGCGTCGAGGATGATTGCACAGGCGTACCCTCCCTCGACAGGTGGCTCGGCACCCGCAGTCGCGACGACGACGGTGGGGCGCGCGGGCAGCATGCGCGTAATGCGGTGAGCCGCGGACGACTCGAGGACGGAGGCGTCCGGAAGGTTCCGCGCGATCTCCTCGGCGGTGCGAGAAGAACCCACGCGCGCACCGCGCAGCTCGTGCCCCGAACACTGGGGGCATCTCCACGAGGTGGGTTCACGGTCACACCACCCGCAGGTCAGGCGTCCACCCGCATCCATGGACAGCGGACCGGAGCAATGCGGACAACGGGCCAGGTGATCGCAGCGTCGACACACGACAGTAGGCCAGTATCCGGCAGCTGCGACCTGGATGAGAACAGGACCGGTGCGCAGGCCCTGGCGGAGCATGCGCAGGGCAGCCTGCGGGATACGCATGTACCCGCCCGCGCCCTCACTGTGCGCCTCCGCCTCCCCGTGCAGGTGTACGCGCGGTGTGGCCGCGCGCAGGGCATCGGGCGTGGGATCGAGGCTCACCGCCCATCCGGAGCGCACGAGAGCCTGAGCTTTCACCGAGCGCGCGTTCGACGCAACGAGCAGGCCCGCTCCTTCAACCGCGCAGCGCTGGACCGCGACATCGAGCGCGTCGCACCGGGGGAACCGTCGCTCGCGCAGGCGGTCATCCCCGTCGTCGAGAATAACAATCAAGCCGAGGGGGGTGGCGGGCACCCACACGGCCGAGCGCGTCCCCACGACGAGGGGGATACGCCCCAGCGACGCGGCGATGTGCACGCGGTAGCGCTCCTCCGGGGAGACCTCGCCACCGCTGAGTGCCGCACGGATACCAAGATCCTCCTCAAGTTCTCGTGCAACACGAGCGGCATGCTCACCGGTGGGCGTCATGACGATGACGGCGCGTCCGGAGGCCACGGTCGCCGCCACGGCGTCCGACAGGCACGCGCGCAGATAAGGGCGCAGCGCCGTGACGACGGCGCGTGGAGATTCCCCGACGCGCAGACGGGACAGGCACGCCGCCCCAGCGGGGTAGGCACGCCACCCCTCCTCCAACGACTCACGGATGACCGTGGGCCACGCGGGGGGCTTCGACGCCAATTCCTCCTTTTCCGCGCGCGCGTGCCGGGGAGGCAACGCGAGTGAGAAAACCTGGGAGGTGGTGGCCAAGAAACGCGACGCGATACGGCGCGATGCCTCGTAGAGTGCGGGGGTCAACACGGGCGTGGCAGACACAACCGACTCGACGCGCCCGACGTGATCACCCACCTCGCGGCGGATACGCTCGATGATCCAGCCGTCGACACGGCTGCCCGAGAATCGCACGCGCACCAGGGAACCGACCTGAGCCTGGTCCACGAGGGCGTCAGGTACGACGTAGTCGAGCGGGCGATCCATGTGAGCCAGATCGACGTCGACGAGCACGCGGGCAACCTCGGCACTGCGCGCGGCAGGCGGGTCGAACCCGTCGAGCATTCCTTGCATGGACATCATGAGCCTAGTCAAACACAGCCCGTGCCCATGTGCGTCCCGTGCTCAGCCCAGGAGCTTCAACCCGTACTTGCCGACAACCATCGCGAGGATACCGAACACAATAAGGCCCCACAGTGCCCAGTCCAACCCCTGACCGACGATCCGGCGCAGCGAGGCCGGAGCCGGGATCACGCCGTCGCGGATGTTGATCCGCGTGATGCCGCCAAAGACCAGCGTGGTCGTCAGCGTGATAAGCAAGCACCAGGGACACAACACCTGAATGATGAAGTAGGACTGGCCAAAGAGCCAGAACGCGAAAAATAGCGCGATCGTGTAGAGCAGGTTCGTGCACGCCATATACCAGCGGGGAAACTTCACCCCTGCGAAAATGGCGACGGAGATCGCCAGCACCACGGCCTCGAAAAAGATGCCGAGGAAGGCATTAGGGAAGCCGAGGATGCGCGCCTGCCACGTCTGGGCGACCGCCGAGCACGAGAGCACGGAGGAGACGTCACAGCCGAAGCGCGCCGACGAGTCGGCGGCCAGCTGCCACGCCTCAATCGACAGAACAAAGGAGGTGACAAGGCCGATGAAGCCCGAGATGATCATCTCCAGACTCGTACGCCTACGCCACGACCGCTGTGCCTCCTCAGTATCCCAGGAGGGTACGTAGCCGTCGATCTGCTCCGCGGCGGCGCTCATGCGAGGGCGGCCTGAAGCTCGTCGACGCGGTTGGTAGCCTCCCACGGGAACTGCTCGCGGCCGAAGTGGCCGTAGGCTGCCGTCTCGCGGTAGATCGGGCGCAGCAGGTCCAGGTCCTCGATCATGCCGAGCGGTCGCAGGTCGAAGACCTCGCGGATCGCGTCGGCGATGCGCTCCTCGGGAAGAGTGGCGGTGCCGAAGGTATCGACGTACAGGCCGATCGGGCGTGCTCGTCCAATCGCGTAAGCCAGCTGAATCTCGCAGCGCTGGGCGACACCCGCAGCCACGACGTTCTTAGCCACCCAGCGGGCAGCGTACGTCGCGGAGCGATCAACCTTCGAGGGATCCTTTCCGGAGAACGCGCCACCGCCGTGGCGGGCCATGCCGCCGTAAGTGTCGACGATGATCTTGCGACCCGTCAGGCCCGCATCTGCGGCAGGCCCGCCCAGCACGAAGCGACCAGAGGGGTTAATGAGAGCCTTCATCTCACCCGTAGCTAAAGCCAGCCCGGACTCCTCTATAACGGGGTCGATGACGTGGGCGCGCACGGCGTCCGCGATGGCGGATTGCGTCAGGTTCTCGTCGTGCTGGGTCGACACGACGATGGTGTCGATACCGACCGGACGGTCGCCCTCGTAGGCGAGAGTCACCTGGGTCTTACCATCGGGGCGCAGGCCCTCGACGATGCCTTGCTTGCGCACGTCGGTGAGGCGCTTGGCCAGGCGGTGCGCCAACCAGATGGGAGCCGGCATGAAGTCAGGAGTGTCGGAGGAAGCGTAGCCAAACATGATGCCCTGGTCGCCCGCGCCGAGGCGGTCGCGAGGATCGCCGCCCTGGGTGCCACGCACCTCAAGCGCCTCGTCAACTCCGCCCGCGATATCGGGACTCTGCCCGTCAAGGGAGATAGACACGCCGCAGGACGCGCCGTCGAAGCCGACTCGTGAGGAGTCGTATCCGATCGAAAGGATCTCGCGGCGCACGATCTCGGGGATCTCGATGTACGCCTCGGTGGTCACCTCGCCGGCGACATGGATGAGACCGGTTGCAGCCATCGTCTCGACAGCAACGCGCGAGCGGGAATCCACATCAAGCAGAGCATCGAGGATCGCATCGGAGATACGGTCACAGACCTTGTCGGGGTGACCTTCGGTGACGGACTCGGAAGAGAAAAGCTGTTGACTCACCGCTCAAGGTTATCAAGGAAATCGGCCATCTGAGCGACCAGACCTGCCGCAACCTCGTCCTTTGAGCCGATGTAACGGCCCACGATCTGCCCGCCGACATCCAGGAGTCGAATGTCGTTGGGAACGTCGCCGAAACCGACGCCCGCACCCACACGGTTCAGAGCGATGTAGTCCGCCCCCTTGCGCGCGGCCTTGTCTGCGCCGTTGGCCAGGATCTCCTCGTCCGTGCCCGTCTCCGCTGCGAAGCCGACGACGAGGGCCGGGCGAATATCGCTGTGGCCTACCTCGGAGAGGATGTCGGGGTTGCGCACGAGTCGCAGGGTCGGCGCGTCGGTCTTCGTGGGGTCCTTCTTCATTTTCGAGGCCTGGGCTGCCTCGGGGCGAAAATCGGCGACCGCGGCGGTCATGACCAGTGCATCGGCACCGATCACCTGTGCCATCGTGGCCTCGCGCATCTCACAGGCGCTGCCCACGCGGGTCACCTCGACGCCCGAGGGCAAAGCTGCCATGACGGACTCGTCGATGTTGGCGGCGATGACGCGCACGCTCGCCCCTGCACGCGCCGCGGCGGCGGCGACAGCCAGGCCCTGCCGGCCCGAGGACTTGTTGCCAAGGAAACGGACCGGGTCGATGGGTTCGCGCGTGCCTCCGGCCGTGACGACGACGCTCCGCCCGGCCAGAACGGGGGCAGGCTCGAGCTCGCCTGCGCGGTCGAGGACATCCAGGGCGCGCCGTGCAATCTCCTCGGGGGCAGCCAGACGCCCCACGCCGCTATCACCTGAGCCGAGCGCGCCCGACTCAGGGTCGATCACGTGCACGCCGCG
>ERZ773180.1113-NODE-1113-length-14130-cov-37.723694_pt1 | contig 14130 bp, 13 predicted proteins | sample MGYA00511080_ERZ773180 | MGnify/ENA primary metagenome ERZ773180 (study PRJEB29015, sample SAMEA2738175) | human oral metagenome | biome: human oral; feature: human-associated habitat; material: saliva | place: China | collected 2178 ...
ATGTTGCCGGTGCAGACAGTCATGATTCGGTACATGGTTCTAGTGTATCGGTGGGGTGGCGGGTGGCCGGACGTGGTGGGTGATTGGGCGGGCTTTGTGGGCGGCGATGTGACGGGCGGATGCGCTCGCCGGCGGGGTGCTGCCGCTACCAGACCCGGATGCGAAAAGGCCCCGCCGACGGTGGGTCGGCGGGGCCTTTTAGAGGTGAACTTTAGTCAGCTGGTTTTTCTTCCTCAGTATCTGAATTTTCAAGCGGCTTTGCTGGCTCACTGACGTGAGTATATTTCTGCTTTTCTTCATCCCAAGACTTAGGGTCAAAAAGTATGGTTCCTTCAGGAACTATGAACTTTTTGCCGTTGATTTCAGATTGTCCGAGTTGAATTTTATAGGGACTATGGGAGGACACGCTGAATATATAACTTTCTGGGGTGACATCACATGAGAAACGTGTCATAAATATTGATGAATTAGGGAATGCAAAACGTGGTTCTTTGTTGATGAACTTTGTTCCATAGAAACCCACACTGCCAAAGAATGTTGAATTTATAAATTTTGCAGAACTTATGAATGTTGCATCGGTAAAATCTATAAATCCATCAAATTCATTAAATGTAATACTGATGAAATCTGCATTACTTTTGAAATTGGCTTCACTAAAATTGGCAAATCCTTCAAAGTAAGCACCTCTGAAATCTGCGATATTTTCAAAAATTGCGCCATTGAAATCTGCGGTTGCATCAGATGGATTTGCTCTGGGGGAAATAATTTTATTGAAAGATGCGTCGGTAAAGATTGCTTCCTTTTTGAAAATGGCCCTAGAGAAAATTGTGTGTCCTGTAAAATTTGCATCTTTGAAATCTGCTTTTTCTTTAAAATGTGTTGATGCGAAGCTTGTCGTGCTCCCGAAAACTGTATCGTGGAAAATTGCAGAGTCATTGAATGTTGATTTTTTAAAGCTAACCCCACCTTTAAATTCTGCTTCATGAAATAATGAAGATTGTTTAAAAACTACATTGATAAATGAAGATGTTTTTTCAAATTCTGACCCATTGAAGAAAACTTCTCCTTCGAATATTGAATTATAGAATGATATTACCTGCCCAAATATTGAATTTGAAAAATTAATACGAGAATTTATGACAATATTACGAAAATCGACATTGTAGAGAAAATGTGTTCCAGAAAAATTGTATGAAAAATCTGACCAAGGCCCTTTTTGGGGAATTTTCTTCTCGATTTCAGGCTTCTCTTTTTTATTGCTGAGTCTGTTTATGGTTTCCGTCAGAATGGTGCTTCGGATATCTTGCTCTTCACGAAACAGTGCTTGTTTTTGGAGGAATTCATCCCTGATATCTCCGGGAATATTTTCTTCTGAATTATTTTTTTCGAAGAGCTCCCTAAGTTCAGCGTGGGGAAACGGAGAACGAACGTAGGAGCAGAGGTTATTGATAATAACCTGCCCTTCTTTCTGTCGTTCTTCAGGGTTGAGGGTGTCATCAGTGAGCCACTCATCGACCAAACTCACAAGAGTATAGATACCACCCAGACGAACAGCTGCTTTCTCGTTTGCTAGTTGTTCTACAGCCTTGGAGTAGCGGCTACGGCGCTCTGCATGAACCTGGCGAATATGGTCGTTCTCGTTTTTCTCCTTCTCCTGGTTATTCTTTCGGTGAGTCTCTCCAAGGGTGATGACACCCAGAACACCACCAGTGGTGTAGAGAATGAGCTGCCGAAGAACTCGACCGTCATCATCCTTTCCGAAACCAGAGTCGAGAGCGATTGGTAAAAGGAACGCTAAAATGCCGCCCCAGACTGCAATAGCCCCAATCCAGCCGTAGAACAGGGGCACTTTCGTCTTCAACTTTGTGAAATGCGCAGCGGACAAGAAAACGATGACTAAAGCTGTGCATATGAAGAGTAATAGCCACGCTTCGGCTGAATTTAGGGACATATATCTGGTTCTCCTGTCTTCATTGAGAGGAACGGTCACCTCTCAGCATAGTGCAAAACTGTCTGACCTGCGCTTCTCTCTGCTATAAATGAAGACCCCACCACACATTCTGAACTGCGCCCCGAAACTTGGACGCATTAAATAGTAGCCGCTATACGGCTTCCTGCAGGGCCTGATCCCGGTACTCTACCGGAGTCAGGCCCTTAAGCTTTACCTGACGTCTTACTGTATTCCAATGCGTGATATAGGCGTCAAGGTCGACCTTGAAACTCTCGAAGGTCTGCCAGTCCTGCCCACGAAAAAACTCGTCCTTAAGATGTCCAAAAACCTGCTCAGTGGCGCCGTTATCGATACAGTTGCCTTTACGTGACATACTCTGGACGAAACCATTATCAGCGAGCGTTCTGACGTAGGTCTCGTGCTGATACTGCCATCCCATATCCGAGTGCAAGACCGGTTCGACCCCTGCGGGTTTGGCATCCACGAGTACCTGAAGCATCTCTTGCTGCTGGGCAAGGTTAGGGCACATCGAGATCGAGTGGGCAACAATCTCTTTACTGGCAAAATCGTAAACCGGAGCGAGGTAGGCCTTACCGAAGGAGAGCTTGAACTCGGTGACGTCGGTACCCATCTTCTGCCAGGGCCCATCGGCCTTAAAGTCGCGGCCGATGATGTTGTCGAAGCTTTGCCCCACGTCCCCCTTGTAGGAGTTGTACCTGTGGTAGTTCGTCTCGCGGCGTATCCCGCAGCGCAGCCCCATCTCACGCATCATCTTCAAGACCGTCTTGTCGGCGATGCGCTCCCCTTCCTCAGCGCGCAGGCACATGGCTACCTGCCTGTGACCACACCCGTTGGGGGTTCGCGAAAAGATCTGGGCGACCTTGGGACGTAGCTGCGCTCTGGTTGGCTGCTGGGGGTGAGCCAGCGCGTAGTAGTAGCTCGACCTGGAAAGGCCAGCCACCTCAAGGAGATCACGCACCGCGTGTCCCTGCCCTGAAAGCTCAGCGACCACTAGGGCTTTGTCCCAGTTTGGGAGCGCCTCTGCGCCTCAAGCTTGCCACTCTAGGTTCTAGTGGTGGTTGCAACGGATCTTGGCGAAGGAGTTCGTTGTGGCTGGTGTTGGTCGTGTGTTTCAGGGGGTTGAGTACCCCTCCCGATCACGCGGTACGTCTTCTGCCACTCTCTCACAGTCTCGGCAGACACACCCAGCCTCCTGGCGGTCAAACGATAGCCAAATCCCCTCTCAAACATCTCCACCGCCCGCTCCCGAAGCAAACAATCACGCCTCAGCCTCAGATGCACAGACACGAAAAGCCTCCCGTTTCCTGGACTTCAATTTCGATGTCCAAGAAACGGGAGGCAGTTCAAAAGGACGAGGCCGAGGTTCCTCTACCTCAGGGGCGCGCTCAGAGAGCAGCGACTGCGGCGACGGTGACGGGCACATTGCCGCGCGTTGCCTTGGAGTACGGGCACAGCTGGTGCGCGCGGTCGACGAGGGCCTGGGCGCGGTCGAGCTCGACGCCGGGGATGAAGACCTCGATGTCGGCGGTGAGGGCGAAGGAGTCGCCCTCGGGGCCAAGGCCGATGGTGGTGCGCACGACGGAGTCCTTGGTGTCGATGCCCAGTTCCTTGGCGGCCAGGCCCATGGCGCCTTGGAAGCAGGCACCGTAGCCCATGGCGAAGAGAGCTTCGGGGTTGGCGCCGTCGCCGGGGCCGCCCAGTTCCTTGGGGGCGCGCATGATGTGGGTGATGCCAAGCGCGGGGACGGAGGAGGTGCCGGCGCGGCCGCCGGTGGAGTCTGCGGTGACGGTGTATGCAATCTTGCTAGGAGTATCCATACCCCCATTCCACCACTAGGACTTCAGTCCCGCAAGGGGTTTGACACAAAGACAAGCGATTCCGCGCGCTCAGGGACGAGGCCGGGGCACGCCCGCAGGTCACACGGCCTCAAACGGTGAGGAAGTCGGCCTCGGGGCGGGCGCTCAGCGCCTTGGCGACGGCGCGGCGGAAGCGGTCGTTCATGGGCGGGAGCTGGTCGCCGCGGAAGAACGCGGTCTCGCTATTTTCGCCGTCGGCGGGGGTGGGGTCGCCGCTCACCCACTGCGCGGCGAAAGCGACGTCCAGGTAAGTGGTGACGTCTCCGTTGTCGTAGGTGACGGGGCCGACGACCTCGACGGAGAGGAGGCGGCGCACCTCGATGCGCACGTCGGTTTCCTCCAACGCCTCGCGGGCGGCTGCGACGGCAGGTTCCTCGCCCGGATCGACGATGCCCGTCACCGGCGTCCAGGTGCCGTTATCGGAGCGACGCACGCACAGGATCTCGACGGCCTCGGGCGCGATGGGCTGCTCCCAGTCGATGGGTGCACATCCCGGAGCGGGGCGTGCGATAACGACGGTCGTGCCGGGCATCCACAGTGGCGCGTGGCCGACGTGTCGGCGCAGCTCGAGGACGAAGTCGGGGGTAGCCATGACCCTAGTCTAAGGCGCTCACAGGAAGGAGGTGATAATCGGCAGGAGCAGGATCTTGACGATGATCGCGAAGGCGAAGAGGGTCGCGTAGGCGGCCTCAATACGCTCGTCGGTGACGCGGGCATCGGCGGCTTGAAGGACGGCCGGCTGTCCGAGGAAGCCCGCGACACCACCGGCGGCACGCGGTGCCGACAGGCCAATAAATTTCGCGCCGATGGCCTGGATACCGCAGCACACAACGACCATGACGGCGGCGAGAAGGGCGGCGCGCCAGCCGTCGGGACTGCCGAGCAGGCTCGCGAACTGGGGGCCGGCGTTCAGGCCGAGAGCCGCGAGGAAGAGCATGAGGCCGATCTGGCGGATCGTCAGGTTCGCGGCGGCGGGCAGGGTCCATACGAGCGGTCCGGTGCGACGCAGGGCACCGAGGAGCATGCCGACGATCAGCGGACCCGCGGCGGCACCGAGTTGGAACCCCTGGCCGCCCGGCAGGGGGAAGGACACAATGCCCAGGAGCAGACCGAGAACGAGGCCGATGCCGAATGCCATGCCGTCGACCTCGGCGACGCGACGCTCGGAGTCACCGAGCCACTCGGCGATGTCGTCGAGTTCGTCCGTGGGGACGACGACGGCGACGTGGTCGCCGAGCTGCAGGTCGAGGTCGTCGCGGGCCAGGAGATCCAGGTCGCCTCGGCGCACGCGCGTGATGACGGCACCGAAGCGCTTGGTGACGTTGAGTTCGGAGACGCTGCGACCGGCAACGTCGGGGTTAGACACGACGATGCGCTCGAATGCGAGGTCGGAGCGGTCGTCCTCGAGGTTGTGGTCGAGGATCTCGCCGACGACGGGAGCCGTCTCCTGGATGGACGCGGGGTCGCCGACCATGACGATGTGGTCGCCGGGTAGCAGGTCCTCGCCGGGAGCGGTGACGCGGGTGCGACCATCACGTCGCAAGTATGACAGGCGTACGCGCTGATCGCGCCACGCGTCGATGTCGCGGGTGTTGATGTGCTTGGACACGTGAACACTCACTGCCTCCAGGGAGGAACCGGCGAGGGAAGGTGTGTCCTTGGGACCCAGCCACTTCCTCGTCACCGTGATCGTAACGATGAGGATGCCGCCGATGACGCCGACCGGATAGCCGAAGGCGTAGCCGACCGCCGCGTTCGCATCCCCGGTGAGCCGGGTGGCCGTGTCGAGGGCGGGAGCGGCCGTCAGAGCACCCGTGAAGAGACCCGACGTGAGGCCGGACGACAGACCGAGGAGGCGACCACCCGCGAGGGCGATAACCGCTCCCACGATGCACACGATCGTTGTAAGCGCGAGGAGATTCGTCTGCTTACGCAGGTCCTGGAAGAAGGTCGCTCCCGCGGAAATGCCGACGCAATATACGAAAAACGCCAAGCCCATCGGCTGGACGATTGACATGTGAGTGCTCACGACCTCGGGATGCAGAGCCGAGACCGCGAGGCCAACAAAGAGCGCTCCCGCCGCACCAAAACGCAGGGGGCCGATACGTATCGCTCCGATCGCCGCACCCAACGCGACAACGAGAAAAAGCGCGAGCAAGGGTGAGGACGAGAAGAGAGCAGCCATACCTTTCAGGGTACCTGTCACGCGCATTACCAGGCGTCACGACCTGTGCGATACGCGCGTTATAAGGCTCACGCGTTAGGTATAGACTGCACTCAGTAACCGAAAGGATGGTCATGTCTCAACCAGTTCCCGGATGGTACCCAGACCCCGCTGGTAGCCCGCGTCTGCGCTGGTGGAACGGCGGCATCTGGACCGATCAGTACCTTCCCATGCCCGGCACTCAGCCTCAGCAGGGCACGCCCGCGCCCATGCGTGGGGTACCTCTGCCGTACAACGCCGCCATGCAGCAGGGTGCCCCCCAGGCCCAGGGCGCATCCTGCCCCCAGGCAACGCCCACCCAGCAAGGCATGAGTTCGCCCCGCGTTCCTTCCTCCCAGCAGGCACCGAAGGTTCACTCCAATCCCTATCAGAACACCGGCATCACGCCGATCTTCTCAAACTCCGAGGACTCAGCGAACGAGGCAGACGACGAGCAGGAAAACAAGCCCCGAACCGGGAGTGGCTGGTTCATCGGCTTGGTCGCTGCATGGATCGCGGTCGTTCTCTTCGCCGCGTCCGCCGTGTACGCCGGCATGGCCTTCACACGCGCAAGCAAGGAGCTTGCCGACGCGGAATCCGAGCACGCCAGTGCACAAAGTGAGTACAACGAGGCGCAGTCAGGCCTCGACAAGGCGAAGAAGGACCTTGAGGAGACGCAGAAGTGACCATGCCCGCCGCAACGAACAAGCCCGCAGAGTCCTCGCCGGGCACCTACAGGATCCTGACGCTCGTCGGCGCATTCCTCGCCGCGTGTCTACTCGTGACGACCGCTGCCCTGGGCTACGCCAGCTACTCTCAGAGCGCCAAGGCGGAGCAAACACGCACCGACGCCAATAACCTGCGGACGCAGAAGAAGGATGCCGAGACCGAGACCGCGAACGTACGCAACGAGATCAACAACGCGAAATCCGACAAGTCGGCTCAGATTTGGTGCGATGAGTTCACCTCCGCCTACTCGAGTGTTTCTCTGCTGCAGGAGAAGGCAATCGAACTCAGTATGAAGCCGACGGCTCAGCTCGACGCGATCACCGAGTACTGCCCCAAGAAGAAGGAACTCGTCGACGCTCTCGCGTCGGCTCCTCGCCAGTCTGTCGGATCGACGGATACCTGCGAAATCTCCGACGACACTGTGACGTTTTCGGGTGATGTGTGGTTTGACTATCAGCCTCTGTCTGACGTGGGCGATATTGATCTGACAGTCAGTGTCTATATGAAGAAGAATGGTAAACCTACCATTAGAGATAAGGCACTCGGTCAGACGACCGTCACGATTCCGTCGGGCGGAACTACCACCTACAGCGTGACCATCCCCAACCCAGGCCTGGAGGGTGCTGACTGTTACACGGCTGCGACAGGTTTCTGGCCGACGGGAATCTAACCGGATAGTTGCCCGCCATCCCTCCTATGACTAAACTTCCTGACCAAGGGAATAGTTTTATTCGTAACGGGAAAGCAACAACGATGAGCGAGTCCGCGCAAGGCTGATACCCCGACCCGAGCGGTACCTCCCATTTACGCTGATGGAACGGCCATTCGTGGACCGACTACGTCATGCCCTACGCAATGCAGAACCAGTCGGTCAGTAAACCTCGCCTTCCCGCCCACAACGAGGCCGTAGCGCCCCGAGGCGGGCAACGCCTGGGCGCGCGGACCGCCGCCATCCCCGCTCCCAGGGCCGAGGCCTCGGCTCCTCGAGACACCAAGGCTCACCCCCCGCTCACCGCCAAACGAGGGGCCACCCCCTCCCCCACGACGGAAACTGACTCAGCACCCGCCCCCAGTCCCACCCTAACTGCCGAGGCCACCCCGGCCTCGTCGATGGAGAACACCAGCGCGACCAACGCCCAGGAAGCCCCCAAGAAGCACACCGCCGCTCGCTGGGCGCTGGCCTGCGCCGCCTCCTGGATCTTGGTCATCGCTTTCATCGGTGTCCTCGTATTCACGTGGTCCCACCTGGGCGACTCCAACGCGATCTATAAGGACTCCAAGGAGAAAGCACGGCACGCACAAGAGGAACGCGACCGGGCTCAATCCACGCTCGACGACATCAACCGCCAGATCGAGGAGGCCCAGCAGTGAGCACCGCCCCCACTCCCCTGCGCGCCGCAACCGTCGCAGGCGCCATCCTGGCCGTCATCTTCATCGCCCTGTCCGTCACCGTCGGCGGGATCAACGTGTGGCGCACACACGCGGCAGAGACCTTCATATCCCAGGCCGAACAGGCCCAGTCCGATAAGGCGTCCATCGACCGGGCCATTAAAGACGCCAAAACGCGCCTTGATTCCGTGAACGTAGACGCCAGCACCGCCGCCTGGTGCGATTCGGTCACGCGCGGCAACGCCTCATCGATGCGCGACATCATCAAGACGTACGACTCCTCGACACAAGCCGTCAAGGACTCGATCCATTCTCAATGCTCGAACAAAGAAGCGCTGGCAAACGCGCAGCGCACCCTGTCCAATGCCGACTTTACGATCACCATGACTGAGTGCACAGCCAATAAGGTGACCACAACGATCAAAGGCACCCTCGCTGTCAAGCAGTCGAGTACCATTACGATGTTTGGTCCCCTGAACGTGACCATCATCGGTTACACCACGGAGAAAAACAAGAGCGTCAACCCAACGTCCCCCTACCAGGGGACCACGACAGCGACGCTGACACCCGGAACGCCGCTCACCTTTTCCGTGACAGTCCCCTACGATCCCAACATGACAGGCAATACGGAGTGCGGGGCTACGATGACAGCATGGTGGCCCTCGGACATGTAACACTGATGAGTCCGGACGTCGGCCTCGCCGACCCATTCCAGCCACCCTCACCGATGGCGGAATACCACGAAAGGAGCCTCCTATGAACAACCCCATCGAAGGCTGGTACCCAGACCCAGACGGAACCCCACGGCTGCGCTGGTGGAACGGTTCGGACTGGACAGAGAGCTACATCGTAGACGAGCGGGCCAGCAACGGACCCGTCACCGGCTCGGTATCTCCGCCTACCACGGGTCCCATCGACCCCATTACCGGCACCATCACACACGCTACAACCGGCCACATTGACCCCTTCACAGGCTCTATCGCCCGCCCCGTCACGGGGACCGCCGCCCAGCCCCTCACCGCCGCACAGTCCATCACCGGTACTGTCGATCCGGTCACCGGTCGTATCGTACGCCCGGGAGAAGAGCCCGACGGACTTCATCCTGCTCCCGATGTCCCCACTCACCCCGCCGTTGCGCCCGTGCAACCGCCCAGGAAGTCACCCAGGTACTCCGACGGGCCAACCATTCAGATCCCAAAGAATCAGATCATCACGGCGATCATCACAACGCTCCTCGTCATCGGATTCAGCGCTGGCCTGGCCCTGACGGGCCGGATGTACATGTCCGCGACCAGCGAGTACAAGCAGGCTCAACAAAGCTTCGACAACGCAAACAGTGATCTTGAGAAGGCGAAGGAGGCAGCAAAGTGAGTCACAATCAGCCCACCTCCTCGGGCACACCCCCCAAGAACAAGAAGCTATCCATCTACAACGCCGCTATGGCGATCCTTCTCATCCCAGTCATGGGTGCGACAATCACGCTCGGTGTTTTGTCAGGTGTTCGTCTCAATCAGGCACGCGACCTCACAGCTCAGACGAAGCAGATCGCAGCGCAGACCAAGGCGACGCAGAGCACAAACTGGTGTTCAAGCGTGAGAGCTGACAACCGCGCGGACATGGGCGAGATCTACAACGAGTACCGCACCGCCACCGATGAGTACAGGCAAGCGATCGACGCAGAGTGCCCAAATAAGGTCGCCATCGCGAACCTGATCTCCACCTACACCGCGGAAGATGTCTTCAAATTCGACCAGACGTGCTCACTGAACGACAACAAGACTGCGGCGCACTGCACCGGATCCATCGAGGTTCTGGCAGATAAGAAGCCTGCCCTGAGCGTCTATCCGAGCGTCTCTGTTACCCTCGTTTTCACAGTCACCTACGACACGGCCGCAACTCAGGTGGGCCACACCGAACCTAACGCCTACACGTTCACAGTCCCCCGCGAAGGCAAGGCAGACTTCGAGTTTGATACCGCGTACGACGAAAAATGGGGATCATACTACAAGCTGTACCCCGACGCGTTCTACCCGGACGAGTAAGCTCATACGACTGGTTCCCGGTCCCGTCGCCTCTCTCAGGCGGCGGGACCTCATGCATAACCACCGCGCGCAGCTCAGCCACGGCCTCGTCGAAGAGGGTCAGTAGTGCTCGTGAGAGTCGTAGCCCCGCAGGCGGTCGAGTTCGCGTCGTTCCTTCTTCGTCGGACGCCCACTGCCCTTCTCGCGCATGGCAACGGGGACGTGAACGCGCGAACGCTCGGGCGTGCGATCGTCGTAGGCGGTGCGCGCCTGCGGGTAGGAGACGCGCTTGGCCAGCAGCAGCACGACGCCGAGGACGCGATCAAAGCCCTCGATGCGCAGACGCACCTCGTCGCCCACGTGCAGCTTGTAGGCGGCCTTGACGGGGTCGCCGTTAACGCGCACGTGCCCGGCGCGTACGGCGGCCGTGGCCTGGGAGCGCGACTTGAGCTGGCGGGTTGCCCACAGCCACGTGTCCACGCGCACGGAGGACGAGGCCAGGGCACCTGGCGGGATCACAACCGTCTCGTGGGCATCAGTCATCGCGGAGCCTAGTTGATACGGCGGATACGCGTCTGGTGGCGCGGCGTGAGCACGATGGCGACGAGCGCACACAGCAAGGGCATGCCGATCAGCATGCCAAGCAGTGCTCTCCACGGCACGACCGGCCACAGCGTGGTGAGAGTCGGGAAGATGCCCGATCGGGCGAACGTGATGACGGCGAGGACACCGACGACGAGACCCGAGAAGACCGCCGTCGGAATCGCGTTCAGCGCGAGGACCACGCCCTGCCAGGTCGTGACGCGACGGCGCATCGCGGGGGCAGCACCAATCGCATCGAGAGTATCGAGGTCGGGGCGCATGTCCGAGGCCGAGAGAGCCACGACGAGGGCGACCGTCGCTGCCGCGGCGACAACAGCGATGAGGGCAGCAATGTAGGGCAGGATCTGCGAACGCATGGTCGGCGTGATGACCTGGGCGGATGCGCCCGGAACCTGACGCGCGATGGTCGCCTGGAACGCGGGCGCATCCACCGTACTCACGGGCTTATCCACCGAGAGGAGCTGTCCGAGCGGCGCCGCCTTGAGGCCCAAGGATATTGCGGCGCTTGGGGAGAGCACCATGACGTTGACGCGCGTCAGCGGTGACGCGGGGAAGATCTGCGTGCCCATCACGCGCGCGTCCGGCAGTTCGTTGTCGGAAAAGCCGGCGGCTTTTGCGTCCGCAATCGCCTGCATATCGAGGCTGCGCAGCTTCACTTGGCCCGCGCCGTCGATGTATTTCCTATCGGGAATGAGAACGCCGCCCGAGTTCAGCGTCGCGACCGCGCGCACCATGTCGTTCTCGTTCAGGTAGCCGGCCTGGCGCAGGTAGGTACCGTCGTCGACAATGTAGGCGACGTCCAGCTCCGCCATGGTACCCATGTCGGCCGCCATCGTGAAGGTGGACTTTCCGTCCGGGGAAATCGCTTCAACCATGGTGACCGGCCCACCGGGACCAGAGTTCCACGCCATGCCGTTGAGTTCTGCGGATGAGGTGACGGTGCGCTGGTTCTTCACGGCCTCCGTCGCTGCCTTCATGAGCGCACGCGAGCGGGTATTCGAATCCGTCTTGTCGACCGTGGACACAAAGATCTGCCCACGTTTGCCCACGTGCGGACGCGAATTCCAGCCGGCCTCGTTCGACGAGGAAAGCGTGATGAGGAGGGCACAAGCGACGAACACGGTCGTCAGGATCGAGGCCATGGCCGGGAACGTACGGTGTCCGTTGCGGACAGCATCGCGCAGGGCCAGGCGCATACTCATGGATGCGCGGCCATTGGGCACGCGCCAACGCGTAAAGATGTAGGGGATCGAGCCGATGAGGCCGATTTCGAGGAGAGCAATACCGACAACGAGGGCAAGGACCGACCCGTACCATGCGGCGACGCCCAGCACCGGCAGGCCAGCCAACAGCGCAATCGGGTAGATCATGCGGCGACGCACCAGACGCGACGGCTCCCAGATGCGTCCGCCGATGACTGCGGAGGTGTCGATGTGGGAGGAGGTATGCGCCGGTGATACCGAGGCCATCAATGACAGAAGAATGGGCAGGAGAACGGACAGGCCCAGCGGCCACAGCGGCACAATGCCGAGGCCAAGGCCGGACCACAGTCCGATCCCCAGCATGGCGCAGGCAGACAACACGACTGAGAAGGCTGCTGAGTACGCGCCGATGATGAGACCGTGCGCGATTGTGAGGCGTCGCCCGTCGGAGCGGTCGCCGCCGTTAGCAACGATCATCGCAGCTGTGCGCATCACAGAGCGTTGCGCGACCGTGTAGAGCGGTGAGATGAGCAGGATCATCTCGGTGAGGATCAAGAGAACACCCGCGACCAGGAGCAGGTATTGCCACGGGTTCGCGTTGCGCAAGGCCTCGGGGACCTCGTACTGGGCGATCTGTGAAGGAAGCGCCGAGGCATCGGGCGGGTTGGCGAGTACGTGGCGTGAGACGACCGAGAAGCCAGACGCATTGAGTTCGCGAATCTTCTCCCACGTCACGGGCGCAGGCCCCGTCACATACCAGGCCGTCTGCGTGCGTCCAGCGACAGCTAAACGATCAATGTCGAGCGTGCCGTCGCCGACGATTGCGCGCCCCTCGCCCTTGATGATCGCGTCGATAACAGCGCTGCCTTCGATGGACTGCGCCGCGCGTTGCTTCGACACCGTCACAGAGAGCGCGACCGTGTCTCCGGCCTCGACGCCGAGGGCACGGGCGACGTCGTCGGAAACCACGGCATGCTGAGCGGGGAGAGCCCCATGCTTGTTACCTGCCTCGACGCGCGGCGCGTCCAAGGAGGCGGTCTGCGTGCCATTGTCTACCGTGTACCCGGTTCCATCCGGTGCCGTCATATGGAGCTGATAGAGCGTGTCAACCGCGACCAACTGGTCTCCGGCCGGCACCCAGTCGCTGAGGGTCTCCATGGTGACGTCAGCATCGTCATCCGACGCCGTCTTCGCGAGGCGGTCCGCGGTGAAGTCCTGGTCGAGAGCCGTTGTCGAACGGCGCAGCGTCACGGCCTGGGAGTCGGAGTTGTGTCCCAGCCAGGAGGAGGCCTGGTAGCGCTGGGACGTCGTCACATCCCAGAACGTCAGCGATCCGATCGCGATGATAATCGGCAGGGAGATAAGGATCACGGCAGTGAAGGTGCGCCCAAGACTTTGGCGTGCATCACGAGAGGCGATGCGGAGTACTACTCCCCATCGCCTCATCCGTGTGTTGAGTCGGCTCATCAGGTCCTTGGTGCTGCGTCGGCGAGCAAGTCCCTCAGAGAATCCCCGCGCGAACGATCAACGATACGACCGTCTCGCAGGAACACTGTTCGGTCTGCCCATGCGGCCATTCTGGCCTCATGAGTCACGAGAATACCCGCTGCACCAGCATCTATGTGGTCACGCAACACCAACATGATCTGTTCGCCAGTGTGAGAATCTAACGCACCGGTCGGCTCGTCGGCAAGAATGACCGACCGGTTACCAACGAGGCCGCGAGCGATGGCTACACGCTGACGTTGACCACCGGAGAGCCTCTCGGGGAAGCGATCCGCGAGTTCTGCGACACCAACCTCGGCGAGAGCGGCCATCGCGGCCGCACGTACCTTCGAAGGACTCACCCCGTCCAGCTGCAGCGGCATCTCAACGTTTTCGAGGGCTGACAGCGACGGAATCAGATTGTAATCTTGGAAGACGTAGCCAATCGAGCGTCGACGCACTTCAGCGCGGTGAACGCTATCCAACGAGGCCAAATCGATCCCGTTGACGTAGACGCTTCCGCGTGTCGGCCGCTCAAGGCCGCCAGCGATTGACAGCAGCGTCGATTTGCCGGATCCAGACGGTCCCATAACAGCGAGAAGCTCGCCGGGCCCAACCTCAAGGTCGATCCCGTCGAGCGCTCTCACTCGGACGCCGTTTGCGCCGAACT
>ERZ773180.1118-NODE-1118-length-14087-cov-5.032711_pt1 | contig 14087 bp, 12 predicted proteins | sample MGYA00511080_ERZ773180 | MGnify/ENA primary metagenome ERZ773180 (study PRJEB29015, sample SAMEA2738175) | human oral metagenome | biome: human oral; feature: human-associated habitat; material: saliva | place: China | collected 2178 ...
AGTAAGAAATTAGTCATGCATACGTTAGGTACAAGACAAGTAGTATACAAGTTTCCGAAACAGAACAGAATAGGAGTTATCTGGCTAAATTAAATTTTATGAGAGATAATGCGCTCACTTTTTTGACCAAGCTGATGCAAATGCCATCAATCCACAATCTGAAAGCACATCTATTAGCACTTCATTCCTGTTGTTATATTCAATAATTAAGCAAATAACACTATTGATAAATTCTTGGACATCCTCTTCGGGAAGCAGTGATATCAAGATGTCTAATGACTGTACATAAGAAGTTTTATTTCTTCTTCCAACCTCAGTACAGTAAAGTCGCTCATCATGAGCACATATATTTCTAATTTTTACTAACCTGTTGATTTTTACTTGTAAGTCATTTCTGGATAAAAACTTATGATTCGGTTTATGTCCAATCACATCAATAATTCTTGAACATACTTTATTCTGCTCTTCAGGCTTCATCAAATCGTATAAGTGTTCAATGTTTCCAAATGTCATGGCATTGACAATAACCCATAGTGGGACCTCATCATACTTTGCCTTATAGTGCTCAACAAAATCGAAATGACATTTACCGTACAGAATTTTGTTAACAACACTTTGAAATTTATTAAATGCGTCATTGAACTTTGATTTTCCGAGCAAGTAACTGTTGGGGTCCGTAAAATTACTTCTCACCATATATGGATTAAGTTCTTGATGATTTTCACAAAAGGTATAGCAACATATAGTTCTCACCATTACTTCAACTTTAGTCAAATAGTGAAATGTTATCCCGCGCAATTTTCTATCAAACAAAAACAGCTGGTAGATATAATCAAAGTGAGTCCCCTCTTTATACACATCGCCAGTTTTGCAATTATCTATGAACGGCTCTTTATAGCCATTAATAAGTGAGTAATATCCCTCGGATAGCAAGATGTTATACGTCTTTTCATCCGTTATAACACCTCTTGAATTTAAAAGCTCTATTTGCTGATCAATAGAAAGAAAAGGCTTATTCATAGCTTCTCCTTATGAAAAAAGCGGCTACACGATGGCAGCCGCTCTTTGGTCTCGGTTCCGTAGAATGTCAACGAGACGTATCACTGCCAATAATCTTAACATTGCACAGACCTCTGTAAAGCGAAATATCAAAACTCAACAACACACTCTTTGTCCCATTTTTGTCCCATGAGCCAACTGATGAGCTAAGTTTTACCAGGTCAAGAGCTATATACTCTTCACGCTCAAAAATGCCTAATACTTAAATATTTTCTAGAAATACGCAGCTAAACCGCTATTTATTCTGCAATAAAAGTGGTAGGGGCGGCGGGACTCGAACCCGCAAGACCGAAGTCGAGGGATTTTAAGTCCCCTGCGTCTGCCAATTCCGCCACGCCCCCGGATATGTCTAGCTATTATGCCACTACTTTTAATTCAGCGGGCGCAAAATTGGCTGCCAAATCACAGGCGACTGCTTTCCCTGGTGAACGGCAGCTGCAGTTATCACCAGGCCAAAGAGCAGGTCACTCTCGCTTACTACCAGGTGTTTAAAGCCCGAATTCTTCATCAATTCTGCAAGTAAAATAGTTCCCGCAAGCATAACGGGTGCGCGTTTTGCCTGCAGCCCCGTTATGTCTTCTCGCTCCTTTAGCGTTTTGCTGGCGAGAAGCCCCTCTATCTGCAGCACCTCATCAAGCGAAATATGATTAAGGTGCACCTTTGACGGGTCGTACGGGTCAAGATGATCCCTGATGGCAATGAGGCTGGTTGCGGTTCCTCCAACGCCAACCAAGAGCTCAGGTGCTGCACACTGCTGTTGAGCTCGGCCGATAGCCTCAGACATCATCTGAGCTGCCATTGTATGCGCTCCATCAATGTCCTCAGTCGATGGATGGTCAGACGCCAAGTTAAAGCGCTCGGTCAGGCGTCTGCAACCCAGGTCAACAGACTCGACAAAGTTAATGTCAAGCTGCTGGCCTCCAAGCTGCCGGCCTCCAAGCTGCTGGCCTGCGCCTTGGGCCGCAGGCTGATCTGTCAGCGTGCCAACAACCAGCTCAGTTGAACCACCGCCGCTGTCGGCAACAAGAATGCGATGATTCTCAAAATCGTGAGAGACACCCAGAAATGTGAGCGCGCCTTCAATCTCACCTGGAATAATCATGGGCTCAAGCCCCAGCGAAGCTAGACCCATTCCCAGGTCAGGAGCATTTTCTGCATCGCGAGCGGCACTTGTGAGCGTGCAAACAACCACCTCAGCACCCTTTTCTCTCGCGTGATCAACATAGGAAGAAACGCATCCAACGCAACGGTGAATTGCCTCGGGTAGCAGGCGTTTTGTCGTATCAACGCCCTCGCCCAAATTGACAATCTCGGTGTATTTGGCCATGCGAATGACGCGACCGTCCTCTACCTGCGCAAGCGCAAGTCGAGCGGTCACGGTTCCAATATCAATTGCAGCTAGAAGCATTAGTGTGAGTTCCCACTATCAGACTTTGAATCGTTGGAGCTAGACCCCTCAGAAGAGCCGCCCTCTTCAGAGTTCTTCTGCTCGTGAGACTCTTCAGGAGCTGGTGCAGATGTAGAATCGTCAGAGTTTGCGCTCTTAGGAGCCTCAGTATTGCCGGAATTACCCGCCGAGAAACCAAAAATAAAGTCTCCCACCTTGATATACCAAGGATAGTCAGGGCGCTGAACAGTATTTTCGTCCTTCTTTTGCTCAAGGCCTTCTACCCGCGCAGATTCCTCGCCGCCAGAAACCAAGCCCTGCTTATGAGCCTCATCTATGATGCCTTCTTTTGTCTGCAGTCCCTGAACCTCAGACTCAAGATGTTTTTGATCTTCCTCAAGCTTCTGCTGATTCAGCAGCAACTCGTCATGCTCGCGAACAGCGTGGTAGTAGCCACGAATTGGCGGATACAAGCCCACAAGCAGGAAGATTACAACGCCGAGAAAAACGACAAGCTTGGTATGATTGCGCGCGAAGTCAAGTGCATTGTCCTTAAGCTCTACTAGAGAAGCTACGCTGAACTGCGGTTTATTGGTTCTTTCAGTCTTCTGTCCGCGCTCGGACTTTTGACCTCTTTCGGACCTCTGAGTCCTATCAATCCTCTTAACTTGAACGGTTCTTTTAGACTTGATGTCCTTGGAACTCTTTTGGGAAGATGCTTGTTTTGATGGCACCGTGCCCTCTGACGACGCTGTATCTTTTGGAGCCGCCACAGCTTTCTTTGCCACAGCCAACTTCTGATCAGGTTGAGATTTCTCAGTTACCTGGGGTTTCTCGGATTTTCTAGTTGAAAATATTTTGAGAGCACCAGAGGTATGCTCCGCGGTGGTCTCTTTAAGAGGCTCAACGGAACGCTTGGTGGGCGTTGTTTTTCTTTTTGTACCACTCTTTTTAGTGGTGTCTTGACTCATCACGGATCTCATTTCTGGTTTGTTTGGTGATGCGTCGCAACAAATTGCAACGTCTTTATTATGGCAGAGGCAGCGCCGATAGCCCTGCCTCAGTTTGGAATTTCATCGTTTCACCGAATAGAAGTCATCGCTCCACGGCAAGTCGTAAGCTTTGCGGCACGTCGCATAACTTCGCTGCGATCTGTGCAGCTTGTTAGGCATCAAAATGACGCTTAGCTTCTTGCCACAAATCTTCTTGAAGCTCGGGTTTCTCGTCAAGTGAGAAGCCCCTCTGAGCAGCAGCTTTCTCCATATACGACCAACGAGCGCGAAACTTTCTGCAGGCGCTCATCAGCGCCTCTTCCGCATCAACGCCTTCCCAGCGAGCAACGTTTATTAGCGCAAACAAAATGTCGCCGAACTCGTCCGTTTTCTGCTGCGTACCTGGGGCTTCAGCGTCAAACTCTGCGCGTTCCTCGGCAACCTTATCCCACACGTCATCGACGGACGCCCACTCAAAGCCCATTTTTGCGGCGCGCTTTGAAATCTTCTGCGCTTGCATCAGCGCGGGTAGAGACTGCGGAACTGAGTTGAGAAGACCCTCGGTGTGCACGGTATCTTCCGCACTGGCGCGCTCCTCAGCCTTGACGCTCTCCCACACGTCCAAGACGGCCGCAGCCGACGACGTAGAACCAGCTTCTGGCCCAAATACGTGCGGATGCCTGCGTACCAACTTCTGATTGAGTGCTCGACACACGTCGTCGATGTCGAAGCCCGCTGCGCGGTCGCGCACCCTACTGCCCGCACTGGCACCGCTGTCCGCCTCAATCTGCGAGTGAAGCACTACCTGTTCAAGCACATCGCCAAGCTCCTCCTCAAGGTGCTCGGGAGAGTCCTCAGCAATAGCCTCAACCGCCTCGTAGGCCTCCTCAATCATGTTCTTTGAGATGGACTGATGTGTCTGTTCCTTATCCCAAGGACAGCCGTCCTCCTGACGAAGTCGCCAGATTGTTCTGATCAGACGGTCGAACTCCGGATGCGTCTTCGGTGCACCAGGACGAGCCTTTGTTTCTTCATCAACTGCGGCTGCTAGCTGGGCGATCTTCTCGTCAGATGTCATAGAACTTATTGCTCCTCGGGATACAGAAAATTCCAGTCGTTGCGCAGGCCGGTCATGAGCTCCATAACGTCCTTTGAGACCTCAAGCTGCGCCTGAGCAGAAGCGTCTCCTGCAACAGCGGACTCCAGATCTGCCAGCACGTACGCCAGAGCATCAGCCGTGCGACCCACCTGGACTTGCTCCTGCTTGCCGTCGTCAGTCCACGTGATTGTGGCAACATCTGCGCGTGGGTACTCCATAATCTCAATGAAGGCTTTATCGGCGGAAATCATAGCGCGTTTTGGCTGCTTGGAGTGGAGCGTCAGCGCCAGAACAACCATCTGACCCTCAGCGTTTCTGAGCAAAATGCCGTCCGTCTGATCAACGCCGGTAGGGGCCGGATTCATCATAGAGAGCACGTCATGAGGCTGGCTCTTCAAGAAAAGACGGGCCAGCGTCAGCGAATAGACGCCAATGTCCAGAAGGGCGCCACCGGCAAGCTTGGGATTGAAGAAGCGATTCTCCATGTCAAACTCTTTGTAGCTGCCAAAATTCTCCTGAATCAGGTTGACTGGACCAAACTCGCCCGCCTCCACGCGGCTGACCAGCTCTTTGTAGAGCGGCATGTGCAAAATGGTGCAGGCGTCCATAAGCTGAACACCGTTTTGACGTGCAAGTTCTTCGGCCTCAAGCAACTCAGCCGAGTTGAGCGTAATGGACTTCTCGCACAAAACATGCTTGCCCGCCTGAAGTGCTTTGCGCAGGTAGATGATGTGTGTGTTGTGAGGCGTGGTCAGATACACCGCGTCAATCTCGTCGCTGGCGAGAAGATCGTCGATGCTGTCATACACGCGCTTGACGTGGTGTTTTTGTGCAAACGCGACGGCCTTCTCCTGCGTTCTGTTGGCTACACCGTCGATGGTTCTGCCAACAGAAGCCAATGCCTCTGCCATCTGGTTTGCAATGACTCCGCAGCCAATAACACCCCACCTGAGGTGTGGCGCGGCAAAGATCGTGTCCACGGCGCTCGTGGTGTTCTGTGCAGCGCACGCGACGTTCTGTGCAGCGCTCGCGGCGTTCTGCGATGTCTGGCCTGCTGTTTGGCTCATGTTTACTCCTCAACCTCGTCGTCGCCACCAAGCTCTTCCAGAACTCCCAGGGCGGCGGGCATCAGCTGTTCTTCATTGCGATGGAACGGATACGCCAGTTTATGCGTCTTTGGATACACAATAGCACCGCGACCCTTCAACTTAAGGGCTTGTTCGCGAGGAATTTCTACACCCAGATATACCAGGCGTCCATTTGTCAGGCTTACTGACGTTGCGCCCAAACGTTGCGCGCGGATGCGCACGCGGGCACGATCAAACAAGTTCTTACCTGCAAGCGGCAGGGCACCAAAGCTATTCTCGGTATCTTGCTGCAGGGCGTCAACATCGGAAAGCTCTGTAGCGGCGGCAAGACGACGGTACACCAGAACACGGCGGTCAACCTCTGGCAGATAGTCCTCATCAAGATAGAAATCTGCAGGTAGATTGATGGTAACTTCAGCCTGCTCCAGCTCAGCGGACTCACCGCGAGCCTCAGCAACTGCCTCGCCCAGCATCTGTGTAAAGAGGTCAAAGCCAACGCTGGAAAGGTTTCCGTGCTGCTCAGCGCCCATAAGAGAGCCGGCGCCTCTAATCTCTAGGTCACGCATGGCAATACGCATGCCACTGCCCAAATCTTGGAACTCATTGATTGCCGTCAAGCGCTCGGTTGCCTCTTCCGTCAGCGGCAACTCTGCCGGGAACATAAAGTACGCGTACGCCTGCTGCCTACCGCGACCAACACGGCCCTTAAGCTGGTACAACTGAGCCAGTCCCAAGCGCTGTGAGTCCTCGATAATCAGCGTATTAGTGTGCGAGTTGTCAATGCCGGACTCAATGATGGTGGTGGCCACTAAAACGTCAATCTCGTGCTCCTGGAAGGCAAGCATGACATTTTCTACCTCGCGAGCACTCATCTGGCCGTGAGCCACACCCACGCGAGCTTCCGGCGCAGCTTCCTCCACGCGAGCCACCGCTTCATCAATAGTTGTCACACGATTGGACACGTAGTACACCTGTCCTTCTCGCTCCAACTCACTTCTAATAGCTGCGGAAACAAGATCCGGGTTGTACTCGCTCACCATTACCTGAACAGGCTTTCTGCCAGGCGGCGGCGTCAGAATCAGGCTCATGTCACGAACGCCGCTCATGGCCATCTGCATGGTGCGCGGAATGGGCGTTGCCGAGAGCGTCAGCACGTCTACCTGCTCGCGCATATTTTTAAGCTGCTCTTTGTGCTGTACGCCAAAGCGCTGCTCTTCGTCGATGATAACCAGGCCTAAGTCGTGCGGATTGACGTCTGCGGAGAGTAACCTATGAGTTCCTACCAGTACATCTACGGTTCCATCCGCAAACCCCTCAAGCGCCCTTCGCTGCTGAGCAGGCGTGACAAAACGCGAAAGCACGCTTACCTTCAAATCAAACGGAGCAAATCGCGAGAAAAACGTCTCATAGTGCTGCTGAGCCAAGATGGTAGTTGGGCACAAAATCATAACCTGACGAGCATCCTGGCACGCCTTAAACGCAGCTCTCAGCGCCACCTCTGTCTTGCCAAAGCCCACGTCACCGCAAAGCAGACGATCCATTGGCTTGCGCGCTTCCATGTCCAGCTTAATGTCTGCAACTGCGCTTTCTTGGTCTGGTGTCAGCTGATACGGGAAGCTGGACTCCATCTCTTCCTGAGCGGGAGTATCCAGCGAGAACGCATAGCCCGGCACCGAAGCGCGGCGCGTGTAGAGGTCTACCAGGTCAAACGCCAGTTTCTTGGCAGACTTTCTTGCCTTGTTAGTAGCGCGCGACCAATCCGCCGTGTTAAGTCTAGTCAGGCGTGGATTATTGCCGTCGGGTCCTACATAGCGCGTGATGCGGTCAACCTGCTCCAGGGGCACATAGAGTTTATCGTCATTGGCATACTCAAGCAGGAAGTAATCACGCTCTCTACCTGCAACTTCTTGGCGCACAATAGCGGTAAAGTGCGCAATACCGTGCGTTGCATGGACAACGTAGTCGCCCGGCTTAAACGGGAACGTCACCGTTGTAGGGTCAATGCGCTTGGAGCGCTTTTTGTTGCGCGCGCTCCTGGCCGTCAAGTCCGAGACAGAAAGCACTGCTAGGTTAGCTGTAGGGATAATGATTCCGGCGGGAACAGGTGCATCGGTAAACGTGACGCGACCACGCTTGAGTGGCGCGTAAGCACCGTTTTGATCAGGTTCGTTTTCAAGCGCCGTACCCAGCGACTCCTCAAACGGAATGGACTCATCCGAGAAAAGCAACTTAAGATGCTCTCGAGCCGCACGATCGGGCACTGCAAATACCACGGCATCGCGGTCTTGCACCAGCTGCCTCACGCGACCCAAAAGCTTTGTATCCGAGCCTGCAATCGATGGCTGCACCACAGAGAGCTCCGACGTTACCGCAGCTCCCGCACGTAGAAGTGACGAGAAGGACAAGCGCTGCTGCGAGCCAAAATCCATGGCCTTGGAATCTGTATACAGACCATCTAGTTTCACTTTTGATGCTGCCGCAGATGCAGAGATTTCATCAAAGGCGCGCTGACAATCGTCAAACAGCGAGCGTGGCTCCGCGAGAACTACCAATGTCTCTGAAGAGATGTGCTCAAGCGGACTGGCAGTGTCTCCGTACAGCACAGGCAAATAGCGCTCTAGTGCAGGAGCCTGGGCTCCGCGCTGGATGAGCTCCAGGTCAGCGGCAAGTGCAGAGTTTTCTTGCGCACGCGTATAGAGCGCTTCCTCCGCGCGGCGAATAGTTTCTTTGGTAAACGCAAGTTCCCTAGCTGGGGCAACAGTGACCTCATCAATGGCGCCGATAGTCTGTCCGGTAGCCGCCACCATGCGCCTAATGCGGTCAATCTCGTCTCCAAAGAACTCAATGCGAACGGGGCTTGTAGCCTGAGCTGGGAAGATATCAACCGTATCACCGTGAATGTGGAAGGTGCCTGGCGCATCTACCTCGCCCGTATCAGCGTATCCCATGCCTACGAGCAGCGAAGCTACGTCCTCAAAGGGAACATCGTCGCCAACGGTAAACGTAGCAGGAAGAAAATAGCCTGAGCCAACAGGAGGAACTCTGCGCATCAGCGCGTGGGCGCTTGCAACTACAATGACCTTCTCGCCAGCGGAAAGCTTAGCGATGGCGCGACACCTGGCTCCAATAAGGGCGTCGTCCGGCATGGTGTCTGACCAGGGACGATCCTTGCGGTTGGGATAGCGCAGCACAGCGTCGTTGCCCAGCCACGCCGCAAGGGAGCGTGCCGTGCGGTCCGCAGCGTCCTCTCCCGCAACAACCAGCAGGCACGGGCGGGGATTCTGCGCCCAAAGCGCAGCCAACATCAGCGGACGAGCGCTTTGCGAGAGGGACAGTGTGGCGTCAGATCCACGCGAAAGCTCTCGCTTCAGCGTCTCTAGCTCGGGCGCGCTCAGTAGTTGAGCTGCAACTCTATTGATAAACACACAGTCTCCCGCCATGCCGCTAAACCCACATACAAACGCATGCGGGTTACACCAAACCTTGCTGGATGAGTCGCGTCGTGCAGCCACGCCGTGCACTTGCCAGCGACGTCCCACGAACAGGTTTGATAACTTTTCAATTGGGCTGTTATTGTAGCTGTTATGCAGCTATTTTGCTATTCTCGCCTCACGTGATAACGTAACTACATACTGGGTACACATAGAAGGAATTGAGGAGAGGTTATGCCCAGAGAATCAAAGAAAGTCAAGGTAGAACGTGGCATTGAGCTGTGCCGACGTATGCACGAGCTCTATCCAAGCGTCCAGAGCGCGCTTGATTACCACGATGCGTTTACCCTGCTCATCAGCGTTATGCTTTCTGCGCAGACTACTGACGCCGCGGTAAATAAAGTTACGCCCGAGCTGTTCCGCCGCTGGCCAGACGCGCCTTCCATGGCGGCCGCCAATGCTGTCGAGGTCGGAGAGGTCATCCAGACCATTGGCTTCTGGCGCGCTAAAGCCAAGCATTGCGTGGAGACGGCGCAAATCCTGCTGACGGAGTACGGCGGAGAAGTTCCGGGCACCATGGAAGACCTGGTCACGCTCCCGGGCGTTGGTCGAAAGACCGCTAACATCGTGCTCAACAAGATGTTTAACGTGGTCGACGGCATCGCGGTGGACACACACGTGTACAGGATCTCCAAGCGCATGCGCCTAAGCTCGGCTTCCACGCCGCTGGCTGCCGAGAAAGATCTGCTTGAGCTTCTCCCCCATGAGCTCTGGAAAGACGTCAATGAAGAGTGGATTCACTTTGGGCGAGAAACCTGTACCGCTCGCAACCCCAAGTGTGTTGGCTGTCCCATGAGCGACATTTGCCCCTCCTACGAACAGCCCAACCGCTGGTTCAAGGGGTAAGCACGGAACCCGGCACACTGGCCCGGCGCTAAGCTGCGAGCGCACGGGTGCCGCGAGACGCCTCGAGTGCGCGGGTTTCTCGCCAGGCGCACATGCTTCGAGCGCGCGGGTTTCTCGCCAGATACTTCTGAGTTGCGAATCCAGACTCAAGCACCGTGATAAGCCTGAAAAATGCATGAAGTCTGAGTAAACTCACTCAGACATGGTGAGAAAAACCGGCAAATAGCTCAGACTTGGTGCACTTTTCCGGCAAATTACTCAGACATGGCAAGAGAATCAGGCTCCTTGAAAGGACGAGGTCAGACGCGCTTTAAACTCCGCCTGAAAAGTGCAAAGAATCTGAGTTTGAGACACAGATTCTTTGATGAAATCAGGCAGAATCCACCGATTCTTTTATGTTTTCAGGCAACAATCACAGATTCTTTGCAGAAATCAGGCGCGCACCGGGCGGATTAGCTGGCGGCATACCAAAAATCCACCAGGCGCGCGACGAGCACATAGCGAGAAGCCCGCCCTACAGCAACATCTACGCACAAAAATACCCGCCAGTAAGTCGATGACTTGCTGGCGGGCACAGATAACGTACTAGAAAGTTGAACTACAGCCTTGCACGGTTACCCGCACGCAACCCTGCAGCTCAGAACACCTGCAACTTAGTAGTTGAGGGACTGCTCCTCGAAGTATGCCTGTGGGTGACCGCAGACTGGGCAGACCTTTGGTGCAGATGCGCCAACGTGCAGGTGACCGCACTTGAGGCACTTCCAAACCTTAACACCCTCGCGCTCAAAGACCTCACCAGACTCAACGCGCTCAAGAAGCTTCTGATAGCGCTCCTCATGAGTCTTCTCGATGTTGCCGACAAGACGGAACTTAGCAGCGATCTCTGCGAAGCCCTCCTCCTCAGCTACCTTAGCGAAGTCAGCGTACATAGTGGTCCACTCGTAGTTCTCGCCAGCAGCTGCGTCCTTGAGGTTCTCTGCAGTCTCTGGAATCTTGCCGCCATGGAGATACTTGAACCAAAGCTTAGCGTGAACTTTCTCGTTGCCAGAAGTCTCGGTGAAAATGTTGGAAATCTGCTGATAACCATCTTTTGCAGCCTGGGAAGCATAGTAGCTGTACTTGTTGGTAGCCTGGGACTCACCAGCAAAAGCTGCCTCGAGATTCTTCTTTGTCTGAGAATTCTCAAAATCTACTGCCATTTTTTCTCCTCTCCCGCGCTAACGAGTGGCACGTTAACGCATGTCAAAGCGCTTATGAGCGCAATGTAAAAGCGCCTGGGTAGCGCCATGTTACCTTTAGCAAACAAATGCAAATGATAATCATTAGCATTTATGCTCATATACTGACCCCTTCGTCAGCACTATGAATTATAACCATTTAAGGCAACCAATATTCATTATTTTTCTGACAAAAGCCTTCCTTCGCAAGTTCTTCAAGTAAGCCTAGGGTAACCTGCTCATCAAGGGTTTCTCGCCCCGCATTAACCTCAATCTGGCAGAGTTCCTGGTGAAGCGTCTCAAACTCCGCTCCGCCCTCGTCTTTGTGGGCGAGAAGAACGCGCAAGAGCTCAGCTCGCTTCTGTCGATGAGATCCCTCAAAGCGCGACTGCTTGGCGTGGCTTTTAGACCTTCGCGAAGGATTGGGAATGGTTTTCTTCAGGTACGCGCCATAGTCGAGAAGGGCGTAGTACCAGCTACGTGGCGTGAGCGCCGCTGGGGCATCGTTCGCAGCGCTGTCGACGTCCGCGACGTTCACGGCGTCCACAACACTCGCAGGGCACGTGAGCTCTACCAGCGGAATAAGTTCGGAGTCTGGCACGCCCTCTGCCTGCGGATACAGCTCGTGCAGGAGGACCGTGCGCACGTTAGTCTCCAGGTAAACACCATGCAGGTTAAACGCAAATGCACGAATACCCGCTGCAGTTGCGGGACCAATGCCCGGAAGCTTTACCAGCTCCTTTGGATCTTGTGGAAAGACGCCGCCAGCCTCAGAAATTGCCTGAGCAGCTCGATGTACGGACAAAGCACGGCGGTTGTAGCCCAGGCCTTGCCACTCCTCAAGCACGTCGGAAGGCGCGGCGGCAGCCAGCGCATCAACCGTTGGAAATCGCTCCAGCCACCTCTGCCAGCGACCATCTACGCGGCTGACCTGCGTCTGCTGAAGCATAACCTCAGAAATCCAGATGGCATACGGGTCATACGTGCGACGCCAAGGCAAATCGCGGTACAACTCGCGACCTTTCTTGGCTACGAACTCGACAAATGCATGCAGCTCCGGCGTGAGTTCTGATGCGGGTTCCACTTCGCCACTCATTTTTGTATGTGAGATTTTCTTATCGACCAATATTGAACTCGTAAGGCTTTTTCTCAGCAGAAATAACCTCACCATCAAGCAGGTTATCGAAGGTGCCGGCAGTAACCTCAGCCTCAATAGCGGCAGCGGCATTCTGGATAATCTGCTCATTACGCTGGGCGTTCTCATTCTTTACCAGCTGGAACTCGCCCACCATCTCTGGCATAAGACCCTCTACAACAACTTGATGCAAAGTCACGGACGCAAAGAAATTACGCAAGGTTTTCTCAGCACTGCACCAAAGGGGTCCAAAATAGCACGAATTATGACGAGGGCATGGCTCATTATTAGGACCTGCCCACTCACAGCTAGAAATAAAAACAGGTCCCTGAACTGCCTCGACAATATCAAGAACGCTTACCTCAGTAGGATCAATGGCCAACATCATGCCACCGTGAGCGCCGCGCGTGCTGACAATTACGCCTGCAATGACCAAGTCATGCTGGATTGAGCGAGCAAAGGAGTATGGAATATCGTTTTCTTCTGCGGCGTCGCGAACAGAAAGAAGCTTCTTTGGGCTTCTTACCAGCGAAGAAAGCATGCGGATTGCATAGTCAGTTTTGCGCGAAATTTCCATTGGTTCTCCAAGTACCCCTCGTGCGTCCGCTTGAGGGACTGCTTTTCTCACTTATCTGGCTTGTGACCAGGTCGGCCGTTGTTACAAGTTGATTCTTGCTATCGGTTCAAGTGCTGCTCTTAGTTCAGTCGTTGCTCTTAGTTCAGGTGCTGCTCTTAGTTCAATCTTTGCTACCAGTTCAAAATTTTCCAGCCGCGCTTGTTTGCAAGTCTGGCAAGCGTTGGACCAGGGCAAACGGCACACGGTGTTTGAGCTGCAGACAAAAGCGTTGCGTCCGAATAGTGATCGCCATACGCGTACGCAATCTCCCAGTTGCCCTGGCCAAAACGCTGGTTACACCACTCAGTTGCCGAGACCAGCTTCTGAGCGCCCTCAATCACGGGACCGTCAACCTTGCTGGTGTAGTGTCCGTCGGCTCCCACCTGCATCTTTGTGGCGAGAAACGCGTCCACTCCCAGCTTCTGAGCGGCCAATTCCGCGATAGGTTCAAACGTTGCTGAAACCAACAGCACGCAGCAACCCTCTGCCTGCCGACGACACACCTCTTCCAGCGCCTGAGGGCGATACATCCCCTCAATTACCTCGCGATGAAAATCGTGCATGACGGCATTTGCAAACTCAACGCTATACTGCGTAAGTGCGCCAACAACCAGCTCACGCGCCTCTTCCTGCCTTTGAGGAAGATGCAGCTTGTAGCGAGCTCCCCACCACACAAGCTTGAGTGTGCGTGCAATTGAGGACAGATGACGGCGAAGCAAATACGCAGAGAACAAGAGTCCTGACTGTCCAGAAATGACGGTTCCATCAAAATCAAAAACAGCAATTTTCTTGATCAAATCTGAAGTGTGTTCCGTATTGGAAGATTCTGCGGATATGGAACTTACGCTATCGCGTTGCGACAGCGCACCCAAAGTATTCTGATTCCGCACAATCCACCTCACTTTACCTCTGCTTTTAAATGTTTCTGTAGCAGAAGCACTTAGACACATTCTGATGTAAAGATATCACACAATGCTCTATTTTCTGACTTGGTTTCAATAAATTAAAGATGTAATTTAAATCTTTTATGCTGGACTTTTTTGGTAATGAAAAAGCCCTCCGAAGAGGGCTTGAACATGCAATGGCGGGATATGCGGGGCTCGAACCCGCGACCTCCGACGTGACAGGCCGGCGCTCTAACCAGCTGAGCTAATACC
>ERZ773180.1122-NODE-1122-length-14068-cov-5.678299_pt1 | contig 14068 bp, 9 predicted proteins | sample MGYA00511080_ERZ773180 | MGnify/ENA primary metagenome ERZ773180 (study PRJEB29015, sample SAMEA2738175) | human oral metagenome | biome: human oral; feature: human-associated habitat; material: saliva | place: China | collected 2178 ...
TAAAATTCCTAAAACTCCTATATCCGTAGGATACTCTTTTAATTACCTTTATCTTATTATTCTTACCCTCCACCATAGCATTCGTATAGTCATATTTCAGTGAATTTACCACATATTTTCTAAGCTTTTTAAGGGTTTTTATACTCTTCCTAAAACACATCGGTATTTTATCAGTCCTAGTATTTAGAATATCTTCAAGCATAGCCACATCATTATTAGATATACTTAATAGGAAGTTTTGATAAAAATCATAGGCTTCTTTTAAGTTGGGAAATTTTCCTAACATGTAGTCTAATATGTCAACTGAACTAGTCATATTTTTAAAGTGTATGTTCTTGTAAAAATATATACTGTTTAATTCCCAGTTCTTTGTAAGTGGTATTTTCCAGTATCTCTTCAGTATTTTATACTCTTTAGACCTGGTATTAAGCTTCTTCATCTCGTTTATTCTTAGCTTGTTTAACTCCCTTGTCAAGAGCTGTACTATGTGGAATTTATCAACTACGATATTGGCATTTGGAAAGACCTTCTTGGCAAGATCAATATATGGCCTATACATGTCTGTAGTCACATATTCTACCCTTTTTCTCACCTTCAAGGGATATGAATTAAAATACTCAAAGAGGTATCTTTGTCTCCTATCTGCCAGGATATCAAAAATATGACCGCCTTCTAAATCGGTTAAATTTACACTCATAGACGCATCAACTGTATTTACTGACTTGAATTCGTCTATTGATAGAATCCTAGGAAGATAATTTTTTCTTCTCCTATCTTCAGTTAAACGGAGTATTCTGGCAACACTAGTAGGAGATACACAGTGTTCTCTTGCAATTAAGTCCATTGACTTAGTCTCACATAGGTTTAAAACTATAGACCTCTTAACATCATTCGATATGAAGCACCCCTTATCTACGATAGGTGTTTTAGCCATAAATGTTGAGGAAATAGCACAGGCATTTTATTTTGGGTTAAGGCAGTAAGCAACTTCATCAATTCCTCCTGTTTTCAAGAAATATTTTCCAAAGGACCTGCAAGGTTATCCATACAATCCTGAAAAAGCAAAGCAATTACTGGATGAAGCAGGATACAAGGATGTAAATGGCGATGGAATCCGTGAAGATAAAAATGGAAAGCCTTTCGAAATAAAGATGGCATTTATGGCAGGAGGCGATGTAGCAGAACCGCTTGCTCAAAACTATATTCAAAGCTGGAAAAAAATAGGGATAAAAGCAGTTCTTACATCAGGAAGATTGCTGGCTTTCCAGAATTTTTACGAAAAAGTGTAGGGAGATTCTAAAGACATAGATGTATTCTTTGGAGCTTGGGGAGTTGGAACAAGTCTAGATCCAACTGGATCAGCAGGAAGAAAATTCCAGCTTAACTTTTCTCGTTTTGCATCAGAAGAAAATGACAGGCTAATAGGTGAAATATTAGGAGAAAAATCATTAACAGTTCCAAATTATAAAGTGGAAGCCTACAAGAACTGGCAAAAATACTATATTGGACAAGCGACAGAAGTTCCGTTAATGTACAGATATAAACTTTATCCAGTAAATAAAAGGCTAAAAAATGTTTACATTGGATATGATTCATCCAAAAGAGATGAGGGTATTCATAAGTGGGAATTGACAGCAGTTGCTCCAATGAGATAGATTTTTGAATTTTATAATAAAATTAACCTCATAATTATGGTTTTATTTTTTGACTTATATAATAATTAAGAGTAAACTTAAAGCAACAAACAACAAAATTGTTTAAAATTTATAAAAAAGCAAGGTAGTAATTTATGAGTAGAGATTTTAACAGTATGGATGATCTTTTTAATCAGTTAATGGGAGGAATGAGAGGTTTTAATTCTGAAAATCGACGTTATCTGATAAACGGAAGAGAAGTTACACCTGAAGAATTTGCACAATATCGTGCAACGGGACAATTGCCAATAAATAATGAAATGCAGACTCAAGCATCTCAAGGGCAAAATGTTAAACAAGATGGAATTCTTGTAAAACTTGGACGTAATCTTACACAGGAAGCTCGTGATGGAAAACTAGATCCAGTTATAGGACGTAACAAGGAAATTCAGGAAACCTCAGAAATTCTTTCACGTCGTACAAAAAATAATCCAGTTCTTGTAGGTGATGCAGGTGTTGGGAAAACAGCTGTTGTAGAAGGACTAGCTCAAGCCATTGTAAATGGGGATGTTCCTGCCGCTATTAAAAATAAGGAAATTATTTCAATTGATATTTCGGGACTTGAAGCAGGTACACAGTATCGTGGAAGTTTTGAGGAAAATATTCAGAATCTTTTGAAGGAAGTAAAGGAACTTGGAAATGTTATACTCTTCTTTGATGAAATTCATCAGATTTTAGGTGCAGGAAATACTGGAGATGGTGGTTCTAAAGGGCTTGCCGACATTTTAAAACCTGCTCTTTCACGTGGGGAACTGACAGTTATTGGAGCAACTACTCAAGATGAATACCGTAATACAATATTAAAAAATGCCGCACTTGCACGTCGTTTCAATGAAGTGAAAGTAAATGCTCCATCAGCGGAAGATACTTATAAAATACTTCAAGGAATTCGTAATTTATATGAAAAACATCACAATGTAATTTTGCCTGATAATGTTTTAAAAGCAGCAGTTGATTTCTCAATACAATATATTCCACAACGTAGCTTGCCAGATAAAGCAATTGATTTAATTGATGTGACGGCAGTACATTTGGCCGCTCAACATCCTGTAACTGATGTTCATGCAGTAGAACATCAAATTGAAGAACAGAAAGCAAAACAAGCTGAGGCAGCAAAATCTGAAGATTATGAAGCTGCACTTAATGCAAAAAATCGTATTGAGGAATTAGAAAATAAAATAAAAAATCATACTGAAGATATGAAAGTTACAGCAACAATAAATGATGTGGCTGAATCTGTAGAAAGAATGACAGGAATTCCCGTTTCTCAAATGGGAGCAAGTGATATTGAACGTCTAAAAGGAATGAACGAACGTCTAAAAGCAAAAGTTATCGGTCAGGATAAAGCAGTTGAAGTAGTTGCGCGTGCAATTCGTCGTAACCGTGCAGGATTTGACGAAGGTAACCGTACAATTGGAAGTTTTCTTTTTGTAGGTCCTACAGGTGTCGGGAAAACCGAACTTGCAAAACAACTAGCACTTGATATATTTGGAACTAAGGATGCTATTATTAGATTAGATATGTCAGAATATCCTGACAGAACTGCAGTTTCAAAACTTATTGGAACAACGGCTGGATATGTTGGATATGATGACAATAATAATACTTTGACTGAAAGAGTACGTCGTAATCCTTATTCAATTATTCTTTTGGATGAAATTGAAAAAGCTGATCCGCAAGTTATAACGCTTCTTTTACAAGTATTAGATGATGGACGTTTAACTGATGGACAGGGAAATACTATAAATTTTAAAAATACTGTAATTATAGCTACTTCAAATGCTGGATTTGGATATGAAAAAGGACTTGTTGAGAATGTAGACAAACAGGAAATTATAGAAAGATTGAAATCATACTTCCGTCCAGAATTTTTAAATCGGTTCAATGCTGTGATTGAATTTTCGCATCTTAATAAAAAAGACTTATCACAAATTGTTGATTTAATGCTTATTGAAGTAAATAAAACTCTTTCTAAAAAAGAAATTGACTTAGCTGTATCTGATGCAGCAAAAGAATTTTTGACAGAAGAAGGATATGATGAAGTTATGGGAGTACGTCCGCTACGTCGTGTAATTGAACAGCAAATACGTGATAATGTGACTGATTTCCATCTTGAAAACCTTGATGCAAAACATCTTGTTGCTGATTTGGAAGATGGTATTTTGGTTATTAAGGAAAAATCAGAAACAGATAAGAAAACTGAAGAAAAAAAAGTGTCTAAAAATAAAAAATCTTTAAAAAAAGATACTGAATAGTTGATAATTTAAAGTTTAATACGTAAGAAATAAAGACTCTAACTAAGATTACTTGGTTAGAGTTTTTTTGCAAGGAAAGCAAATTTATCTTTTTTTACTTAACGTATTGTTTATATAAGAAAGTTTTATCTTATAAGAGTAAGTCAAAAAAGGCGATTTAACTGAATAATATTAAGAATAAAGTTTAGAATATTTCATTATACAAAATTAAGATAATAAACCTGTTCGATAACCTATAGTTCAAAATTATAAATTGCACAAATTAACGAAAATCTCAGGGCAAATTTTCTTTTCTTGTTTCTATAACGTGTAGACACTATCCTAAATCTCTTGATATGCCTGTTCACATGCTCTATATAAATTCTACGCCTTGAAATAATTGAATTGTATTTCTTGTCCTCTTTAGTTAATTTATGCTTTTTTGTCGATTTTTTAGGTACCAAGATGTTGCTGTGTATCTTATCTATGCCTATGTATCTCTTGTCGGCAATTAAAAGGACATCTTTATGCTATAGTTAAATGGTTTAGTGGTTATATTCCCAGATAAAGACAGGTTCACTTGATATACTTAGTGTTCACTCGTTTCGTGTAGAGGCGGTAACACTTCTTGAAAGAACTAATTAAAGAAGTAGAAAAATATTTTACATATTGGGATAGAAGTGTTAAAGTAGAGATGTTTGAGTATGAAAAGAAAGTCCAAATCACTGAGTGTGTTGTATTGATGTTAAAGGTTCCATCAATTAATAGATAAAGAGTAGAAAGCAAGGGCTTATTCCAATGATATCGTAAAAAGGTATCTATAGTTTGGAATAAGCCTTATTTTTAGGGAAAGAATTATAGTGTTGTCTATAATAACTATCTCTATTAAATATTGAAAATATTAACTATTTAGTTTATAATATATTCTAGTATTAGTATATCATTAGGATACTAAATTCTAACCGAATTAGATAATGAATATAAATGTTTTTAAATTAATTAAAAAGCTATATAAAAAAGGAATAAGTGACACTATGTTAGATTGGAAATGTAGTTAAATAACACAAAATCTCAATATGGAAACTTTAGGTGTAAATGATTTTAAGTTAAATTAAAAACAGTAGGTAATGTTAATGAGAATGAATGGAGAATTTAAATGTATATAATAGCAAATAAGTACAAAAAAATGATGATATATTAAATTGTACAGTAGATAAACTTGAAGAATTTTATAAATAAGGAGGAATAATTATGTATAAAAATGAATTTATAAAGAAAACTATAGAGGGTTTAGGTATAGATGGGAGTGATCCTAGATTAGGAATAAGAGGTTTTGAAATTGATAATTCAAAATCTGAAATAGATTGTATTTTGGTAATGGGACTTAATCTCGCAGGGGATGAGAAAGATACGGAAAGTGAGAAAAAAAATAGAACGTATTTATACAGTTTAAGGAATGAAACTATCAAGGGGTCACCATATATATAATCCATATTATAGGCCAATTTATAACCTGATGTGTGAAGTATTTGATAAAGATGTTAAATGACCTTGGTGTAATAAAGATTGGAACACTTTAAAAACAGAAATAGAAAATTCTGATGATAAATCTATTTTAGATAAAATATGGGAAGAATATAATTATCATAAAAGGAAGAAAGTTACGATCTACATGGGAGATATGTTTTACTACCATGAAACAAATTCAAAAAAAACTATTAAAAAAAGATAAAGATTATTCAGATTATTATAATGAAATGCTATCTCTTCATATTAATTATCTAAAAAAGGCTAATAAAAATATTAAATTTATATATATAAATAATGCAGGAGTTTCAAATTCAATGTGTGGTAATTCTTTAAAAACAGTTGAAGAATATAATAACAAAGATGATAATAGTAAAATACCAATTTTCTATGGGAGGATAATTTCAAGAGGATCTATGGATGTATTTTCTAAGAGAAGATTAGTTAATGAAATAAAGAATTATTTAAGTAAAGAAAATTAAAGTATATGATTTATAATTTATAATTTTAGAATATACGGTGTTTATATCCGTATATTGAAACTGTAATCATAAACAGGCTATTTAAAAGTGATATTTAAAAAATAAGAGTGAATAAATTACAGAAGAAAAATAAATTATATTTATTGAAATAGACATATAATGTCCTAGTAAGTGAGTATAATAATTTTAGAAAAAGAAATAATGATATATAGGAGGATGAAATGAGGACTAGTTTTAAGGAAATAAAAGAAGAAGTATTGAGTCTTTATGATGAATTGTTGGAAACTGTAAAGAGAAGTGAGTATTCAGAAGACGATACTTCATTAAAAGGATTATCTAATCAAGCTCAGAAAATAAGAGAAGATAGATTTTGCCTTCTGATAGCAGGTGAAGCCAAGAGTGGGAAATCGACATTTATTAATGCATATCTTGGAACTGAAATATTACCAATGGATGTACGACAGTGCACTAGCGCTGTGGTTGAAATAGCTTATGATGAAGAGTTTTACTTAAAGGCAACTTATGCTGATGATAGAGTTGAAACTATTCAAGGAGAGGTAGCAATAAATAAATTTTTGAAAAAAAATGCAGCACTTGATGATAATTATAGAGATATTCCGATTCCAACAATTAATAATGAAATTATCATTAAATATAAGGATAGGAAAATTTGTGAAAGGGAAATTCTAGATTTACTTGAAGGAGTAAAATATGAAAATATTCATAGACTTTCTGAAGAACAGTATAATGAGAAAATAAGGAATTATATAAAGGAAAAGCAGGAATGCTGGAAGGATATTGTTGTTAAAATTGATATTTTCTATCCGTTTGAAGATATAAATATGAAGGGTGTTCGTATTATTGATTCTCCAGGAGTGAATGCCGCAGGTAAAGTGGGGGACATCACTGCACGCTATATTGAGTCTGCGGATTCAATTATGTTTTTACGTCCAATTACCGGTGTTGCAATTGAAGCCAATAGTTTTAAAGAATTTCTAGAGTCTAAGAGTGTTGATAGAAATAAGAATGCAATGTTCCTGGTATTGACAAGAACCGCTTCTGAATCACCAGATACGATTGCTAGAGCATATGAAGAGTTTGTAAATATGTTTGGAACTATGAAGTCTGATACAAGAAATGGAATAGTTAAGGAGCAGATTATTCCAATAGATAGCAAAGCAGAGTTATATTTCAATAAATTCAGGAGAATGGGAACACCTGAGATTAGTAATTATATTAAACAGCTTAGAGAAGAAAAAAAAGCAGAAGCATTTCTTTCACTCGCATGGGCGGATGCTTGTGGAAGCAAAGAACATTTACAGGAAGAGTTAAAGAGAATATCAAACTTTGAGGTAATAGATCAGGCATTAAATAAATTTGGGCGTAAAGCACAGTACATTGCTTTAAGCGAGTTTCTTGACAGAGTTCTTAAAGTGTACACAAAAATAGCAGTTAATTTAAAAAGTAAGATTGAAAATTACTCATTGAAAGCAGAAGATCCAAATAAACTAGCTGTAAAAATTAGAGATATAGAAGATGAATTAGTTGATATTCAGAATAGACTTAATGAAAAAGTTGATGAAATCGAGAAGAAATATAGTGCTTCTAATGGAGTGATTCAACAAGAAGCAGAAAAAGAAATCACTGAATTTCATGAAGAAATAAAAAAGTATGATGCTGATAATAATGAAAGTATTGAAAAACTTGAAAAAGCTTCCTTTCGCAGAGTTGATAACTTAATTGAATTTCAAGATAGACTCCAAAAAAAGATAGTAGGAGAGTGTAATGAAGCATTAAAGGTAATGTTGAATGATAAGAATACTATTAAATATACAGAACTTGAGCCAGATTTTACTCCAGATGTGATTAATAAAATTAAGGAAGATTTAAAGAACGATGCTGAAGAGTCATATGAGTATAAGTCTGGAAAAACATTTAAAAAAACAAGTATTAAATCAAAATTTTCTCAAAAAAAATACTATGGATTAGTTAGAGATAGTATTTTATCAAAATTAGAAGATATACAAAGTAAAGCAGTTAGAGAGTTAACATCATTTGTAAGAGAAACAGTTTCCGTATATAGTACGGAACTTATAAAAAATGCCGATCAAAAAAGAGCCGATTTGGAAAAAATTAAAAATGATAAGAAAACAGCAGAAGAACTCCTTACTTTGATAAATATGTTAGAGAGAGAAGTACGTTTTATTGAGCCAAGTAAAAAGAAAGTTGAGGAATTAAAAGGAGGTATAGATGAAATTGTATAATACAGAACTAGAGAAACAGGTACATACATTATTTGAGGAACTAAAGGTAAGGTCAAATGAAATTGTTTCAGAGGAAAGAATACGCATAAATGCTACTGAAAAAATTATGAAATTGGTATATAATAAAATTCTGGTAGCAACTGAAAGTTATATGGTAGATGTGTATGCATTTTTTGTTGAAAAAATTAAAAATGAAGAATTTTTTAAAAATCCAGAAAATTTAAATGCTTTTTATAGATTAAATCTTAGAGATAAACTTAATAAAATGTATAGATTTAATATTCAAAATAGTAATGTTTACAAGAAGAAAATTGAGTATAAGGATATTAGTTTACCGCGTACAACTGCAAGTTTAACTGTAGGAGCTTTAGTAATGGGGGAAATATTAAAATTCGCTTTATCGAAAATTATAGATATTTCTCAGGTTGTAGTAATTGAGGGTACTGTAGTTGTAGCTTTATCTTCTTACTTTATGATACCTTTAAGAAATCGTAATGAGTATAAAAAGGCAATATACAAGTTTTTAAATGACTTGGAGAATGATGTTTTTGGATGGTTATATAACGTTGAAGGTTATATTGATAAACAGGTAAAAACACTCTATAAATAAAGGAGGAAATGAATTGAGTGATAAAAAATATAATGAACAGTTAAATTTATCAGAGCAATATAAAAAAGAATTTGATCTTGATACTGATATTGTTTCTAGTCAGACATGTAAGTATCTAAGTGTTATGCAACCTTCATATATACTCTCCGAAGATAGTATAAATGGGCTAGTTTATGGAAACTCATCAGAATTGTTAGAAGCAATATCGTTTTTCAGAGTAAAAAGTTGTTCAGTAGAAAATGTAGAGGAGATACATTCCTATTTGAATAATAAAATGATTAAATTTTATACTGCAATTCATGCTATTAATAAGCCAATTATTTATGGGATTATTGCTTATGATGGTATAACCAATCTAGTTATTGGTATTTATGCTGAACAAGAAGAAGTAGAAGTAATTAAGAATATTATGCAAGGTCTCCTTTCAGGAGTAGATTTTGAACCTTTTTCACCAAAATATAGTGCCAGAGTTAATAAGGATATACATGCTGGATTTATTTCTGGAGTTCCTTCAATAAAAGTTGGAGAAGAAAAGCAAAACTTTGACATTAGTTCAGTAATGAGGAGTTTAAATGGACAAAATTACACATTATTATTTATTTCAAGACCTGTGAGTGAGGATAAGGTATCAAGGGTATATGAAGATGTTATTCAGATTAGTGATTCTTGTTTTGAGGTTAGTAAAAGAAACTTATCAAGACAATTTGGGAAAAGTTACTCTATAGGAGGTACTGATGGAATCTCTGAAACAAATTCCCATAGTTCAAGTACGACTAAAACAACAGGACGTAGTACCGGATTTAGTGTTTTTCTAAACTCGAATCAAAATTGGAGTAAATCAAAAACAGAATCAGATAGTGAATCTATAACAAAAAATTTTAGTAAAACTATAACGGATACTATAAATAGCAGTTCTGGAGAATCACATGATGTTCAAAATGGATTTGCATTAGAAATAATGAAATATGCGGATAAATCGATTGAACGTTTGCGACAAGGAAAAAGTAATGGTATGTGGGAAACTTTAATTTCTTATTCTACGGAGAGTACTATTACTAAGAAAATGTTAGAAGCATGTATTAATGGAGAAATATCAAAACCAAATTCAGATTTATTGCCTGTAGTTATACGTAGTACTAAAGAAGGGGTATCACATAAAAATCCGCTATTATTGCCAAAAATATTAAAGGGTGAAGGCGATTGCTCGCCTCTGTGTACTATGATTACATCTGAAGAACTTGGGTTTATGAGCACACCACCAAGTGTTGCCGTGCCAAATTTTGAAGTTCGTATTGAAAAAAATTATCCACTAACCTCAGATGATTCAGGAGAAATACACATTGGTAATTTAAATGATGGAACACGAAGCCTGGAGAATATGCCGTTTACTTTATCACATGCAGATCTTGCGAGGCATACTTTTATATGTGGAATCACAGGGAGTGGAAAAACTACCACTGTTAAACGTATTCTTGATCAGGCAAACAAACCATTTTTGGTAATTGAGTCTGCAAAAACAGAATATAGAAGTATGGGTATGCCAAAAGGAGAAAAATTATCTGTCTATACATTAGGAAGGCCAGAGATTAATTGTATTTCCTTTAATCCATTCTATATTCAAAATGGAGTAAGTCCTCAGACACACATAGACTTATTAAAAGATTTGTTTAATGCTTCATTTTCATTTTATGGGCCTATGCCGTATATTCTTGAAAAGTGTCTTCACAATATTTATAAGGATAAAGGGTGGAATCTTACTTTAGGATATCATCCTTACTTAGCAAATACGGGTAATATTGAAGATTTTTTTGATTCGGATTTTGTTAATGAAAAATACAACATGAGTGCACATAAATATTTATGTCCAACAATGCAAGATCTTAAGGATGAAGTTGAAAGATATATTGAAAAAGAAATGAATTATGAAGGGGAAATTGCAGGGAATATTAAAACAGCAATAAAAGCACGACTTGATAGTCTTTGTACTGGAGCCAAAGGATATATGTTCAATACTCACGATTTTCTTGATATGAATAAATTAATGCAAGAAAAGGCTGTATTAGAGTTAGAAGGACTTGCAGATGATACTGATAAAGCATTTGCGGTAGGATTAATGATAATATTTGTTAATGAGTATAGACAAATTTATGGTCGCTGCAATACTAAAGAATCCCCTTTATCACACTTGCTAGTCATTGAGGAAGCACATCGATTATTAAAAAATTCTGCTACTGAAAAAATATCTGAGGATACCGGTAATCCAAAAGGTAAGGCTGTAGAACACTTTACAAATATGATTGCTGAAATGCGTTCATATGGTCAGGGGGTTATTATAGCTGAACAGATACCTACAAAGTTGGCTCCTGATGTAATTAAAAACTCATCAAATAAAATTGTTCAGAGGTTAGTTGCAATAGATGATCAGATGGTAATTGCCAATACTATTGGAATAAATTCTGAGGACTCTATTCAATTAGGAGTCTTATGCACGGGGAAAGCACTATGTCATAAAGAAGGAATGAGTAAACCTGTAAGAGTTGATATTATACCAACAACAGATAGGAAAGTTACAGATACTATGCTTTATACTAAAAGTCTAGAAGATAGGATACAAAGAATTAATTTAAGTATACTTAATGAAGCATTAGGAAATAGTAAGATAGAATTAACTATTCAATTATTGAATTCAATTCTTATTCAGAGTTCGAAATATATTAAAGAATCACTATCTATTTATAAGCAAGAAATAAAAAAATCTTATTTAAATAATGGGATTCCTTTTATTGGAGGAGGATACGAAACTAAATTGCTATCTATGGTAATTTCAGCAGCAATTGAACGATGTTTACTTAGTGGTACATACAAGGTGAAAGAACTATTAAGTAATGAATTTGAGGAGGAATTGATAAATGCTATTCAATATCCTAGTGAAGATAATATTTTTAAAATTCGTAAGTATTTAAAGGATGCTTATGGAGATGACCCAGGTTATAAAGGTAAGTATATCATTGCAATGTTAATGATAAATCAATATGAGAATGGAATGGATATTAAGAGAATGTTAAGAAATTACTTTATTTGTCCAGATGATTCTTCAATAAGTGAAATTATAAGAATAATTAAAGGAGAATAGTATATTGGCGATTATAGCAAAAGTCGCTGAAGTAGCGAGTAAATTCGTTGAAGTAGGAGATAAAAAAATAGAGCCAACTAAATATAGTGGCAAGAGTGAATTAGATAAAAAGGATGTTGAACTAGAAAATATAAGAAAAACTGAGATTCCTGAAATTTCCAAAGAAGGTAGACTACCTATTGATATAATAAAAGATTTGCCATTACAGCAACTTGTAGAAGAAAATAAGTCAAAAATTAATGATGTAAGAATTGCTTTGAACGAGTATATAGAAGATGTAGAACGAGATTATGTTGCAGTTAAAACTGATGAGAATGCTAGTATTTTAGATAATGAAGAAGTGCATGAGGATCAAGAATTAACAGAGGATGAAATTAATGAAAGACAAGCAACTGAAATCAAGGAGGCTCTTAAAAGAATTAGAGATGGAGAAAAACTTACAAATGATGAATTGGGAAATCTCGGTGAAATGATGATGGATCAGCATTATATATCAGAAGGGTATAAACCTCTTAATAATAATAGAGTAACAAGTCTTAATGATAATAAGGGAGGGTTTAAGACGGGAATAGATGGAGTTTATGAAAAGACTAATCTTGATGGAAGCAAGTCATATGTTGTTGCAGATGCTAAGTATAATACTTCACAATTATCAGAAACTAAAGATGGTAAACAGATGTCAGATAATTGGATTGATAAACGACTTGATAATGCAGTTGGTAAAGAAAAAGCAGATGAAATTAGGGATACTACAGAAGATAGTCCAGATTTAGTGTCACATGAGGTATACCACATAGATCCAAATATAGATGAAAATGGGAACACTCATACAGATATTCAAAAAGTTGATTCAGATGGGAACAAATTTGGTGACAAGTCAATAGTTGAGTATTTTGACCAAGATGGAAATCGAATAGAACCGTTGAACAAGCGCTAATAGGAGGTGTTAGAAATGAGGGATACTCGTAAAAGTTTTGATTATTTTAAAGATTATTTAGACTATCAATATTTACGAATTGATAAGAAAACTGCTAAGCTGAAAGATTCTGATGAAGAAAAGAGACAACGAATCTTGGTATCATTAACAGGGTATGAAGTAGATTTATTGAAAGCTGAGTTTTCAATAGGAACATCTAAGGATAATATGAAAAATTATACTAATAAGGCTATAGAAATAGTAAAAGATTATAATAACATTACATATTATGATCTCCTTACACTATTGTCAATAGCAGTGATGATTAATGATAATAGTGAAGTTATTAATTTGATAAAGAATAATGAAGATATTATTGAAAAAGATAGGCTTCTTAAGTATATTGCAAATTATATTCAAGATAAGGAACCTAAGTGGGACAAAAACATACAACTAAGAAGTGAATTTATGGGATTAGATAAAGTGTTTAGTACAAGTGATAAAGAGACAGCACTTTTAGAATATTTAGATGGATGGTATAAAAATCATTCAGAATATTCATGGTATGATTCGCATAAGAGTAATACTGATACATATTCAGGATATTGGAGTTTTGAAGCTGCAGCAATCTCAATTATTTTAGGGCTTGATGAAAGTAAGTTAAGAGAATCAGTATACTATCCTAGTTTTTAAATAATTAATATTCATTAAGGTGACATGATACCCTCCTTACAGTATAAAATAAAATACAGTAAGGAGGGTAATTTTATACTATTAGATTATGAATTTAAAGAAAATATAAAGTATCTTATAGACAATACAGATATATAAAGATTACTTTTTGTAGAAATTATAAAAAAAGAAAAGTAGTATATAGATTATTACAATATAAATAGAATATTAAGATTGTTATAAGATATAATATATAATTTAAAGTCTTTTTCAGTTTGTGAATATTAATAGAAAAACTATTTTTTTTATAAAAAGATGATTAAAGATGATATAATATTAGAAAAAAGATAAGAAGAAAAAATTTTGATATAACAATAAAGACCTACTATAGGTACAAATTAAGTAATGGATTTATATGTAGATTTGTAGATAGATAAATTATTTGTTTAACTAAATTAGAATTTGTAAAGGATAAATTATATGAAATATGTACTTTTATTACGTGGTATAAATGTAGGTGGTAAGAATAAGGTATC
>ERZ773180.1125-NODE-1125-length-14039-cov-33.698799_pt1 | contig 14039 bp, 15 predicted proteins | sample MGYA00511080_ERZ773180 | MGnify/ENA primary metagenome ERZ773180 (study PRJEB29015, sample SAMEA2738175) | human oral metagenome | biome: human oral; feature: human-associated habitat; material: saliva | place: China | collected 2178 ...
CGACGCAGGACGTGTGGGCGCTGGGTGCGACGCTGTGGACGCTGCTGATGGGTCGTTCGCCCTTCGAGGTGGTTGACGGCGATAATTCCGCGAAGACGGTCGCTCAGCGCGTGGCGCGCGGCCGTGTGTCGCGCATTGACCGTCCGGGCGTGCCCGAGGCCGTGACGGCCATCGTGCGCCGCGCGATGAGCCTGGATCCGGAGCAACGCTTCGGGTCGGCGGCGGCGCTGGGGTATGCGCTGCAGACGATCGAGCGAGAGATGCACCGCCCGGTTACGGAGATGAAGCTGAGCGTCGTCGCCTCCTCAAGTGCGCCAGCTTCGGCCCTGTCGTCCCCCTCCTGGGCGGCCCTGGATGCTGAGCGTACGCGCGCGCGCCGCGGGAGTTTCGCGGACGGTGCCAATGCCTCGTTGAACGAGGCGTGGGCCGGGAATTCGACGACGAATCGTACCGGGTTGGGCGAGGGAGAGTCGAAGCGTCCCGCGTGGGTGCTGCCGGTGCTTGCGCTCGTCACGGTGCTCGCGACGGCCGGCCTGGTCGTGGCGATGCTGACCGGGGGCGGACACAGCATCCACCTGGGCGGCGCCTCGTCTGACCCCACGTCTGGGCCGACGAGCGAGTCCCCGGGCGGCGGGGGTGGCGTGAATGACGCGGGCGGCGCTCCGCCCGCTCCCGTCGCCGAGGTCATTGCGACCCCGAAGGGCACGGAGATCCTGTGGAACTGGGACATCCCCCAGCAGGGTCAGGCTAAAGCTGACCAGTTCGTCTTCAAGTACGTCCTGGAGCGTCCGGGTGAGGCCGTGGTCGCTGAGACCATGCGCCGCAACTCCCTGACGACGACGGCTGTGAGTGGCGAGAACTGTCTGACGGTCAGCGTCGTCGCGGAGCTGAGTGGACGCGAGTCTGCACCCGTCACGCAGTGCGTGACGATGCCATAGTGCGCACACCTGCGATGCGAAAGGACACTGCGATGAGACGCGAGAAGGCCCGACTGTCGCGCCGGTGCGCCGGCGCGGGGGTGGCTGCGGCGCTCGCGGTGGGCGCGTTGGCGCTTCCCGCGGCCCCGGCCTCGGCGGATTCGACGATCACGGCGGGGGAGCAGCCTTTCTATTCCCACTATCGCCTGGATTCGATTCACTCGGCCGGGTATACGGGCACAGGCATCACGATCGCGCTGATCGACGGCCCTGTCAACGCGGGCATTCCGGAGCTGCAGGGCGCGCACATCGAGTCCTACACGCCGTGTTCGGTGAGCTCGTTGGATGCGCACTGGGATCATGGGACGGTGATCGCGCAGATCCTGGTCTCCCAGCAGTTCGGTGTGGCCCCCGGTGCGCGGCTGAAGGCGTATACGGTGTCGTTTTCCGGTGACTCGACGGGGCAGGATTGCGCGTTTGGTCAGCGGGCACGTGGGTATGCCGATCTGGCCTTCCTCATCGAGACCGCGCTGAACGACGGGGTAGCGGTCATCACGACCTCGTCGAGCTATCCGGACAACAACTACGAGGGGATGCGGTGGGCTCTCGCCCGAGCCATCTCGCAGCAGGTCCCGGTTGTGGCTTGTGCGGGCAACGATTCGACCCGGGATTCGACGGCGTGGTTGCCCGCGTGGAGTGGTGTCGTGGGTGTGGCTGCGATTGAGTCGAACGGACACGCGTCCGATTACACGAATTGGGGGAATCCCATTTCGACCGCTGCTCTGGGGCGTCCGATCGCGCGGTCGAGCACGTCGATGGAGCGTGGTGAGTGGTGGGGCACCTCGTTTGCGACCCCTATCGTCGCTGGCTCTCTGGCGTTGTCGATGGAGCGGTGGCCGCGTGCGACGGGCAATCAGATCATGCAGGGGCTGGCGCGCACTGGCGTGGGAGGAAATGGCGGGCAGTGGAACCCGTACACGGGTTTCGGGGCGCTGGATACGTATGCGCTGCTGACGACGAATCCGAGGGACTTCCCGGACGAGAATCCCTTTATGGATAAGGGGAATGGGTCGATTCCTAGTCGCCAGGATGTGGCGGACTATTCCGATGGTGTGGTGGATGTCAAGTCCCGGGTTTTGTGTAGGGATTTTTAGGCCGCTTTCTTTCGTGTTGTTGTGCGTTTGTTTTCTGCTTGTTGCGGTGTGATTCCGCCCAGGGCGAGGTGAGGGCGGCTTGTGTTGTACCAGTGGACCCAGGCTGAGGTTTCGCGTTCGACTTCGCGTTGGTCGCGCCATGGACCTGTGTAGCCGGGACGTGCTTTGTTGTAGATGAGTTCGGCTTTGTATAAGGAGTTCAAGGCCTCGGCTAGAGCGTTGTCGTAGGAGTCGCCGGTGGATCCTACTGAGGCTATGGCCTTGCATTGGGCTAGTCCCTGTCCGTAGCGCACGTCGCGGTATTGCACGCCCCGATCGGAGTGGTGCACAAGCCCTCGAGTGTCTATGTTTTCGCGGCGTCGCTGGCAGATCGCCATGTTCAATGCGTCCAGGGCCAGGTCAGTACGCAGCGAGGACGCGACCTTCCACCCCAAGATTTTACGAGAGCACACGTCGGTGACGAAAGCGACGTAGACCCAGCCAGCCTGGGTTGGCACGTAGGTAATATCTGCGACCCACAACTCGTTGAGATCATGGGCCCCAAAATGCCGATTGACTAGGTCCAAGGGGCATGCATGGCGCGGTGCTGAGGCCGTCACATGGCGGGTCCGACGCCGACTCACGCCACGAATACCCATACGCCGCATCAGTCTCTCGACCGTGCAGCGCGCCACGCGTCCCACGCCCAACTCGTGAGTGTTGAGGAAGGCGTGCATTTTGCGCACCCCGAACACGCAGTAGTTCTCCTCCCACACGCGTCTGATCACGTCTGTGAGCGCCTCGTCGCGCGCGCTGCGCGCCGACAAGGGGCGCGCCCGAGCGGCGTAATAGGCACTGGGAGCAACCCGCACCCCTAACTGGGACAAGACAGTGCAGATCGGCTCGACTCCCCACCGATGCCGGTTGGCCTCGATGAAATCGTAGACTAGCGTCCGAGGCGGTCGAGCTCCGCCCCGAAAAAAGCTGACGCCGCCTTCAAGATCTCATTGGCTCGGCGCAGTTCACGGTTTTCAGCTTCCAGCGCCCGGATGCGGGCCTCTTGATCACTGACCTCGCCACGCTCATTGCGCCCGCCCTGCTCCACGGCACGCACCCAGGTACGCAACGCCTCAGGATTGATCCCCAACTGGCCGCTAATGCGCTTAATAGCACCCCGACGCCGCCCGGGATCAGCACGAGCCTCCAACGCCATACGCGTCGCACGCTCACGCAACTCCATCGAATACTTACGCTGACCAGACATCCCAAACCTCCAATCCGGCCTAAGACACTCTCCACAATACCCGGGACACATCATGGTATGGCCGGTGGTACCGCCATCATTACGGGCGGCGGGGCAGTTATCGGGCTGACGACTGCAGCCAGCGGTGCGACGCTGGTGGGAGCCTTGAGCAAGGACTATGCCGAACAAGTGAAGCAAGGGTGTGCTGAGTGGCTCGCCCAGTGTTCGGTGCTTCTTGAGGAAAACCCGGCGCAGGCGCTGAGAGTCATCGAGGAATCGAAGGCACGCATGGAACGCGCGATCGACGCGGATAAGCGCACGATTGAGGCCTTGAAGGGAGCGAAAGATAAAGCTCAGAAGAAGCGTGGGCGCAGCCTGAACGAAGGTGTTTCTCATCTCAGCTGCACCGTGACAGAGCTGCGCAGGTTGGGCAAAAAAGCCCGTGAGGCTGCTGTTGAGCACGGCGACCTCACATCGAGCGGGAGTACCGATATCGCCCGCGCCGGAGCCTCGGACTGAAGCAAGGCTGCCAATCGTCCGGCGCAGGCGTTGACGGTTCTGCGCTGCGTTTCCCTGCCAATTCCGCACGTAATTCCCGTGATGATCGTTCATATTTTGAATTGTGATCGTTGAAATTCCGGGGTTTGTAAGGGGTTGGTGAAATAGCTGCTTGTGGAATTACGTGCGGAATGTGGGGAGAGCCGAATATCTGTCCGGTGATCCGGTGATCCGGTGATCCGGTGATCCGGTGATCCGGTGATCCGGTGGGCTGGGGCCACCCGCATGTGAGCTTGTAGTCGCCGGCGTTGCGTGCTCGCGGGACGGGCATACCCTGGGTTTATGACACCCGAGATCACCGATCCAGCCGTCCGCGCAATCGCCGAGGAGATCGCCGCAGACCCAGCCAACGCCTCGTTCATGAAGCGAGGCGTGAAGCCGCTGTTCTACGCGGGAGCGCAGTGCCGCATCATGATCGTCGGCCAGGCGCCCGGGCGCGTCGCCGAGGAGACCGGCATCGTGTGGAACGACCGCAGCGGCGACCGGCTGCGCGACTGGATGGGCGTGGACCGCGACACGTTCTATCAGTTGGGCAAGCTCGCGATTGTCCCCATGGACTTCTACTTCCCGGGCACGGGAAAGAGCGGGGACCTGCCTCCGCGCAAGGACTTCGCCGACACGTGGCACCCGCGCCTGCTCGCCCTCATGCCGAAGCTGGAGATGACGATCCTCGTCGGCGCGTACGCCACCAGGCGCTACCTGCACCTGCCCTCCTCGGCGTCGCTGACCGACGTCGTGCGCGACTACGAGCAGTACCTACCCGACTACTTCCCCCTGGTCCACCCCTCGCCGCGCAACCAGATGTGGATGAAGAAGAACCCCTGGTTCGCCGCCGACGTGCTGCCAGACCTGAAAACGCGCGTCGCCTCCCTGCTCGCCTGACGAGGCCGGGGCGGGGTATGGTGCTCCGCCTCGGCTCGCGGGTGGCACACTGGAATGCATGGACGATCTGCGCATCCCTCCCGGGCCTGGCTGCCCGTGCGGCCTCGTCGTGCCCGCGGGGGAGCTGATCGAACGCTTCTCTCATGCCTCGGGCCCCGGCGGCCAGGGTGTCAATACCGCCGACTCGCGCGTGCAGCTGAGCCTGGACCTGGGCTCGACGAGCGCCCTGGGTGAGAAGCAGCGCGAGCGTGCCCTGTCGGTGCTCGGCGAGCGCCTCACCGGTACCGTCCTCACCGTCACGGCCGCCGAGCGCCGCTCCCAGCGCCGCAACCGCGCCGCCGCGCGCGAGCGCCTCGGCGAGATCCTGCGGGCGGCGCTGACTCCGCCCGTCCCGCGGCGCGCCACGAAGCCGACGCGCGCGTCCAAGCTGCGTCGCCTGGATGCCAAGAAGAGGCGCTCGGAACTCAAGGCCCGCAGGCGTCGCCCCGACGCTGAGTAATCCAGGGGCGAGGCCGGGGCCGCCTACGCCCACGTGCTCCCGTCGGTGCACCAGCCGATGAATACCCAGGTGACGGGCAGGGGATAGTCCAGGACCCATTGTTCCGCTGCCTTTCCCGAGCCGGTAGCTGCTTCCTCGTGAATGAGATGCTGGGCTGCGTAGGCGTCGAACAGTCGGTGCTCGCGCGCGGTGAACGGCTCGGGGCCTGCCAGGCGACGAAGGTCTGTGCGGGCCTCGTCGAAGGAAGAAAAACGCATGGGGCGGAAGGTCCGCGTGGTCGCGAAAACCGGGGTACGTCCCAGGGACGCGAGCGCGCGGGTCACGTCGCGGACGATGCGCGGTCGCCTCGCCGCGCGTCCCAGGTAGGTGAGCAGGCGCGGGTCGCGGGAGGGGAGCAGGCTGTCTGGTACGACGACCGCCGCACGGGAGCGTGCGGCCGTGTCGAGCTTGCGCACGCAAGCGGACACGTCCCCGCTCATGAGGGAACGTGACGCGAAGGCGACGTCCACGCTGTTCTCACCCAGGCCCGCCTCTTCCCAGTCGTCCTCCCAGGCGAGCAAGTGGGAGGTGATCGGTAGTTGTTCGGCGGTCGCGCGATCGTCGAGGATGGCCAGCATGGCCTCGGCGAAGTCGCAGCCGTGGACGCGGTGCCCGGCGCGGGCCAGGGGGACGGAGAGCGTGCCCGTCGCGCAGCCCATGTCGAGGACCTCTTCGCCCGCCTCGAGTGCGAGCAGATCGAGGAGCCAACGCTCGTAGTCGCTGGTCGCGTCTCTCGCGAACGTCGCGGCCCGCTTGTTCCAATAGGCCTGCGAGTCACGGTTGATCGTGCTGTCGTGTGTCGCCATGGGCTGGTCCTTCGATGCGCCTACTGTTATGAGCCTCACGAGAGGTCTTGCACGTATAATGTCATGCAAAAGGAGGCCCTGTCGTGAGCGAAACTGAGATCGGCGCGCGTCGTTCGGCGCTGCTGATGCGGCTTCGCGACGAAAAAGATGCAGGTGTGCGTGGGGGCGTCTACCACCGCCTACAGGTGGAGATGACCTACAACTCCAATCACATCGAGGGTTCTCAGCTGTCCGAGGAACAGACCCGTCTTATCTTCGAGACGGCGACTGTTGGCGGCGAGGGCCTGAGAGTCGATGACATTATCGAGGCGCGGAACCACTTCCGCGCTATCGATCGCGTCATCGAATGCGCCGGAACTCCTATCGGCGAGGAATATGTGAAGGATCTGCATCGCATACTGAAGCAGGGGAGCACCCAGGCTGATCTTGATTGGTTTGCGGTCGGCGATTACAAGCGTCTGCCGAACGAGGTCGCAATGCGTGAGACGAGCGCGCCCGCTGATGTTGCTGAGCATATGCGGCCTCTGTTCGAGTGCGTCAACGATGTTGATTCTCTCACGCAGATCCTGGACTGGCATGTGCGCTTCGAACGCATCCATCCTTTCCAGGATGGTAACGGGCGGGTTGGTAGGCTCCTCATGCTTCAGCAGTGCCTCGCCGCGGGAGTCGTCCCGTTCATCATCACCGACGATCTGAAGGCCTTCTACTACCGAGGTCTGGAGAGGTGGGGTGACGAGAATGGTTTCCTCATGGATACGTGCCTGAGTGCGCAGGACCGTTTCGCGGTGATGCTCGATTACTTCCGGGTCCCCTACGAGCGTTCGGATAACTAGTCATCAGTTGTCGGTGAGGAAGGGATTGTTGCCGTCCGGTGGGCGGGCCGGGTGGATCGGGGATGCTGGGCGGGGTTAGCCTGGGTGCATGACACTCAACGAAGAGAAGAACGAGTTTTCTGCCCTGGCCGCCTCCCGTCGCTCGACCCGCGCCTTTACGGACCGGGAGATCCCCGCTGGCGTTATCGACGCGATCCTCGCTGACGCAACGACGGCGCCGTCCTGGTCGAACACCCGCGCCTTCCGCGTCGCGATCGCGTCCGGTGCGCGCGCCCAGCGCCTGCGCGAGCGCTTCGGGAAGCTGTTTGACGAGGAGATCGAGGCTCGCGCCCGCAAGGCCATCGACCCCGACGTGGAGATTCCCGTTCCCGACGGCGACTTCCCGGTGCGCAAGCGCTACCCGGACGAGCTGCGTCCCGCCCAGATCGAGGTCGCGAAGCTCCTGTATGGCACCTACGGCGTGGAGCGCGCCGACATTGAGGGGCGTAACCGCGTCAACCGTCGCAATGTCATGGCATTCGATGCGCCCGTCATGGGTTTTGTCTTCGTTCACGAGGACATGCTGCCATGGAGCGCGATGGACGCTGGCCTCATGCTTCAGACCCTGTTCCTGTCCGCCAAGTCGCGCGGCATCGACTCGTGCCCGGTCGGCATCCTGGCCACCTGGCGCTCCCCCGTCGATGAGGAGTTCGAGATCCCCGAAGGCTACAAGTTCATCACCGGCTTCGCCCTCGGCTACGCCGATCCGGACGCGCCGATCAATTCGATGCAGGCGCCGCGCCCGTCGATCCAGCTCCTCGAAGGCAAGTAACGCTACGAGCGATACATCGCTAGTCGTTGAGCTCAGCGCGCAGGTCGGCCAGGCTTACGCGCTGCCCGTCGTCGTTGCGCACCGCCTCCCGGAAGGCCGCGAGATCGCGCGCATCCTCGAGTTCTTCCAGGGCCAACAAGTCGTCGACGCCAATCACGATCGCAGTGAGGCGGCCGTTTTTCGTCACTCCGATACGCTCGCCGCCGTAGGACGCTCGCCCGAGGACGTCGGAGAGGTTCGCGCGCAGCTCCCGAGTCGATAGGGTTGTGGCAAGTGTGTTCATAGTGTCAGTTTAGTACCTTGTGTACACGTCTGTGTCTGGATGAGCCTTCCTGAGCGTGAACAGTTTCCCGCGGACATACGTGGCACCCAGGTGAGCGTCTACCGTGGAACGGGGCTTCGGCCTCGTGAAACGTTCACAATCGGAAGGACCTCATGTCCAAGAAGTACCTCTCTGTTGCCTTCGCCTACGTGGGGGTCATCGTTGGTGCTGGCCTGGCGAGTGGCCAGGATCTGCTCCAGTACTTCCTCTTCTTCGGCGCGAAGGGCCTGATCGGCATCGCGGTCCTTGGCGCGGGTGCTCTGGCCCTGTGCCTCAATGTGGATCGAATTTGGGACTTCGACGCCCGTGGATCGGGGCAGGTAGCCTCCTGTAACCTCGGCTGAGACGAAGATCCCAAAGCGTCATTTTCGGGGGATTGGGTTGGGTATTAGGTATTTAGTCCCCTCTTTACAAGCTTAAGTAAGGCTATCGTTAGTTATTTATGGCTAATGCTGTATAGAATGGCGGCAGGCGCTGTCAAACCAGCGCTTGCCGAGGAACTGGGTCGTCCCTCGGTGCATGTTTGCGATCGGAAGGACCGCCATGTCAAAAAAGTACCTCTCTGTCGCCTTCGCCTACGTGGGGGTCATCGTCGGCGCGGGCCTGGCGTCCGGCCAGGATCTGCTCCAGTACTTCCTCTCCTTCGGTGCCACCGGATTGATTGGAATCGCGGCCCTGGGCGTCCTCAACATCATCTTCGGCGTCGTCGCACTCCAGCTGGGCTCCTACTACCGCTCCGGCCACCACGACGAGGTCTTCGAACGCATCACCCATCCTGCCGTGCGTCGCGTCATTGATGTCGTGCTCGTCTTCTCAGGCTTCGCGATGGGATTCGTGATGCTCGCGGGCGCGGGCGCGAACCTTGAGCAGCAATTCGGTTTGCCCGCGTGGGCTGGCAGTGCCGTGTGCGCCGGCCTCGTGATTCTCACGGCCTTCCTGGATTTTGACCGAATCATGAAGGTGATCGGCGTCTTTACGCCCATGATCGTCATCGCGATCGTCGTCCTCGTCATTTACTCGCTGGTAACCCCGCACCCGAGCGTGGCCGAACTGAATGCGACCGCCACTCAGGTCACCCCGGCTCTGCCGAACCTCTGGTTCTCGGCGATCAACTACTTCGCGCTGTGCGTCGTCAACGGTATCGGCATGGCCTTCGTGCTGGGCGGCTCGGTGCTGCGCATCCGCGAGGCTCGCCTCGCGGGCCGTATCGGCGGCGCGATCATCGCCCTGGTGATCGGCGGCGATGCCCTCGCCCTCTACCTGAACATGGACCGCATCTGGGACGTCAACGTGCCGGCCCTCGAGATTGCGCGCATGATTCACCCGGCCTTCGCCTTCGTCTACACCCTCATCATTTTCGCGCTCATCTACAACACGGTGTTCTCGCTATTCTTCGCGACAGCCCGCCGATTCTCGGGTGGGTCGACAAAGCGTATGCGCATCGTCCTCATGGGCGTTGTCGCGCTGGGGTATGCGGCCTCCCTCATGGGCTTTAAGAAGCTGATCGGCGGCATGTATCCGATCATCGGCTGGCTGGGCGTCGCGCTCCTGGTGGTCCTGGCTGCGGGCTGGTTGCGCGAGCGTGCGGGCGTCTCGCACGAGGAGAAGCTGCGCCGCAAGCTCATTCGCCTCCTGGTCCACAAGCACGCCGATCACCTGGAGTACACGGACGAGCATCGCGAAAAGGCCCGGGAGCTCTCCCGGGCGTCGGTTGCGGACTCCAAGCAGCTGCGCCGCGACGCCAGCAAGCTCGCCAAGGATATTGCCGATCGCAAGCCCAACGCCTCGCCCTCCGACCTGGTTACGCAGGGTGCGGGTGAGGGATAACGTGCGGATCGCGCGCCGGGCGGCTCGTCGACGAGGCCTCGGCGACCGAGGCGATCAGGGCAGGTCAGGTGCAGGTATGACTCACGAAAGGGACGAGGCCGTGGCTGCCTCGCGCTCGAGGAGCCAACGTTTCAGGGTGGCACCTCCCGCATAGCCGCCCGGGCCGGTAGACGCGACCACGCGGTGGCAGGGCCGAATGAGGATCAACGGGTTGCGCGCCACCGCCCCGCCGACCGCGCGCGCCGACGCGGCGACCCCGGCCTCGCGCAGGCGACCCGCCAGCTGGCCGTAGGTCATTGTGTGCCCGTAGGGAATGGCGCTCATGGCCTCCCAGACGCGGAGCTGAAACTCGCTGCCCATGGGCGAGAGCGGAACGCGGGCGGGGGTGGGGACCCGCCAGGCGAAATAGTCGTCCAACCAGGACGCGGCCGCAGCCAATGCGGCCGCGTCCTCGTCTCTTCCAACGTTCGCGTCACGTCCACAACCATCTCGGGAGGACGCCGACTCCGCGTAAGCGGCCACGGCCTCGTCGACGCCATAGGGGGCACCAAAGAAACGCTGCCCCGCCGCCCACAGGCCGACGAGCGCACCACCCCGCGCGGCCAGCGTGAGGCGGCCGATGGGGGAGGCGTAGGTGGCGAGCGTCGGGGCAGAGCCGCCCGGGGTGATCGAGGTGGGCATACGCCCACACTGTCACGGCCAGGTCGCCCGCGCGAGTTCGCGGCGCGCGTAGCCGCTGTGGCGAGGTGGCAACGGCGCTGGAGGGGTTGCGCACAATACAATTAACCTGTGGATCCCCTTCTCATCGCCCTGGCCGGAATGCTCATCATCGTGGCATGTCAATTCGTCGCGCCCAAGGTGCGCGTGGCATCCCCACTGATCCTTCTCGCCGTCGGCCTGGCGATCGGCTTCCTACCGCAGGTGGCGGCCATCGAGATCGAACCGCACATCGTCCTCGAGATGGTGCTGCCGCCCCTGCTGTTCTCGGCGGCCGTGCGTATGCCGACCATGGACTTCCGGCGCGAGATGCAAGCCGTCGCGATGCTCGCGATTCCCCTCGTGTTCCTCTCCGCTTTCGCGGTCGGCTTCGTCATCAACTGGTTGGTCCCCGCGATCTCCCTGCCCTGGGGCGTCGCGCTCGGCGCGGTCCTGTCCCCGACGGACGCGGTCGCCGTCTCGATCGCGAAACGCTCCGGCGTCTCCCACCGAATCATCACGGTCCTCGAGGGCGAGGGGCTCTTCAACGACGCGACCTCGCTCGTCCTGCTGTCCGCCGCGATGAGTGCGGGCCTGGCCGCCGACGAACACGCCCTCCACCCGGGCCTGCTCATCGGCAAGGTGGGTATCGCCCTCGGTATCGCCGCCGGCATTGGCTGGGTCGTCGGCGAGGTCGGCGTGCGCCTGCGCGCCCTCATCAAAGACCCCTCGGCCGACACCGTCTTCTCCTTCACCATGCCCTTCATCGCCTCGATCCCCGCCGAGCACCTGGGAGGCTCCGGCCTGGTCGCCGCGGTCGTCGCCGGCCTGGTCGTCTCGCGCCGCCGCGCCGCCACGATCTCCGCGACCAACAGGCGATTCTCCCAGCAAAACTGGCAGACCCTGACCCTCGTCTTGGAGAGCGGGATCTTCCTGACGATGGGCCTGCAGGCCTTCGGGATCGTCGAGGAGACCAGCACATTCACGGGTGGCCTGGCCTTCGCGGCCTTCCTCGCGGTCACCCTCGGCGCCCTCATCATGGTTATCCGAGCCGTCTTCATCGCCTTCATGCTCACCTGGCTGGACCACCGCCGTACCCACCGTCAACGCCGCTACGAAGTTGAGAACTCGCGAATCGCGCGCTTCGAGAAACGCATGAACGAGGCCTGCGAAGTCGACGCCGACATGCTCAAGGCCCGCGACCTGAGCCCCGAGCACTGGGAGAACGCGCTCAACCACTATCGCCGACGCCTCAAGCGCCGCGAACGCCGCAACGCGATGCGCGGATCGGACCTGGACTACTTCGCGAACGAGCCGCTGGGCCCGCGCGAGGGCAGCGTCATCGTCTGGGCGGGCATGCGAGGCGCGATCACGCTGGCCGCCGCACAAACCATCTCGACGCACGCCCCGATGCGCGCGCTGCTGCTCTCGATCGCCCTGTTCATTGCGGCGGGGGCCCTCATCATCCAAGGACTGACCCTGCCCGGCCTCATCCGCATCGTCAAGCCCCAGATGGCCTCGAGTGATATCTCCGAAGAAGAACGCGCAAAGCTCCTGACAGTGATGGGCTCCGCGCTCGTGGACACCGCCCTGGCCCAAGCGATCCACGAGGTTGACGGGCAGACCCTGCTCTCCGCCGGCGTCTCGCGCACGCTCTCACGCATGGGGCACGCGGTCTCCGCAACCGACGAGGCCGAGGGAACCCGCATCGCGCGTATGGCCGACCGCGTCTTGACCGACATCCTCCAGGACGGCGCTGCTCACGCAGGGGCGACGCGCGACGGGCTGTGCCCCGATTGTGCGGACGACGACCTCGAGACCGCTGCCTCCCCGGGTGTGGCTCCTACGAGTGAGGCCAGCGACGATGAAGGCAACGACACCGTCGACATGAGCGAGGAAGAGGTCGAGCGTTCCTTCACGCGCGACCAAATCCGTGAGCTCGCCCTGGAAGCCATACACGCCCAGCGCGACGCGCTCCTCCAGGCCCGCGACGAGGGCATCTTCTCCTCGGCCGCCCTAGAAGGTGCGCTCGCCCGCCTCGACAACGAGGAGATCCTCCTGGTCTCCAGTCGCGGCACCGACCACTGATCGTCGACCACTGACGGCGGGCAGTAGGAGTCGGACGGTCACCCCCCGTCCTCGCTGATCGCACAGAATCGGGCCGCACCCCGTGAGGGGATGGCCCGATCAGTGCATAAGCGGCAAGACCTCAGTCCATCGTCACCCGCGAGGCGTAGGCCGGGTCATCCGTCACCGAGTTGAGGGCCTCCTCCAGGCGCTGCGGGGTCACGATGCCGTCGCGAGCCAGGACCCGGTAGGTCTGGTCGGCCTCGTGCGTGAGCATGTTCGTGACCTCAAAGCCGTTGCGCTCGTAGAACGCCAGGCGACGCACGCGCTGCTGGTAGTTCCCGGCCTCGCGCACGACCGGCTCGATTTCGAGCAGCTGCGGCACATCCCCGTAGCGCTCGCGGAAGTGGGTGAGGATGCGCGAACCGTAGCCGGCGCTGCGCGTGCGCCCATCGACGGCGAGGAAACCCAGGTAGAACAGGTCATGAAAGGCGAAAGAGAAGGTCAGGGCGACCACGTTGTCCGCCCCGGTCTCGCCGGCGGGCAGCGAGTCGTCAACCCACGCGACGAAGGAGACCTCGTCCAGCTCGGCGCTCTCCAGCAGCTCGGGAAGGGGGATCTGCTCCTCGGGTGGGAAGGAACGCTCGTAGATTTCCTGGACTTTGTCGGTGATTGGCCCTTCGCTCGGCACCGGAATCTGGGTGAGGTCGGTCATGGGAACAGTCTACCCGCTCGGCCGTGTGCCTCCGGGAAGCCTCCCGAGGAACGAGGCCGGGGCTGGGGTTTGGGGACCGTGATGTGATGCGGGAGATATGAGTTCAGGGGTTCATCAGGGAGCGATCAGGGCTCACTCAGTGACCATCGGCGCTCAGATGCGCCGTTCGCTCACCTAAACTTGTAGAGGTTTGATCGGCAGATATGAGGACGAAGCGTGTTAGAACTCAAGGAGATTATCAAGGCCTACCAGACCGCCAACCTGGTGCAGGTGGCGCTCAACAAGGTCTCGGTGGCGTTCCGTGACAACGAGTTCGTCGCCGTTTTGGGCCAGTCCGGCTCGGGCAAGACGACGATGCTCAACGTCATCGGCGGCCTCGACCGCTTCCAGAGCGGCGACCTCGTCATCGATGGCATCTCCACGAAGGACTACAAGGCCCGCGACTGGGACGCCTACCGCAATAACCGCATCGGCTTCGTCTTTCAGGCCTACAACCTGATCCCCCACCAGAGCGTCCTAGCCAACGTCGAGCTGGCCCTGACCCTGTCGGGCGTCTCTCGTTCCGAGCGCCGCAAGCGCGCCCTCGACGCCCTGACTCGCGTGGGACTTGCCGAACACGTCCACAAGAAGCCCTCCCAGATGTCGGGCGGCCAGATGCAGCGCGTCGCCATCGCGCGCGCCCTCATCAACG
>ERZ773180.1129-NODE-1129-length-14023-cov-7.785009_pt1 | contig 14023 bp, 14 predicted proteins | sample MGYA00511080_ERZ773180 | MGnify/ENA primary metagenome ERZ773180 (study PRJEB29015, sample SAMEA2738175) | human oral metagenome | biome: human oral; feature: human-associated habitat; material: saliva | place: China | collected 2178 ...
TTGAAGCTTGAATGGCTTCATAGAGTTTTTCAGCAGATTTTTCTTTAAAGCCTTCTAAGGTCAATAGATCCTCTACGGTGAGGCGGTAAATCCCCGCCACGTCCTCTACTAACTGAGCTGCAAAGAGTTTTTCTACAACGGCTGGTCCCAAGCCTGTGATATTCATAGCATCTCGGCTTGCAAAGTGGTTCAATCCTTCCTTTATTTGTGCCGGACAGAGTGGATTGATACAGCGAAGGGCCACTTCATCCTCAAAATGAAGAAGTTCACTCTGGCAGCTCGGGCAATGACTTGGAATCACTAATGCTTGATCAGAGACCCGCTTATCTTTGACAACACGTAAGACCGCAGGAATGATATCACCAGCCTTGTAGACGATGACTGTATCTTCTTGATGGATGTCTTTTTCAGCAATATAGTCCACATTGTGCAGGGTTGCGCGACTAACGGTAGTCCCTGCTAGTTGGACTGGAGTTAGTTTGGCAGTTGGCGTCACGACACCAGTCCGTCCAACGGTCCAATCCACCGAGAGGATTTTTGCTTCTTTTTCTTCTGCTGGGAACTTATAAGCGACAGCCCATTTAGGAGCCTTGACGGTAAAGCCGAGCTCCTCTTGAACAGCTAGATCGTTAACCTTGATGACAATCCCGTCAATATCATAAGGGAGGTCTTCCCGAAGCTGGGCTACTTTCTGGATAAAGTTCCAAACTTGGTTCATGTCCTCAGCCAGCACTCGCTCTTGGTTCACGACAAACCCTAAGCGGGCTAATTTCTCAAGCACGCCTTCCTGACTGCTTTGATCGGTCGGGCTCACTTCTTGATACAAGAAGGTCGCGAGATTTCGCTTGGCAACAATTTTCGTATCCAATTGGCGAAGCGTTCCTGCAGCAGCATTTCGTGGATTGGCAAATTCAGGCTCGCCATTTTCTTGACGAATCTGATTGACGCGATCAAAAGATGCCCGTGGCATATAGCACTCGCCTCTAACCGTGATGTTGATTGGCTCTGGTAGAACCAAAGGAATATCCTTGACCCGTTTGAGATTCTCGGTAATGTCCTCACCGATGGAACCATCCCCACGTGTCGCACCTGTTACCAGGACTCCATTTTCATAGGTGAGGGAAATCGACAAGCCATCGATCTTCAACTCACAAACATAGCTGACAGAAGGAAATTCCTTGCGGACCCGTTGGTCAAAGGCCTCCAGCTCTTCCCGCGAAAAAGCATCTTGTAAACTATAAAGGGGATACTGGTGTTGGTATTTGGTAAAGCCTTTTAAAACCACACCACCCACACGGTGAGTGGGACTCTCTGGCAAGACTTCTTCCGGATGGCTTGCCTCTAGTTCCACTAACTCCCGATATAATTGATCATATTCGCTATCTGAAACAGATGGAGCGTCTTTTGTGTAATACTCATAAGCATATCGATTGAGTAATTCCACTAATTCTTTCATTCTGGTTTTCATGTTCTTATTTTATCATAAAATCTTAATTTAGCCTTGAATTTACTGCATTCTTAGCATTAAAAAAAGGAGCCAGAGCTCCTTTTTTATTTTGTAAAATCGATCCGTTTGGATAATTGATTGATCACAATTGCACCAAAGATCAAGGATGCGAATTCACCCAATCCCATGGTCAACCAATTATAGAAGAATGGTTGGCCTTGTAGGTAATAAAGCTCCAAGGCAATCGTAAACATCGAGATGGAAAAGAAAATCGCAAACAAGAAATGGTCTAAGCGAATAAGACCGTTGAATAAAAACTTGTTTTTGAAACGTCCAAATAGAATAATTCCAAGCCCCAGGAAGACAAAGGTTGACCCTCCACCAACAAAGACATCGATCCATCCAAAACTAAATAAGTTAGCAATCATACAACCGATGGTTACCCCAATCAAGTATTTCTTATTGTAAAAGGCTAAGAAATTCATCATTTCCGAAACACGGAATTGATAGCCATAGTAGGCCATCGCATTGAGAGGTGGGGTAATGGTCAATACGATATAAATCGCAGCAACAATGGCAATTTGCGCCATATCTCGAGCAGTTAATTGTTTCATGTATTCTCCTTTAGCGGTTTTCCCGCGTCTAATATGCTTGGCGAAAGGATCTTAAGCACCAAGGGTTGAAGTCTTGAATTCTTCAACCTTACAAGTATAGCATATTTTCAGGTTTTATGGTAGACTGAATTTATGAAAACACTGATTAAAAAATTTTTTGATAATGAAATTTTATCCTATCTCTTTTTTGGAGTAGCAACGACCCTTGTCTCTGTCGCTACTCGTCTTTTCATCTACCAGATCACTAGTGATGAACGGCTGGCAACAGCGATCGGAAATCTCGCTGGCATCCTCTTTGCCTTTGTAACCAATGATACCATCGTCTTTAAACAAGAAAGAAAGGGATGGTTTCAGCGTTTGATCCGTTTTGCGATTGCCCGCTCAGGTACCTTTCTGCTAGATATGGCCTTGACAGAGATTTTTGTCAAGCAATTCCCCGGAATTATCGGTCAATTCGTTCACCATAACAAGAGTCAGATCAATCTGATTGAAACGCTCTTTGCTCAGGTGGCCATTATTGTCCTCAATTATGTCTTTAGTAAACTATTTGTCTTTAAAAATAAAAACAAGGCTTGAAACAATTGTTTCAGCCTTATTATTTTAAACTTCTATACTTGCATGCTCTGCACTTAATTGATAGATCCTTCCTTCGACCCCAAAATAATCCTTGGCTAGGTCTTTCAATTCCTGCATAGCTGTTTGCGCACGTTTGACCTGCTCCTCATTGATAGCTTCAATCACCAAAATAGCGTCCTTCGTATCTTCAGTTAGCATGGTTCTTTGAGCTTCTCGCCAATTCAAGCAACGACAAACAGCTCCTTCTTGGTCATAGTAGATGATCTCCCCTTCCAAAGCAGGAGCATCTTCTTCAGCCCCTAATGGAAAGAACGGTTCGCCTCCTTTCGCTTGTCCTAGAGAGAGTCCACCCACTAATTTATCCATGTCTTCTCCTCCACAAGGAAGGGCATAAGCCATAGACACACTATTATAAAGATCCACCAAAGGATTAATCGGATAAAATTCACGGCCCTGGTGAACCCGTTTTAAGAGTGCTTCGATGGAAGACCGAGCTCCTTTTTTTGTTTTAAACTTGCTAAAAGCTTGGCGCCACTCTTGAACGAACTCACTCTGGGTATAGTTTTCTTCATCGATAAATTCCCATGCTCTCTTGGCACCCTTGTCCAACAATTCTTTGAAATAAGGATCCTTGGCTTCATCTACTGTATTATCAATGCCATATAAAGACATGACCGTAATTCTAGCTGTTGGAAATAAATCCCAAAATGCTTGATCGACTGTAACTTTCATTGGTTTACCTCACCATAATTTCTTTTTTGACCTTTTTTGACTAGTTCCCAATCCAAGGTGATATTCTCACGTACTCGGACCAGATACTCCTCTAACTGTGCGACTTCTTTTTTGGAAAATCCTGTTAAGGCAGTTTTTTCGGAGTAGAGATGCTCCCCTAAGATGAAGGGGTAAATCTCCTGGCCTTTTTCCGTTAATTCCCATTCCTTGATTTTGAGGTTTTCCCCCATGGGACGTTGCTGAATCAAGCCACGCTCTTCTAGTTTTTTTACGGACCTTGCAACGGTGGATCGATCTACTTTCAAGACTTCAGAGAGTTCTTCCTGAATGATTCCAGGTTGCTCTGCAATTCGCACCAAGTAGAGATATTGACCACGTGCTAAATCTAAATCTCTAAATTCGATATTTGCAATAGAATCCAGAGCGCGCGCAATGATACCAATCTCACGCAAAATACTCATCCCACTCCTCCTTTCTTGTTAGAAATAGAGTAACATATTTTTGTTGCAAATGCAATAAAAAACAACAAAAAAAGAAACCAGATACCATCTGATTTCCTTATTCCGTTTTATCTTTTTTTATCAAGCGTAAGCGACGCTTTAATTTTTGTGAAACTTCTTTATGCCGAAAGGCTACTTCTTCTGATTTTAATTTGGAAACAATTTCTCCATTGCGCGTTTGGAATTTGGCTTCTCTGGCAAATTGGACACTGGCGTTTAAAATACAACCAATAATCATGATTTTGGCTACCAAGATAAACCAAAACATAATAACCGCTAGGACGACCGAACCGAAGAAACGAGCATCTAAGAAATGACTCACATAGCGATCTACATATTTCCAAAAGATATTCAAGATTGCATAAAGGACAACAACCACAAAAGTCGCCCCTGGAAAAACATATCTAAATTTTGGAATTTTAACATTTGGAAGGGTGTAATAAAGCAAGACCAGACTGACAAAGAGCAATAAGTAGATGGTTGGCTCTGTCAAATTCAATAAACGCACATAAATTGTCCGATCAAATGAAAAGGTCTGATAGAGATAGCGGACGATCATTTTTCCAAACATGGAAAGGATCAGCGAAAGTCCAAACAAGCCTTGCAAGGCAAAACTGATCAGAAAGCTGAAGAGTCGCCCCCAGATAATGCCACGTTCCTTCTCCACCCCATAACTCTTATTATAGGCCTTTTGAAGGTAGGCAATGCTCTGAGAGAAAATCCACAAGGCGGATATAATCGAAAAACTCAGTAAGCCCGTAGAAGGCTTGGTCAATACACTCGAGATCATCTGGGCCACTACCCGATACAAGGAACTAGGCAAGACTTTTTCTAAGCTCAGCAGAATCTGAGTGGGACGAATATGAAAGTAGGGCAAGATATTTGCTGCAATCAGCATCAAAGGGAAAATAGAGATCAACAAATAATAGGCTACAGCAATGCTAGTGATATCAGACTCAGCACTCTGATAAAACCGCACGAAGCCTTTTATAAATGGCTGATCGAACACTTTTTGTAGGACCTTTTTCATTCCTCACCTCCCCATTTTTACTAAAAAAGAGCAAAGAGCGAAACCAGACACGTGCCTTCAGCTCCATTCTTTCCTCTCTATCTTTTAGTAAGTTCCTTCTTCACCTTGACTAGTTAGGATCACTGGACCATCTTTTGTAATCACAAATTGATGCTCGTATTGACAAGACAGACCACCATCGAGGGTCTTATGAGCCCAACCAGTTTCCATATCAGTATCAATCTCCCAAGTACCGGTATTGATCATTGGCTCAATCGTCAGAACCATACCTTCACGCAAACGAAGACCGCGTCCAGCACGACCGTAATGCGGCACCATTGGTTCTTCATGCATCGTTGGACCTACTCCGTGCCCAACCAAATCGCGTACTACGCCATAACCTTTGCTTTCAGCATACTCTTGAATCGCTGCACCAATATCTCCTAAACGATTGCCAACGACCGCTTTCTCAATCCCTTTATAGAGACATTCTTTTGTTACTTCCATCAAATCTTTGACTTCTTGAGAAACATTTCCAACAGCATATGCCCAACATGAATCAGCTAAACCACCCGTGTAAGACTCTGTGTATTTTTTGACTTGCGCAACATTATCAAAATCTAATTTTGATACATCTAAAACAGATTTATCCAGCGGTTCAGATAAAACCATATCCACCTTGAGGAGATCACCATCTTTTAGGATGACATGACGTGGAAAAGCATGGGCCACTTCATCATTCAAGCCACAACAAGTCGCATAGGGGTAATCCATGAGACTGCCTTCGACACCGATCTGAAGTGGCAAGACATTGGCTTCCTTACAGCGACGGCGAACATATTCTTCGACTTCCCACAGGTCAAGGCCTGGCTTGATCAGGTCACGCAATCCAATATGGATGCTAGCAAGAAAATCTCCTGCTCGATCCATGGCTTCAATTTCACGTTGCGATTTTAATGTAATCATTGTCTCCTCATTTCTTTTACTTAATTAATCTTAATGGTAATGGTTGCTTTGGCTATCAGCTGTAAATCTAAATAGAGGCTAAAATCAACCAAGGCTGAACGTCTGGTCCGTCGGACAAGTTGGGGTTCAATGCGAATACTATCATCCACTTGTACAGCTTGTAAAAAATGGATGATTAATTGTTCTACAATCAAGCTACGGCCACTATTTTGCATGATCTTGCGGACAATCTTCATCAGCACTTCGATCATGACCCCATTGGCTAAAATACCACTTTTTTCCAACATACTCGGCTCTACGGTGAATTGGAAATGGTCATTCTCCGTTTGGATCTTTTGACCGATTTGTTCACTAAAGGTTGGTAAGCTCGAAAATTGCACCTTGCTAATCCGGTCCATAACATCTCGGCGCGTGATCACACCAAGCAAGGTTTGATTGGTGCGAATGACAGGAATCATCTCGTAATCTTCTGCAATCATGCGCTGGCTAATCGTTGCAATACTGGTAGATAGATTGGTGGTAAAGATGGTCCGAGACATGACCTTATCGAGGGTTGTCTGTGGTGCCTTATCCCCCGCATCCCTCATGGTCACAACCCCAACTACCATCTGGTGTTGATTCACAACTGGAAAGCGGCTAAAGCGATTTTTCCGGACCAAATCTAAATAATCCCGTACCGTATCAGTCTCAGATAAATACCCATACTCATGGAAAGGCCGATAAACCTGCTCCACGGTCAAGATATCCGTCTTGATTTGCATATTGGATAAGGCTTTGTTGATCATAGTAGCGACAGTATAGGTATCATGAGCCGTCCGAATCACTGGGATCTGCACCCGATTCGCAAGCGAAATCACATCCTCGTCAACTTCAAAACCTCCAGTAACCAAGACTGCATTATCGTGTTTTAAGGCGAGACGTTGGATATTGGTCCGGTCTCCAACAATTAAGAGTCCTCCCTCAGACACATAGTCTAGGATATGCTCTTCCGTCATGGCCCCAATGTAAAACTTATTAAATTCTTTTTCGAGACCCGCTTCACCAGCTAAAATCTCCGAAGCAGTGATCTCAAGAATTTCCCGATAGGTCAGGTGCTCTAGTACAGACTTTTGTGATTTGACACGGATTGTCCCACTTCTAGGCCGTGTTTCGACAATCCCTTGATTTTCCGCCTCTTTAATCGCCCTATAAGCTGTCCCATCACTGACATTCAAAAAATTTGAGATGCTCCGAACGCTGACTCGTTTCCCAATCGGTAATTTTTCGAGATAGTCTAAAATCTCTTGGTGTTTACTCATAAAAGTCCCCTCTACCTATGCGGAAATCATAATAATCGCGCATTTTCCGCGTATATCGGTCGCTCCCTTTAAATTGACGAAAGAGACGAAATCCAGCCTTTAAAGCGACTCTTTGACTCCCTATATTTTCAACATGAGTGATTATCCTGAGTTCTTTTAGTTGAAATTTGTCAAATGATAGATAAACCAACTCTTTGACCGCTTCTGTCATCAAGCCTTTTCCCCAAAAATCTTTGCGTAAAAAGTAGCCTAGCTCAGCTTCTCCCTTGATTTCATCCAACTTTTCAAACTTAATGGAGCCGATCATTTGATCAGTTTTCTTATCACAGATTGCCCACACTCCCAAAGGGTTTTTCATGAAATAGTTGGCCAATACATACTGGGTCTCGGTAAGATCTGCTTGAGCAGGAAAGATAAACTGGAGATTTTCCGGATTCGAAGCAATCTTATAAAAATCTTCAGCATCCTCAAAGAGAAAAGGTCGTAAATACAACCTTTTTGTTTCAATCAGCGAATAGGTAGCTAAGTGCGTCCAAATATTCATTCTAAACTCCAATGCTCTGTTATCCTGGCCGCTCTTACCAGATCCCCACTACTATCATTAGTCCTCTACCAATTGGATCTCTGCTCCAAGTTGGGTCAACTTATGAATAATATCTGAATATCCGCGAAGGATGTATTCCACATTTGTAATCTCTGTTGTTCCAGAAGCCATGAGACCCGCAATCACCAAGGCAGCTCCAGCTCGAAGATCCGTCGCTTTTACGCTTGATCCTCTTAATTGATTTGGCCCTTCATAGATAATGTGGTCGTTCAACGTTGAAATAGTAGCCCCCATTTTAGCCAATTCCGGCACATGGTTGACCCGTTTTTCATAAATCGTATCGACAATGCGCCCACGTCCACTAGCTGTTAAAAGCAAAGGAGTGATGGGTTGTTGCAGATCTGTCGCAAAACCAGGATAAGGAGATGTTTTGATCTGGATCGCCTTCAAACCAGTTTGCTTTTCAACAAAAATGCTGTCTTCAGAAATGGTCATCCGTACTCCCATTTCTTCTAACTTGGCAATGTAACTTTCCAAATGCTCATACAAGACATTGTTGATCTGGATACCTTCGCCAATAGCAGCTGCAAGAGCAATATAGGTTCCTGCTTCGATGCGATCTGGAATCACCTGGTGTCTCGTCCCATGCAAATGGGGAACACCATCAATGATAATCATGTCTGTTCCTGCTCCACGAATGTGGGCTCCCATGTTGTTCAACAAGGTTACCACATCAATAATTTCAGGTTCCCGAGCAGCATTCTCGATCACTGTTCGACCTTCAGCCTTGACCGCCGCCAAAATCGTATTAATGGTTGCACCGACACTAACGGTATCCATGTAGATGTTGGCTCCTTGGAGAGGCTTGCCATCAGTCGCAAGCTTCATGCTAGAACCATCCATGGTCATGGCTGCTCCCATCGCTTCAAAAGCCTTCAAATGCAAATCAATGGGACGTGGACCAAGGTCACATCCACCAGGTAAACCAACAGTTGCTTGACCATAGCGGCCTAACAAGCTTCCGTAGAAATAATAGGATGCACGCAGGCTATTGATCTTACCAAATGGCATCGGCATGTCCTTGACCCCACGCGGATCAATAATCAAACTGTCCTCATTGCGCTCGATCTTAGCCCCCATGATGGTCATGATTTCAATCAAACTTGCGACATCTGAGATATCCGGTACCCCGTCTAGGGTTACGACATCATCTGCCAGAATGGTTGCAGGAATCAGGGCTACTACACTATTTTTTGCACCACTAATGGTCACCTCTCCTTTTAGAGGGCGACCACCATTTATTACAATTTTTTTCATCTTAATATTTCATTAGCTCTTTCAAGTCTTTTTCCTTTTACTATCGTTTTTTTTCAACGGAAATAAAAGGGACAACGTATGTAACATACTGCACCTATTATACCACAGATTGACCTATTTTTCCATCTGTAGGAATTTTCAAAACGAAAAAAAGCTAGGATCATATGAACCCTAACTTTCTCTTTTAACTTACCTATTCTACCGCTTCTTTCAAAGCTTCTACCTTGTCCAAGCGTTCCCATGGAAGATCGATATCAGTCCGTCCCATATGTCCATAAGCCGCTGTTTGACGGTAGATTGGACGTTTGAGATCCAACATTTGGATAATTCCTGCAGGACGAAGGTCAAAGATTTGACGCGCTGCTTGTTCAAGCTTGCTTTCTGCGACTGTTCCAGTACCAAAAGTATCGATACGAACAGAGACAGGTTGAGCCACCCCAATCGCATAAGCCAATTGTACTTCTGCTTTCTTAGCAAGACCTGCCGCTACAATGTTTTTAGCAATGTAACGAGCTGCATAGGAAGCCGAACGGTCTACCTTAGTCGCATCCTTACCAGAGAAGGCACCACCACCGTGACGTGAATAACCACCATAAGTATCCACGATGATCTTACGACCTGTCAAACCGGAGTCCCCTTGAGGTCCTCCGATAACGAAACGACCTGTTGGGTTGATGAAGAATTTTGTCTCCTCATCTAGGTAAGAAGCTGGAATCACTTCTTTGATCACCTTGTTAATTACATCATCATGAATCTGTTCATTGGTAACTTCTGGATCGTGTTGGGTTGAAATAACAACTGTATCCACGCGTACTGGTTGGTCATTCTCATCATATTCAACCGTAACTTGTGATTTCGCATCTGGACGAAGATAGCTAATCTCACCCGACTTCCGTAACTCTGCCAAACGACGAACCAACTTGTGGCTCAAAGAAATTGGCAATGGCATAAGTTCTTCTGTTTCATCCACCGCAAAACCAAACATGAGGCCTTGGTCTCCTGCTCCGATTAAATCAAGTGGATCTTGATCCGCATTTCCACGAACTTCCAAGGCTTCATTAACCCCTTGGGCAATATCAGGAGATTGTTCCACCAAAGATGGGTGTACTCCCACCGTCTCAGCTGAAAAACCATATTCCGTATTAGTGTAGCCAATCTCTGCTATCGTATCCCGGACGACACGGTTAATATCGACATAGGCATTGGTTGAAATTTCCCCAAAGACATGGACGGAGCCAGTATAAACTGCTGTTTCCGCAGCCACATGGGCTTCAGGATCTTGCTCAATAATAGCATCCAAAATAGCATCTGAAATTTGGTCTGCAATCTTATCCGGATGCCCCTCAGATACTGATTCAGACGTGAAAAGTTTACGTTCTGACATAAAAATGTCCCCCCTTAAAAATATTTGTTATAGAGTTACAAAGTACTGATAGAAAAACCATTGGAGATAAATTTCTATCACCTTATCGGGACCATATAACCTAACTATTATAACACGATTTTGCACCAGTATTCCTTTTTTTATTAAAAGAAAAAGATATAGTTTGAAACTATATCTCTTAACTTGCTTTTTCTCTACTATCCCGAGAACCAATCCAGATAAGGATTACTAACAAAATCGATACAGGATTGCGAGATAATAAACTAGAAAGTAAAAATAATATCATTGATACCATTAAAAAGGCTGTTCTACCACTCCTCATTCCTATCCATAGTAAAATCGTCGCAAGAATATAAAGCCCATGGAAAATAAAAGTAAAAGCTAGATAAAGGATTGCAAAGTTTCCTGCACCCAATAAACCACTAAAAAGAAGACTGAGACATAAAACAGCCATAGCAAGAGCTGTCCATAACCAAGGTGAGTTTAGAGCCACAGCCTTTTGACAACTATCTGCAGCAGCCTGATACTCACTCTGCTCATGGTTTTCTTCTCTCTCTTTTTCAGTTATATGATTTGATTTGATTATTTCACTTTCAGTACATTCATCTGACATATCCCATTGATTCTCAGTCACCCATTTCTGAGCATATTTATCAAAAATACCATTAATACGACAAACTTGGTAGATAGATAAAAGTAAATAGAAGATTGCTGAAAATGATAAATAATGGGATGGGATTATATATCCAATTACATTAAGCAGACAAAGGGCCAGTAAAATCGTCGAATAACATTGTAAAGATTTTAAGTCTTCTTTCGTCATTAGAATCAGAAATAGGAAAACAATGCCAGTATTTAAGGCAAACATAACATAATAAAAAAATATATCTTCATAAGGAAATGTAAAAAATAGACTATAACCAGACAATTCATAAGTCGCCAATCCTAGGCCAAGGAGAACTGTACTCTTTTGCCAACTACGTCTACTCTTCCACGAGGAAAGGAGACTATTTAACTCAATCTTCCTAAGTAGTAAAAAAGGACCAATGAGACAAAAGCCGATTAGAAGCACCGGCACAAATGGCTTACCTAGACCACCATAAATTAAGTAAAGTGAATGAATAAACTGACTCAATGAAAAAAGCAAAAAGGCAACTAATCCTTCAACATTTAATTTTCTCTCCTGTATTTTCCATAAAAACCAGCAGATAAAACCATAGTTAGGTAATTCTAATAGACTAGTGAGTGACACCAGAGAACCCGAGCTATTTCCACTGGAAGATTCTATAGCTCCAGTTGTCCAAACAGACGAAATATAAAGAATAACCACTAAAATAAGTAATCCCTGATACCATTTTGTTCTAGCCATATATGTCCACCACTTTCAAAGCTTCGTATTCATTACTTATAATTATACCATAATTTGTATTCGCTTTCTTTGGTTATAATTGCTATTTAGCAAAAAAGATAGGACTTTTCGCCCTATCCTACATCATCATTGTTCATTTGGAAGCATTATAGTTCCAATTAAAACCATTCCAGCCATTAAAAGAGATATGAACATATTAAAATGCCACTTCGGATCATTGGTCGCAATTACAGAAATAAAATAACAAATTGTCGCTACATATAGAGTTGTTTTATCTCCCTTCTTTTTCCCATTCCGTAGTAGGATGGTTGCAAGAATAAAACAGACCATATGAGGCAATATGTTAAGTAGGTACAAAATTACCCATGGTCCTACTGCGATAGCACCACATAAAACAAAGCCAAGATAGCCGAGAGCTAGGTAAAATGTGAGAGTTAGAATTACTGAAGTAGGGACATGCTTTTGTTGATCTTGCTCAACAATTGGTGGCTGACCAGTATTTTCTGTCCCTTGCGCCATCATTGGTGGCTGAACATTCTCTTCAAGCACACTCTCTTTTTCTTGGTTTGATTCCGAATTTCGTTGATCTGTCATAACTTTCTCCTAAAGTTCTTCCTTATTCTTTCAAAGAATAGCACTCAAAAATCGACAGGAAGAATTGATTTAACTATAGCCTGGATCGACTCGAATACTTTTTAATGAGTAGAGTTGTCCATCCCTATCTTTTCATTAATAGCTTTTTTCGTCTTCAACTAAGAGGGTTCCAATTAAAACCAGAATAACTAGCAGTAACTGTGTAATTCGAAAAAATTCCAAGTCTAGATCAATACCCAAGATGATAGACAGCAGATAAAGTCCGAAACTTGTATAGAGCAAGTTTTTGTTTCTTATCTTCATCCCTAGTCGAAGTAAAATGGCCCCAATAGCAACACCTAAGAAGTTTGGTGATAGAAACATCAACATGAAAAGTACCGCGATATTAAAGTAATAGATAAACAATACAAGATAGATAATGGATAAGTAAAAGGCCGCTGAAAGAAGAATGGATGTAAATCCGATTTTTGTTGGAGGATTCTGAATAGATGCAGAAGTAAAACCATCTTCACTTATCCTGCTATGTTCTTTATTTTCTTCAAAATGTTTCTCTTGGTCTGGCATCACTTTCCCTACCTTTCTTTATTTTATGTTTTCTTTTAAAACGATTACGCACGAATCCATCATTCTTTTCATGATACTTACCATTAGGATGACTTAAAATGCCAGTCATAAAAGAAGCAAAAGCAATGACAGCACGATGACAGGGAGATTCTCTCCATTTTCAGGCTGTCCGGATAAGAGTATGACTACTTGATAAAGTGCACCAAAACCCTAAACAAGCAAGAGAATTTGGTAGCAAATTTGACATGTCACCACAATCTCTTTCCTCCAGACGAATCAGTAAAGCGTGATCTCAAAAACAAGGCTTCTTTCTTAAATAAAATCTGCCTCTGCAATAGCTTCTTTCACTACTTCCAATGGGAGGTGGACGAGCTCTACTTCTTTTTCACGGTAGAGATACTCGGCATATTCATCAATTCGATACTGATGAATGTATACCACCCGCTTGCAACCAACTTGGAGTAACTGCTTGGTACAATTGAGACAAGGAAAATGCGTCACATAAGCTGTAAACCCTTTTGGAATTCCACGTTCAGCACCTTGCAAAATAGCATTGACTTCCGCATGAATGGTCCGGACACAATGCCCCTCGACCATGAGGCAGCCATCCTCCAAGCAGTGATCTGTTCCAGAAACAGATCCATTATAACCGGTTGCAATGACCTTATTATCTTTAACCAGAACAGCCCCCACCTTAGCGCGATTACAAGTTGCCCGATTTGAAATTAGTAAGGCCTGTGCTGCAAAATACTCATCCCATGCCAGTCGATTATGTGTCACCTTTAGGTCCTCCATTTAATATGATTTCTCCTATAATTGATTTCATTATAGCATGAAATCAGCAAGAAAAAAAGGGAGTGGGAAAGAACTCTGACTAGTAAAAAAGAGTTCGTATTCCCACCCCCGCACAGTTGATTAGGTCATCTTTAGAGCTTAAAAAGCGAATAAAGATACCAATCAACCACTGCGTCATACAGTTATTTCTATCATACATCAAAGGCTGGACAACTTTTGCCCAGCCTCTTATAAACATTATTTACCAAGTTTTGCTTTCGCTGCATCTGCAAGAGCTGTGAAAGCTGCTGCATCGTTAACAGCCAAGTCAGCAA
>ERZ773180.1133-NODE-1133-length-14007-cov-18.576763_pt1 | contig 14007 bp, 14 predicted proteins | sample MGYA00511080_ERZ773180 | MGnify/ENA primary metagenome ERZ773180 (study PRJEB29015, sample SAMEA2738175) | human oral metagenome | biome: human oral; feature: human-associated habitat; material: saliva | place: China | collected 2178 ...
GCATCCTGCTTTTTACCTACACGTGCTTTCATGGCTGTACATCCATCGATGGCATGAGGTGGGTATACCTCCACGTACATAGAAAATCCATCATGCATAGCCTTTAATGTATTATCTATACCAACTATGTTAAAACCGTTTCGATTATAATCGGGGCTCTTCATGCGCCACTCTTCGTAATTGTCGAATAATTTTTCTTGAATCCAATTGGAAAAGCTCATATGACTCTCTCCTATTCATCACATTTATATGGTGTAAACTGGTTATATCACAAGCGTTCAGCTACATCGATTCTATGTAATAGTTCTTTTGCTAATTCTTGGGCTGTTTTGAATTCCTCATTTGAAAGCACTATAAGCACAAAACTATCTGTACCAATGTCCATATCTACTAACTTATGCGTTTTCCATGTGGCATTAATATGTGCACACCAGTCCATAATACATTGTTCTTCATCTAATCCTGCTGTATCAATAGTTAGATTTTCGCTAGTATCTAAAGACTTGTTACGTATTAACTTCTGCACATGATAAAGAAAATCCTCTAATTCAATTTTTAAAGATAGCTCTACAGCGCGACCTTTAGACTGTAGTTTCTCATAGAGGTTCCACCAATCATCTTCTATATCATCCATAGATGTTAGCTTTACCTTGGACATGAAAGATTTAGCTTGTTTCGTATCGCCAAGTAATAACGCTGCTAACTCTGCAAAAGTTGACTTAATTTGTTTAACATCTATTTTTACTGTTTCTACAAACAGGCTACGGTCAGGCAACCGACGTTTCTTCACAAAAGCCCGCATCATCTGTACCGCATCAGGATAACTTACATCTGCCATACGATAGGTCTTGCCATCTATATCTAAGAATAAATCTACTGCATCCTGCTTTTTACCTACACGTGCTTTCATGGCTGTACATCCATCGATGGCATAAGGTGGGTATAATTCTATATACATAAAAAATCCATCATGCATGGCCTGTAAGGTATTATCTATACCTACTATGTTAAAACCGTTTCGATTATAATCGGGGCTCTTCAAACGCCACTCTTCGTAATTGTCGAATAATTTTTCTTGAATCCAATTGGAAAAACTCATAAAGACTCTCCACTATACATACTGATTTTTACGCTCTACAATTATTTAGTAAAAAATAAATCATTAATTTCTTTATAATCTGACTCAAAAATACTACGGTTAAATAAGCTTCGAACGAACCGTTGCTCTTTCTCGCTAAAATTTAAATTTCCACCTGCATCTAATAATAAATTTTCAATCTCATCATAATCGTCCATACCCCATACAAGATTATTTTTAACTATATGGTAACATAACGGTTTATCATATACACTAGCAATATTACATGATTGAGTATAAATTATACTGTTATTAAGACTAGATTTATTTTTATTAAGACAATCCAATAGCGAATAAAATTCATCATCCGACATCCCTTGTTCAGGTAAATCCAAAAGTAATAGCTTTTTCTTACCATTATCCAATTGAGCAAATAGATCTATCAACATATACTTCAAATCATACTGTGAACGTTCATCAAAAGCGCCATAAAGTTCCATATCGCTAGATAGCAATTCTATAAGCTTACTAAGGCTCCAGAAATCATTAGCATTACATTCACATATTAAACTATATTTGGATAATAATTTATTTATAGGTGAAAGTACCGTAGTATAAAGCTGATCAAAACATTTTTCTCGTTCAGATAATGAAATTTCTTTATAAACTTTCTCAGTAATTTTCCCTAATAAACTTTTCTTCGCTATTTTAAACAACTCTGAAGGGTCTACTCTAGGAGGAACATATAATGTTTCAAAATCATCATCTCTACAATCTCTATTATTAATCTGTACTATATTAAATTGATATTGTTGAGAGAATCGCCTTTTATCAAAATATCTCTCTATAAATTCAAATATGACTGGCATAGTTCTAAAATCATCTTGCGGTACAACAATTGTTACATCCTGTAAATTAATATGCACCGGTTCTAAAAGTTTATACCCTGACAACACTAATTCGCCATCCATAGTATCCTCCTAGAATATTATAGTCTTATCAATTGTTAACTTTTCTTCTATAATTTGCTTCTTACCAGTTAAAAGTTTCATACTCTGATACTGCTTTTCAGTAACTTGTAAAACATATACAGCCCCATCTGGTGGTAAATATCGCTTAATATATTCAATATGAGATTTTACACTATCCCGGTTAGGCATAATTTTGCAATAAATAGAATACTGAATCATAAAATACCCTTGCCGCAGCAAGAATTTCCTAAACTGAGTGTAGTTACGAACTGCAACTGTATCATCCATTGGTAAATCAAACATTATTAATATTCGCACAATTCTATACCTATTCATCTCATTCACCAATATCAATTATCTAATAATGGCAAATCTAATACTTCATTACTATCAGTCATACATCGGATTAGGCTATCTGCAAATCTATTCATCGAATCCGCTATCGAATAAGATAAATTTTGATGACGTACTGTAACTTCAGAAAGCATAGAAACTAGATTAAGCCTCAAGTCTCTTGAAAATAACTCTTGAGTTTTATACATAGAAAAATAGACCCAATCATCTATGATAGGTCTATATATTTCCATACAGTCATCAACGAGATTAAAGTGATTATATATATTATGATGTTTAATACCAATAGATAACAAAAGCCCCTTTGCAGCTAATGCCCTGGCCATAAGAGCTCGAACAATAGAATAGCCATAATTCAAAGCATTATTTAGAGGATCGCCTTCTTCTCTATCCCTTACAAAACCAACACCGAATAAAGCTTTAAAATAAACCTTAGCGGCGATACCTTCATGGTTCTCTATATCTAATGGCTGAATAGTGGATTTTAACGATTCCATTGTCTCGATTGTATCTAATGATAACGAGTAATGATCTAAAACAGATATTTGATTATCTATTTTACGTTCAATAATCGCTTTCCATAAATCACCTGGTCTGGATGGGTTCATATGCAATTGTTTTTCTTGATTTTTAAATGTTACATAATTACCAGCTATTGGATTCATCACAACTGATGGCAATCCATTCTTTTCACAAATAATTACACAAATCTGATACCGACTCATCTTACATAATAATTGTGTCGTAACATTCAATTTATAGTTATTAAATATAACTATACTAATATCTTGTAAGGGGACTAAATAGTCCCCTTCAAGCATTTTAATTTTTAAGTTATCTAAATGTAGTGAAACTTGTTGACTCTGTTCGATAATAATTGTTCGCCATCCCATGATGTGCTCTCCCTGCAATATTAAATCGTAACATCAAACTCTAATTTCTCATCTGTAACTTTATATTTATTCCCCAATACATCTACATTATACTTAGTCAAATTCCTAATACTTGTCTTTATTCCTTTCATAAGCTGCTTATCAGTTGGACGATTTACATAGGAAATCTCAATCCTATGAGTTTTCTCATTATTAATACATTTAAAAATACATTCTACTACTTCGCCATTTTCTTCATAAGTTATATAATCTCCTCGGTATAAAGACGTTACAAACTTAGCAGAATCAGATATTTTTTGAGCTTGTTTTGACTTGTAATATTTATCTTGATCGATTATATATCTACCACTAACAATACGAACCATATCATATGGAACATTAAGTACTAGATACTTTTCTCCATCTTGATATACATCAGTACGCAAACTTTTTATCTTCAAATATACCGATTTATTATGACCTTGCTGTTTTTTATTAATACGGTGGGCACCCAATTGCTTATCTCGAAACTTTACCGACTCAATAATTGGCCCATTACCCTTTTTAGAATATTTGCGAATCGGTCCATGATCTAATTTATATGCAGCAAATGGATTAGACTCCTCACTATATTGTTCTACAATCTTTTGAAAAATTTCAAATGTTTTGTAGTCATGATGATACATTAATAAGGCCTCAGGAAATTCTAAAATTCGTTTTTTTAGCTTCGCCCCAGAATTCCCTGCCCCAGTATTATAAATATCACTATATTTAGTAATAATATAGGTTACTTCTTTATTATCTTCTATAAAACTTCGTGTAGATTTAATTTGTTGATCATACAATGCTCTATTAGGTTTTCGATCTACCTTGTGAGAGTATAATGGTTCTATAGCTTCAATATGCTTTAAGAACTGAATATAGCTGGATACATTCTCAGGTTTATCAAACAACGCTCGTTCTAGCACCTCGCCAGTCTCCGAGTTAATAATATTACCATCTACCTCCACAATAGTATCCTTATTATTTAGACTTTCAGAAAATGCACCTATTTTTGAGAAAAACTTTATTAATTGTGTATTAGTAAAACCAGCAATAATCATAGCATCTTGTGCATGATGAGCATATGTTTCTTCTCTATTTTTAGATAGATGCGCTCTCTTTCTAAAATAATGTGTAGCAGATCCATTTATAACCTTAACCTTGGTGTCTATCTGATGATAATCAAAAAAGGATTTTAATAGATTATAGATTTCACGGGAAGCATAACGAGTATCTACTAAGTTGCGGTTAATAAATCCTTTCATATCCTGAATTGGATTTCCAAGATATAATAAATTTCGCTTTTTAGCATTACTAAAATTCAAGTTCTTATTAACATACTCTTTAAATCTTTCAAACGTTATTTTAGCCTTACCACTACTAAAATATTGGAAAGGTGACCTCTGACCTTTCTCTTGGTTCTCTCTTTGATAAACCAGTACTTTATTAGATTGAGCATCACTTAAAGATATCGATAAAGGAATAATATGATCAACTTCTAAAAGCCCGGGTTTAAATACATCAGATAATTCAATAGGTTTTAATGAGTATGCGCACTTAAAATCTTGCTCTAATAGTAAATTAATACGATCAAACTCTGCACTTGTTAACTTTCTATTTTGAACAAGTTCCATAATTTTATAACGTTTTTCCTCATTAGCTTTCTGAATTTTTTTAATCAAGTCTTTCTTCTCTTGACTGTTTTTTTCTCTCGCTAACTCTACCACTACATCACTAAATTCAGTATCATTACCATATTTAACTTTAAGATATCTACGTAGTGCATTAAACACCTTAATAGTTTCATTAATAGAGCGTTTAACAACAGGTGATACAATCCACTCAGATAAATTAGCCCTTAACTGATGCCCCTGCGAAAAATTATGATTGTATGGTTTTATACCTGCTTCAATATATAACTCTATCTGATTTTTACTGGTTTTCAACAAATCAGCTAGGATTAAATTAATAGCCTTAAATGACAAAGAATGATATGTAGTAAATCCTACTGATTTTGCAATTTCTTTTGCTAAAGTAATAGATAATTTTAAATCATCTACTAATTTTCTTTCACGGATATCTATACTTTTTTCTTTAGTTAAAATTTCAGCGATATCATCTACTAATTGTACTTTACCTTCAACACTATCTACTTCATTTACAGATTTTGCAATTTTTAATAACTCATTGTATCCTTCAAATTTTGTAAAGATAGGTTTTTCTGATTTGTCTATACGGAATCCGAAAATATCTTCTTTTTTAACACCACAGACTTTTGCAATAGCAGGAAGAGTTACAGATTTTCCTTTATTTACATAGTCATTAATTAACTCTTGTTTTTGAGTTTCAGTAATCTTTGCACCTTGTACTGTCAAATTATTCAAATCATTTAATAAATTAAATAGACAAGCACTATAACTCCATTTAGGTGCTCTCAATTCATTTGGAAAGTATGTACACTTTCCACGCATTTTATCAATTAGATTAATTTTTATAACATTGCCACTTTCGTCTAATTGATAACTTCCATAAGGTGTTGGGCTCTTAAAACTACCAGGGCCTTCATAATATTCACGTTTAGAGTCATATATGCGTAAAATATCATCTATAATCGTTTGTAACTGAGGGTAAAACGTGGACTGAACTTCAAGGAGTTTGATTAATTCACTACGATATGATTCATGAGTAAACTTATTCTCAATACCACGCACTATTCCTGTAGTCTTCAACTTATCTAACTGAACATGACAAGGATATACTCCAGCTTTTAGCTTATTTTCATTAGTTCGGATAATATCCGCTGCACTTTGGTTACTACCATCTTCAACAGCAAGATCTTCTGGGCTTAGATAGAATATACCTCTGTGTTTAGCTAATTGTATGATCGAAGCCAGTAACTCATCTGGTGATAGCTTACTACTGAGACCTCTAACTCTAACTTCATAAAGATTCGTACAAAACTGATTACCACTTATATTCAACACTCTTGATAAAAGGTCTGTTAGTCGATCTAATCTATGTCGACTCCGCCGTATACTTCTACGACTACTTCTAAACCCTCTACGCCCTGCATTCTCTTCTGCTGTACCTTCTCGGAATAATCTTACACCACTAATTAAGACCTTATAATTTTCATCAATAATTGCATAACCAACAGAAGCAACCCCTATATCTAATCCTAGTATATATCCCATGTATACCCTCCCCTAATAGTTATTAGCTCTATTTAATATAAATAATTATAATAATTAGAAAAAACATTAAGTTCCATTATTCTAGATTTATCATAAGCAATGATTACAAAGTACTAAAACCTTGTGTAAGTGGGCATTCCTAATAGTAATTTTTTATAGCGAAAAATTACAGAGTACTAAAACGCCTAGGAACGTATTTAGAAATATGCTCGAGTTTTATCATAGCGAAAAATTACAGAGTACTAAAACCATATTTAGATTGTAAGATAGCATATTTAGTTTTATCATAGCGAAAAATTACAGAGTACTAAAACGCAATCCATAGCGCAAGAAATGGGGCTTACGTTTTATCATAGCGAAAAATTACAGAGTACTAAAACTAAAACACACCTTGATAAATCCGCTAATGAGTTTTATCATAGCGAAAAATTACAGAGTACTAAAACCACGTATTAATTCATGGCGAACCCAAGAAAGTTTTATCATAGCGAAAAATTACAGAGTACTAAAACACCTCGTTTAATTCATTTTGTAGCATTTCCGTTTTATCATAGCGAAAAATTACAGAGTACTAAAACAAGGCAGTTAGGTGTAGTGAATGAAAAAGCGTTTTATCATAGCGAAAAATTACAGAGTACTAAAACACCACCCTCTCCGCCACTAATACATATAACGTTTTATCATAGCGAAAAATTACAGAGTACTAAAACTGCTCTAGTACATCAATTCGTTGTTCGTGAGTTTTATCATAGCGAAAAATTACAGAGTACTAAAACGGAGGCACACATCGTATGAGTAAAGCAGTTGTTTTATCATAGCGAAAAATTACAGAGTACTAAAACAAGCGATGCGATTACACCTGGTGCTCCAAAGTTTTATCATAGCGAAAAATTACAGAGTACTAAAACTGAACGTAGATATACATCACGTTTCAATGCGTTTTATCATAGCGAAAAATTACAGAGTACTAAAACACATATGCAATCTTATCGGCGTATGCTTTCGTTTTATCATAGCGAAAAATTACAGAGTACTAAAACTAGGCAAGGCCCTGGGGCTACCCCAGGATAGTTTTATCATAGCGAAAAATTACAGAGTACTAAAACAAGAAGCCGCTCGGCAGTATAAGCAAGAGAGTTTTATCATAGCGAAAAATTACAGAGTACTAAAACAGGATTCCCGGTAGTAACGGTGTACACGGCGTTTTATCATAGCGAAAAATTACAGAGTACTAAAACAATCTTAACAGTACGGCTATCTATTTGATAGTTTTATCATAGCGAAAAATTACAGAGTACTAAAACATCAATGAACCTGTTTGGCACGAATGAGCAGTTTTATCATAGCGAAAAATTACAGAGTACTAAAACGTATCATGCGACACCTCCTGTGATTCGCAAGTTTTATCATAGCGAAAAATTACAGAGTACTAAAACAACAGCAATCAAGCAATGATTTCTATTCTAGTTTTATCATAGCGAAAAATTACAGAGTACTAAAACGCGGAACGGAGAAGAATTGAATCAATCGTTGTTTTATCATAGCGAAAAATTACAGAGTACTAAAACTCGTTTGACTATTGCATTTGTTGAAAGTGGGTTTTATCATAGCGAAAAATTACAGAGTACTAAAACATTCGCTAAACGTGTACATCACAGAGGCACGTTTTATCATAGCGAAAAATTACAGAGTACTAAAACGAGTGCGATATGATTTATCTAACCCAAATTGTTTTATCATAGCGAAAAATTACAGAGTACTAAAACTACAGGGTAATCCTTACCCATCTTCGATGCAGTTTTATCATAGCGAAAAATTACAGAGTACTAAAACTTTTTAGGTTCTTCTACTTCAACCGGTTTTGTTTTATCATAGCGAAAAATTACAGAGTACTAAAACAGTTGCGCTTAGGTTTATGTGGACATTCTCGTTTTATCATAGCGAAAAATTACAGAGTACTAAAACCGCTTTCGCGTTGTTGGCTTTCAATTCGTTGTTTTATCATAGCGAAAAATTACAGAGTACTAAAACTTATCGCATTGTCGAACTTATCTTTATCCCGTTTTATCATAGCGAAAAATTACAGAGTACTAAAACACAAAGCTGCATCGGAGTTTTCATCAGATAGTTTTATCATAGCGAAAAATTACAGAGTACTAAAACACTCCGCAATCTGCTGTTCTTGTTGTGCTAGTTTTATCATAGCGAAAAATTACAGAGTACTAAAACGATGCAGTATATTTAGCCATTTGCAAATTAGTTTTATCATAGCGAAAAATTACAGAGTACTAAAACCTGTAAGTACTTCCTTTGCCGCACAGTTTAGTTTTATCATAGCGAAAAATTACAGAGTACTAAAACAGTGAGGCTGACAGAAAGAGGGAATACAGAGTTTTATCATAGCGAAAAATTACAGAGTACTAAAACCTGAAACCTTTAATGCCAATCCGTGTTCTTGTTTTATCATAGCGAAAAATTACAGAGTACTAAAACATATCCATTTTTCGTTCTTTTATAAAATACGTTTTATCATAGCGAAAAATTACAGAGTACTAAAACACTCAGGGTTTAGCTCTTTTCTAAAGTTACGTTTTATCATAGCGAAAAATTACAGAGTACTAAAACAGCGTGTATTGAAGTTAATCCCAACAAGGAGTTTTATCATAGCGAAAAATTACAGAGTACTAAAACTGAGTTGTTCGGCATGCCTAAACTTTTGTAGTTTTATCATAGCGAAAAATTACAGAGTACTAAAACAGATGCTTTCATCGACAAGAGAACTAACTAGTTTTATCATAGCGAAAAATTACAGAGTACTAAAACATCTTGTGTGGTTCGATGGTGTTTCATACCGTTTTATCATAGCGAAAAATTACAGAGTACTAAAACCTAGTGAGGATACAGTCAACCATATGTTGAGTTTTATCATAGCGAAAAATTACAGAGTACTAAAACTAAACCAATGCACAAGGTTGATATCGGCATGTTTTATCATAGCGAAAAATTACAGAGTACTAAAACTAAGTAGAATGTACTGCATATCTCATATCAGTTTTATCATAGCGAAAAATTACAGAGTACTAAAACACGAACACATACGAACACTCAGAGGAGGTGGTTTTATCATAGCGAAAAATTACAGAGTACTAAAACAGCCACCAACATTTGTATCACCTATGCGTAGTTTTATCATAGCGAAAAATTACAGAGTACTAAAACCTCAACAACGAAGTTAAGCACTTTTGTAAGCTTTCGCTATAATAAATCAATAAACAAAAAAGCACAGATCATAAGACCTGTGCTCAAAATTTAACACAAAAAACATTAGTAATATGTACTACTAACAAAATTTACATATACTATTGTTAATAACTACTTAATAGTAGTGATTTCGACATAAAGTCTTATTTTAGTAGATTCTGTAACCTTTCGCTATGGTAAAATCTAATTACATAATATATCAGTATTTCTTATATGTCAATACTTTCCAATTTTTATTCATCAATTGAATCTATTTCCTATAAAAAGGCTATAATACTTTTGCTGATATTTTAATAATATTAAATTTTCATTGGGCCCAAAAAGGAAAAGGACACAAATGAATTGTGTCCTCTGATTTCGGCATGAAGCCCTTCCTTAATAGATTCATATGAGTATTAAGGCGAAACTGCAGCTCTATCCTACTGGTGCGCCTAGAGGGAATCGAACCCCCAACCTACAGTTTAGGAAACTGGCGCTCTGTCCGGTTGAGCTATAGACGCATGTATACTTTATTATATCGTTTTTAAATCTATCTACGCAAGAACTATGCTATAATACAGCTGTTGATAGTATTAGAGAGTTCTTATAAAAAGAGGTATGTGTAATGAAACTATGTAAACGATCGATTATTACCAGTTCACTATTAGCTATCTTAGCTATATCATCCGCGTACGGGGCTACACCTGCGCAGCCAAGTGAAAGCACAGATACTGCTGTGGTTGATATGGATTACGCCAATATTCCAGAGTTAAGAAAATCAATTGAAAGCGCAACACCAGCCATAGTACAATCTACGCTTGATGCTTCTGAGGGAAAACCTACTAACGGTAAACCAATTTATTCGACAGTCACTATGTCTGGTAACCGTGTTGTATCTGTAAAAACTTATAAATCTAAAGAAGAACAAGAAAAGGCCATGTTAAAAGAACGTCAACGTTTAGACAAGGTCACTGCAGAACGGCGCGCTAAACGGAAAAACGAAACACGAACAGATATGCTAAAAGGTTTAACGCCTATACCGTTCTATCCACCTGTTAGCGAAACACGCGAATTACAAAGCGAAATGTTCTCTCGACCATTTGGCAGACAGCTCGATTTACGTTTAGTAGAGGCCTATACGCAAGATTATGATAAGGCCAAACCTGGCGATATTTACGTCTATGCCGATTATGTAGACTACACATCTAAGCAACTATTAGGCGAAAAGGATGGTACTACTGCTATTTCAGCTATGATTCTACGTACAATCATGAGAAAAGATGAAAACAAAGCTTTCAGCATCGATGTAAATGCGTACTTCATAAATCCAACAACACATACAATTTCCATAAGCCGTTCTGACGATGTAAAAGGCATCGATATCAAGAAAGACGAAAGAGCTGAGGCTGTATTTAAACTACCGTCACACCAATTGCAAGCTGGCGACCCACAGTATGAAATTGCTAAGCTCATGTATCAGGACTTAACGAACCAAAAATTTAATTAGCAATACTTAAATACACGCTTCATGACAAAGTTAATTTTCCACCTCCAATCTTTAGTAAAAAACTATAGCCACAATAAGAAAACCCCTTCATAGCGACACCATGGCTACGAAGGGGTTCATTTTAATTACGCTGGGCGGCTCCAGTCAACTTGTACGTCGATGGCTTCCCACATGCGTGTAAGAGCTAATTTAAAGTTTTCCAAGGATTCTAAAGGTTTTACTTGTACACGTTCATATGTATCGAGACCTGTTGCATTCTCAATAGTATGTTCTTCGTTTAAGTATGCATGAACCTTATCAATCCATTCTTGTTCAGGTAGGTCTATAGTCACAGTTTTTGTATCTGTATCATAAGCTAAAAACCCATTGCTGTTTACGCCATAATGAATGGCCACACGAAATATACTCATATTTATACCTCTCTTGCAGATATTTTCTTGCATATACACATTGCTGTATACGTACATTGTATCACGAATGATTCTATTCATGAAAGATTTTTATTCTTCAGTATCTAAATCAATTTCGGCCTTTAATTCCGACCGTTTTCGCCGTTCTCCACCATCCCCGTGAGCACGTCGCCAAAGGGCGCCACTCATGATAGCCCCTTCACCGAATTTAGATGCTAATGAATCGAGCACTATTGAAAGTTTCTCATCTTTTTCATCCGCTTCAATGGAGAATAAATCATCTTGTACAATGCCTTCTGTTGAAAGTCCACTAACGGTAACACCTAAGAGGCGAATTGGTTTAACGGGCACTTCAAGAATAGAATTATCAAACTTAGGCCTAGGTGTAGCACCCATCACCTCTTGCTCTTCTTGCTTAGCAGAGAGTGCATCACGCATCAGCTTATTCCATAACAATACCGAAGTGTCATAAATAACACGTTCTTGATCCGTGGACGAATCAAGGCGTTTCTGTCGAGATACGGTTTTAAAATCCTTGTACCGTACCTTTATCGATACGGTATGCCCCATCAAGCCATACTTACGCAATCGTTTCGCTACGCGATTGGCAAAGTAATGCAGTTCTAAGTCGATAGCAGCAGGATCCTCTACATCATATTCATAGGTTTCCTCATTACCTACTGATTGTATTTGCCGATCCGTTTCTACAGGGCGTTCATCAATGCCTCGAGCCAATTCCCACACCCGCCGCGCCTGATTACCCACATAAGGCACTAAAGCGGTCTCATCAGGTAAAGCCTGAATATCTTTAATGAACGAGAATCCACCATCCTTAAGGCGCCGTTCTGTACTTGGCCCGACGCCCCAAATACGTTTAATAGGCAAATTTGCGAGGCTTTCACATTCCTTACCATAAGGAATGACCACAAGACCGTCAGGCTTATCTAAATCAGAAGCCAATTTAGCAAGAAATTTATTCGGTGCCAGGCCAGCAGAAATGATGAGCCCCGTTTCCTCAAACACACGGTCCTTAATGGCACGGCCCAATGCCTTAGGGCCCGTAAATTTATGAGTGATGCCCGTAACATCCAAAAAGGCTTCATCTAGCGACAAGGGTTCGATGATGGGCGTAAATTCCTCCATCACCTTGTGAATGATCTGAGAAATCTCCTTGTAGCGAGCCATGTTCGGATACACATAGATACCGTGCGGACAAAGCTTCTTCGCCCGCGAAATAGGCATGGCCGAATGGACACCAAATTTTCGGGCCTCATAGGATGCAGTAGCTACAACGCCACGCGAAGAAAGACCACCCACGATAACGGGGTGGCCTTTGTATTCAGGATGATCCAGTTGTTCTACGGATGCAAAGAAAGCATCCATATCAACATGCATAATCCAGCGTCTCATGATTACGCGTCTTGTTCGTGTTCATCAAGACGGCAGTATTTGATTTGTGCGCAAATGCATTCGTCTTTAGTTTTGTACAATTGTGGAATGATTTCCAAAATGTCGCTAAATGTATCTTCATTGATGGAATAGCGAGTCCAAAGACCATTACGTTGAGAATTTACAACGCCAGCATCAATTAAGATTTTCATGTGGTAGCTCAATGTGGATTGAGACAAATTAAAACTTGCCAAAATATCTGCTGCACACAACTCATTACAGGACAACATATCTATAATATGTAATCTTGTTTCATCACTGAGCGCTTTAAAAATCGTTGCCAAACGTTCATAAGAAACTTCAACCATAAGAAAAACTCCTCAATATACATCAAAAATTATCAATCTACTTTTATACTATTATATACTATTTTTATAACTAAATCTATTTTTTTCTTTTTATTCTCATTAAAACATTTTAATTGACTAATCAAAATGTTTTATGAGGCATTTTATACGCGTAAAAGCGGAGATTCTTAGGTGAGAATCTCCGCTTATTATTTTTTATAATAATTTGCTACAGCAGATTAAAATACGTTAACAAGATCGATTGTTTGGATACGGTTAGGACCAACGGATACGATACCCAAAGGAACACCAGTTACTTCTGCAATACGTTCTACGTATTTACGAGCATTTTCAGGTAATTCGTCATAAGAACGGATACCAGAAATATCTGTTTCCCAACCTGGCAATGTTTCATATACAGGCTCACATGCTTCAAGATCTTTCAAATTAGCAGGGAAACCTTCTACGTCTTTACCATTCAATTTGTAACCTACACAGATTTTCAATTCTTTGAACGTATCAAGAATATCTAAACGAGTAATAGCCAAGTAATCAAGGCTGTTAAGACCTGCAGCGTATTTTACAACCATAAGGTCTAACCAA
>ERZ773180.1135-NODE-1135-length-13977-cov-48.777762_pt1 | contig 13977 bp, 8 predicted proteins | sample MGYA00511080_ERZ773180 | MGnify/ENA primary metagenome ERZ773180 (study PRJEB29015, sample SAMEA2738175) | human oral metagenome | biome: human oral; feature: human-associated habitat; material: saliva | place: China | collected 2178 ...
CTCAGGGCTTACTTACCCTGCTCCAGAGAGAGCGTACGTGAGGGCTGGTCGCAGAGCTCGGGATCACCGTAGAACTGGATGGGCCCGGGGTAGATGAAGCACGTATTCTTAGCCCACTCAGCGCGGTTAGCTGCGAAGTAAGCGAAGGGCTTGCCCTGAAGGTCTACGAGAGCCTTCTGGATCACAGGCTTCATTTCGCCGTGACGACGCTCCATATTCATCATCATCGTCGTGGGGATACCACCAGCGATCCACTCAGCAGCGGGAGCCGTGAGGTTCTGTACAGAGCTCATATAGCCCGTGACGCCAGAGGCGATGAGGCAAGCAGCCGTACGACCGAGGGCGTAGCAGTAGTCCGTATCGAAGTTAGAGGGCATAGCGCAGCGGCCTTCGTAGCCGAAGAAGTGCGTGAGGGAAGCGAACTTACCCGTGAAGCGACCTTCTTCCTTCCAAGCAGCGAGCTTGGTAGCGACCATCTCAGCCAGGAGCTTTTCCGTCTCGATGAGCGACACCTGGACGTTGCCGTGGGGGTCACGGTCGAGCGTCAGCTGGCGAGCTACCGTAGCGGGCAGGCTGGCGTAGAGAGCTGAGTTAGCAGCGCTGAGGTGCTCAGCGACATAGGCACGCTGCTCGTCAGCGGGGACAGCGCGGAACTCTGCCTCGTGGTGTGCGAGGTAGTCGTTGAGCTCAGCGATGAGCGCCTTGAAGGCAGGGATGAATTCGATAAGACCTTCGGGGATCAGTACCGTACCAAAGTTCTCACCCTTAGCAGCACGAGCGGCTACGACCTCAGCGATGTAGGTGACTACGTCGTCGAGGGTCTGGTTCTTAGCCTCGACTTCTTCGCTGATGATAGCGACGTTGGGCTGTACCTGCAGGGCGCACTCGAGGGCGATGTGCGAAGCAGAGCGGCCCATAAGCTTGACGAAGTGCCAGTACTTGCGGGCAGAGTTACAGTCGCGCTGGATGTTACCGATGACTTCAGCGTAGACCTTAGTAGCGGTGTCGAAGCCGAAGGAGGTCTCGATCTGCTCGTTCTTCAGGTCACCGTCGATGGTCTTGGGGCAGCCAATGACCTGGACGGGAGCGCCGATGCTCTTGTAGTACTCGGCGAGGACTGCAGCGTTGGTGTTGGAGTCGTCACCACCGATGATGACCAGCGCACGGATGTCGAGCTTCTTGAGGATCTCGAGACCCTTGTCGAACTGAGCCGTTTCCTCGAGCTTCGTACGGCCAGAGCCGATGATGTCGAAGCCGCCGGTATTGCGGTACTCGTCGATGATGTCGGCCGTCAGCTCGATGTAGTTGTGCTGTACGAGACCGTCAGGACCCATGAGGAAGCCATAGAGACGGCTGTCGGGATGGATCTTCTTCAGACCGTCGAAGAGACCTGCGATGACGTTGTGCCCACCAGGAGCCTGACCGCCAGAGAGGATGACACCGCCATTGATGGGCGTGCCAGAGGTAGCCTCGCTCGAAGCTTCGAAGGTGAGCTTGGGGAGACCGTATGTGTTAGGGAAAAGCTTGGCGATAGCTTCCTGATCGCTGACGCTCTGCGTAGCTGCACCGAAGACGGTCTTCACGCCACCTTCCAGTGCCTTAGGGAGCTTGGGGCTGTACTTACTACGAGCCTGCTGGAGTGCACTCTTAATCATTATTGCTTGTTTGGGTATAATAGAACCTATGGATTTGCGGTACAAAGATCTTAAAATTTCTTCATAATAGCCCCCACTTTTCCTTTTTTCCCGTAGATAAAGGCCCTTTAGATGCTCGCACGCACGCTCGCGAAGGCAATTTCCGGCCACCCACCTCCATTTTTTGCCCCGCTCACCTCACCTTCTTCACCCCTCCCAAGCACCTCTATCACAGCGCCTCCCGAGGTCGTCACCCTACACACCTCACAGCCAACGAAATTTGACCAGTACTGGTCGCCGTTCTGACCAGTACTGGTTGCTTGCGTGACCAGTACTACTTACTATGAGTGACCAGTACTGCTCGCCGTTCCGACCAGTACTGGTTGCTTTCGCGACCTATATTGGTCGGCGGGCTGACCTATATAGGTTCATTCAGCGACCTATATAGCTTCACTCGACGACCTATATAGGTCAGCCCACTGACCAATATAGCTTCACACCACCCCTACCCACTGCTCCGCATACAGCGGTATATAGCTACGTACGATCATCCCCCTAAAAGAGGCGACTTTATCTGTAGCCAAGAGAGGCTATCAATGAGATAGAAACTACCACCTTACAGTCAGCGTAAGTACACCATACATATAAGGTAATAACGCCGTATCTTTGTGGTTGTAACTCTGAAGCAGCCCATAAACCCAGCATAGTACCCAGTATAACCAAGTCCCGACGAAGATATTTTAGTGCCCCCTTGCTCTTGAAGCAACGCCCTACAATTCACTCTCGGCATGGACTACAACTCACTATTAAATGATCAAGATGACTCCAGAAGAAAGCTATTTATTCTTTCTAAAGAATTGTACCACAGCCAACAAAAGCGCTGACAACTATAAGAGCTTCGCTCGAATCAATGAAACAATAGCCAGATTAGAGGGGCTGCCAAGTTTTGACATATACAGCATCTTGGAGGTTTCCGAATTAGATCGCATCATTGAATCTCTTAAGAAGGACGAAGACTTCCTTAACTATAATAGCAAAGGAAACAATCAATACACCAATGCTCTCGCCTACTATCGGCGCTATCTCCTTGCGCTGCAACTATCACAAGCTACTCCGAGTAAAGGGGAACGATCATCGGTGCCTTCATCCTTACAAACTATCTACTTCGGGGCACCTGGCAGCGGGAAGTCACACAAGGTAGCTGAAGATCTTGCAGGGGTAGGCAGGGAGAACATCTTTCGCACCACCTTCCACCCTGACTACGACTATGCGAGCTTTGTAGGCTGCTATAAGCCCGAAATGAGATCTGAGCCTATATGGGAAGAGTCCTACACTCTCGATGAATTGCTGGCAATCATCCCCAACGAAGTGAGAGTGGGCGAAAATTATCCCGTCGAAAAGTTCTGCCTTAGACATTATCGCTCCATTGAAAAGCTCAACATAAGCTCCTCCCAGAAAAATGAACTTAGAGTCAAGATCCTTCAAGCGGCCAAGAACTCTGATGAGCAGCAAGCTGAAGGAAAAACTATCCAGACAGCAACAGTCCTTGCTGGTGCTGCATTAGGGAGATACTTGGAGGATAATGGTATTTTGAGCGCATCAGGAAATAGCACAGCAATAGCCTATGCCTTCACTCCACAGGTCTTCACAAAGGCCTATGTGCATGCATGGGAGCATCCCAACGAGAAGGTATACCTCGTGATCGAAGAGATCAACCGAGGGAACTGCGCACAGATCTTTGGTGACCTCTTCCAGCTTCTTGATCGCAAAGATGATGGCACGTCCTGCTATCCCATCCGTGCAGATAAGGATCTCGCCGATTACCTGCAGCATGTACTTAATGGAGACGCCAAGCGTGGAATTGAAGGGGGCAACTTATGCTTACCCCCTAATCTCCACATCATCGCTACGATGAACACCTCCGACCAGTCTCTATTCCCCATGGATAGCGCCTTCAAGCGTAGATGGGATTGGGAGTATATCCCCATTAACTACAGCGACGAGGTAAAGTCGGGGCAGTTTGTGATTACCATCAATGATAAGAACTACAAATGGGTAACCTTCCTCAAGGCTGTCAATAGGCACATCCGCGATTTGACACATTCAGAAGATAAGCAGATGGGCAACTTCTTCGTCAAGAACTCCATTGAGAAGGAGGCGTTCAAAAGCAAGGTAATGGCCTACCTCTGGCACGAGGTCTGTAAGGATGAATACGGCACGCAAGGCAACTTCTTCCGCTCATATGAAGAAGAAAAGAAAGACGTGAAAGAGTTCTCCTTCAATGAGCTATACGAAGAGGTTGACTATCTGCTCTTGCAGGGCTTTATGGCCTACCTCGGAGTTCCAGTTATTGGAGAAGAGAACACAGGAGAGGAGAACGAGTAATCGATAAAGCATAGCCAAGATGAAACTCCTCATCGAAGACTATCATTACGACCCAACTGACCTCCCTGAGCTGAAGGGTATTGACTCAACGGAGCTCTCGGGAGGGCAGATCAAGCTCCCCTATGTAGGCTACTACCATGACGGAGGGAGGGATGAGACGATCTTCATCTTGCCCAAGGTCTTCATCATAGGAGGGAAAGCATTCGGGCGATACGAGCCTGAACTCCTACTCCATATAAACAGGGAAAACAAACAGCTTACAGATACTGATCGCACCTTTATCTTCGAGCTATCTGCTTGGATCTATCAGGCCATAGCACTCTTTTGCGAGCGTCACCCCGAGAATGGGATTACCTCTCACCGAGAGCTGGCTGGCGTCATCGGGCAGCGGAGAGATGGTGAGACGACTTTGCTTGATCTCATTCTTGCCCTAATCCGCTTCGGCAAAGAGCATCAGTCGCTCTTCACCTATATCGCTACGATCGCACACAGCGGGCGCCACAAGATTCATTGGACGAAGACGATACGCACAACATCCCCAGTCCTGCAAGACGGCAAGCCCTACTATCTCAAGTGCAAGACCAAGGAGAAGGCTATCAACTATGACGAGGAGCTGATCTGCCTCTTCTACTCTACCCTTGATTATCTGAAGCAGAGCTACCACTTCGTAGCGAAGCGCAACCTCAACTATGAGACCGAGCGTCCCCACCGCATAAAGAATCTCATTGAAAGCGGCAAAGGCTCTCGCCGCCTCCGCCAAATAAGAGGGAAGTACTTTACTGACGAGCTGGTGCAGCTCTGGCACCTACTCTATGCCTTCTACGAGCGAGCCGAAGAGGCCGCCCAAGGGAAAGACCACGATGAGCGCCTCTTAGTACGCAACTTCAACAGCGTCTTCGAGGACATGATCGATAGTCTGATCGGAGAAAAGGCGCTCCCCTCAGGACTGAAGGAGCAGAAGGACGGCAAGATCATCGACCATATCTATCGGGATGAGTCCTTGATAGGGGATGGCAATATCTACTTCATCGGGGATAGTAAGTATTACAAGGAGGACAGCACTGTAGGGCAGCACTCCAGATACAAGCAGTTCACCTACGCTAAGAATGTGATCCAATATCACATCGACCTCTTCCACAAGAATGCGCAGACCTTGCGCTATCGAGACGAGCTCACCGAGGGCTACAACCCGACTCCCAACTTCTTCATCCGAGGGACTCTCAGAGACGATTTATCCGACAGAGAAATCGGGCTCAAACCAGAAGGGAAAGGGCGATACGACAGCAAGCACTTTGAGGATCGCCTCTTTGACCGCGACACGCTCCTTGTCCTCACTTATGAGATTAACTTCCTCTATGTACTATCTTCTTATGTACAGAACCGAGGCTATACTCCCGACAACACTCTACGGAAGCGATTCAGAGAAGACGTCATCAAGGCTTTCAAGGAGCTGTATTACTTCTATGAAGTATGGCCCGAAGCATCTGCAGAGGAAAAGGAAGCATTTGTAGAGAATCACTTCAAGCAACTCCTTGGCAAGATCTATCAGAAAAAAGACGGAACACTGATCTTAGCCCTCAAGAAAGAGGGTAAGATGGTCATAGATGAGAGCATCCTCAAGCTTATCCATAAGAGAAAACTCAAGAACTACCCCCTCGGCTAAGAGGCTGGTGAGGGGGCAGGTATGCGGGGCATGGCGTATCTTTACGCCAATAAATGACTCAACCAATGGCAGACAACCGCTCCACCCGCCCCTACCAGCTGGGGATCGCCCTCAGTGGCGGCAGCATCAAGGGCTTTGCCCACCTCGGCGTCTTAAAGTACCTCGATGAGGTAGGTCTGCGCCCCGAGATCATCGCTGGTACCAGTGCTGGCTCCATCATGGGCGCCTTCTACGCATCGGGCTATGCCCCTGAGGAGATCCACGAGCTCCTCTCGCAGACGGGCTTCATGCAGATGACCAGCTTCACCACCAAGGGAGGAGGGATCTTCAGCACGACGAAATTCCTCAATCTCCTGAAGAAGAACCTCCGTCACCGCAAACTGGAGGATCTACCAACCCCCATGCGTATCGTAGCCACCGACCTAAACCAAGGAGAACCACACGTCTTTACTGAGGGCCCCTTGGCGAAGATCATCTTAGCATCATCAAGCATCCCCATCCTCTTCTGTCCGGTAGAAATCGACGGTCACATCTACGTCGATGGCGGGCTCTTCCGCAACTTCCCCGTCACCACCATCCGCGAGGACTGCGAGGAGATCATCGGCATGAACCTCGGCCCTGTGCAGAGCGAGGAAATCCACAAGACCGTCAAGGACATCGCTAACCGCTCGTGGGAACTGGTCTTCCGCCAGAATACCACCCCCGACCGTGCAGCCTGCGACTACCTCCTCGAGACGAGCGAGGTCACGAAGTTCGGGATGTTCGAGGTCAGCGCTTCCGAGCAGCTGATGCAGATGGGCTACGAGCTGGCGAAAGCTGAGCTCGCCCCGCTGGTCAAAAAGAAGAAGGGCACGAAAAAGCCTTAGCCCCACCACCTACCCATACCTATGCAGCAGAAGATCGTCATCTACTCCGCCCTCACTCGACTCTGGGGGAATAAGAATACGACTCGCCAGCCCCATGGCACACTCTCCGAGAACGGCTCGGGGAAGCTCCGTGACTTCACTCCCGAAGCCCTCGCCTATATCCGCAGTCTCGGGGCTACCCACGTCTGGTATATCGGCCTGCTGGAGCATGCTACGAAGACCGACTACAGCGCCCAAGGCATCCGCCCCGACCACCCCGATACGGTGAAGGGGCAGGCTGGCTCGCCCTATGCCGTCAAGGACTACTACGACGTCGACCCCGACCTCGCCGAAGATCCACACACGCGACAGGCAGAGCTGGACGCCCTCATCAAGCGTACCCACCAGGCAGGGCTGCAGGTCTTGATGGACTTTATCCCCAACCACGTCGCCCGCACCTATCACTCCGATGCGTGCCCTAAGGGCGTCACAGACCTCGGTGCTACGGACGATGTGCAGCTAGCGTTCTCCCCGCGCAACAACTTCTACTACCTCCCCGACACCTCACTTATCCTACCCTTATCCACAGAGTCATCCCCATACACCGAGTGTCCAGCACGCGCTACGGGCAACGACTGCTTCAGCCCCTACCCCAGCATCACGGACTGGTACGAGACGGTGAAGCTCAACTACGGGGTGGACTACTGCGGAGGAAGTGGCCTACATGCCGACCCCATCCCCGATACGTGGGCGAAGATGCGTGACATCCTCTGCTACTGGGCAGCACGTGGTGTCGATGGCTTCCGCTGCGATATGACCGAGCTTGTCCCACCCGCCTTCTGGGCTTGGGCGATCCCCTCGGTGCGTGAGCAGTACCCCAAGACGCTCTTCCTCGCAGAGATCTACCAGCCCCACCGCTACGGCGAGTACCTGCATGCAGGCTTTGACTACCTCTATGACAAGGTCGGCGTCTATGACTTCCTCATCGCTCTCGGCAAGGGCACACGTGACGCAGCAGACTTCACCGGTGTACGTGATGCCGTCGGTGGCGAGCAACCCGCGATGTGCTACTTCACGGAGAACCACGACGAGCAGCGCCTCGCCTCGGACTTTGTCTTCGCCTCACCCCGTCAGGGCTTCCTCGCTACGGCTGTCGCAGCCCTAAGTGGAGGCAATCCCCTACTCCTCTACTTCGGTCAGGAGCTGGGAGAGCAGGGCATGGACAGCGAGGGCTTCAGCGGGCGTGATGGCCGCACGACGATCTTCGACTACTGGAGCCTCGACAAGCTCCAGCGCCTGCAAGCAGGGAATTACACCTCCGCCCAGCTGACGGACGAAGAGGCCAGCCTACTCAGCGACTACCAGCGCCTCGCCTCCTGCTACACCGATCCCATCATCAACCGAGGGAGCTACTACGGCCTGCGTGCCGAGGGCTCTGGCAGAGAGCGCGTCCTCGCCTTCGCCCGCACTTCGGAGGAAGGGCTCTACCTCGTGCTGGCGAACTTCTCCAGCGAGCAGGCAGACATTGCCCTCCCCCTACCCGCCGAATTCTTCGCCGCTACGGGCATCACCGAGGGCACAGCCTTCCGTGCCGCAGACCATCTCACGGATACCGTGGACTTCCTCTGCCTCACCACACTGGCACCCCTTCGCCTGAGCCTCGCTCCCCACGGCCTGCAGGTCCTCCGCCTAACCGCCGTGTAAAGCAGCAGGTCTCGCACACACATTCGTACAAAAAGGCCCGCCGGCTACCCTCCTTCGTGGAGCGTAGCCGGCGGGCTTATTATGGGGAGTAGCTTCCCTTAGTGCAGGGTAGCTGAGCGGACGATCTCGCAGACCGTGGGGTGCGGGAAGACGATGCGAGAGAGCTCAGAGAGCTTCATGCGCTGCTCGACAGCCATGATCGCAGGCACCAAGATCTCCGAAGAGCCATTACCGAAGAGGTGCGCACCGAGGATGACACCCTCCTTATCCGTGAGGAGCTTGCAGAAGCCATTGCCCTGCTCGTTCTCGATGATGAAGCGACCAGAGAGCGTCATCGGCACACGATGCACCTCATAGTCGACGCCTGCAGCACGCAGCTCCTGCTCCGTCTGACCGACAGCAGCGATCTCGGGATCGGTATAGACGATACCAGGGATAGCGCGGTAGCTCATCACATCCTTCGTGCCGGTGATGTGGTGTACAGCGACCTGCCCTTCGCGAGCAGCCGTGTGAGCGAGCATAGACGTGCCATTGACATCACCGATGGCATAGATACCAGGCACCGAGGTCTGGAGGTGCTCATCGACGACGATAGCCCCACGCTGGAGCTCGACACCGACCGTCTCCAGTCCCAGACCATCGGTCACAGCACGGCGGCCGACACTGACCAGCAGTTTGTCAAAGGGGATCTCCAGCGTCTCACCCTCATGCTCAGCGATGACCTTCCCATCACGCACGGCAGTGACCTTCGTGGAGAGGTGGAACTTCACCTTGCGCTTCTCGAAGGCCTTCTGTAGCTCCCCAGAGAGCTCTTCGTCCATAGGCCCGAGGATCTTAGGCAGCATCTCGACGACCGTGACCTCCACGCCGAGCGTAGAGAAGAAGGAGACGAACTCCATACCGATGACCCCGCCACCGAGGACGACGAGGCTCTGTGGGAGCTCCTCGACCTCAAGTGCCTCCTTAGCTGTCCAGAAGGGCACGTCGCTCAGCCCATCGATGGGTGGGATGAAGGCACGTGAGCCCGTAGCGATGATGACGTGGCGCGCCGTATAGGTCGCCTCGCCTGCAGCGATGGTGAAGCCCTCATCACCACGACCCATAAGACGAGCCTCTTCGGTGACGATCTCGACCTCGTGACCCTGCAGACCGATACGGATACCCGCACCGAGCTTCTTGAGGATCTTCGTCTTGCGCGCCATCACCTTACCGAGGTCGAAGGCAGCTTCGGGGATCGTAAGACCATATTTCTTGCCATCGAGGGCTTCGGATAGGAGATGGGCAGAGTGCAGGAGTGCCTTCGTAGGTACGCAACCTTCGTTGAGACAGACACCACCGAGCTTATTCTTCTCGAAGATGACGACGCGGAGGCCGTGGGCTGCTGCATGCTCTGCAGCGTCGGTACCGCCGGGGCCAGCACCGATGATAGCTACATCGTAGTTCATGAGTTTGAGTGTAGTGAGTGAGTTATATAGGTATTATTAGCTAAGACCCTCGATGTGTCCATCGATGAAGTCGATCTTTTCTGCTTGAGGGACGCGGGGTAGACCGGGCATACGCACCAGAGCGCCGAGGACGAGGACGATCATCTCAGCACCCGTGTTGATGACGACGTCGCGCACCTCGAGGTCGAAGTCACGCACGCTACCATAGGCCGTGGGATCGTCGCTGAAGGAGTACTGCGTCTTGGCGATACAGACGGGGAACTTCGACCAACCGTGGCGCTCGATACGCTCGAGCTGGCGCTGTGCCTTCGCCGAGAAGTGGATGGAGCGTGCGCCGTAGATACGCTGAGCGATAGCCGTAGCCTTCTCCTCAATGGAGGCGGTGAGGGGATAGGTGAACTGCAGGGGCTGCGAAGGCTTCTGCTCGATGGTCTTGACGACGAGGCGAGCCAGCTCTTCCGCACCAGCACCACCTTCGCCGAAGGCGGTGTTGACAGCGAAGCCCACACCAGCGGCGTGGCAATGCTCACGCACCAGTGCGATCTCCTCCTCCGTATCGGTAGCAAAGCGATTGAAGGCTACGACGACCGTCTGCCCGAAGCTCTTGAGGTTCTCGATATGGCGGTCGAGGTTAGCCAGCCCGTGGCGGACGCCCTCGATATTCTGCGTCTTGAGGTCCTTCTCATCGACACCACCGTGCATCTTCAGCCCGCCGAGGGTAGCCACGAGGACGGTGAGCGCAGGCTGGAGGCCTGCCGTGCGACACTTGATGTTGTAGAACTTCTCTGCGCCAAGGTCCGCACCGAAGCCTGCCTCCGTGATCGTATAGTCGGAGTGCGCCAGCGCCATGCGGGTGGCGAGGATCGAGTTGCAGCCGTGGGCGATATTCGCAAAGGGACCGCCGTGGATGAAGGCAGGGGTATGCTCAGTCGTCTGCGCCAGATTGGGCTTGATAGCGTCGAGGAGGAGGACGGTGATCGCACCCGCTACACCGAGGTCACGCACGGTGAAGGGCTCCCCCTGCTTCGTGTAGCCGAGGAGGATATTCTCGATGCGGCGACGCAGGTCTTCGAGTGAAGTCGACAGACAGAGGATCGCCATAATCTCCGAGGCAGGCGTGATGTCGAAGCCCGATTCGGCTGGGATACCATTGACCTGACCACCGAGGCCCGTGACGATGGAGCGCAGAGAACGGTCGTTGACGTCGAGGACACGCTTCCAGAGGACTTCGCTGAGACCCTTGTCCGTATTGCGGTTCTGGTAGATATAGTTGTCCAGGAGCGCGGTGATCATGTTGTGCGCCGAGGTGATGGCGTGGAAGTCACCGGTGAAGTGCAGGTTGATCTTCTCCATAGGAAGCACCTGAGCGTAGCCACCACCAGCAGCACCGCCCTTCATACCGAAGCAAGGGCCTAGAGAGGGCTCACGCAGTGCGACGACCGCCTTATGACCGAGGCGGTTCATACCGAGAGCGAGGCCGATAGAGACCGTCGTCTTGCCGATACCAGCCTTCGTAGCGGTGATGGCGGTGACGAGGATGAGCTTGCCAGGCTTATGACCAGCTTGGAGCTCGGAGAGGTCTACCTTGGCGAGGTACTTGCCGTAGTGCTCCAGGTGGTCGGTGGGGATAGCCACCTTGGCAGCTATCTTTTCGATCGGCTCGAGGGCTATCGAGCGGGCGATTTCGATGTCGGTCTTCATTACCAGAAAGAGAGTTAGTGGGTCAATTATGTGGGTAAAAGAGCTTCCTATTCGGGAGAGAGATGGGGTGAAAGCAAGCCGTGCGAAAGGACTGTAGAGGGGACTAACAGTTCTTTCGCACGGACATATAGAGGTTACTTGAGGTACTTATCAAGCCAGCCGAAGAAGGTACGCTGCCAGAGCAGGGCGTTCTGCGGGCGGAGGATCCAGTGGTTCTCATCGGGGTAGATGAGGAGCTCGGCGGGGATGCCACGGAGCTTAGCCGCGTTGAAGGCCGCCATACCTTGGCCTGCGAGGATGCGGTAGTCGCGCTCGCCGTGGATGACCAGTATCGGCGTATCCCAGTTGCCTACGAGCTTGTGGGGGGAGTTGGCGAAGGTACGCTGAGCGACGGCATTGTCCTTCTCCCAGGGAGCACCGCCCATATCCCAGTTGGCGAACCACATCTCCTCGGTCGTCATGTACTGCATCTCAAGATTGAAGATACCTGCGTGGGCGATGAAGGCCTTGAAGCGCTTCTGGTGCACGCCTGCCAGATAGAAGACGGAGTAGCCGCCGTAGCTGGCACCGACACAGCCGAGGCGCTCGCTGTCGACCCAAGGTTCCTTCTTCAGCTCATCGACTGCGGTAAGGTAGTCTTGGATATTCTGCCCCGAGTAGTCACCGCTGATCTGCTCGTTCCATGCCTTACCGAAGCTGGGGACACCGTGGCGATTGGGAGCGATGACGATATAGCCTTGCTCAGCCATGAGGCGCATATTCCAGCGGTAGGAGAAGAACTGACTGACAGGGCTCTGTGGGCCACCCTGACAAAAGAGCAGCGCAGGGTACTTCTTCGTCTTGTCGAAGTTCGGTGGGAGGACGACCCAGACGAGCATGTTGCCCCCGTCAGTCGTCTTGACCCAGCGCTTCTCTACTGAGATAGGAGCGAGGCCGTCGAGCGTAGACTTATTCTCGGCCGTGAGCTGCTTCGCTGCACCCGTCTTGATGTCTACGAGGTAGAGATCCGTGGGCTCGATGTAGCTCTGACGGCCAGCGAGGATCTTACCACCCTGCACATCCAGCGAGGTGTAGTCGTGCATGCCCGTGGTGATCTGGCGGATCTTACGCCCCTTGAGCGCGATCTCCCAGAGCTGGGCTTCGGCGTGCTTCGTCGAGAGGAAGAAGATGCTCTGGCTATTGGCCGACCACTGGAGCTCATCTACATCATACTCGAAGCCGTCGGTGAGGAAGGTCTTCTGTCCCGTCTTCAGATCCTGGACGAAGAGGCGCTTGAGGTCGGCTTCGTAGCCGTCGCGCTCCATGCTGATCCAGCTGATGCGCTTGCCATCAGGCGAGAAGCGGGGGTGCGTGTCATAGCCACCCATCCCCTCGGTGATATTGCGAGTCTGCCCCGAGGCGAGGTCGTAGAGATAGATGTCGGTGTTGGTGGAGAGGGAGTACTCCATGCCCGTCTTCTTGCGGGAGGAGTAGGCTAAGGTCTTACCATCAAGGCTCCAGGAGAGCTCTTCAGCCCCGCCGAAGGGCTTCGTAGGAGCTTCGTAGGGCTCACCTTCGAGGATGTCCTTACCGCCCGTGATCGCTTCGCCACCTACGGGAGCGATGAAGATATGGGGGATCGTCTCTACCCATTCATCCCAATGCTTGTACATCAGATCGGTGACGATACGACCCGTAGCCTTGGGCAGGTCGGGGTAAATCTCCTTAGTGCTCTTCCCGAAGGAAATCTCCTTGATATAGGCCAGCTGCTTCTCATCGGGTGAGAAGAGGTAGTCCGAGAGCCCGCCCTCGATATTGGTCACCTGACGGCGGTCCGTACCATCGGCTGCCATCGTCCAGACCTGAGGAGCGCCACTCTCCGAGGAGATGTAGCTGATACGACGGCCCTGCTGGATCCAGCGAGCGCCATGCACGCCAGCGACACCCTGGGTGATCTGGCGGCGTGCACTGCCATCGGAGGAGATGGTGAAGAGCTCGGTGCGGATCTTATTGTCCTTGATGCTAGGGAAGCCCACGCTGTAGACGACCGTCTTGCCGTCGGGAGAGAGGGCGGAGGCACCGACACGAGCGAGCGAAAGCATCGTCTCGGGCGCCATGTGCTGCGACTGCTGAGCCACAGCAGGCAGGGTCGCCGAGAGGGCTGCTGCCGTAGCAAGAGCGGTGATGTGCTTCTTGATCTTCATAGCGATATGCGTATTGTATGTGTATGAGGTCTGGGATTAGGAGAAGCGCAGGCCAAGGGCTTCCTTGAGCTTGCGCACCTCGGGGTTGATCTCCGCAAGCTGATTGAAGCGATCCTCTTGGGTGAGGACGATCTTCGCCTGCTCCTCTACAGTCTTCTCGCGCAGGACGAGGTGGAACTTACGATTCTGCAGCGTCGTGCGGAGGAACTCTACGAGCTGGGGATAGACCTCCATCACCGTGGTATGGATGGCCTCACCTGGTGGGAGGGAGATCTCTGCCTGCACGCCGTCTAAGAGCTTCGGTAGCTCGGGGCGCAGGATATTGCGGTAGAGGATCTGTGAGGGCGTCAGCTCTTGCTCGACGAAGCGCACCCAAGCTCGCTGGAGGTCATCCTCCGTGAAGTCCTTATCCTCGAC
>ERZ773180.1138-NODE-1138-length-13959-cov-8.350547_pt1 | contig 13959 bp, 9 predicted proteins | sample MGYA00511080_ERZ773180 | MGnify/ENA primary metagenome ERZ773180 (study PRJEB29015, sample SAMEA2738175) | human oral metagenome | biome: human oral; feature: human-associated habitat; material: saliva | place: China | collected 2178 ...
AAGCCGAACCCGACTACACAGGATATGAGGGCGAACGCTCAGGACTGAACCACTGGACTGATATGCCGCAAGGGACTCGGAACGAGTCGTGCGGATATTTCGGGAAGCAAAACTTCACAGTGCGAAGTTTTGCAGTCCTGTGAGCCCGAGTTCAACTACACAGGGTGTGATTCGAACCCGACTACACAGGGTGTGAGGCCTTTCCAGCACCACGCCTAGTATTCCCACCCATTTAGGAGTAGAATAGAATCAAAGTGCAACTATATAAGCTAGTTCAAAACGAAAGGAGGCACAACCATGCCATTTATTCATGTTGAAATGATCGAAGGAAGAAGCCGTGAACAAAAAGAAGCCCTTGTCAAAGAAGTGACAGAAGTGGTTTCTAAACACACTGGCGCTCCAACAGAACACATTCATATCATTATTCAAGAAATTAAAGCAGAAAACCTTGGCCAAAACGGCAAATTAAGAGGTTAATCAACTTCATATAGGAAAATTACAAGACAGCTCAAAAGTTAGAACGCTTTTGAGCTATTTTTATTAGGAAAAACTATCGATTTATGGATAATTTTCTGAGAAAATATAATTTTTAAAGAAAAGGAATTATATTACGATTTAGTCATATTTTATAATGGGTAAAATCTAGTGAAGAGTTTATTTTTATATTGCTAATTATTTGTGAATGTGATACTATCGAAATGTAACAAAAATCAATATTATAACTGAAGGAGTTCATTAAAATGGGACAAATTAAAGTTTCTCCAGAGACGTTACAAACACGTGCTCGTGAATATAGCAAAGCTTCAAACGAAGTAAATGGAATTTTATCTAACTTATCAGCTTTACAACAAACATTAGCAGCTGAATGGGAAGGACAAGCTTTCCAAGGTTTTGATAGACAATTTAACGAATTAAAACCAAAAGTAAAAGAATTTGCTGAATTATTAGAACAAATCAACGTTCAGTTAGTTGGAGCTGCTCGTGCAATGGAAGAGCATGACCAAGCTTTATCTCAAAAATTCGGATTAAACTAATGGATAATGGATAGACCATCTATCCTAAGAAGGTGGGAGCGAATCCCGCCTTTTTCTTTTAAAAAATTGAAGGGAGAAGAAAATGAAACATAAGAAAGTCTTCCTGTTTTCAGGAGTGCTTTTAATAGCGGTATTATTATTATCATTATTCGGAGTGGTGAAACCACAAAATACAAATCGTTCGACGTCAGTTCAAGACGCGCAGACAGCTAAAAGTGATGTCACTATTGCTGTTGTGAATGAAGATAGTGGGACAAACTATAATGGAGACAAAGTGACAGTTGCAAATATCTTAATTGAATCATTTGCCAAGACAACTCCGTACAAAGTTGAAACGGTGTCTCGTTCGACAGCTGAAAAAGGGTTAGAAAATGGAAACTATCAAGTGATGGTGATTTTACCAAGTCATTTTTCACAAGACGCCCTTTCGTTAGAAGCAACAGCTCCAAAACGTGCGTTGTTCCAATATAAAGTAAATGCTGACAAACAAGTTTTAGTGAAACAAGCCGAAGAGGCAGTATCGTCATTAAAGCAGGCATTCAACCAAGATCTTATTCGCATTTATTTTAGTAGCGTAATCGCCAACTTGAAAAATGCACAGAAACAAGTTTCTGGAGTTGTAAAAAATCAAGGAGATACGGTTGACCAATTTCAAACTGGGCTTTTAGAACCGTTGATGCAATATTCTCAAGAATTTAAAGGCATTTCTAGTTCGTCGAATAATGCAGCAGAAGTGATGAATGGATTTAATACAATCATTCAGAATTCAAATGCATCGTTCACACAAATTATTTCCGTAGATAAAACATATGAAAATGAAATTGCTAAAATTAAAGAGTTGCAAGATGCATGGACTCAATCGATTGTTAAAAGAGAAAGTGAATTGGCAGTTTATGATAAAGGCATTTCTAGCATGACAGTTACGGATCCGTTGAAAATTATGCAAGAAGTAAATGGACAAAAGCTTCCAGAATTAAGCAACGGACAAGATTTGAATCAAGTATTAGCAAACTCAAATGAGTTAAACAAACGTCTGAATGAATTCGTTGAGGATATTAAGAAGAGAAACGAAGAAATTAGTACTTATTTAAATACAACCTATAAAGCGAAAATTAAGCAAGCAGTAGCAGAGTCGCTTGCTGATAATAGTAACCAAACGAAGAAAACGCTAGGTTTAATGGTTTCGGAGTTACGTAATAATATTGATAAGAAGTTTATTTCAAGCGCTCAACAAATGACGCTTTATGATGATGCTACGATTGATCGTATGGCATTATCAGCTGCAGACAAACAGTTTCTAAAAAATACGGTTCATTTTATTCAAAAACTAAATCCATCAGCAACTACACAAACAAGTAACCAAGATACTTTTGTTAGCAACAAGGAAAATGACATTAAAAACAAAGTGATTTCAGGACAAATTGCTGTGAATGATATTGCGGGTAACATTAAGAAAATCACTCTAGCCGTTGATAGTCGTTATAGTGTTCAAAGTTTACGCATTAATGGTCAAGGAGCCTCATTCTCACAAAATGGTAGTTCTGTGGAAGTGACTTCAGGGTTTAATGCTTCTGCCAAGCAATTACGTGTAGATTATGAATTGAAATACAATGGTGGATCGGTCGCAAGCGATAGTTGGTTTGCGCCAATCTTATCGAAAATTAATGTTGTGACTGAAGAATCAATTGCTCATCTTAGCGATGAACAAAAACAAGCATTATTAAATAATATTGCTTCATTAAATAGTAGTATTCAACAATCTAATAAAGTGATTGAAGCTTTTAATAATTATCAAGCTTCAGGGAATGCGACTCCTAAAAAGTTCGATACATTAACTCCGCTAGATGGAGCAACTCTAACGGTGAATACTAGCTCTCAAGCGATCCAAAGAACGTATAGCGGTAGTGATGCACGTACTGTTTTCACAGATTCTAAAGCATTCTTAGGAGAAATTTCTACAGCCGTGTTTAATGATGTAAAAGCGTATCTTGATTTTGCAGGTCAAGTGAAGGCAGTTTATGGATTAGACTTATATTCAAATAATGGAGCAAATCCTAAACAGCCAGCGGGAGATTCATTATATGCGCAGTTGGCGTTTGAAAATCTAGATGAAATCTTAGTCGATCTAGTAACGAATACATTAACAAGTGATATTAAAGAAAAACTTGTGATTCCAGAAGAATTAAATACACGAGTTGCGACACTTTCAACGGATGTAGTCTCTTTAAAGAAAAATATGGATGCTTATCAAAAGTTAATGAAGGATGTGAATGCTGAAATTACAAGAATTGTGACGGAAACTCAAAAAGTTAAAGAAACTCTTGAAAGCAAACCGATTTTTGTAGATTCAGAAAAACGTGACAATACTGATTTAACAGGTGTGAGTCTATCAATGAACAAAGACTTATCAACGCTTATGTTAGCAAGTCGTACATTGATGGATAACACAAAGTCTCATCAACAAGTGGCTGAAACTATTCGAAAAGAATATAGCCGTTTAAACGATGAGGTGAAAACTCTTGAAACAAAAGGGACTGAGTACAAGAACGCTGTCGAATCAATGGACAAAGTTATGAACAAAGAATTCGAATCGAACACGGCATTCTTAAACGAATTTACGAAAGTGATGTCCAATACGGAGTCTGGAAACAATACAAATACATTAGTCTATGATTACCTATCTCATCCAATTGATGGAACATTAGCAGACGGACGCGGAGGAGACACTTCACGTCAACATACGGATAATCGTACCGGAGTTTTAATGGTATTGATTATCGCGATGATGACTCTTGCATTTGTATACATGTTACAACACGGCAATTGGCAATTACTGGACACAAATCGTTATCTATCTAATGAATCAAAATCACATCTCTTACCTTTAGTTTTACTAGCAGGTGTTGGGGCAGGTATTGGCGCCTTAGTAAGTATTGTGGTAGGCGTGAAGTTGAGTTTACCAGCTGAACAATTATTTGCATTAATTGGAATGGCAATTCTGGTTGCTGTTAGTGCTATTTTCATGCACCATGCGTTAATGTCATGGCTAAAAGCCTATGGATTATTAATTAGTTTAGGATTTATCGTTATTTACGTTATTGCACTGGGACAATTATTTGATACGTATTATGGAAATGTGTCACCAGTATTAGCGTATTTAACACCATTCGTTTCTGCAGAAAATATGTTACATGCGGTTATTAATCAGCAACCTACAGCATGGATTTCAACAGCAGTAATTTCTGTTATTGGAGTCATTGGATTTGTTGGAAGCATGCTACATTATCAACAACATAATAAGGAGTAGACAATGAAAAAAATCAGTCAAGTCATAATGATTGTACTTGGCATGATGGTTGTCCTCACGGGCAAAGTATGGGCTCAAGACGGTTCGTTAAAAATCAATGTGGATGTTCCTGTCCAAACGAATGTAAATGAGCAAACTTATTTCGAACAAGACATAACACTGAAACAACTGTTTGATGCCTCTTTGTCTCAAATGATTTCAAAACAACAGGCAGAAGAGTCATTATCTGAAACGCAAGATAAGGCTCTTCTTTTTTTATCGACAGACTCTCAAAAACTAAATCCGATTGAAACGGATCAATTCTTCTTATCGCAGTCAGCAACGACTCCTAATAAGGGAGTGAAGTTAAGACCAGAAGAAAAGACGTCGCCATTAACAATGGTTGGATTCATTGCATTAGGATTATTAATGAGCGGGATATCGATTTATCAATTTTTGAAGAAAAGGAAAACACATCATGCATAATATGTATATTAATTTAACGTTAGATTTAAGAAAGTTTGCATATGGACAATATGATTTACGAGTTCCAGTAGGCATTAGCATGAAGGAATTATTACATATTGTCGCACAAGCTTATCAATTAGAATTGAATGTTGTTAGTCCTAGTATCCGTGTACATGATAAAGGAGTGGTTCTAACAGCGTTACAACGCATCGAGGATGTTGGAACTTTACGTGATGGAGTCCAATTCATCGTCGAAACTTTATAGAAAGAGAGAGAATAAACGTGAGAAGTGTTGAAGTTACAAAGGAAGAATTCAAAGGGAATGTAGCTATGGCGTTAACGCTATTGCAAGTGCCCATTCCAGAAGCTGTTCCATTGACGATTGAAGAAATTGAAAGTTCTTATATGATTCATGCAGATACAGCAAATACTCAAGAATTTGAAAAAATCTATCCATTACCATTAGAAGAACGTCTTCGTTACTTAATTAATGTAGGAAAATTATTTACACCATTAGAGGCAAGTGTATATACATACTCACTTTCGCCAGAAAATGTAGTGTTTACACAAGATGGAATCGCAAAAATTGTTTTCCGCGGAATTAAAGGGCAAGTCCCTCCTTATGAAGGGTTATCTGAAGAAGAATTTTTGAAGGAGTACCAATCAATGATTGTGGCAACACTAGATTTGAAATCTAAGTTTACAGAATTATCTCAAGGGAAATTAGAATTCTACAAAGGACATAAATTCTGTGAAGAGATTATTGCAGCTCAATCGATTTCAGAAGTGCTAGAAAAAATGCAGGAACATCTAGACTATGAAAGAGAGCGTGTAGCCAAAGAAATGGTGCGCGTACCTCAACGAAAACTTTTTGTGTGGAAATTGGTGGGAATTTTATCAGGTGTCATTGCAGTAGTATTAGCAGCCGTTCTGGCTTTCAATTTGTTTGTGGTACAACCAAAGCAAACGCAAATCGCATCCCTTCGTTTATCGTTTATTGAAAAAGATTATTCACAAGTGGTAACGAATGTAAAATCAATCGATAGTAAATCTCTTTCTGCCGAAGATAAGTATATCGTTGCGTATTCAGTGATTATGACAGAATCACTAACGAATGAACAAAAAGCAGTGCTTGGAAAAATTACAGCACAAACAAACGAAGATTACCTAAGATATTGGGTACTGATCGGACAAAATAAAGTAGATGAAGCAATGGATATTGCGAGTTATTTAGATGATCCACAATTATTAATGTACAGTTTGACGAAGAAAATTGATGACGTTCAACGTGATCCAAACTTAACGTCTGAAAAACGTACAGAGGAAATTAACCGTTATAAAGGTAAATTGGAAGAGTTAAAGAAACAATATTTACCAGCACAACAAAAAACGAAAGAAAATTAATACGGAGGCAGTAAATGATTTGTTTAATTAAGATAGATAATACCATCTACGACATTTCAAAAGAGAGAGCTTACCGTGTGGGAACTCATCTAAGCGATGATTTTGTTGTGGAAAATGCATTTGCAGATAAATTAATCGTGAAAAATGGACAAGTGTCGTTTGCGGACCGTATTTACACGAACGGAAAACATAGCCTTCCATTCAGTAATGAGATTGTTGCAGAATTATTTGTTTTTCAATATAGCTTACAAACGTTACTAACAAAAGAGCCTTTAACCATTGGTCCGGATGAACTGCATGCGGTAAGCATTCCTCAAAGCCAAGAATTATTGATTCAAGCAAACGCTACAGGATATGAAATTGTATCCGAGAAAGAAGTGTTCTTGAATGGGCAGTTGGTAACGACTCCTGCACAGATGAGTGAGGGAGATTACCTATTTTCTACGAGTGGCTATTTTATTAGAATTCAAGGGCAAAAAGTTTTTATCGCTAGTATCGAACCGATTGAAACAACTCTTGTACAGTTAGATTTTGAAGATACACCAGAGGATAAGACTAGTGATTTTCACCGTTCACCTCGATTCATTTTACGTGAGCCAGATGATGTGGTGAGCATCTTAGCGCCACCAACTGAAGATAATATGCAGAAGCAATCGCTATTAAAATTAATTATCATGCCGCTTGCGATGATTGGGCTTACGGTGGCAACGCATTTTCTTACAGGAAATGGCGGAATGATGATTATGATGATGGGGATGTCGGTGATTACTTTAATCACCTCAGTCCACAGTTTCTTCTCAGACAAAAAACAAAATAAACGTCTGAAAGCGAAAAAGATGGAGAACTATAAAGCGTATCTGAATGAGAAATATAAAGAGCTTTATGACTTATCTAAAGAGCAGGCAGAAGCCTTGAATTATCACTATCCATCTGTTGACACTGTAATGGAAATGGCGAAGGTGACGGATAGACGTCTCTATGAAAAGACGCCTCATCACTTTGACTTTTTAACGTACCGTCTAGGAACAGGGAAAATCATTCCAAGTTTTAAAGTCGATTATAAAAAATCTGAGTTAACAGAATACAATGAAGCCATCAGTGAACAAGTAACGGAGTTAGTGGCTCATTATCAATACTTGGAAAATCTACCAATCACTAATGATTTGTTATCAGCGCCTACAGGATATATCGGATCTCGTCGAACAGTCATCGAGCAAGTTCAACAAGCGATTATTCAGTTGGCGACTTTCCATAGTTACCATGATGTGCAATTTGTTCCAGTGTTTCGTGAAGAGGAACTCCCATTGTGGGAATGGAGTCGTTGGTTACCGCATATGAAACTCCAGCAGTTTAATTGTCGTAGTTTTGTGTATCATCAACGTAGTCGCGATCAATTGTTAACGTCTCTCTATCAAATGATTAAAGAACGCAAACAAGCGGCTGAACAAGCAGGAACTAATAAGCAACTAACTTTTACTCCTCATTACGTATTTGTGATTACGGATTTATCGCTAATGCTAGACCATAATATTATGGAGTTTATTAATGAAGATTTATCGCATCTTGGAATTAGCTATCTTTTTGTAGAAGATGTGATTGAAAGCCTACCAGAACATGTAAATACTGTTGTGGATTATAAAGGAAATCGTCAAGGAACATTACGCCTCCATAATGGCGAATATATGGATAAACCGTTTGTGACATTTGAGAAGTTATCCACTGAAGCCAAAGAACAATTCGCAAGAGACTTGGCTCAAGTGACGCATGTTCAAACATTACGAAACGCGATTCCAGATAGTGTCACATTCCTAGAGATGTATGGTGTAGATTCTGTAGAAGCATTAGATATGAACCATCGTTGGGCAACAAATGATACGTATCAAACAATGGCAGTACCATTAGGGCTACGTGGCCGTGATGAATTATTAATGTTGAATTTACATGAAAAAGCGCATGGACCTCACGGACTAATGGCAGGGACAACAGGATCAGGGAAATCTGAAACCTTACAGTCGTATATTGCTTCATTAGCGGTGAATTTCCATCCGTATGAAGTCGCATTTCTCTTGATTGACTACAAAGGTGGGGGAATGGCCAACCTATTTGCGGACTTACCGCACTTAGTTGGAGCGATTACCAACCTAGATGTCGCACAAGCCAATCGTGCCTTAGTGTCTATTCAAGCAGAATTGAAGAAACGTCAACGATTATTTGCAGAATATGATGTAAACCATATTAATCAGTACATGAAATTATTTAAAGAGGGTGTAGCCACTGAGCCAATGCCTCATTTATTCTTGATTTCGGATGAGTTTGCAGAATTGAAAACGAACCAACCTGACTTCATGAAAGAGTTAGTATCTGCGGCGCGTATCGGACGTTCGCTCGGAATTCACTTAATCTTAGCGACTCAAAAGCCAAGCGGAGTAGTGGATGACCAAATCTGGTCTAACTCGAAGTTTAAGATTGCGTTGAAAGTACAAGATGTGGCTGATTCGCGTGAAATTATTAAAACGCCAGATGCTGCAGAAATTACGCAGACAGGTCGAGGATACTTACAAGTTGGGAATAATGAAATCTATGAATTATTCCAAAGTGCTTGGAGTGGAGCCGATTATGAACCAGAAGCGGTACGTTCTACACACCGAGATACGACAGTGTATGCCATTAAAGATAATGGACAGTATGAAGCAATCAATAAAGACTTAAGTGGATTAGATGATAGCGGCAATCAGAAACGATTGCCAACGCAATTGGATGCGGTCGTTCAAGAAGCGAAGCGTGTATTCGAATCGCTACACCTTCCAAAAGTGGCAAGTCCTTGGCTTCCACCGTTAAAAGAGAGGATTGCAGCAGATGAAATCCAAGATATTCACTTTAAACATTATTGGGGAGAAAATAAACAGCCTGAGTTTTTATTGGGATATCAAGATATTCCGGAACAACAAGCGCAATTACCACTGACAGTTGACTTCAACGATTGTGGTCATATTCTAGTTGTTGGAAGCCCAGGGTATGGAAAATCTACCTTTATTCAAAATGCATTGATTGATGTAATGCGTAAAACAACGCCAGAGCAATCGCATATCTATTTATATGACTTTGGAACGAGTGGATTAATTTCTTTAGTGGATTTTCCGCATGTGGCGGACTACTTTACAGCAGATGATAATGAGAAAGTGATGAAGTCATTACGACGTCTTCAAAAAGAAGTGAAGGTACGAAAGGCAGCGCTTAGTGAAGCACGTTCAAGTAATATGCAACAATACAACAGAGACGCCGTAACACCATTCCCTTCACTATTTATTGCGATCGATAGTTTTGACGGAGTGAGTGACGCTACTTTCAGCGAAGCGTTTAACGAAACAGTTAATATTTTAGCGCGTGAGGGGGCCTCTCTAGGAATCTATCTCATTACGACGATGTCTCGTTTCAATGCCATGCGTGTACAATTACAAGCAAACTTTAAAACCAAAATTGCGCTCTACTTATTCGAACAGAGTGACGTTACAAGTATTGTTGGTCGTACAAGCCAAGTGCTTTTAGATATCCGTGGACGCGGATTAATGAAGCAAGACACAGTCGTTTCATTCCAAGTGTGTGTGCCGTATTCTTCTGAAGATAATTCATCGATGATTCAGCAAGTGAAAGCAGAAGCACAAGAAATGTCTCGTTATTGGACAGGTGCATTACCACAACCAATTCCAATGTTGCCAGAAATGGTGACACCAGAAATGGTTGAAGCTCAAGTAGACCGAGTAGAACGAAACCATCAAGTATTACTCGGGTTAACGAGAGAAATGGTCGAAGTGGCTGCATTTACATTAGATAAAGCCATCTCTTTAGTTAGTGATAATGTTCGAAGTGTTACTCAGTTCTACAAAGTATTAGCTTACCAGTTGCAACAATATACGACTCCTGTTCAAGTGGTAATCGTGGACCCATTAGGATTAGTGCCATTAGACCAATTTAAGGAAGCCCATCGTTTCAGCGACACACTGAGCGCTAAAGATGGAATGAATATCATCTTAGACAACTTGAAGGAACGTATGACGCATCCTGGTGAGTATACTCAATCACTCATTATCATTCCGGATATCCAAATCCTTGGTCAAAGTCTCAATATTACAGAAAATCAGTTCAAAGAGCTTCTGTTAGAAGGACCTAAGTACGGCATTACGCCAGTGTTTGTAGGAAACTATAAAGACTTAATGACGAATTACTCTACGCTTGTAACCTTACACAGACAATTGACGACACAGGTGTTCATGGGAATGCGTATCAGCGATCAAGAATATGTTCGCTTCCCGTATATCTCAAACGAAAAATCTCCACGTCCAAACGAAGGCTATATTGTTGATACAGAAGGTTATGAATTTGTACAATTAATGAGTATAGAAGACTAGAGGAGGCGGAATGATGAAGAAGGTATTAAAGTTAGTTGCTATTTTATTTGGTGCATTTCTAATAGTTGGGTGTTCAAAACCTAAGATTACGAAAGAACAACAAGAGAACGTTGTGATGAGAATAGGGCGAAAATACGATTTTAAAGAAATTGAATTTATGAGTTTTACTAAAGATATGAGCACAGGAAGTTATTCTTTGAAATTGAAAATAAATAACGACAGTACATTAGAAACCGTTATTATTTTTGATAAAATGGACTTTCTTGACAAGAAAACGGGATTTATTGTATTAAACCCCGTGAATAGATTTTACGACTTCGAGAGAGAAAATTTATTGGGTGATGACAACCTAAATGAAAATATCAGTATAAAGTATCTGAGGTAATTACTATGTTGACGGATAGACAAAATAGAATAATAGCAGATGAAGTATATAGAATAGATTCTTCGAGGGAAGATTATAGAGAATTGAACCCTGGAGATATTATCTTCTCTTATGATGAAAATCAAAATATTATTGGGAAGTATGAAGTCCTAAAAGTTGAAGACAACCAAGATAATGGGATGCAAGCGATGGCGGTTGCTCCCATTGGGGCTGATGGGCAACCAGATTATTCTCAAATAACAATTACGTATGCAGGGACTAATTTTTGGGATCCTAAAGATCTAGATACCGATGGTCAAATGCTAGTAATGGGTAATACTAAAACACTAGATCTGAAGATAAGTGAGTCTATGTATCGAAGCGTTGAATCGCAAGCAGCCGCTGCTCTTCGTTTCGCAGAAGAGGTCCGTAAGCAATACCGTAATGCACAAATTACAACAACAGGGCATTCGCTAGGAGAATCTCTTGCAATGTTTATTGCATTGAAAAATGGCTGGGACAATATGGGTTCTCATGGGCCGGATATTCATAATATGATAACTCCTGAAGAACTCGCGTATATGAGAGCTCATCCTGAACAATTTAAGAACTATCGAGGAAACTATGATTATATCGGTGGGATTACGGGAAATGCAACGGTTACGGGGATACATCTGGACTATGGATTGGGTATATATACACATAATCTAACGTATTGGCTATTCGATAATTTGCAACGGATTATCCATGGTAATGGAGATGTTGTCTGGGAGACCGCAAAGAAGGATATTGACATTGATGGAGACGGGACGGTTGATTTTCATGTTAAAGGAATTGATCCTAAACCCAGGGATTTACTAAGTGCAGATCAAAACTGGATTAGTAGTGGTGATAAGATTCTAGTAAATCCAGAATTATTACGTATTCTCAAATCAAATATAACCAATCGACTAGAAGATATGGCTTATATTGTGAGGATTTTAGAGGCAAGTAGAAATAAGAACGAAAAAATAGGAGAAAATTTTAACGAACGAAAAGAACAAATTTCCGAATCTATTAAATCAGTTTTTAAAGAAGCTGGGCTTCCATATGTATTGTTTAAACTTCATGATACAGTTGGAGTTATCATGAAAAATCGTCAAATTTTGTACGATGCTACGTATACAGCAAAACTTGATAAAACGAGGTTTTATTCTAATCAAGAAGCTCTTGTAAACGGCTTGCCAATTCAGTATGGACGATACAATACAGATTTGTACAGGTTGAAGTTATCTTGTGGGGAATTGACGAAGAGAATTCATCATGAGAGAATTGAGGGAGTTTCCTCTATCGCAGGTGATAGCACGCCAACTTTGATGAAATCCTGGGAAGTCATTGAAGAAGAAACTCAAAAATTACTCAAAGATAGTGTAACGATCTTTGGAGGAGAAGGGCTTCGTGAAGGAAAACTAGATGGAATCAGGGAAGCATTAACACTTGTGTTAGAAGTTATTGCTAAGAATACCACAGAAATCACAGCAGAAATTATGAATATAATTGATTTTGTCAATGGTATAGCAGAGAATTTTGAACAAATTGATGCGTGGTTAGGCCAACACCTAGAAAAAGGAAGTGTTTCTCCTAAATTAGGAATAGGAATAGTTCCGTCTAACTATCAGGCATATCTTGAGCGACATGGAATTTTTGATGATGTAAAAGATGTGCTCCAAGCTTTTGATAAACAAGTAGAAAAGCGCAGTACAGAATATGCGAAGAAAGTTGAAAATGCATATAGTCATTCATTGAATAAACTCATAAGTGGACTCCAAGCGATTATGTCAGAAAAGGGTAGATTGAAGGAATTAGTGACTAGAATTAAATCTGATTTTAACGAGAGCGTATATGTCCGAGAAATTACAGATAATTACAATCTGTTAGGCGATTTGACGGTAAAACCAAGTGTTTCTCCTGAGACTTACTGGGGGAAATTAGAACAATTGTATCCAGCTAGAGCAAAAGAGAGTGTTCAAGGCCTACAATCACATATTGTTCCTGCGATGGAGCGTATAGAACATGTTATCTGGCAGATTCGAGATGTTAATCGTTCGTTGGCTCTTCTTGAACCTCAGTTGAAACCCATTATTGAAGAGGGTGTTTACCGTGCCTTTGATTTGGATGAGATTGTGAAAGGACAGAAGCTGGTGGCTGCTATCGCGAATCGACTTGGGCAAGAGTTGAATCACGTGATTCAAGTGATGGAGGCAGAGGGAATGCAGGCTAGTGCGATTTCTACGTTAAAAGCGAAACTTTCCCAAACACATCAGCTGATTAGATACTATGTACGATTTGTAAATGACTGTTTCGGTGATAATGAATTTAGTGACTATGTAGCCTCAAGCGCAGGTCCAAATACCGAAGCTACTTTTACTTTAAATTAGCAAGACAACAAGGAAGGAATTAAGCGATTTGTTTAATTCCTTTTTTTATAACTTATCAAGCACTAATTAGATTATTGAATTTATGCCATAACGATAGATTTTTATTGGTTTTGGAATTAACCAAAAATGCAAATGTATCATTTTTGATACAACTCAAAAAATTCTCTTCGTGATATGCTTTAATGATGCATATGGGGATAGTATCTCAATGATTCAAAAAATAAGTGTTCTACTTAATACGAGTATTCGTTAAAAACGTAGTGCTTTAAAGAATAAGTTAATTTTAATTAATAAAACTATATGAAAAATCAATGAAATATCTTATAATACTGGTAAGAGTAGTGTCTTTAGACAATTAAATGATATGAAGCAAGTATAGAAGGTTGGAGGGTGGAACATGAAGAAGAAATTAGCCATTATAGGAACAATCGCATTATTAGGTGTAGGAGGTTTTACAGTGTTCAATTTAAATAATCCAGATTGGCGCGCAAATACAATCTTTGCGACGGCAAAAGATAAGCAGTTAGCATGGTTGAAAGAACATGAAGAAGAGATTGTTGCGTGGGTGCATTCAAGATAT
>ERZ773180.1140-NODE-1140-length-13932-cov-7.172876_pt1 | contig 13932 bp, 14 predicted proteins | sample MGYA00511080_ERZ773180 | MGnify/ENA primary metagenome ERZ773180 (study PRJEB29015, sample SAMEA2738175) | human oral metagenome | biome: human oral; feature: human-associated habitat; material: saliva | place: China | collected 2178 ...
CACAACTTAACGAAGAACAACAAAAATCTGCTGGTGTAACACCAGATATGATCCGTTTGTCCATCGGCCTTGAAAATATTGATGATATCATCGAAGACTTGGCACAAGCTTTAGATAAAGCATAATCTCTCAAATCTCATTGGGAAAACTATAGATCTAACTTTCAGAATACACAAATGACATCCTTAAGCTAGACCTCGCTTAAGAAATAGAACAAAGAACTATCAAACCTATAAAACTTATACAAACGACCTCCCTTAGTGGGAGGTCGTTTTGTGATATGGCACACAAAAAAGACCTTAGATTCAAAGATCCAAGGTCTTTTAAAGGGAGTATAGTGTGTGTAACGTTCGGTCTGTGGTGTGTGAGCACAGACCATTTCCTATTGTGTGAGATAGGGTTAGGGAGCCCGAGGTGAGTCCTACGGGCTCTTTGAGTTTGTGTGTTAGTTTGTGTTAGAGAGCGTATCCAGTGGATACTGTGTGTATAGTATGTGTGTTATATGTGTAGTGTGTCATCTAAGTGGGTTAGGATAGGGTTCACTTGATGAATTTAAAATCTTAGTATTTTGTGTTTTTAACTTTAGCGCTTAACACTTTACCGTTCATGCCGTCAATTTTTACTTCAGCTTTTTTGCCGCCGCCAGTTGTCATATCGAATTCGTATACAGCACGGCCGTTTTCACGTTCAACAGTCCATTCTACAGTTTGGAAGTCAGCACCAACTTTTTCGATAGCTTTTGTTTCAGCTACTTCAGGAATGATGATGTTTTGAACGTTGATAGCTTTATTGCCTTTTGTGTAGCCTTTAACTTCTTTACCAACGATTTGGCCAGTTGCTTCGTCTACTTTAATTTCTACTTCGCGGTTGTTGTAGTAACCTTCTACTTCATAGTAAGGGTTGTGTTTAGCGTCGTAGGAAATAGATTTTACAGATGCGCCAGGGAATTGTTGTTGGAATACTGTAACAGCGCCCATGTAATCAACAGAATAGTTAGCTTGAGCGGATGGAGCTACGCTACCAATACCGTTCCAGTTGCTATGATTGTTGTAAGCATGGTTGCTAGCTGCGCCAACTACACCTGCTAATAATACTGTACTAACGCCAAATGCACATAATACCTTTGATACTTTTTTAACATTTTTCATAATGAATGCCTCCTAATATAAGGTACTTTTATATACTGTTTTGTGAAAGTAGATTTTACTCAATCTACTTACGTATAATTTAATGTTGCTACATGAATATAAGATGAAATTTGAGGATTTTTGTATGAAGATGAGTATATCTTTTGGTTATTATGAATGATTGATAATAACTATAATATATAGTCAAAAAAATAAAATACTTGAAATTGCCGTATATATAGTATTAGACTACATAGTTAACTAAAAGTCAATGCACATAGTTGACAATTAAAAATACAAGTGATTTAATTTAGATAGTTAGTAGTTTGTTGATGTGTTATTAATGGAGGTATACCATGAGTTCTACCGTGTCGAAACAAGGTCGCATCACTACCCGTCAGTTAACGATGACAGCACTCTTTGTCGCATTGATTGCCGTAGGTGCTTTTATACGGGTACCATTACCAAATTGTCCATTTACATTACAAATCTTATTTACTACCCTCGCAGGCATTGTATTAGGCAGTCGATTGGGGGCTGCTAGCGTTGGCATATACATTGTCTTAGGTTTAATTGGGGTACCAATTTTTACATCTGGTGGTGGTCCTGGTTACATTTTACAACCTACCTTTGGCTATTTGATCGGTTTTATGGTAGGTGCTTATGCAGTAGGTCGTATTGCAGAATCTATGGAGAAACTTTCCTTTAAACGATTATTAGCAGGTTCCATATTAAATCTATTTATCGTATATGGTCTTGGTATGATCTATCTATACTTCATTATGAACTTGTATTTAGGTAAACCAATTGGAGTAGAGGCCGTTATTATTACATGCTTCTTGATTCCAGTAGGTCCAGATATCTTCCTTTGTGCCGTTGCGGCATCTCTTGGCAAACGAATTGTTAAAGAATTACATCGATAATATAGTCTTTATATAATACTATTATTATTTATTAAAACTATATATTTATTAAAACCGAGGCGTTATGCCTCGGTTTTATTTGTTTACAGATCTATTTAAGACTGTTTAATGATATCTCTTTAAGATTTATTAAGCCTATTGATTTAATATTATTTATTTAAGGATATACATAACCTAAAATAGGTTCTGCTGTTTTTATTTTGGTTACTTCTACGTATGGTTGTTGACGGCCATGGAAATCTCGTGTAGATACTTTGCCTTCGATAGAAACCCATTGCTCATTAGCTAAGCTATCACCATCTGGTTTATAGGCGGTCATGCCAATGGGTGCCACGTCAGCGATGCAACAAGACATAGCCATACGAGAGATGGTAAATTCATTAGATTTTAGCGTATTATCATCGCGGTTTACATAGCCTGTCATATATACAGTGTAGTCCTTGTATTGGTCTACATTAGAGCCGACCTTTACGATGGTTTGATAGAAGTTATCGGAATTTAGTACGATTTCTTTTTTGTCTTTAGAAATGCCAGGCTCTTTGCTTTCACTATTAACGGTAATAACCTCACCTATAGCATCATTTGTAAAGTCAAAATTGTTCGTATCATCATTAACCCGTGCTGCGCCGTGAACAGCAGTATTAGGAACTAGGACAGGGGGAACAATGAGCAAAACTACGGGGATAATAATAGGTACGATAGAACGCCAATTGTGCTTGTAATAGCGGGATGGAGCCCAAATGATAGTTGCTAATCCACCTACTATGAGAGCTATGCTACTGATGCCGAGCAGTAGTTCGTATCGTGGTGCAATATAGTTTAAATAACGGCCCGTCAGAATTAGGTATACACAGCAGATACCTAAGATGAGATAGAGAGTGCCTTTCACGATGGAAAAGCGATCTTTCAGCCCTAATTTCATAGAATCATCTCCTTTTATATTCATTAAGAACTGAAATTGTAATGGTTAAAAATTAGCCTACAAAGAATTGAAAACCTAAGGCAGCCATATAAGACATGACTACAATGGTTATGCTTAGGCGAAGTATGAATGAAGTTGGCATATATTGTTTTAAAATATATACGTTTTTAATATCGAGCATTGGACCTAAGATGAGGAAGCCCATAACTGAGCTTATAGGGAATAGGGTGCTCAAGGATTTGCCTATAATAGCATCTGATGTAGAACAGATTGAGAAGAAGAAAGCTAATATTAGCAAGATTGGAATAGCCCACACGATAGGTAATGTGATACCCGCATTGATGAGCCAAGGTTTTCCATATACTTGGACTACTGATAAAACACCGGCAGCCATGGAAAAATAGAATAAGAGTTGGGAAAACTCTTTTTCCATATGAATTAACAATCTTTTTTTGTTGATGTATTTACTCTTAGATGACTCTATTAAAATCTCTTCATAGCTTAGATTCTGAGTATTTCTAGCTTTCATTAGAGCCTTTGAAGGTGGATAGAAGCGGAACGATAATGCCACTAATAAAGCTACGCCAAGTCCAAGGACGATACGCCATACAGAAATCATGGGATCATCTGGAAAGGCATACCAAGTGGAGAGAATGGTAATAGGATTGATGATTGGGCTGGCGAGCATAAATAGGAGGGCCACAGATAATGGTACGCCTCTATCTGTGAGTGCTTTAAATAATGGAATAATAGCACAGTCACATACAGGTAAGGCTAGGCCACTAACCATGGCGGCACCATAGCTTTTCCAAGAATAATCGCCTAATAGTTTTAGTAGTATGCTCTGTGGTACAAAATAGCGTATAACGGTTGACCCAATAGTTCCTAATAAAAGGAATGGAATCGCTTCGATAATGAGCCCTGTGATAATGGCAAAGCATTGATGAATAGAATAAGGAATGTCATGACGGAACGCAGTAACTAAAAGTATGTAGGCGGTAATACCGATAACTAATAGATTTGGTATAAGTCCCCACGTAGAATTGCGACATAATTGCTCTACCTTTTCTGGCGTTGGCGCTGTTACAATCTTGGCCTCTCTATTATAGGTCCGTAATAAGGCATGGTGTGTATCGGTCTCTGTGATGATGCAATCTGCACTGTATAATTGGCTTGTTACATCATTACCTAAACCAGGCAACATCGATGCGACGAATTGATCCGTACAAATATATAATACCTTTTCGATTTGTAACATGTGACGCAGCTTATCACTGTATAGCAAGGTTTCTAGTTGGTGAAAGCTGACCATACCATTCCATTCAATCCATATTTCTTTGGGATTTGTCTTGTTGATATAGGTTGCAATTTCGTCTGCTATAGAACTATAGGTGTCAGGTTGATTAGGCGTGATTGCACTGAGTTTATCAGGATTAAGTTGTAAAGCATCTTTAATAAGTGATACAGAGCCTTGTTCGGCACTGATACATGCTGTGCCGCCAAGTTTTTTACGGTATTGTAATTGTTCATTTATGAATGTACTTTTACCAGAACTGATAAATCCGGTAATGATATAAACAGGTATCATGATTGACACACTTCGTTATGTACCATTGGCACATTAAAATCAGTACCAATAACGACTAAGCTGTAGTCAGTGGATTCGCTAGGTACTAGGGAGCAGTAATGCGTACCGTATTGCAACTCATGGGGACCTTCGGTGGTCGGTACAATACCTTTTGCGCGGAGCACACTGTCTGGCATACCTTCTAAGATCGTTTTCCACTGTAATAGAGTGAGTGTACGCAAGTCTTTAAAGGTATGACTCATAAATTGATGGCCATCATGTAATGAATTGTCATCATGACAGTGATAGAGGCGTTTAATATAGTCTCGTAAGGAAATGGTATCCCATGACTCTTCGTGAATAGGTGTGTTGGGAGCTAACTCGTGAATCATGCGCTTTGTAATGCTTGTTTGTTGAACATCTTCGGTGTGACTCAAGAAGATAGCGTCACTGTTTGTGATTTGATCTTTAAAGAATAAACCAAAGTTTTTGATAAACATAGGTGCTTGCATAGCATCTACCGTTGTTACTGAGGCGTGAACATAGGCGGATTTTGTAATGTCTTCATCTTCACATGTATGGATGATTTCGCTCAATTTACTGACCCCAGATGGTTCGATATAGATAATATCTACATCATAATTTTGAAGAATATCGAGTAATGCTTGTTGGAAATTTCCTTGTAAGCTGCAGCAAATACAACCAGACGTTACTTCACGAATAGTAGCACCTGTTTTAGCCAGATTTGCCGCATCAAGACTAGTTTCGCCAAAATCATTTTCTATAATTAAAACCTTGTCTGTAGGTTTATGTTCTTTTAGTATATGTTGTAAAAATGTTGTTTTTCCCGAACCTAAAAATCCGGATATGATAACAATAGGAATCATACATACCTCCTGCGTAATGTAAACACAGTATACACCCATAGGATAACACAGAAAATACACCCTAGGGTATATGCATAGTTATGAAATTTCTATTATTCTTAAAATTCTCTTTAAATATATGGATTATATACCTTATATGAGTATATTAACAGATGTATTTGATATTCATAATTAATTGTGGGAAACGTAGGAGCTATCAATTTTCCATATATGAATTAATACTCCTATTTGAATATATATTAATTCTATATTTTTTTTGAAAAACATAAAAAAATCCCTCCTATAGGAGGCTCAGTCGGGAAGAGTTGACTGAAGCCCTCATAGGAGGGAAGAGCATATGTTATATAAATCTCTAATTAGCTTACTTTTAGTATACCAAATTACATATACAGTATATAGTCATTATTTAATATTGTATGTTTATTGTAACTTAGCTAACAATGCTTTGAGGTATACATACACGTTTTCAACGGATGGTAAATGAACGCGTTCCATTGGTGTATGTGGACTTACGATAGTAGGGCCAAAACTAATCATTTGGGTGTTTGGTAATACGCCTTTCAACAAGCCACATTCAAGACCTGCATGAATAGCGTTTACATTAGCTGGTGTATCAAACATTTCGTTATGTAAGGAAATAGCTTGTTCTTCAAGTTTGGAGCCTTTATCGTATTCCCATGCAGGATAACCACCAGTACGCTCTGCAGATACACCTAGTGTTTTCGCAAGTAATATCATTTTCTTAGCCAAGAATTCAAGACTGTTGCTATTGGAGCTACGGATGGAAATGAGTATTTCAATAGTATGTTCGTTTTCGCGTACGATAGCGATATTGTTAGAAGTTTCTACAAGATTTGGGATAGATTTGCTTACAGAATGAACACCATCTTGTGCAAGATAGATGTAAGTAATAAGAGCTTCTGTTGTGTCATCTGCATATACTACATCAGGAGTAGCGACATCTTCTACAACAAATGTAAGACCTGGATCTTGGATACCATATTCATGGAGATATTGCTTTTCTTGGTAGGCAATTAATGTTTTAATGGCCGCTACATCTTCAGCGCGCACGGATAATACAGCAACTGCTTTAGAAGGAATGGCATTATGTTTTACGCCACCTTCAAAGGATGCTAAGCATACAGGATATTGTTGTTGAATATCATAGAGTACACGTGTTAATACTTGGTTAGCATTAGCACGTTGTTCGGAGATTTCAATACCGGAGTGACCACCTTTAAGGCCTGTTACGGTAAAAGATAAGCCTGCATCATAACCAGGTTGGTTGTTTTCGCGCAATAATGGAATGTTTACGTGAACATGGCAACCGCCAGCACAGCTAACAGTGAAGTCGTGCTCTACCTCTGTATCGAGATTGAGTAGGTAATCGCCACTTACTTGGCCTTCTTTAATGGCGAAAGCGCCATCCATGCCAGTTTCTTCGTTTGTGGTGAACAATAATTGCATAGGTCCATGTTGTTGACTATCATCTTCGAGGATAGCAAGCATCATCGCACCACCCATACCGTTGTCCGCACCTAGTGTAGTGTGGTCTGCGTGCATCCATTCACCTTCGATGATGTTTGCAATAGGATCCTTGGAGAAGTCATGATTGGAGTCATGATCTCGTACACAAACCATATCGATATGGCCTTGTAAGATGATAGAAGGTCGGTTTTCATAACCTGGAGACGCTGGCTTTTTGATGACTACATTAAATTGATCGTCTTGATGAACTTCAAGCCCCAAGTTTTTAGCGAAGTTTACGATATAATCGCTAATGCCTTTTTCGTTTCCTGATTCACGAGGAATTTGGCTCATTTCTTTAAATATTTCTAATACGCGTTTTGCTTGAACGATTGATTCCATAATGGTTCCTTTCATTCTATAAATAGTTAGTATATATATAGTTATATCACAAGAATGATTATTAGGATAGTTAATGAAAATTGTAGTATATGTATGTACTAGCTATATAGGAATAATAATGTATAATGAGGATATACGATTAACGATTAATTAAATCCATTAGATTTTAGAAGGTTGGTGAACCGATGCAACACGACAGTCGCAATATTAGTATGCTTATGGATTTTTATGAGATGACCATGGCACACGGCTATTTTACACAACATGAAAATACGGATCGCGTCGCTTTTGATGTGTTCTTTAGACGCAATCCAGATAAGGGTGGCTTTGCCATTTTTGGTGGTCTTGAACAAATCGTTGAGTACATTTTAAATCTACACTTTGATGAAAGTGATATCGATTTTTTACGGAATCAAGGAATCTTTAGTGAGGAATTTCTAAACTATCTTAAAGATTTCTCCTTTACTGGTGATGTATATGCGTTCCCAGAAGGTTCTATTATTTATCCAAACGAACCAGTTATAACCATCGTAGCCCCTCTCATAGACGCACAAATCGTAGAAACTGCAGTGCTAACTATGATGAACCATCAGTCCCTTATCGCTACAAAGGCGAATCGCATCGTTCGTGCTGCGGATGGCCGTGTAGTAGCCGATTTTGGGGCTCGTCGAGCTCATAATGTGGATGCCGCTGTATATGGTGCGAGAGCAGCCTACATTGGTGGGGTACAGTCTACGGCAACTGTTTTAGCGGGCCAACAATTTGGTATTCCTGTGAGTGGAACCATGGCTCATAGTTGGGTTATGTATCATGATTCTGAATACGAAGCTTTCAAAGCTTACGCTGAAGTGTATCCAGATGGGGCCGTATTCCTTGTTGATACCTATGATGTATTAAACTCTGGTGTTCCTAATGCTATTAAAGTAGCTAAAGAGGTATTGGAACCTATGGGAAAACGCTTAAAAGGTATCCGCCTTGATTCTGGTGATCTTGCTTACTTAGCTAAAAAAGCGCGTCGTATGCTTGACAAGGCAGGCTTAGAAGATTGCAAAATTATGGCTTCCAATAGTCTTGATGAATATACAATAACCTCTTTATTGGGACAGGGTGGTCCCATTGATATCTTTGGTGTAGGTGAAAGACTGATTACATCTAAGAGCGATCCTGTATTTGGCGCCGTATACAAGATTGCTGGTGTTGAAAAGAATGGTGTGTGGGAGCCTCGCATTAAGATTTCTGAATCTGTTGAAAAGATTACGAACCCAGGTTTTAAAAAGGTGTATCGCGTGTACAATGATAAAGGGCGGGCCATTGCAGATTTATTAACATTGTTAGAAGAGGTGCCAGATACGACAGAACCATATCGTTATATCGATCCAGAACAACCGTGGCGTGAATTGTACTTTGAAAATTGCACCTTTAAAGAGATGAAACAACTCATTATTAAAGATGGCAAGCTTATCGTAACATTACCGACACTAGAAGAGCTTCGTCAATACGTTAAAGACCAATTAGACCGCGAAATTTGGTTAGAAGAACAGCGCTTTGAAAATCCACATCGTCATTACCTTGATATGAGTCCAGGATACTATCAAATGAAAATGGATTTATTAAATCGTATCTTCCGGAAGAAATAGGAGGGCTTATGTTAGACCATCCAGAATCAACAAAAGAGGCTCTCGTTCAATGGATTCGAGATTATTTTAGTCGAAATGGGCCTAGTTGTAGCGCTGTAGTGGGCATTTCCGGTGGTAAGGATTCCACAATCGTAGCTGCTTTATGTAAAGAAGCCCTTGGGGCAGAACGCGTAGTAGGTGTTCTTATGCCGAATGGAATTCAGTCTGATATCGATGATGCCAAGGCTGTAGTGGCACATTTGGGGATTCCACATATCATAGTGAATATTGGAGCTGCCTATGACGCTTTGACAAACGCTATCATTCAAGGTGAAGGTTATAAAGCAGTTACTGGTAGAACTGATATATCAAAGGATGCAGGAATTAATACACCACCGCGTCTTCGCATGACAACGCTATATGCAGTAGGGCAAAATTTGCCAAATGGGGCACGCGTAGCTAATACATGTAATGGATCTGAAGATTATGTAGGGTATTCTACAAAATATGGCGATAGTGCTGGGGATTTTAGTCCTCTTGCCAATCTTGTCGTAGAAGAGGTGCGCCAAATAGGTCGATTACTTGATATTCCAAAATATCTTGTAGATAAGACTCCTAGTGATGGACTCAGCGGTCTATCTGATGAGGATAAATTAGGATTTACCTATGCTGTATTAGATCGATATATTAGAACTGGAGAGATAGAAAATCCTGAAACGAAAGAACGTATTGATTATTTAAATCGTATTAATAAGCATAAATTAGAATTGATGCCGTCCTTTCACCCACAATGTTGAGAGAGGACTTGTTTTAGCTAGTCTAATTCATGCTAATGGTGATTAACAAAAGATTTACTATTTCTTATGTATTTTATGATGGAGGTAATATGGAGACAAAAATTGCGTTGATTGGTACGGGTGGTACAATTGCTGGACAAGGCGCATCCGATACAGATTTGACGGGTTATACTGCAGGTGTACTAGGCCTCGATGAAATTTTAGATTCCGTACCAGGCACAGAACCATATGGTCCATATACATATACTCAGTTTAGTAATATTGAAAGCTCCGATATTACTGTCCGGCATTGGTTGGATTTATCTAAGTTAGTACAAGAATTAGTAAATCAAGAGGATATAGGCGGTGTTGTTATTACTCATGGAACAGATAGCATGGAGGAGACAGCTTATTTTCTTAATCTTACTGTTCATACAGATAAACCTATCGTTATTACTGGCTCGATGAGACCTGCTGGGGCAATTAGTGCTGATGGTCCTATTAATTTATTACAAGCGATTCAAGTGGCAAGAACGCAAGAATCTGTAGGTAAAGGTGTACTTGTTGTTCTAAATGGCTATGTTGATGGGGCGCGTGATGTGTCCAAAAGGAATACAACTAATGTGGCTACCTTTGACAGTCCATTAGTAGGTCATCTTGGTATCGTCCAGGATGGTGTAGCTCATTATTATAAAGCCTCTACTCGTCGTCATACGAACGAATCCATCTTTGATGTACATGACTTAAAGGAATTGCCTCGTGTAGTCATTTTGACTTGCTATGGCGGTATGGATGACATGGTGCCAATGAGTGTAGTTGCCACTAATCCTGATGGGCTCATCTTGACTGGATTGGGTCATGGTACAATTCCTCAAAACGTACGTCAAATAACACAAAATACAGCATTCCCAACTGTACGTGCCTCTCGTACAGGGAGTGGCATGGTATCTGCTGTACCACAAGATGCACTAGCAGGCTATCTCGTAAGTGATACATTGAGTCCACAAAAAGCTCGGATCTTATTGATGCTGGGGCTTACAAAAACTAAAAATCTTAAAAAGTTACAACAGTTCTTCTATGAATATTAATTAGAAAATAAAAAAGATTTGAGAAAAACTCTCAAATCTTAATTTGATATTCATTTTCAAGTATTATATTATATGTAACAGTTTTATATGCAATGAACCGCACATCCCGATCGCCTAGGATGTGCGGTTTTTTATTTCGCCTAGGATGCGTATTTTTTATTCAGCGCCAATAGCATTTTCTAAGGCTCGTTGTATACCTACATAAACGGCCTTAGCCAATGTGTCTCCAAATAGGGAGAAGGAGCCGGCGTCCGTTAACACATCACCATTTGTATCTATGGTGAGAATGATACCGTCTGTGGAGGTTCCTGTAGCAGAAGTCTTGCGTTCTTTTGTAATTGCTTCAGGAATATCTTCGTTGATAAATGGATAGAGACGTACACTTTCAACACCCCAATCTTGGAGGGCTGCGGTTTTAGCCTCCGTAATTGTCATGATGGCTTTCACCATGGCACTATCTGTTAATGCCTTGTTTGTAAAGACAAGAATATTAATGGTACCAGGTACTATGAAACCACCATCTCGCTCCTCGTAGCAATAGCCTGTGCCTGCACGATGGGCCGTTTTTTCATAGCCTGCAGTAACGATAGTCTCCACAATCGTATCGTGTTCCTCGACCTTGGCGTATGCGTGAAGGTTCATTGTAGCAGATGTAAGAAGCGCTGTACTAAAATGAACAGGTGTATCGATTTGCTCGAACTCTTTTGCTAAATAGTTGGCTACCGAGCCACCTGGTAAATCTTTTTCTGTTTCGATTTGGTATGTTAATTGTTGATTTCGTACGGCTAACGTATGGTGATACCCACCATTGAGTTGACCACTAGATAAGGCATAATGGATGTCGTCAAAGTGTACTGTAACGGAATTTAATTCTTTCGTTACATGACCTCCTGTTGCAAGCTCTTGTGGTGCTTCATATGGATTGTTGAACATGTAAGTCTCCCTAAATTAATTATTTACTCTCTATATAGTTAAATATGATATACTATATATTCTTATATCTATATTGTTTACAGTATATTGGTTTATAATACTATTATAAGCATATATGTTATAGGAGAAATTATATCATACTTTACTATTAAATTTGGTAAACTAGCAAGGGACCAAATAATAAATTAATATATAGATAATAAATAGAAGCTAATAATAGTTAAAATACTTGAGGAGGTTTATATGGGAGAACTTTGGACGGCCTTGTCAGCGATGTTGTTTGATGATGCTAATGTATTGTTACATTTTAGAGAATGGTTTTTTAGCCAGGCTGGTAATATTTTAATAGCCTTAATTATATTCTATGTAGGTAGATACCTGATTCATTGGGTACAACGTATTGCAGAGCGCTTGATGACTCGTGCTCAATATGATGCGGCGGCGATGAGTTTCGTAAGCCAAATCATTTATTATGTGTTGTTAGTAGGGCTTATTTTGATTTGTATTAGTCAGTTAGGCGTGCCTACTACTAGCTTTGTAGCGGCCTTTGGTGCCTTTGGTTTAGGTATTGGTTTAGCCTTGCAAAACAACTTGTCTAACTTGGCTTCAGGCTTATTGATTTTACTATTTAAACCATTCCGTGCAGGTCACTACATTTCTGTAGGTAATGTTGAAGGTTATGTACAAGCTATTCAATTTATGAATACCATCATTACTACAAAGGATCAAAAACGAGTATATATACCGAACTCACAGTTAACATCTAATCCAGTAACGAACTTCACGTATATGAAAGAGCGTTTAATTCCTTTTATGTTTGATATTGGCTACGACAACAATCATCATGAGGCGATTCAAGTTTTGAAAGATGTGTTTGCTGCTGAGAAACGTGTATTAAATAGTAAAAACATAGAAATCGGCATCAGAGAGTTTGGTGATAATTCCGTTCGTATTGGTGCGTTTGCCCGTGTTAAAACGGGGCATTATTGGGACGTTTATTATGCTATTATGTCTGATGTGAAAGATGCCTTCGATGAACATAATATCGATATTCCATATCCACAACGTGTTGTACATGTGCAACCTGTAAAAACGGCATCAGCGGAACATGATATGGTGTTACATAGTGAAACGAACAATCTTAAATCTTAGTTCTAAAGAACTCGGTTGTGTTTGTTCCCGTGCTTGGACTAAGATTTGATTTAGCTGCTATATTAGTTGTTATAAGTATATATTACATTAGTTGTTATACGTATATATTTTTATGTATTACATATATTGGTATATTTTAGAATGAAGAATTAAATAAGCATAGAGTAATGCTTACTTATATAGAAAGAGAGAATTATGTTTAAAGGGTTTAAAAAGATAGCGCTAGCGGCTACCTTTGTTGTAATAGCTGTGCTTGGAACTATAGGAAGTGCTCAAACCGCATTAGCAGCGTACATCGCACCGCCATCTACGATAGGTGAGGCTGTTGTTCTCATTGATGCGGATACAAAAGAAATCCTATTTGCAAAGAATCCTGATAAGTGGATGCATCCTGCGAGTACTACGAAAATGGTTACATTGTTAACAGCTCTAGAACTCAAAGGTACACAACTTGATGAACTGGCGACTATTAGTAGTTATGCCACTAGTATGGAGGAATCCAATCTGGGGGTTCGCGTCGGAGATCAAATTACCTTGGAAGGCGTTCTTGAAGGCATGATGGTTGCCAGCGGTAATGATGCGGCCGTTGTAGTAGCAGAAAATGTAAGTGGCTCTGTAGAGAACTTTGCAAAGGACATGAATCGCGTTGCTGCCAAAGCAGGGGCTAAAAACAGTGTATTTTTAAATCCTCATGGTTTGACACAAATGGGCCATCACTCTACGGCTCGTGACTTGGCGATGATTGCAGCGTATGGTATGAAATACCAAATGTTCCGCGATAAAGTAGCCAATGATTATTATAAGGTGCCTTATCAAAACCGTACGCCAGAAACAATTCGCACTACAAACCATTTCATTCGCAATAAATATCCTGGTGCTAATGGTTTAAAAACTGGCTTTACGAATGCTGCAGGGGAATGCTTGATTGCATCGGCTACCCGTAATGGTCATACTATGATTGTAGTTATGCTTAACGATGATAACCGTTGGGATGAAGCAGTGCAATTCCTTGATTATGGTTTTAAACTACGGGGTGTAATTTAATTGATTTTTAATTAGAGTATTCCTTGAA
>ERZ773180.1146-NODE-1146-length-13877-cov-16.104109_pt1 | contig 13877 bp, 12 predicted proteins | sample MGYA00511080_ERZ773180 | MGnify/ENA primary metagenome ERZ773180 (study PRJEB29015, sample SAMEA2738175) | human oral metagenome | biome: human oral; feature: human-associated habitat; material: saliva | place: China | collected 2178 ...
GAACGCCGGAAGTAGTTGGGGGTTGCCCCCTGTGAGATATGGAAGTCGCTTAGCTCTAGGGAGTTTAGCTCAGCTGGGAGAGCATCTGCCTTACAAGCAGAGGGTCAGCGGTTCGATCCCGTTAACCTCCATTGATGAGTGATTAGCTCAGTTGGTAGAGCATCTGACTTTTAATCAGAGGGTCACAGGTTCGAGCCCTGTATCACTCATAGCCGGCTTAGCTCAGTTGGTAGAGCATCTGATTTGTAATCAGAGGGTCGAGGGTTCAAGTCCTTTAGCCGGCATTAAAATCAAATTGCGGAAGTAGTTCAGTGGTAGAACACCACCTTGCCAAGGTGGGGGTCGCGGGTTCGAACCCCGTCTTCCGCTTTGCCAATGTAAAACCATGGCCCATGCCGGGGTGGCGGAATTGGCAGACGCACAGGACTTAAAATCCTGCGGTCAGTGATGACCGTACCGGTTCGACCCCGGTCCTCGGCATTAATTAAATATACAATGCACCCATAGCTCAATTGGATAGAGTACTTGACTACGAATCAAGCGGTTACAGGTTCGACTCCTGTTGGGTGCATACTCGGGAATTAGCTCAGCTTGGTAGAGCACTTGGTTTGGGACCAAGGGGTCGTAGGTTCGAATCCTGTATTCCCGATACGTAAACAAATGAGAAAGCTAGACATTGTGTCTAGCTTCTTTTTTTATCAAAAAATGCAAGATGATTGGCAAAAGGCGCATTCTTTTGTATAATTAAAGTCAAATATAGTCAAGGTAAAAGGAGGAAGATCGATGCAAAATCAAAATCAAAATATGTCGGATTTGATTGAAAATTACTTAAAGAAAGTATTGAATAAGAATGAAACAGTTGAAATCAGACGCAGTGAGATTGCAGACCAATTCAATTGTGTACCTTCCCAAATTAATTACGTGATTAATACCCGCTTTACCATTCAACAAGGGTATGTCGTTGAAAGTAAACGCGGTGGCGGTGGTTATATCCGCATTATGAAAGTGAATCTAGTGGACGAGATGGATATCTTAAATGAATTAGGAAATCTGATTCCAGAGGAACTTTCAGAGCGAGAAGGTAATCATTTATTACAAAACTTATATGAAAACGAGCTGATTAGTAAACGTGAAGCGCAAATGATGTCACTCATGATGGAGAAAGATACATTCCCTTCAAACGTAAAGAATGCTGCAGAGATTCGTAGTAATATGATGAAGAAATTAATCGACAATTTGAAATACAGTTAACTAGAAAGGAATAAACGCATGAGTGAAATTTTTACACCAAAAGCAAAGAGTGCAATGGTCTTAGCCGCAAGAGAAGCCATCCTGTTCAAACACCAAGCTGTGGGAACAGAGCACTTATTATTAGGATTAATCCTTGAACAAGAAGGCATCGCGGGAAATGTGCTTCGTGCTGCAGGCTTGACTGCGGAAATCGTTCGTTCTGAAATCGAGTCACTCACAGGGTACGGGTCAAACCGTAAGCAAATGGATCCGTACTTAATGCCATATTCACCAAGAGCGAAGAAAGTGATTCTATCGGCAACCGATGAAGCTAAACGCCTCGAAGTGCCACAAGTCGGAACAGAGCACTTATTATTAGCCTTATTACGCGAAGAAGTGTTAGCGACGAAGATTCTTCGTGATAACCAAATCGACCCTCAAGAGTTGATGAAAGAAATCTACGGCAAAATCGGAATTCAACCTTCAAATGCTGCATCTTCTAAGAGAAAAGCACGTCCAGAGTCTTCACAAGAAGGAACGCCTACATTAAACAGCTTAGCGCGTGACTTAACGGAACTAGCTCGTGAAGGAAAAATCGACCCAGTTGTTGGTCGTGAAGACGAAGTACGCCGCATTATCCAAATCATTAGCCGTCGTACGAAAAATAACCCTGTCCTTGTTGGGGAACCAGGTGTTGGGAAGACAGCCATCGTGGAAGGCTTAGCACAACGCATGGTGAGCGGAGAAGTTCCAGAAGAAATCGCCGAGAAACGTCTCATGATGTTAGACATGGGTGCGGTTGTTGCGGGAACAAAATACCGTGGTGAGTTCGAAGAGCGCATGAAGAAAATCTTGGATGAAGTGTACCGTGAACAAGATGTGATTCTCTTTATCGATGAGTTGCATACCCTTATCGGTGCAGGTGGGGCAGAAGGCTCTATCGATGCTTCAAACATCTTAAAACCAGCGCTTGCTCGTGGTGAAATCCAAGTTATCGGGGCGACTACGCTTGATGAATATCAAAAATATATCGAAAAAGACGCAGCCTTAGAACGTCGTTTTGCCTCTGTTCATGTACATGAACCTAGCGCAGACGATACAGTTGAAATCTTAAAAGGGCTTCGCAAACGTTATGAAGACCACCACCGTGTGGAAATCACAGACGCAGCGATTGAAGCAGCCGTTCAATTATCGGTTCGTTATATTACGTCTCGTAAATTACCAGATAAAGCCATCGATTTGATGGACGAAACAGCCGCAAAAGCCCGTCTAGACCGCAGTGGGAAACACTCACCGCTTCAAAAGCTGGAAGCAGAAGTGGCAGACCTCGCACAGAAGAAAGACGACGCTATCCGTGAGCAAAAATTCGAAGAAGCTGCTCGTTTACGCAAGAAAGAACAATCCAAACGCGACAAACTTGAAAAACTACGACAAAAAGTAGAAATCGAAGCTAAACAAGAATTTGTGGCGGCGATTACGGATGAAGATATCGCAGAAGTCGTATCACAATGGACTGGAATTCCATTGAAACAAATGGAGAAAAAAGAAAGCGAACGTCTCGTTCATCTTGAAAAAGAATTGCACCAACGCGTGATTGGACAAGAAGAAGCTGTATCAGCGGTCGCTCGTTCGATTCGCCGTGCTCGTAGCGGATTGAAAGATCCAAAACGTCCAATCGGTTCATTCTTATTCCTTGGGCCTACTGGGGTTGGGAAGACAGAGTTAGCGAAAACATTAGCGGAAGCGATGTTTGGCGACCAAGACGCTCTCGTTCGTATCGATATGTCTGAGTACATGGAGAAACACGCGGTTAGCCGTTTAGTTGGTTCACCTCCAGGATATGTTGGATTCGATGAAGGCGGACAATTAACAGAGAAGATTCGTAACAAACCTTACTCTGTGATTCTGTTAGATGAAATCGAAAAAGCTCATCCAGATGTATTTAACATTCTGTTGCAAGTCTTAGACGATGGCCATCTGACGGATTCGAAAGGACGTAAAGTCGACTTCAGAAATACGATTCTCATCATGACGTCAAACCTTGGGGCAACGGCTCTTAGAGATGAAAAAGCAGTGGGGTTCGGTGCGAAAACCGTCCAACACGACCATACTGCAATGGAAAAACGTATTCGCGAAGAGTTGAAGAATGCGTTCCGTCCAGAACTATTGAACCGTATCGATGAAATTATCGTCTTCCATAAATTGACGAAACCTGAATTACGTCAAATCGTTCAATTGATGACAAAAGACATTAAGACTCGTCTTGCGGAACTCAATATCGAATTGAAATTCACTTCAGGTGTGATTGACCTAATCGCAGAAGAAGGATTCGACCCAGAATACGGGGCACGTCCAATTCGTCGCGCGATTCAAAAGAAAATCGAAGACCCACTTAGTGAAGCGCTCCTCAGTGGAGAAATTCGCTTCGGTCAAAAAGTGACAATCGGTTCTCAAAAAGGAAAAGTGACGATTAAAGAAACAAAAGTCGCTCCTAAAAAAGAAGCCGTTAAAGCTTAATAGGATAACGAAAATAGCCACTTCTATGAAAATAGAAGTGGCTATTTTTTAATAACTTTGTTTTTGTAAGAGTAGGTGGCAGAGCGTGAGGTCGTTCATGTCTTTGACGTTAAGCCCTGTTTGTTCCGCAAAACGATCGATGCGGTATTGCAAGGTATTGCGGTGTAAGAAGAGTTTTTGACTGGCCTTCGAGACATTTCCATGAGCGTCCCAGAGAGCCTCAATCAGCTCTTTCACGTCATCTTCGCTTAATAAGAGAATCAACTCGTCGGCAATCGGTGCGATGTCGACCAAAGCGTTGGCAATCGCCCATAACATCACTGGCGCAAATTCCAGGCTGGAGCGCTTATGCGAATGCATTAAGTATTCCACGAAGAGCGCTTTTTCTGCTTGATAGAGGAGTGGCACTCTGCTTGACGTTGCCCAGCGGTTTCCGATAAAGAGTTGTAATTCCACGGCGAAGTCATCTTCAATCGCGGATTGCACTTCAAAGAGCGTGCTTGCAAGCGACGTTGCGACTTCCGGGTTCACGACTAGCGTGTAGTGATGGCGGAAGTTTTTGAAGGCGGCAAGGGTCCCAACCGTTAAGTTCTCGACGAACTCCAGCCAGTCTTTTTCGAGGAAGACGCCTTCTTGCTTAGGAAATACCGCCAAGTGTACGCATTGGATATACGCAGTCGGTGTTGGCAATGCGCCTTTTCCTTCCAAGTACGCAAGCCAAGGATGCGTTGGAATCGTTGTTTTTGTCGGTTGTGTATTTAAGGTTTCGATGAGGAATCGTTCGCGCTCCGTTAAGCTCGATTCTAAGAGATAAATCACTTCACCGTTCAGCGTTACAGGAACCGTGTTTTGACCGTTTTCTCCAAGAAGAGCATCCGGGAACAATTCTTTCCAAGTCTTTTTCATAAGAACTCCTTTTTTGAAAAGTGTTTGCCTCTTAAGTATACACGTTTGCCAACTAGGATGAAAGTTAATTAAATGATTCCTAAAAAATAAGATATTCTTCGGAGTTAAAACATGATATTATTTTACTTAGTAAGGATAAAAGGAGAGTAAATATGAATGAGATAATTTCAGCTGTAATCGGGGCTTTAGTAGCATATTTAGCATTAACAACAGCTTATAGACGTTCATTAGATTTAGAATCAGAATGGAGAAAAACGCTATTTAATGCAGCGGGAGCCGAAAAAATATCTATGAAAGAGATTCAATTACTAAGAACGGCACTTCGTTATAAAAAAATTGACGAAACTGAAAAGTATTCTTTTAAGTGGATGACTAATCTTATGATTGATTTTTGCGACTTTATAAGAATTAACGAAGAAACATGGGTACGCAAAGATGATAAATTGGATTTAGATAAGGAACTTCAAGAAATTATAAGAATCTTTATTAGATGCGTTTTAAAGTATAATTGGGAAGTTAATGAAAAATTTATTGGTAATTTTTTCAATAATAAAAGAATTGAGGAACAGGTTTTTATAAAAGAGTCTTTTGAGTTGGCAAAGGAAGAATTCGAAAAAATTAAGTATAAGTATTCGGAGTTTGATTTCGAAAAATATGAGAATAATAACGCAGAAAATATAAACAGTAGTCATCTTAAAGATACCAATAAAAAATTAAAAGGATTAGATAAATTTAAACAATTTTTAGAAAGCATTGATCCTATCTGCTTTCCTATAAGCTTAACATTATTCATTTTTTTTAAAACAATTTGTGATATTTATATAGGTCAGGGTATAAATGAAACAAACTTTATCTCAGTAATATCCATTATATGTTTATGGTGGTTTATTTGTGAATGTAAAAAGTAATTCAAACTATCTATTTATAAAGAAATTCGGTAGAATAGGAAATATAGTCAATATAAGGGGGATCCGACATGTCAACAGAATGGTCATTAAAAGAAATATACCCTTCATTTGAAAGTGAAGAGTTTCAACGTGATTTTGAACGTTTTTCAAACTTTAGAGAGGTATTCAACGGCTTAACGCTCGAAGATAACTTAGAGTCTATCAAAGCGGCAATTGCAGCCTTAGAAGAGTTCAGCGTCTTAAGCAGCCGTCTTGGAAACTACATTAATTTAACATTAACAGCTAACACAACAGACGAAACAGCGAATAAATACCGTACATTATTCGGCAATGCGTATGCTTCGTTAAACAGTGCGTATACAAAAGTCTACAAATTCATCGGAAGCGTGGAAACAGATATCACCTCTGACGAAGATTTAAAAGACTACGAATTCTACTTTGCAGAAGCAAAACAACAATACAAACATCTATTATCAGATGAATTAGAAGATGTCATTGCGAAATTCTCTATTAGCGGAGGAGATGGTTGGGAACAACTCTTCGAAGCGATGACTTCAGGTGTTGAAGGCGAATTTAAAGGCGAAAAAGTAACGCTTAGCGAAATTCGTAATATGGCATATGACGCCGATGCAGCGGTTCGTAAAGAAGCGTACGAAACAGAATTGAAGATGTACGATACGATTAAAGAACCAATCGCATTTGCCTTAAACAATATTAAACAACAAGTACTTACAGAAACAAGCTTACGTGGATTCGAATCTCCACTAGCACAAACATTAGAAGCATCTCGTATGTCTCGTGAAACATTAGATGCACTTCTTGAAGCGATTCGCGAATATTTACCACAATTCCGCGCTTACTTAAAACATAAAGCTTCCCTCTTAGGTCACGAAAATGGATTACCATTCTACGACTTATTTGCACCAATCGGAGAAAGCTCACGTCGTTTTACAATCGAAGAGTCGAAAGAATTCTTATTAGAAAACTTCAAAGGCTTCTCACAAGATTTAGCGGATATGACAAAAGAAGCTTACGAAAACAACTACATCGACTTCTTACCACGTAAAGGAAAAGTGGGGGGCGCGTTCTGTAGCAACCTACCATTCATCAAACAATCACGTATCTTAACAAACTTCTCTGGTTCATTAAGCGACGTTGTAACGATTGCGCACGAATTAGGACATGCGTACCACGGTTTACATATCGAAAACCACCGTGTATTAAACCAAGAGTACTCAATGCCTGTTGCTGAAACTGCGTCAACATTCAACGAAAACATCGTGATGAATACAGTAATTAGCGAAGCAAGCGATGCTGAAAAAGTAGCGTTATTGGAATCACAATTACAAGATACAACACAAATCATCGTGGACATCTACTCACGTTACTTATTCGAATCAGCAGTATTTGAAAACCGTGAAAAGAGCTTCATGTTCTCGAAAGATTTAGAACAATTAATGTTGGATGCGCAAAAAGAAGCATACGGCGACGGATTAGATCCAGACGCAATGCATCCATATATGTGGGCTTGCAAACCGCACTACTACAGCAGCAACTTAAGCTTCTACAACTTCCCATACGCATTCGGAGGATTGTTCTCTAAAGGCTTATATGCCATCTATCAAGAGCAACCTGAAGGATTCGTTGAGAAATATCAAGAGTTATTGCGTGCAACAACGGTAACTTCTGCGGAAGATACTGCGAAGGTGTTGGGCGTGGATGTGACGGACAGCGCATTTTGGAAGAAAGCACTCGCGCAAGTTGCCGATAACATCGAGCAGTTCATTGCTTTAACTCCGGTAAAATAAAACAGAATATCTGACAGATTCATCCATCTTTCGATGGGATGGATAAACCTTCGAGCATCAGTTTGATGATTGAAAGAGTCATAGTGGGGTACCGGCTCGTGCCTGTAGTCACTCACCTTTGAAGCCTCAAAGAGGGAGTAAGACCAAAGACAAAAAGGATTCACAGTGTGAATCCTTTTTGCTTTGTAGTCTTACCCCCGCAAGGCTGATTAGGATTAAGCGAATCACGAGTGATGAAGCTTAATTCAATCAGCTACTGCGTCTAACTTTATAAAGTACTTTAAGTACGGATTAACAATCCTACGCCCTCTTAGCACAGTGGTTGAATGGAATGAGTTTAGCTGTAAACAGCTATCTCATTCCTATTCAACTTTGTGGGGGAAAGAAAACGAAATGCCATAGATACAAATGTATCTATGCATTTCTGTCTTTCTCCCTCGTTTTAATGCGAAGTCACGTTACTGTAATTATAGAATCTGTAAGTTTCTAGTCATCATTTACGTTTGCAACTGCACTTTATTTTTTTACGAATAATCTTTAATTTTTCTTGATACAACAATAAAAATGCACGTTATAAGGTTTAACCAATATAAGGTATACCTTATATTAGTTAAAAGTAATATTGCTTGTTCTTATTGTTGTATTAAGAAAAATCGGTGTCCCTATGAATTTTATGCGCAAAAAAAAGAGAGGTTGCCCTCTCTTTCGTGATTCGTTATTAGACTGCAAAAAGACGCTCTAAGTCTTCGTGAGTAAATCCTTGTCCGTCTGGTTCGTCCACACGTTCAATCGTTGCGCCTAATGCGCGTAATTTTTGATGGAACTCATAATAGCCACGGTCCAAGAATTGTAAGTCTGTCACACGTGTATATCCTTTCGCAACCATTCCAGCGATGATTAACGCTGCAGCAGCACGTAAGTCTGTCGCACGTACTTCAGCACCTGATAATACAGATGCACCACTCATCACAGCTGTATGTGAGTCAATACGGAATTGCGCCCCCATACGACGCATTTCTTCTAAGTGGTTGAAACGGTTCTCGAACACTGTTTCCGTCATTGTGCTTGTACCAGTTGCCAATAATTGTGCAATCGTCATTTGCGCTTGCATATCTGTTGGGAAACCTGGGTGAGGTAAAGTTTTCACGTCAGTTGGTTTCAACTCATCTGGACCGATGACACGGATTCCGTCTTCTTCTTCGATAAATTGAACACCCATTTCGCCTAATTTAGAAATTAATGGTTGGTTGTGTTCTGCAATCGCATCTTCGATAAACACATCGCCTTTTGTAACGGCAGCGGCTACCATGAATGTACCAGCTTCGATACGGTCTGGGATAATAGAGTGAATCGTTCCATCCAAACGTTCTACCCCTTCAATACGCATATTTTCTGTTCCGGCACCGACAATTTTGGCACCCATCTTATTTAAGATGTTCGCTAGGTCGACAATCTCTGGTTCACGCGCTACGTTTTCTAGGTATGTTGTCCCTTTTGCTAAAGTCGCAGCCATCATAATGTTTTGAGTAGCTCCAACAGATGGGAAATCTAAGTAAATACGTGCTCCATGAAGTTCATCTGCATGCGCTTCGATATATCCTTCTGTTTGAACGATTGTCGCACCCATTGCTTCGAACCCTTTTAAGTGAAGGTCGATTGGACGACTTCCGATAGCACATCCACCAGGCATCGCAACACGTGCATGTCCAAAACGTGCTAATAATGGTCCCATTACAACGATTGACGCACGCATTTTACTTACGTATTCAAATGCTGCAGTTGTTGTAATATCTTTTGTGGCATTTAATGTAATTGCCTTTTCTTCTTCGTCAAATGTACTTAAGACGTTTAAGCTCCCTAATACGTTTAACATCATATGTACGTCTGATAAGTTCGGTACATTTGTTAAATGAGTAACGCCTTTATCTGCTAAAATACTTGCTGCTAAAATCGGTAATACCGCATTTTTAGCTCCTTCTACTTTTACGGTTCCCTGAAGACGTGTATCGCCACCGCGCACGATCATCTTATCCATTAAATAACCTCCAAAAACTCTCTATCCATTTACTGTAATATCAATTGAATGTACTGATTTAAATAATCTGATAAATCGAATATGACTTTGGCTATACTAGCACCCATCCAAATAGCGATGAGTAAAAAGAGGATACGGGCTTCTTGAACGCGGCCTTTTCGAAGAATCTTCTCGATTTGAATGCCTTGCAACGCCCAGTAGCTCAGCATGATAAAAGCAAGAACCAATGTGATTCGAATGATTAATGTTACTTGAATCATACCTACTCCTCCAGTCATATACTGCCTTTCTATACTACCATATTTGACCATTAAAAAAAAGCAGGAAATATCCTCCTGCTTACCCAATTAAGTAAAAGCATCCTAGTCTAATAAGTGCTGCTAAAATCAGGCTTAAAAATAATATTTTTTTAGAGTCTTGAATGAATAATGCTAGTAGAGTCATCCCTAAAAACAGAGTGGGGATTGAACCTAATACTAGAGGAGGAACGCCTCCAATTTCGAAAAGTAAAATTGCCTTAATACAGAACATTAAAAATACAGAAGGCCACATCATCCTCACTAATATTCGCCCTATAAAAACGCGGCTTCGGCTTCGAACTAGTATCAAAAGTCGCATACTCTCATACTCATTAATAAAATACATCAAAATAAGAACTTCCATTACCATTAAGAAAATACTTAAAAGATGTCCAAAAAGAAAGGTAACGGGTATAAAACTGAAGTGTGCCTCGATATAGAACGACGGTAATGGATGATATAAATTCCATACTATTAACAAACCAAAAATGTAGAGAAGCCACTCTCGAATTGGAAATAACTGTTTCATTGAAGAATCAGCTTCCCTTCTTCCATCAAATATTCCTTATCAAACTGTAATTCGGCCAAATTATCATGAGCAGCAATCACAATCGATTTTCCTTCTTCGTGAAGCTGTTGGACCAATTGATGAAACTGCTCTAGTGATTTTTTATCTAGTCCTCGAGTTGGCTCGTCTAATAAAATTAAATTTTGATCCTCCATCACAGCTTGAATAATCCCCATTTTCTGACGCATTCCAACGGAATATTTTTTCACGTGAATTTTACTATCAAAATCTAAATCAAAATTATTCACTAATTCTCTAATTTTTGATTCATTGTAATTTTTATTGATAGAGGCTAAAAATTTAAGATTCGTTTTTAAACTACTTTCTTCCATGAACGCTGGATTCTCAATCAAAGCTCCAATTCGTACATCACTATCTACAACAACTTCACCTTTATCCGGCTCCAAAATATCACAAAAAAGTTTAAATAAAGTAGATTTTCCGCATCCATTAGCTCCTACAATATGAATAAGCTCTCCTTGGTCAATTTTGAAATCAACCTCTTCTAAAATCACTTGAAAGCCAAATTTTTTGGATACATTTTTTAGTTCTAACATGAGTACCTCCCCTTCACTCTCGTAATAGAAACAATATCGTAAAATAAGATGTTAATGAAAATAGGATAGAACCAATAATAGCCATATTTCTATTACACCCAATAGAAATCGTATAGATGATTAATCCCGAACAAATTAAATACACGCTTTTTAATAGAGCAAATATCAGCATCGTTTTTGTAAATGCTTGTCCATTCATCATTTGGAATAGTAACGCTAAAGAGAATTGAGCGACAAAATAACAAACAACTGAAACTAACACTGTTACCAATTGATAAAATTGATAGTTTTTCTCCCCAACTCTTTGAATGAGAAGGTAACGGATTTGATGTCGTCTCCAAATGACAACCCCTAGTAAAACTAATAATAAGGTGTCTGAGAAATATGCTGTAAAATGGGAAGACAATAAGTCTAGTATTAAGTTACCGAAAATTTGCCCTTTTAAAACAAAAGAGACTCCAGAAACAATCGATAATCCATACACCCATTGTTGTCTTTTTCCAACGAGGAGCTCATTCATTAATATCCCTCCTTCAAATCCATCTTTCTTCTGATAATTAATAGGAGAATCGTCAAAAGACTATAAAATATCGCAGGATATACAAAAATAACCCAAGCTGAATGAGAAATAGTTTCTCCTAATAATGTGTACATTCCTGGTTGAATGAGTGATAAAACGCAGATTGAATATCCGATAATCGGGGAAATTCCACCTATAACCATTGCTAATAAAAGCGATATAATCACTAATAACAATCCACTGCATAAATAAATGATATATCGTTTTAGGAACAATCCAACTGAAAAAACAAATGAATAGAAAATGGCGTATCCTAAAGGAATCATGACTATCGTACAGATTAAATTAACAAAACTATTGGTTGAAAAGTTGATAGTAAAGGACCACGTCAAATATGAACTACTCTCTTCGAAAATAAATGGTGAGTAAAATAAATGAACTAATATCGCCTGAAGGAACATTTTCACTAAGAAAACAAAATAGATTATGATAAAGTTCGTTTTAAATTGTTTTGATATAAGTGGTGAAAAGAATGTTTTTTTATGTCGTAATCTCACAGATTGTAAATAGTCGTAATGCGTTATCCTTTGTCTAATACATTCATGTGAAAAGAATAGCGGTGGAATCATGAATGCCAGAAAACCATATACAGCGTCCATTACCTCACTGGTACTGAATATAATCTCATAAAACAGTGGTATTCCTCCTTCAGCTCCTCCAAAATGTCCCGTTGACAAATGATAATGAATATAGTTTAGAATCATAACGATGGAAAGTATCCAAAAGAAAATGATTGAGAACATTGACCATTTATTTTTATAAAATATCATTTCTTTCACCACCCATATCTTTATCATGTAAAAGTAATCTTGTTTCCGCTTTCATTATACTCCACTTATTTATATTCAACAATACGAATTTGTGAAAAAATCTCTTTTATTCGTAAAATTTCTCTATTTTTGACACTTAAACGAAAAAAGGAAATCTATGCTATACTAATACCAAAGTGAGGGGAAAGAATGCTAGAGAGATATAAAACTATTACAGCGGCTGGGACGAATGAAATCGAGATTAAGGGGTCTCGTTTTATTGCACATTTTCAGCGAGTAACGAGCGAAGAAGAAGCACTCGAATTTATCCAAGCTATCAAAAAAGAACATTGGAAAGCAACGCATAACTGCTCTGCTTTTCTCATTGGTGAAAACGACCAAGTGCAACGTGCTATGGATGACGGTGAGCCAAGTGGTACTGCAGGAGTTCCAATGCTAGAAGTGCTCAAGAAAAATGAATTAAAGGATGTCGCGGTCGTAGTGACACGTTACTTCGGCGGAACGAAGCTAGGTGCTGGCGGACTCGTCCGTGCGTATTCTGGGGCTGTAAGCGAAGGGTTGAAAGCTATCGGAATCGTAGAATGCCGACTCGAAGATCAACTAGCCCTAACCTTTGATTACGCACATGTAGGAAAAGTGGAATATTATTGTCAGACGCAAAATATTCCCATCGTTGATAAAGTCTTCCTCAATAATGTTCAATTCACTTGCAGCCTCCCTGTTCAAGAGGTCGAAGGCTTCCAAGCAGCCATCATTGAGCTTTTGCAAAATCAAGTGGAGTTTGAAAGCCTTGGAGAAATGTATACAGAATATCCCGTTCAATAAATAAGAGGTCTATTCAAATGAATAGACCTCTTTTTCTACGGTTATATATTCGAGGATGGATGGACAGAGAAGCTGTGAGAGTATTTAGCTTCTCCCCCTTCCAATTCCTACACTAGCGGAAACATTAAGGGCACGGGTCTCAACGTTTCACTTAAAAGAGAAGATTATCAATATCATTTTGCGATAATAGAAGATCCATTTTCGCAAGGCTTGAGTAACGGTTCATCGTTGGCAATTCATCCAAGATAACAATATCCGTTCCAAGTCGTTTTAAGAGCTGATCGACCATATTCGAGAGTCTCATTGCAAATGGTCCACTTGTAATAAAGCGAAGCGGCACAGCCTCCATCATCATGATGACTTCTAAAATATAATTCTGAATGTCTTTCGTATCTAAATCTGTTTCCTGAAGGAAGATGATTTCACGTTCGTCGGCTATCGCCAGCATAAACGCACCTGTTTTATAAAATCCCATGGCCGCAATTGGCGACAATGTCAACTGGATTTCAAAAGTTTCCGGCAAGATCCCTTGAATCGCCTTTTTTGCACGTAAAAGCGAGAAATCACTGACCGCAACGGGTTCAGGTTTTACTTGGAAGAACGGCTTCAATTCCGCAATCTGATCGAAACTGATTTCCTTACGTGTCATATTTAGTGACTTTACAGCCTTTGTTTTTTGATTATATTCGAGAACAGCATAGCAATCCGCGTCTTCTTGATCGAGAATACTAGCAGCCTTTAAGAGCTCCTTCCAGTTGCCTTCTTGCAAGAGAATATCACTCACACGTAGCACAAACTGAACTTCTGACTTCTTTAAGTCTGCGAACAGATCAAATGGTTCATTGAAGCTCGAAATCATTGGCAATTCTCTGGC
>ERZ773180.1147-NODE-1147-length-13869-cov-47.373027_pt1 | contig 13869 bp, 12 predicted proteins | sample MGYA00511080_ERZ773180 | MGnify/ENA primary metagenome ERZ773180 (study PRJEB29015, sample SAMEA2738175) | human oral metagenome | biome: human oral; feature: human-associated habitat; material: saliva | place: China | collected 2178 ...
TGCACACGGCGGGCGTGTCCTTCGCGGTCCTCGGCTCGGGCGAGTCCTGCACGGGTGACCCGGCCCGCCGCGCCGGCAACGAGGCACTCTTCCAGATGCTGGCCGCCCAGGCGATCGACACGCTCACAGAAGCCAAGCCCCAGAAGATCGTGGTCTCCTGCGCTCACTGCTTCAACACGATCGCGGGTGAGTACCCGGAGCTGGGCGGTTCCTTCGACGTCGTCCACCACACGCAGCTCCTCAACCGCCTGGTGCGCGACGGCCTGCTCACGCCGGTCGCCCCCACGTCCGCTGCCTCCACTGCCCCCACGGGCGAGGACACCACGGACGAGGCCGGGGCCGGGTCCACGGACGGCGTGCCCCAGGCCGGTGCACCCCTGAAAGTTACCTACCACGACGCGTGCTTCCTGGGCCGCCACAACCGCGTCTACGAGCCGCCACGCGAGCTCGTCGGCTCCCTGCCGAACGTGGAGCTCGTCGAAATGCCGCGCAACCGCGACCGCGCGATGTGCTGCGGCGCAGGCGGCGCGCACGCCTGGTTCGAGGAGACCCGCGGGACCCGCATCGCGGACGCCCGCATCGTCGAGGCCGCGTCCACGGGCGCGGACGTCGTCGCGACGGCCTGCCCCTTCTGCTCCCAGATGCTCGGCTCCGCCTCGGGCACGTCTGCCGGCTTCGTCTCCTCCGACGCCACCGACCCAGGCTCCGCAAGCACCGACGCCACCACGGCCTCGCCCGGCGGCAAGCTCCCGGAGGTCCGGGACGTGGCCGTCATGCTGCTGGAGGCCGTCAAGCGCGGACAGTAACGCACGCGCACGGCGCGCACCCCACGGCGCGCACCGCACGTAAACCCCACAGCCAAAGGGGCGGCCCCGCAGGAGAACCTGCGGGGCCGCCTCTTCGTTTCTCGTTTGTCGGGCACACACTCAGGGTACGGGCGAGGTGCGCGGCGCCCAGGGGTGGCTACTGCGCCGCCTCGTCCTCCGAAGAAATCTCCTCCAGGCCGACGAGGAAGCCGTCCTCGTCGATGACGTTGCCGCCTACGAGGGTCGCGATCATGCCGGCCGCCTTCTCCACAGCCTGCGTGGAACGCAGGCGCTCGAGGCGCGCGGTGCGGCTCATCGTGCCCGCTCCGGGCGTCGGCGCCGTCCCAGGCAGCCAGCGCACCTGGTACTCGATGATGGCCCCGGCCGTCCACGGCTCCCAGCGCAGCACGCGCGGGGGCGTGGGGACCGCGTGGACCTCGATCATCATGTCCGAACGGTTGCCGATCGGGCTCATCAGCGCGTAACCGTCAACGACCTGCGGCTTATCGCGCTGTGCTTCGAGCTCCTCGCGAGCCTTGGCGATCTTCGAGGCGATATCCTCGCGGACCGGCCCCAGCTCGGCCTTCAGCTTCTCGATGTGGGCGGCCTGCGCGGGGCTCAGCGCCGGGGCCTTCGGGGCCTCGGGAACGATGTCGCGCGCGTCCTTCATCTGCTCGAAACCGGCTCGTTCACGCATGGCCTGCAGCAGGTCCTCGGGGTTGATCCAGCGCGGCGAATACACCGTCAGGTTGACCGCCGAGTCCGCGTCGGGGACCATCACGTAGCCGCTACCCGCGATGCGCATGCCGCCCGCCAGTCGGCGCGCCATGCGGTTGAGGGCCTCGAGCACGCGGTACTCCAACCCGATGGGCATACCCTCGGGGAAGGCCTTCGCCCACTCCCCCATCACCGCGTTGGCCTGCTGCTTGGCGCGAGCCACCGGGCACCGCAGGATCCACGCGTTGGTCAGCGTCGACGGGGTTCCGAGGTCGGCGCGGGTCGGCTGATCCAGCGACCACGGGCCCACGAGTTCAGCCTCTGAGGACAGGCGCAGACGCCCCGGGGCGATCCAGCCGGCCTCGTCCCACATGGAGATCGCGAGGGCCTCCAGCTCGGCCGGGTCCACCGCCTCCGACACGAGGAACAGGTGGTGTTCCCTGGCCTCGTTCAGGTCGATGACGCCAGCCGGCTCACTCACCTCGATCGCAGCCGCAATCGGGACGGCGGCCTCGGCGCTGGTGATCTCGCCGTCGGCCGCGACCTGGAAGGCGGTGTCTGTCGTCGTCATCCCACCCAGCGACACGTTCGTCTGCGTGAGCGGATTCCCGGTCGTCGCGGCGGTGAGCATCGGGTCCGCGAAGCTGTGGTGCGCGCTCGCCATGCGTTCCTTGAGGGACCGCCTCACCGGCGAGGCCTGGGGAGCCTCATCCCTGTTGGTGACCTGGTCTGCGCGCGGGGTCATGCCCGGCAGCGCGACGCCCGTGATGACTCCGGTACGCACCGCCGAGGAGGACTGGTCCCCCGTGCTCTCCTGCGCGGGGCGCTCCGACCGTGCCGGCGCGGGCACACCAAAAGCGGGCGTCGGCGCGGGGGGCTCGGGGAGGGGCGCCTGAGCCTGGGCGAGCGGCGGCGCGGCGGACACTGGCGCACCAGCCTCGGGCGCAGGGGGCTGGGCGAGCGGCGATCGATCGGCGGACACGGGAGCCTGAGTGGGCTCGGGCGCGGGCGGGAAACCCGGGTCGGCTGACGCGGCGTGGGCGGCGCGGGCGGCGCGCTCGGCGCGCATGCGTTCGAGCCTGGAGGGAGGCGGAGGAGGATAGAGCGCCATCATGTCACCGTTCGATGCGCGTGCGCGTGAAGCGCTCGTGGGTGCGCGACGGCGTCGGACCGCGCTGCCCCTGATAGTGAGAGCCGAGTCCCTGCGAACCGTAGGGATGCTCGGCCGGGGAAGACAAGTCGAAGAAGCACAGCTGCCCGATCTTCATGCCCGGGTAGAGCAAGATCGGCATCGTCGCCGTGTTCGACAGCTCGAGGGTCACGTGCCCGGAGAAGCCGGGGTCGATAAAGCCCGCGGTGGAGTGGGTAAGCAGGCCGAGGCGCCCAAGCGACGACTTGCCCTCCAGACGCGCCGCGATGTCGTCTCCGAGGGTGACGAGCTCGTAGGTGGCGCCCAGGACGAATTCGCCGGGGTGCAGAACGAAGGGCTGGTCCGGGCCGACGTCGACCTGGTGCGTCAGGTCCGACTGATCCGCCGCCGGGTCGATCACCGGGTAGCGGTGGTTATCGAAGAGGCGAAACAGGCGATCCAGCCTCACGTCGATACTGGCCGGCTGGACCAGATCACGGTCCAGCGGATCGAGGCGGATTCGCCCGGAGTCCAGGGAGGCGTTGATGTCGCGGTCACTGAGCAGCATGACACGATTGTCGCATACTCAGCGCCGCGACAACACCCTCAGAGTCAGACGAGGGGCTGGCCCGATGCGTCGTAGCCGTAGGAGCCGGAACGCATGATGATCATGATGAACTCGATGAGTGCCCAGATGGCGGTGATGGGCAGGCCGATGATGATAACGGACAGAATCAGCTGAATCAGGCCGCGGCTGTTGTAGCCCAGGTAGAAGTTGTGGATACCCAGCGGGCCCACGAAGAACGCCAGAAGCAGGGCAATGATCCACTGCTTGGGCGGGTTCGCGTAGACCTGCTGACCGTATGCGGGCTGGCCGTAGGCGGGCTGGCCGTAGGCGGGATCGCTGTAGCCTGCCGACCCGTAGGCGGGCTGCTCGGGGGAAGGCTGCGCGCCAGGCGCGCCGCCGAAGGGGGCCTGATTCGCGGCCGGCTGCTCAGGGCCAGGGAAGGACTGGGCACCCGCGGCGTCGTAGGCGGTGCCGTAGGTGGTGGAGCCGGGGGTGGCGGTGGCCTCGTCGAAGTCGGGGGCCGAGGCCTGGGGGAAGCTGGGCGCCTCAGGCGCGGGGATCGAGGCCTGGGTGTCGTCCTCGGGCTTGATGGGGTTGGCCAGGGGATCGGGCATCGTCATGACTGAGCCTTTCAATTCTCGTGGGGGGGCCTGGCGGCCGTACCGCTACAGCCTACCGCTACCAAGCGTCCAATCGTTATCCGCGACCACCCCGAGGCACCCCTGATTGGTCCCGGAGGTGAGTTCTCGGCACACCGAGCGTCGGCGCCTGGGACCGAGGGCCGGGTATGGGACATGTCGCGGCGCCCGGGCCCCGCGACGCCTACGCAGCCGTCATCGATGGGGTGTGGGCGCCGCCGCCGAGAACGAATGGGCCCCGTCATGGATGGGGGGTTTTGCACCATTAGAAGCCCCCTGCCGGCGTGTCGCCGGCGTGTCGCAGCCCTAATGCTGCAATTCCCCCCATGCAGCGTCGCAGGGGAGCCGCTGACGGGCGCGCGGGCAGGCCCGCTGTTGGCGGATTCGTGGGCAGGCTCGAGATTGCTGGGTTCGCGGCCGGGCACGCGCGCTGGGGCGGCACGCTCCAAACAATTTCGCATGCAATTCGCTTACCTGAACATTCAACGAAGCCCACAAACGTTGCAATTCCAACGATGTGAATTCAAGGCGCACCCAAACCTCGGGGGAATTGCATGCGAAATTAAGGGAGCACACCAGGCAGAGAGCCACGCAGCCCCTCTGGCGACGATGCTGGCGCTATCGGCCGACAGTCACCCACCCGCGACAACCTGAACACACGACGACTCACGCCCACCCCGAAACACCCGGTCCGGAAGCTACCAACAACGACAACGAAGCCCACGACGGCATAACGCCCACACCAGGACCTGCCGTCAGCTACCCCCAACAACAACCTGAGCAAACGATGGCAACCACCGGCCGGGCACTGCCAACCGGCAGTCACCCGCGACGCCCCCAGACAACGCGACACCCCCTGACCTCGCAACGCCCGGGACACTGCGACGCGGACACGCAACACCGGACACCGCGGCACCAAAAAGGTGCGGGGCCCGGCAACAAGCCGGGCCCCGCACCGCGAGACTATGCGTCAGGACAGACGCTCGTGCTCACCTCAGACGGTGGGAACGCCGTTGGCGTCCGCCGCATAGATCCACTTGCCCATGAAGGACATGATCATGCAGGCAATGAGGAACGCCGAGTAGCCGAGCGCGACCAGCATCATGAGGAGGATGAGGACGTTGTTCCCGGAGGCGGCGACGGCCATGTAAATGATGTTGAGGACGATGGAGGCGACGACCTTGATGATGCCCATCTGCTTGTGGCCAAGGTAGAAGTCACCGGCGCCGAAGCCGCCGAGGAAGAAGTTGAGAAGACCCACGGTCGTGCGGGACTTGCCCTGGACGGGGGCGTTGAAGCCGGGCTGGCCGTAACCGGGCTGGCCGGCGGGCTGCTGGCCGTAGGGCTGCTGGCCGTAGGGCTGCTGAGGAGCGGACATGATGTCTCCTGTTGTCGATGGAATCCCAGAAAGGGTTTTTCTGAAAACACGGTCAGACTAGCGGACCTTCGGCTTTTGTACAACATACGTGCGCTTTTATGTCGCACATCACATATTTCACCGCTGAGAACGCACATTGTATGTAACCTTCCCTACACTGACAGGGTGTTCACAAATCCAACGGCCGAGGCCTCGAAGGTACTCCTCCACGACCTTCCCCGCTGGTTCGCATCCAATAAGCGCGACCTGCCGATGCGACACGACGACGTGTCCGATTGGGGAACCCTCGTCTTCGAGATCATGAGTCAGCAGACGCCAGTCACCCGCGTCCAGCCGATCTGGCTCGAATGGATGCGCAGATGGCCCGCGCCCGCCGACCTGGCCGCCGCCTCCTCCGCAGACATCCTTGTGGCCTGGGCAAACCTGGGCTATCCGTCGCGAGCGCTGCGCCTCAAAAACTGTGCGGGCACCATCGTCGAGAAACACGACGGCCAGGTGCCCCTTACTATGAAGGAACTCACCCTCCTCCCGGGCGTCGGCACCTACACCGCCAGCGCACTCCTCGCGTTCCGGCACGGAATCCGAGTCCCCGTCCTCGACACGAACGTTCGCCGCGTGCTGGTCAGATTTCTGGACGGACGCGAGTTCCCACCCCACTCGACCCCCTCCAAGGCGGAGACGGCACGCGCCGACGCGCTCCTGCCCGAAGACGGAGCGCACGCGGCAGAGGTGAGCATGGCGCTCATGGAATTCGGAGCCCTCGTGTGTACCCAGCTCTCTCCCCACTGCGAGGAATGCCTCATGCGCGCGCAATGCGCGTGGGCGGCGGCCGGCTTCCCGAAGGACGAGAAGCGTCCCACGCCTCAGCCCTACGCCGGAACCGACCGCCAGGCGCGAGGCCGCATCATGAAGGCCCTGCGCGCGGCACACTTTGAAGGCGGCGAGGGCCTGACCAAGCGGCGCGTCCTCGACGCCGCGCGCCTGGACGGTGGCGACCGCTACCAGCCGACCCGCGTCTACCGTGCTCTCCTCAAAGAGGGAATGATCGCCTACGACGAGGACACGAGGCGCGTGACGCTGCCCCGCTGACCCGGGGACGAGGCCGGGGCCCCACAGAGGCCCACTGACCCGTGAGCGCGCCCGGGGACGAGGCCGTGGCCCCAAGAAGGGCGCGAACCCGCGGGCGCTCGTCGGCCTCGGCGCTGAGCTAGTACCTGATCGCGTCGATGGGCTTGATGCGCACGGCGGCGAGCGCGGGGATGATGCCGCATAGGGCGCCGATGCTGGAGGAGATGACGACGCCGGCGATGGCGGCTCCGGCTGGGAAGGCAGGTGTGTCGCTCAGCGCGATCCCCATGGTTTCGAGCGGCAGGAAGCGCACGACGACGACCGCGATGCCCACGCCGATGACTCCGGCGGCGAAGGTGGCGACCACGGATTCCATGAAGACAGCGAAGAAGACGCGCTTAGCGGATGCGCCGACGGCCCGGCGGATACCGATTTCACGCACGCGCTGACGCACGGTGACGATCGCGACGTTGAGCAGGCCCAGGGCGCCCAGGAACACGATGATGCCGCCGATGATCATGATGACGCGGGAGATGGTGCCCAGCTGTTCCTCGCCGATGTCCTCGTGTTCGCCGCCTGTGACGGTGACGCGCCAGCCGTCGCCGAGGATGGAGGCCAGGGCTCGAGGTAGGACGCTGCGCGCCTGGTCGGCATCGTCGGGGCCCACCCACGCGATCATGGAGGGCGTTCCCATCTGGGGCAGCGTGGCGCGCGCGGCGTCGTAGTGCACGTACATGGTGGGCATATCGAAGCGGCTGGAGCTCTTGGTGACGCCGACGACGCGCACGGCGGTCCCATCGGTGGTGTGCAGGACGATGGGGACCTGGTCGATGGGGGCGCGTCCGAGCTGGTTCCACAGGACTTCGGAGATGACGACGGGGGTCAGACGTTGCTCGGTGTCGCTGGGCGCGACCCACCGGCCAGCGAGCATGCGGGTGCGGAAGATGACCTGGTAGGCGGGGTCGACGGCCTGGATGGTGACGTCGTTAAACATGTCGTCGGTGCCAACGACCGGGTAGCCACGGAATTGACCGCTGCTCCGCGCCTGGCGGACCTCGGTGATTTCGCCGCCGCTGCTGGACAGACGCGACCAGTAGCGGATGTCGTGACGGTTGGCCAGCGTCGCCATAGCCTCGCCGACGGGGTCGGCATCGTCGGGGCGCGCCACGCTCGACGAGGCCGGGGCACCCCCGGCGCCGGAGGCCTGGGTTGGCCCGGCCTCGGAGGGCGCCCCCTGGCTCGCGGCGGAGTTTTCGGGGGCGAGGCGCAGCGTGACGGAGCGCCCCTCGTAGAGCTCGGCCATTTCGCGGGAGGACTGAAGGATCAGGTCGCCCAGGGCGATGACGACCGTCATGGCGGCTACAGCGGCGACGACGCCGACGAGGGAGAGGACGACGCGGGCCTTCTGCACCTTGACCTCACCCCACGCCTCGATGAGGGCGCCCAGGATCTGGCTGATGGCATTCACTGGTTCCCCTCCTCGTGCGGGGTCGGCGGCGCGGGGACCGGCGCGCTTTCCGGATCGTCTTGGGCGGGCGGCGCCGGGGGCTCGGTCACGACCGGTTCCCTACCCACGTGCTCGGCCACGGCCTCGGCGCCCGCCTGCTCACCCCCGGCCTCGTCGCCCGAGCGCCCGGACTCCGCGCGCTGCGCGAGAGCGGAGGGGTCGTCGACCTCGTGCAGGACGCCGTCGTAGAGTTCGTAGGCGCGCGAGGCACGGGCGGCGACACCCATATCGTGGGTGATGACGATGAGCGCCGAGTTGGATTCGCGGGCGACCTCCTCCAGGAGCGCCATGACGACGCGCCCCGTGTCCGGGTCGAGGGCGCCCGTCGGCTCGTCGGCGAGGATGACGCGCGGGCGGCGCACGAGCGCGCGCGCGATCGCGATGCGCTGCTGCTCACCGCCGCTCATCTCGCCCGGATAGGAGTCCGCGCGATCCGCCAGTCCCACACGCTCGAGCATGTCGAGGGCGATGGAGCGCCTGCGCAGCAGCTGCGTGCCGGCGGCGTACAGGAGGGGGACCTCAACGTTTTCGGCGGCCGTCCGGGCGGCGAAAATATTGAATTGCTGGAAGACGAAGCCGAAGTCTTCTCCGCGCATACGAGCGCGGCGCCCTTCGCCCAGGCGCGTCGTGTCGACGCCGTCCAGCTCATAGCTGCCCGACGTGGGCGTATCCAGCAGGCCGATAATGTTGAGCATCGTGGACTTGCCCGTGCCCGATCGGCCCACGATCGACACGTGCTCGCCCGCCGCGACGTCCAGGTTGACGCCGCGCAGAATGTGCAAGTCCTCCCCGTCAGGCAGGGTCACCGTGCGGGTCACGTCCCGCAGGCACACGAGACTCATCGCGCCGACCCGTCGCCAGAGTCTCCGGTATCCATCGAGCCGCCGGGGCCCACGCCGTAGGGGCCGGTGGGATCCTGATTGTCCTTCGTCGAGGCCGGGGTGAACTCGAGGATCTCCTCGCCCTCTGTCAGACCTTCCTTGATTTCGACCATCTTTCCGTCGGTGAGGCCAAGAGTGACCGAGCGTTTCTCCGGGTTAGCAGGGTCGGAGGTGGGCAGGTAGACGATGCCCGACTGGTAGCGGCCCTCGACTGCGGAGACCGGCACGGCGAGGACGCCCGTGGCCGAGCCCGTCGTCATCTCGAGGGTAACCTGCAGGCCGGTGAACACGGTCTGATCAGACGGGATCTCGCAGCGTGCCTTCAGGTCGGTGGACCCGGACGTGGAGGAGTTGGCGTTCCCCGCGTTCTTCGGGTCCTGCGTCTTGCCGCTCGGGGTCACGAGCTTGACGCCCGTACACTCGAAGGGCGCCGGGCCATTCTTGATGGTGACGGTCGCCGTCGACGGGGCCTCCTGGAGGCGGTACATCTGGTCTGCACTCAGGGGCGCGATGGCCGAGAAGGTCGAGGGGGACACCGAGGCGACCGTGTCTCCGATCGCGAACTGTTGGCCCACAAGAACACCCGTCGACAGGGTGCCATCCCCGGGGGCCACGACCGTCTCGAACTTGTAGGTCGGCTCCGCGGTCTCCACGCTCACATTGCCTTCCTCGTCGGTCACCTGCCGCGTTTCGCCCGGAATCTCCTTGCGGATCTGGAGGAGGGCGTCACCCTTGGAGACCTTGTCGCCGTCGTTGGCGAAGGTGCGCACAACGATTCCGTCGAGCGTCGCGCGAGCGTTAACCGGCTCGTCGGCCTGGATGGTGCCCGTCAGGGTCACCGTGTTGGTGATGTCCGCGCGCCCGACGGGGATTGTCATCTGCCCGAAGGAGCCGCCCGGCTCCATGCCATCGTTAGTCTGCTCCTCCTGCGCGGCCGGGAAGAATGCGAACTTCACGAGGGAAACCGCGATGACGACCCACGCGAGGACTTTCACGATGTCGAGCACCTGCGCGGTGCGGGTCTTGTGTGCCACGTGCGTCTCCTTCGATGAGCGTTGATCGCCCCATTGTAAGGTCCGTCTCACAGACGAAGCAATGGTTGACACTCATTCTCAGGGTTCGCTCAGGGAGCGCGCGAGCACGCAAACTCACTCATACCTACGATGGGAGCCAATCGACCGAAAGGCAGCCATGATCCGCCGCGCTACCCCCGCAGACGCCGAGGCACTCTCCACCCTCTCCCGCGAGTGCTTCACGCAGACCTTCGGGCACCTGTATGCGCCCGAAGACCTGTCAGCCTTCCTCGACGAGGCCTACGCGCCCGACGTCCTACGCGCCGAACTCGCAGACCCCGAGCGCGCCACCTGGCTGCTGTTCAACGACGCTGCCCAGGCCTCGTTCCCCGAGAGCCCCATCGGCTACGTCACCGCCTGCCCCGCACTCCTGCCCCACCCCGACGTGGCCCCCGGCGACGGGGAAATTCAGCGCCTCTACATCCTGCAGGAACACCAGGGCGGTGGCCGCGGCACCCTCCTCCTCAAGACGGCGCTCGAGTGGCTCGAGCGCGACGGCCCGCGCACCCTGTGGATCGGCGTGTGGAGCGAAAACTACGGGGCGCAGCGCTTCTATGCGCGGCACGGATTCGAGGTCGTCGGCGAGTATTCCTTCATGGTCGGCGACCACGCGGACCGCGAGTTCATTACCCGCCGCCCGGCGGCAGCCTAGCGCCCGGTGCGGCGGCCGCGGAAGACCGCCCGCGCGGAACAAGCGACGCTGCCCACCCGCACCCGCCACACGCACAAGTGGGCCCCGAGGCTCGCGCCTCGGGGCCCACCAGCGATTGCGCTGACGCGATCACTGAGCCTTGTCGGCCTCGGCGATCTTCGCGCGCACGTCGTCCATGTCGAGCTTCTGAATCTGAGAGATCAGATCCTCCAAAGCAGACAGCGGCAGGGCTCCGGACTGGCGGAACACCGCGATGCCATCGCGGAACGCCATCAGCGTCGGGATCGACGTGATCTGCGCGGCCATCGCGAGCTGCTGCTGATCATCCGTGTCGATCTTGCCGAAAACAACGTCCGGGTACTTCTCGGAAGCCGCTTCGAAGACGGGGCCGAACTGACGGCACGGACCACACCAGGTCGCCCAGAAGTCGACCAGGACGATGTCATTGCCGGACACAGTCTGCTCGAAGTTCTCCTGCGTCAGAGTAACGGTAGCCATGTTTCTCCTTAAGTCGCCGACGCGCGCGTCGGCCGGTCAGTCGGGGCCGGACTGCCCCTGCGTTCTGTCTGATTCAACGGGCAATGCCCGAACCTTATTCCCCGGAAGGAAGCGCAGAAGCGGTGACGTGGCGCACGTTCTCCTCGGAGGCGCCCAGGCCTCGCAAGATGAAGGTCTCCACCAGGGCCAACGCCGACTCGCGGTGCGCCTCATCGTTCGGGAGGCGCTGGCCCGCCAACGTCGCGTGGATCAGATGCACCGCGCCGAGCGTATTCTGCTGCGCAATCAGCGAACGGTCCATGGCCTCGTCGAGAATACCGATGAGGACCTCACCCACCATGCCCGCATGATCGGTGAGGTGCGAGGCACCAGCGCCCGACATCTGCCGGCGCAGCCCCATGCCCGCCTTCACGTGGTAGCGGCTCGTCATCTGCAGGTGCGAGCGGATGTAGAGGCGCAGGCGCATGAGCGGGTCAGGCTCGGCGGCCAGGCGCGCAGTCAGGACCCGCGTGAACTCCTCCGTCACCTGACGCATGTAGGCCAGGAGCAGCACCTCCTTGTCCCCGAAGTGGTTGTAGACCGCCGTGCGGCCCACTCCGGCGCGCTCAGCGATCTGACTCATCGTAATGGATTCGAAGGATTGCTCGGCCATGAGGGAGCCAAGCGCCTCAAACAGGCGCGAGCGGGTGATCTCGCGGTGAGAGGCGAGGGACTCGCCAATAATCTTCGGCATGCGCTTATTCTGACATTACGCCCCCATGTGTCGTCAAATGGTGGCGGGCGTCGTTCTCGCGGTGAGGAAGCGACGCGGGCTGAGCCAGACACCCCCCCAGCGCGCCCGACACAGCTCACGCGCGCCGGTTCGGCCGCCAGCTCCGAGCGCTCGTTCCCCACCTACTGCGGCCACCTGCTTCGGCCGCCATCTCCCCCGCCTCGCGACGCGTCACCGGCCGCAGCGGGCGACCACGGCCTCGACGATGGGCAGGTCCACGCCAATCCACGGCAGCGTCGCCAACTCGGCGATGGGCACCCAGCGGGCCTCCACGTGCGAGGCCCCCGCGCGTGGGGACGGCGAACCGGGAGCCACCTCGGCGAGCCACACGCCCATGACGCGCCCTCCCAGGATCGGCCACCACAGCCCACCCTCGGGAGCGACGCGCTCCCCCACCCGCAGGCGGGCGCCGAGCTCTTCGGCGATCTCACGTTCAAGAGCGGCGACCGCGTCCTCACCCTCTTCGATCTTGCCGCCGGGCAGCTCGAACTGGCCGCGCAGCTCCCGCGGGTACGCGCGCGAGCAGGCGAGCAGCTCGGTGGGGCGCTCCAGGGAGTCGACGATGGCTGCGGCCACCACGGGACGAGGCATGGGTCCTCCAATCGGTCGGGCTCCCTTCAGTGTATCCACGGCCGAGGCAGCGGGACGGCGGCGGGGACGGCGGAAGGCGGCGGCGGGCGGCGGAAGGCGGCGGCGGAGGCGGCGGCGGGCGGTGCCGGTAGCGGCCGAAGCAGTGGGCGCGGCGGTAGCGGCGGCGGGCGGGAGCAGTGGGCGCGGCGGAAGTTTGGAGGGACACTGCGGATACGTCGGCGCGCGGGTCGGGCGCGCCGGTTGCGCGCCCATCGGCCATGAGGCTATGATCGACGGGTCGATTCCTTCGGGACGATGAATTGCGGGCGTAGTTCATCGGTAGAATGGAAGCTTCCCAAGCTTCAGAGGCGGGTTCGATTCCCGTCGCCCGCTCCACCGCCTGGCCGCGTGCCGGGCGGTTTTGTTACGCCTCCGCGACGAGCGCACATGCGGATGTGGATAGGTTATGACGATGTGGATAGGTTATGACGATGTGGATAGGTTAATAAGCTATCCGGATGCTCATAAACTATCCGGATGCTCATAAACTATCCGTGAAGCAACAACCGATCCGCGCACACAGGCAAGGGCGAACGCACACAAGGGCACAACGGAGCCACCGGCTTCACCCCGGCACAAGTCGCACGTAATTCGATTGCCTGAACTTTCAACAAAGTCTCAAAACGTTGCAATTCCAACGATCACACGTCAGCTCTTGAAGTGCTCGCAGGGGAATTACGTGCGACATTTCAGGGGAACTACAGCGTCAGGCCACGCAAACGCGCGGCAGCCCAACGGGCCGCCGCGCGTTCATGCAACTAGTTCACACACTCAGTGCAGTCGAGAGTGCAAGCACTCAGCACGGTCGAGAGGGAGAGCACTCAGCGCAGTCGAGCGGCCACGACCTCGGCGACCTGGACAGCATTCAGGGCGGCGCCCTTGCGCAGGTTGTCGCCAGAGACGACCAGGATGAGGCCGCGCTTGCCGTCGACGGCCTGGTCCTGGCGAATGCGGCCCACGAGGACCTCGTCGCGGCCGGCGGCCTCGAGCGGGGTCGGAACGTCCACGACGCGCACGCCGGGGGCGTTCGCCAGCAGGGCGCGCGCCTGGTCGGGCGTGATGTCGCCAGCGAACTCGGCGTGGATGGTCAGGGTGTGGCCCGTGTAGACGGGGACGCGCACGCACGTGCCAGACACGGCCAGGTCGGGGATGTGCAGGATACGGCGCGACTCGTTGCGCAGCTTCTGCTCCTCGTCGGTCTCCTCGCTTCCGTCATCGACGATCGAGCCGGCGAGCGGCACGACGTCGAAGGCGATGGGTGCGACGTACACGCCGGGCTCGGGCAGGGTGACGGCGCGGCCGTCCAGGGCCAGGCCCGCGAGGTCCTGCTTGACGCCGGCCTCGATCTGGCCGGTCAGTTCGGCGACGCCCGCGCGGCCCGACCCGGAGACGGCCTGGTAGGAGGAGACGAAGAGACGCGTCAGACCACCCGCAGCGTCCACGAGGGGCTTGAGGACGGGCATAGCCGCCATGGTCGTGCAGTTGGGGTTCGCGATGATGCCCTTGGGGCGGTTGTCGACGTCGTCGGGGTTGACCTCGGAGACGACGAGCG